>CENL01003134.1_pt1 | contig 72358 bp, 40 predicted proteins | sample 530221 | NCBI WGS metagenome assembly CENL01 (sample SAMEA2619791, study PRJEB7988) | marine metagenome | isolation source: saline water (ENVO:00002010), including
GATCGCCAGCACATCGCCCTCCTGTCGACACGGAACGCCCCAGCATCGCCCCCGTGTCGGCACCGGTCAGCCCATATCGCCACAAATTTTGTAGCATCAGCTCTTGACCTCCCCACGCCCCTGGAGAAAATCAACACATTGGCACAACATTTTTCGTCTCCCCCCAAAGAGACAAGGCAAGGTTTCATTTTCATCAAGTCTTTCCATTCAGTACAGGAGCATTCAATAAGAGGAAGTGGCGCGTTTCACATTTAACCATAACGTTTTTTATTCGAATCGTGGTTGCAGTTGTGGGACAACCAGGGTTAACGCCCTTCAACTGATTAGTCACACCGATTGACGAATCACCTTAGAAAATCAGCCGCACGGTGTTAGCCGCGGTTAACACCGATATTGGGATAGCTGACATAAAGTGAATCATCTTCGGAAACAATAGACCAACACCACCTGCCCCAGGCTGAACAACAACCCGCCCATCATACAGAACGGCACAAGCCACGCGATGCGAATTTCACGAATGAGAACCAGGCTTCCCCCCCCGAATACAGCTTGCATCAAGATGACACAATGCAGGCTGCTGGAACGAGCAGTCCTGAAAACAGTGAACCGTTTAATTGGCCCATCCCCACAGGCACTGCCCTCAGATCCCCTTTCTTACTTTATTTTTTGAGAACCTCTCATTAATCACATTCAACTTGTTCCAATATTTGAATCACAACTTGAATATTATTTTCTAATTGAGAGCAGGTAACCGGAGGGTCCTGTAAATTCTCAGACCGAATCTTGTCTGGTAATGACTCCTTGAGGTCTGGAATATAATTCGTGATGTCTTCAATGAGATGGTTAAAATTAGTAGCGGTCAGGCTGTCTATCATTTCTTCTTTCTGAATCCCGTCTGTGTCATCGAAATGGCGAAGAAAAGCCGCAGCGCGAACTTTTAATAATTCAAGATGCGAAAGCAAAGGCATGACTCCTGTATCAACATCATCCATCAGGTTGAATGATGGATTTGAATACTTGTTTCTGGGTAGAGGATCGATTCACACTAAAATTCATTGTTGTTTTGCATCCAATCGTTTCATGCTCTGTCCTTTCTCTGGAACAGTTTTGGAAACGACGTAAGAAGCATATTCACGACCGATCAAGATCCGGGTAACGACTTTGTTTGTAGTAAGAACGACAAGATAAGCAATGGGGGAAAATACCCAATGACCATTTACACAGCCCCAGTACTGAGAGAAGGGTCGCCTGTTTCCCCCAAATTGCACCTCTGAATCACTGATTTATCAATTCAATCACCAAACGTGACCAGGTAACGCACGTTATCTGGTCACTGGCGAAGACTGAAGTGTAAATGTAGAGCGTCTCCCCTTTAACGAGAGCCTCAGTCACCCTGTTATACCCGGTCCAAATGGTCCTGGAGCCGCGACAGTAAAACCGGTGACAGTCTAAAACGAAGATGTACGGAGTCCCAAATCAACCAGTCTCAGCATAAAATTGTAAAGACGACGAAAGGGACGACGACGATCTTGAATTAAGTCAAAGCAGTCACTGCCACCTTGATCGTATTTCACCCTGTTTGACAGGCGACAAGAAGTAATCTGTAAGGGTTCTACCGGTTACTACAGGAGCTGATGTCAACGGGAGACCGATTTGACAGGAATCACTCAGGTCGATTGATCGATATAACCGAACAAAACAGTTGTATCGACAGATTATGAAGAATCAGCCGATTCATCAATTCTGAACTGCTTACAGGTGTTGAAGTCAATTATGTTACGGTCAAAAAAAGAGGGTTACAGATTACAGGTTAAGAACTTAGGACTGGCTTTTGTTACAGGTTCCCTGCTGGTAACAGGCTGTTCGATGAATCCTTCCCTCACCCAAAACGAGACTGAAATCAAGCCCCCTTCCGTAAGCACTACTGAGAGCAATCAATCTGAAAAAAGTGCGAAACAAAATTCGATTTCAACCGTCAGTCATGACACTACTGCCAGTGACTTCGAGAAAACGGAGTCACTGAAACTCGTCAATGCCGAAGAGCAGCTTGATCCGGTACCTCTGGAACCGATTCAGGCGCCGGCTGTGAATGAGCAGTCTGCCCTGGGTAGCGGCATGACGTTGCAGGAACTGGAATCCATCGCGCTGGCAAATAACCCCGCGATTCAGGAACTGGCAGCCTCCACCCAGAAAGCGGCCGGATACCGCACTCAGGTCACCACGCGTCCGAACCCGATGGTAGGATACCAGGGACAACAGCTGGCCGATCGTGGAACGGACCAGCACCTGGCATTTATCGAACGGGAATTCGTCACTGCCAACAAACTCGAACTGAATAACCGCGTCTTGAACGCGACGCTGTCTGCCCAGTTGCAGGAACTGGAAGCCCAGCGTTTCCGGGTCCGTACCGATATTCAAATTCGGTTTTACCAGGTTCTGGCGATGCAAAAACAACTCGATCTGATTTCCGAATTCTTGCAGGTAGCAGAAAAAGGCGCCGATTTTGCGCAACAGCGTCTGGAAGCCGGCGAAGGGACCCGCGTCGATGTGCTGCAGTCAAAGATTCTCTACAGCGAAGTCAAGCTGACCCAACGTCAGACCAAAGCTAAGCTGGCCGCTGTCTGGAGAGAGATTGCCGCGATTTCAGGAATTCCGGAGATGGAATATACCACACTGCAGGGAACCCTTCCCTCAGACACTGGTACGCGAAACTGGGACGAACTAGCGACAAGCATGGTTGCCTCCAGCCCTGAATACAGCGCGGCACATGATCGAATTTCCCGTGCCTATGCCGCCTTGGAACGTCAGGAGGTGCAGGCCATCCCTAACATTACCGCCCAACTGGGAGCGGGAATGGACTATGGAACCAACTCGGGAATGCTGAATCTTCAGGTCGGTGTCCCCATCCCTGTAAGTAATAAAAACTACGGGAACATCGATGCTGCTCAGGCGGAAATTTGCAGAGCCCAGATGGAAGTCCAGCGAATTAAAAACGATATCGAGGCACGCCTGGCCGTCGTTTCCAAAGAGTTTGATACCGCCACTGCCGCCATCGACGTATACTCAAACGACATCCTACCCAGTGCCCTCGAGTCCATGGACCTGGCGAATCAGGCCTATAAAGCGGGTGAAGTCGGTTTTGTGCAGATCCTGATTGCACGGAAAACTTATTTTGATACCAACCTGCAATTTGTAAATGCCCAGTCTCAACTGGCAGCAGCCCAGGCCAAAATCGATGGCTTCATGCTGACCGGTGGTCTCAACAGCGTGCGTGACGACAGCGGCGATACCAGTCTGCGAGATCAGACATTCAGCCAGCAGTAGACTCGTTGAAAGCACGTTGTTTATGGATTTATGGCATCGCCGAACAGCTTGATTGCAGAGACTCTGGAAGTGGTGTAAACGACCATGTCCTGCGAGGGTACCGTTGTTTTCCAGGAATGCCCCGCTTCATCAAGGAATTCATGGAACAACTGATTGGGGGCGGTGCTGTGTGAAACGACCACATGCAGCAGACGTTTCTCCGTACCATCCTGCAGCAGCACATTTTCAAACTCGCGCGCTTCAAAACGGATGGTATCAGCTTGAGCCGACCGGGGATCAAAAGTGGTAATGACCCTGGATTCATTTGCTTTCAACGGATTCTGCAACAACATCCGATCCGCATAGGCCGGTCCTTTGACATCAATCGGAAAATCTCTGGTGAGATCCGCTACCCGGCCATTCGTGTCTGACTGAATCCGCAATTGACCATCAACGACACGACCCCGCTTGTCAGTCTTGAGTAATGGCGGATGCTGAACCTGATATCGATAGGCCAGTACATCACCATCGACCGTTTCCTCTGTCTGAATTGTAATCCTGGATTGAGATTCGGAGCGAACCACTTGATTCCTGGGGCGCCGCGACAGTGTGGCATCGACGACTGAAGTCTGCGTATTCACGACCACCTGTTTCCCGTCACGGCTGACTGTTTCAACCGCATTGTGAACATATCCAATGTTCGCCCCCCCCACATAAATCATTCGCCATTGCTGACGCGATTCAGGCAGGTTTGCGACTCTTCCCTGCTGGGAATAAGCAATGCAGGAAAAATGAGATGCGGCCAATGTAACTGCGAGAATCAAACAACGCTGCATGACAGGATCTCCTGAGTAGATTGATCTACGATAATCTGAAAGAGTAAGAACGTATTTCCAGTTGGAAGATGGCGGCCTGATTTACAGACATCCAGACACCTGGATAACCTTACTATTTTGTGCAGTCCACCAACACTAAACATCCTATAACCATCATACCCCTCAGACTTCGGTACCGCAATAACCTGAAGATATTTATTTTACCTGAACCATTTAAACCACCAGTTTTAAACAGTGATGAACCTGACAACTTATTCTGCTCACTTCACGATCTTGCCATCCTCAACTTTATAGACAGGCGTGTCTTCCAGAAACTCGATATTTCTGAATACATCCACGGCATACTCAGGATTCAATGCGACCTTAGTCACAGTGTATTCTCGCTTCCAGGAGACAACGGGCCTGTTTTCTTCACGCATTGTGATCCCGTCCATCACGGTAATCGAACTGGTAACCGGAAACCAGATACCTGGTTGAATCTCCTGCAGATTTTCGAGCACGGCACTCTCGATGGAGATGACTTTCGAGTAATAATAGTTATAACTTTCCGTCTTTACCGGAAGATAGTTTCTGTCAGCAGCCAGCCAGAAGTCGCGTCTGCCACTGATTCTCTCTGCTGAAGTTCCTTTATTTCTGACATGACTCAGACTGATTTTGTAACATCGAAGACCCTTCAGAGTTTCTTCTCCCACATAGGAAGCCGTCGGAAACAGGTTTGAAACAACATCTCCTTTAGTTCCACACGGATCTTCAAGAATGGCCTCCCGACCACTCAGAAAGACAGATAACGGCACCGCAGTCCGAGCCCAACGCAGAGGGATCGTATGCGGTTGGAATCCCCGGAAGTCATACACAGGACCTTGAATAATATTTCCCACATAATTGTGTCGCAGTTCCAGCAGACGGGTAACATCTCCATCATATCCCTTTTTGATATGAATTCCTGTCTGCCGTGCATCGGCAGGCGGCCCTGTGCGTTTGCCCTCATAGTTCAGATAGAACATTTCCTTTTGACGGACCCAGTGTCCCACAATATCTGATGACTGTGGAACGCCCGCTTTCTCCACTTCTGAATAATACTTCTTGCGGTAGTCTTCACGCCAATGCACTTCAATGCTGTCATATAATGCCTCGTTCTCGCGCAGTTTCTTGATGATCAACTGCAGTTGGTCACTGCGGTTCGCGAGTGCCGGACGATCAAAACTGAACATGATCAGCAACATCAAAGAGAAGCAGAAAACCGGATTGAAACGGACAATTCTGATCCATGAAGAAATCTGTCGCATGATCTTTTCCTTTATAGGAAAGCATTCATAAAAGTGTGGACGAAACTGTTCTCTCCAAACAAACGCGTATCAGGCGATCAGATTCTCCAGCACATTCCCTTCGACGCCCGTCAAACGATAATCGAGACCTTTGTGCTTGACGACCAGTTTTGTGTGGTCAAAGCCCAGTTGATGCAAAATAGTCGCGTGCAGATTATGGATGTGGACTTCGTCTTCCACGGGATGAAATCCCAGTTCATCGGTTTTTCCGATAATCGTGCCTGACTTCATCCCTCCTCCCGCCATCAGCATTGTGAAACTGAAGGGATGATGATCGCGACCTTCTTTGCCCGGATTGGAACCGCGGCGAACTTCGGTCATCGGCGTACGACCGAATTCACCTCCCCAGATCACCAGGGTGTCATCCAGCATGCCACGCTGTTTGAGATCTTGAATCAACGCGGCACTGGGTTGATCGGTCATACCACAGTTGGTTTTCAGATTCTCATTCAAGTTCGAATGATCGTCCCAGGTGGAATGATAGAGTTGCACGAACCGCACGCCGCGCTCAATCATCCTTCGCGCCAGCAGCGCATTACTGCCAAACCAGTTGGTTTTCTCATTATTGATTCCATACATGTCGAGCGTTGCTTTGGACTCGTCCTTAAAATCCAGCAGTTCCGGCGCGGAGGTCTGCATGCGGTAAGCCAGTTCATAGGAGGCGATCCGCGAGGCAATTTCCGGATCGCCGTTCTGATCAAACCGCAGGCCATTCAGATCGCGTATCGCATCCAGCCGGTTCCGCTGCGTGCTCTGTGATATCCCGTCCGGATTGGACAGGTACAGAATTGCCTCTCCCCGGCTGCGAAATGTCACCCCCCGGTACGTCGATGGCAGAATTCCGTTCGTCCACAGGGATGAACCACCATCCACGCCTTTTCCCGAATTCGAAAGCAGCACCACATATCCCGGCAGATTCTTCGATTCGCTCCCCAACCCGTAGGTCACCCATGCCCCCATACTGGGACGGTCAAACATCGTCGATCCGCTGTTCATCAACATCTGGGCAGGATGATGGTTGCTGACGTCCGTGTGCACCGTGCGAATCATACACAAATCGTCCGCACAACCTCCCAGGTGAGGCAGCAGATCGGAAAACTCTATCCCGGCTTCTCCATATTTTTGAAAGGTCCGGGGTGACGCCATGACCTGAGCCGTCGTTTTAATCAGCGCATCATTGATGCCTTTCAGAAACGATTCCGGGACCGGCTGCCCGTGCAGTTTCTGCAGTTCCGGCTTAGGGTCGAACAGATCCATCTGGCTGGGCCCCCCCGACATGAAAATGAAGATTACGTTTTTCGCTCTGGGTTTGAAGTGGGGCGATTTGACAGCGAGAGGATTGACGGCGTTCGCCATCGCAGTTTCTGCCACCGACTCTTCCGCCAGCAACTGCTGCAGCGCAATCGAACCCAGGCCGCAGGCAGAGGACTGTAAAAAGTGACGTCGTTTCAAATGGAGATACTGGTCTGGTTCCCACATCGTAATCAGTCCCGTGTAATAAATTCATGCAGATTCAGCAACACACTCGCCACGACCGTCCACGCTGCCTCTTCTTTCGAAATCATTCCTTCAGATTCTTCCGACTGATTCCGTTCCTGCTGGTACAGCAACTTCAGTCGTTTCAATTCCGGTTCCAGTGGCTCACGTGACAGGCAGAGTCGGAAAGCATAACGCAGCTGTTCCTCAAGAACTCCCTGCTCCTCGCTCAAGATCCGTTTCGCCAGATGTCGGGCCGCTTCGAAATACACCGGATCATTCAACAGCGTCAAAGCCTGCAAAGGCGTATTTGACCGATCGCGACGACTGCAGCTCTGACTGGGATTGGGCGCATCAAAGATTACCGCCTGGGCATAGGGAGAGGTTCTTAAGGTCAATGTATAGAGTCCACGTCGATAGCGATCTTCTCCTGTACTGACTTCCCAGGTGTTGTATCCAAAAGCCTCCATCACCACGCTGTCGGGTTGAGGAGGTCTTACACAGGGGCCGCCCTGCTTTTCAGACAGTAATCCACTTACCGCCAGCGCCTGATCGCGAACAGTTTCCGCCGGCAGTCGCAGGCTGACCTGGTGACTGAGCAGACGATTCGCCGGATCCCGCTGCTGGATATCTGCCCGTATGCGAGATGACTGTCGATACGTGGCGGAAGTGACAATCAGGCGATGCAGGTCTTTGACATTCCAGCCGTGACTGCGGAATCGATACGCCAGCCAGTCCAGTAACTGTGGATGCGAAGGGGAATCGCCTTGTGTGCCAAAATCATCTGATGAAACCACGATGCCCTGCCCGAAGTATTCCTGCCAGATCCGATTGACGGTGACCCGCGCCGTCAGCGGGTTGTCGTTCGAGACCAGCCACCGCGCCAGGTCCAGGCGGTTCTGTTTCTGCTGCTCCTTTGCAGGTAAAAATGCGGGAGTCGCCGGCTCGACCGGAATTCCGGGAGACTGAAAAGAACCTCTTAGATGCACATACGCCAGTTGCGGTATTTGCATTTCCCGCACCGCCGGTGCCCGGGAGACAGCAGGATATTCTTTTCTCAGTTCACCCAGTTTGCGGGCGAGTTCATTCAGCTTGAGTTCCTTGAACTGGTCGCCATTGACCAGATGCCCGCGCCCCAGAAAATAATCGAGCAGATCATCCTGCTGTCTCTGGCTGCGCTGCGCGGGTTCCATCTTGAGTATCTCCAGCCCTTCCTGCTGTCCTTCTCCGGTCCCTACGCCCCAGACCAGTCCCATTACTTCCCAGGCACGTGCCCAGTGATGATCGTCGGCCGGATGCATGGCGGCATAGAGCATTTTCCGCTCCCATTCCCGCTGTAGTTTTTCCAGTGGTTCACGGATGGGATCAATCAGAGCCTGGCGTTTCTGCTGGTACTCCACCTGCTGCTGCAGACGTTCTTCCTCTCCCGCTAACGGCGCATCGATATTGACTTCATAAGCGGAATTGAAAAACGCATAGAACTGATAAAATTCTTTTTGCGTGATCGGATCGTATTTATGATTGTGACAGCGACAGCACTCCAGGGTGAGCCCCAGCCAGACCGTGCCCATCAGTTTGGTACGATCAACGACTTTATTCACCCGGAACTCTTCGAGGTCGGCTCCTCCTTCGCGATTGCTGAGTGTCTGCCTGAGAAAACCCGTTCCCGCGTGTTGTGCAGGTGTTGTCTCCGGCAGCAGGTCACCCGCCAGTTGCTCAATCGTAAACTGATCAAAGGGCTTGTTCTCATTCAATGAGTTCACTACCCAGTCTCGATAACGCCAGGCATGCGGACGGACTGCGTCAGTCAGATAGCCATCGCTGTCCGCATAGTGACAAAGATCCAACCAGTGTCGAGCCCACTTCTCACCAAAGCGGGGCGAAGCCAGCAGACGCTCCACGACACGTTCATAGGCCTCTGGACTGGAATCATTCAGAAACTGATCCACTTCTGCCGGCGTGGGAGGCAGACCGGTCAAATCAAGCGTTATGCGTCGAATCAATGTCGCTTTGTCAGCGGCTTCTGAGGGGGAACTCTTTTCCTGTTCCAGACGATGCAGAATGAAGTGATCGATTTCATTTTTGAACCAGTTTTCATTCTGAACGACAGGCAGTTCCGGATTGTTGATCGGCTGGAACGACCAGTGCAGCTTTCGCTGTTTTGACTGCGCACCGAGAACCAGGGCGTCCGGCCAGTTGGCTCCCTCCCTGATCCATTGCCGAATCGCCGCGACTTCTTTGCTGGAAAGTCGTTCCCCTTCTCCCTCGGGAGGCATCACGATTTCATCCTGGTGCGTTCCGGAAATCATCAGCAAAAGTGGACTTTGATCCGGCTTGCCGGGGATAATGGCGGTTCCATAATTACCGCCAGTCAAAGCAGACTTTCGCGAAGTGAGTGAGAAACCGCTTTCCGGCTTTTCGGAGCCATGACAGCTCAGGCAATGTGTTTCCAAAAGAGGCTGGATATCACGCTTAAACGGGATTGAAACCGCATCCGTTTTTTGTCTGCCCGGCTCTTTGTCCGCAGACAGGAACGAAAGAGGCATCAGCACAAATATGCCACTGACCAGCAGGCTGAGAAGCAGGATTCTGAGCTTAAAGAGAGCGAATCGATCTCGCATCAAATCTCCTCTTCTTCATGGACACACTGAAGCAGGAACCGTTTGATCTCAACCGATTTAATATAACCAATTATTTATACGTTGAAAAGGATCAATTCTTCAGACGGATTTTAAACACGAACAGAAACGGGTAAAAACACAGACAGGCTGGGAGAAACGGTTTCTTCCAGCCTGTCATTTATTTTAAATGAGTTCAGCATCAGATTATTTTGAGCTGGTTAAATCAAAATCAAAGGACGTATTTTCTTTCGAAACTCCTGCCTTCAATGAAGTCTCTGCCCCGTGGTACTCTTTGAGAGCCGGGTTCGGACCACCATTCGCCATGCGATCTACCGTAATTTTATAATCCCGGGGTGCGTTTACTGACATCGTATAACTGCCTTTGTTGTCAGTAATCGTCAGAGCAGGACCGACCAGTGGATCGCCATCAGCAGGAAGAAACGTGACTTCCGCATCACTAAGTGGTTTCCCATCCAGGGTGACCACGCCTGAGATTTCCACTGCTTCACTGGGATCGGCCATTTTCTGTTCTGAGCAACCCAGGCTGAGCAGACTGAAAACTACGGGAATCATCAGCATAAAATATCGTATCGTTCTCATTGTCGTTTCACTTTTCCTAAATCATTCAAACCAAGAGCAATACACACTGAGTAACGCCCAGTGTGTATTGAAAAGAAAAACCGTTTTTTAATCATCCGCAGAACAGGATCAGGGAACCTGGACTACTTCCCCGCCCATGGGAGAACACAATGCCTGCCATTGTCGGCCATCAATGTTGTTACTGATAAATCGCACCGCCCCATCCATGAACCCGCAATGTACGCCCCCGGTATGGGCACTGCCTACGGTACCCCAGTTGATTGTAGTACTGTAAGTCGGGACGGGACTGTTTGGCGTCGATTGTGTCTTCGTTGAGAATCCAATGTTCCCATAACCTGCTCGAGGGTCAAACCAGCTGCGTCCCATATTATTTTTATGGGAAGTAGGCAGGACGTAATCCAATCCTTTGGCGAATTCCGAGAAGCTGATGGTGTTACTGGTTCCATCAGTAATATTCTGCATCCGCATCTGCGGATCGACTACGGTACCTGTAACGGTATTGTAGATTCCCCAGGAAGAAGCAAAGACACCATTGGTCGTACGGGATCCATGGCGTCCGCATAAACCATAACCGTGATTGGCACTCGCAGTGGGATAATTATGCTGTGCGTAATTTGCATCATCGATCACAATCGCACTCGGGCACATGAAGACCGTCACTTTAGTGCGTCGTACGTCGGCATTGACCGCATTGGATGGTATCGTTGCAAAATTAACTTTGTTGTACAGATTCGTCTGATCCAGATAAGGCAGCAGCATCGTGTAAACCGTATGGGCATAGTTGCCGTTATCGGTCACACAACAGCAGTCGGGAGTGTTGTAATGATTGACGGCACGGGGAATCACTCCGGATGTGGTATCAATGTAATTGTGGAGTGCCAGCCCCAGTTGCTTGAGATTATTTCGACACTGGCTGCGGCGTGCTGCTTCGCGGGCCTGCTGAACGGCGGGCAACAGCAAAGCGATCAAAATGGCAATGATTGCAATCACTACCAGCAACTCGATCAGAGTAAAACCACGTTTGCGTTTAGAATACTGAGGCATAATAAAACTCCTGAATAAAGAACTGATTTAATATAGAAAAGTCAGTAAATAACTATTAATTCTCCAGTTGCAGTAGTTTATTGAGCAGAATGCTCAGATTGGATGCCTTTATTACATCAAAACTCACTTATAATTAGCAATGTTATTTTAACTTCTTTTTAATAATTTTATTTAATAAAAATCCCACCGTCCTCTTTCTTAACGTAGTTTATTTTCTTGATTTGGGGCTGATCGCGCGTCTCCACAAGCAGGATCATCACTACCGGCGGCAATGTTCTGGATACCAGAATCTGCAGGAGCTGAGGTTCGAAAGGAACGTGATGACACACGCCCGGATCTCTCCAGGGCGTGGTTATCATCTGTTGATTTGGCTGAAACAATGAAACAGGATCAGGGAACCTGAACTACTTCTCCGCCCATAGGAGTACAGAGTGCCTGCCATTGTCGGCCATCAATATTGCTACTGATAAAACGCACCGCCCCATCCATGAACCCGCAATGTACGCCCCCTGTGTGGGCACTGCCTACAGTCCCCCAGTTAATGGTTGTACCATAGGTTGCTTTCGGGTTATTTGGTGTCGCATCGATGCGTGTCGAAAAACCAACATTTCCATAGCCGGCTGTCGCGTCATACCAACTGCGTCCCATATTATTTTTATGAGATGTGGGCAGGACGTAATCCAGACCTTTGGCAAACTCCGAAAAGGTGATCGTGTTGCTGGTTCCATCAGTAATATTTCTCAGGCGCATTTGCGGGTCTGTAACAGCCCCTGAGACACTATCTGCAATTCCCCAACGTGATGCAAACAGCCCATTGGTTGTTCTGGAGCCATGGATTCCGCACAGACCATAACCATGATTGGCACTGGCCGTCGGATAATTATGCTGCGCGTAAGTCGCATCATCAATCACAATCGCACTCGGGCACATGAAGACTGTGACTTTGGTACGCCGCACCTCGGCGTTGGCCGCGTTCTGCGGATCAACAGCAAAATCCACTTTGTTATACAGATTTGTCTGATCCAGGTAAGGCAGCAGCATCGTGTAGACCGTATGGGCGTAGTTCCCATTATCATAAGTACAACAGCAGGCGGGTGAGTTGTAATGATTGACCCCACGCGGAATCACACCAGCAGTCGTATCAACATAGTTATGTAACGCCAGCCCCAGCTGTTTCAGATTATTCCGACACTGGCTCCGACGGGCTGCTTCGCGGGCCTGCTGAACGGCGGGCAACAGCAAAGCGATCAGAATGGCAATGATCGCAATCACCACCAGCAATTCAATCAGCGTAAAACCCCGTTTTCGCTTCAGAGAAAAAGACATGAAAAACTCCTCAAAAATAAAGAATAATTTCGATGAACTGCAAGAGTCCTATGATTTCTGCCTCAAGAACCTCCACAATTGCATCCTTTGCGCGCTGTTACCAGACCAGTCAAATGCAGATGCAGGGAAGTTTTTAATGCTGGCTGATCAATCCGCAAAATCGATGCCACAATATCTGTCAGATAAGGGAAGCAGGATTAACTTCGAGAAAATATGTTCGATCAGCCAGGACACATCACAACGATATGTACACGTATCAATGTCAAAATGACGTCAAGCTATCGCGGGAGTCTTCGTCGAGGAGAATCGTTCCACCTCGTGAACAGGCAGATGCAATAAACAGTTCTTCACTCAAGCGAGGAACATATGGCGAGCGATTACTTTGTCTTCAACTCAAAGGGAAATTCACCCCCTGCGTCAGTGACTTTGGCGGTCAGCGTTGAATCGGTAAAGCTGCTGTACATGGGCGGCAAAGCTTCATCAGCACCAAGGTTTGCCGGTGCTTCTGATCCATCTATTTTAATCGGAGTCCCGTCTGCCTTCAGGAAATAATTGATCACAACCCGGTACTCTCCCGGAGGCGCACCAGCGGCTCCCCGGATCTGCTGCAGTGTGTATTTCCCTGACTCGTCGGTTACGCCGACACATTCTACTCCCTTAGTGGACCCCATCGGGACAAACGTCACGGTGGCAGAAGTAATCGGCTTACCATTCAAAGTGATTACTCCCGAAACAGGAGCCGTATCAGGTAACGATTCTGCAACCGTAGTTCCACCACAGCCGGACAGACAGACCGTGCTTGCCACGAACAGTGAATAAAGACTCAATCGATAGTACATTGCAATTTTTCCTGAAAATTCCGGACAGATCCCTTTGGATTTCAACAGAGGGAATCTGTCCGGATTTAATTTGAAACTTCTGCTTGAGAACCGGTTTCCGACTGATCAGAAACAGTGGAAACACGCCAGTATCAAATCCGAAAAGTAGATCCGGGCGACAGATTGACAATCAGAATTCGCCCAGCACATTACCATCAGACATCCGGGCCAGGTTCTGTCGTGTGGTGGTATCGATATTCTCACTGATAAAGCGAACCGATCCATCACCCAGAGTAAAATGAGCTCCTCCGGTATGCAGACTTCCCGCATACGCCCAGCTCCCCAGTTTTCCCTGAGGCTGCTGCTGTGGTGAGGCAGAACTATACCAGAACCGATTGATCGGATAAGAGACAAGATTCAAACCAACCATCACGTGCCCACGGTAACCCCAGGCATTGGTGCCGCCGTTATAAACATTGCGTGTCGTTTCACCGACCATCATCGTATTACTGGTTCCGTCTTTCACGTCATCCAGGCGGCACTTGCTGTTATCGCCAAACATACAACGACTCGTTGGCGCAGTTCCTGCCCAGTTCTCGCATGAGTTGTATGGGGTAATCGTAATGAAATCGTAGTTTGTTTTTGCACCACCAGTACCGGTATTGGTTGCAGAAATCCCATAGCTGCCTGTCGCTGCAGAAATAAATTCGGTCCCTGAATCACTTGGACAGAGAAAGGCAACCACCAGGTTTTTGACGACCGCAGCATTACCATTTGTAGTCGGATCACTCAGAGCAGCAGGAGCTCCCGTAGTGGTGTGAGTCGTAGCAGCTCCACTGTGGTTATACTGATTATAAATGTTCGCTTGATCCATGTACGGCAGGATCATTGTCAGGCCCGTGGCATTCAACAAAGGAGTCGTACAACGCCCGATGTGAGCCGGTGGCAACACCGAAAATGTTTCATGATAATTATGGAGCGCCAGTCCGAGTTGCTTCAGATTGTTTTTACACTGGGATCGACGGGCTGCTTCTCGCGCCTGTTGTACAGCAGGCAGCAATAGTGCAATCAGAATCGCAATAATGGCGATCACCACCAGCAACTCAATCAAAGTGAAACCGCGTTTACGTTGAACGAACCGTGACATCAGCATCTCCTGGAATTTAGTGGAATAAACTTGGATAATTTGAATCGTTCCGATCAGTCTGCCTGCTCAACTGCTTGCCGAACCTGCAAGGCTGCGACAATTTTGTGCTGAAATCGAATCTGAAAATCGGCTTTTTTCAACAAACTTTAGTTATGCAAAATCAGTACCGAATTTTATGGATGGATGAATAAATTATTTTTGAGTCATCAAACAATTCCCTGCATGACATTCAACATGGCTATACCTTATGATGAACAAAGCCATGCAACCTTAACATTTCCATATGAGGTGTAATCGATCTATGAAATCAGTCGCGCTCGCTTTCCTGGCTCTCTGTTCTCTTGTCCTGAATACTGCCCAGGCGGAACCATCGGTAACCAAAACCGACCTGCTCATCGTCGGTGGCACAGAGTCCGGTTGGGCCGCCGCTATTCAGGCTGCCCGACAGGGAGTGAAGTCAGTTACGCTGGTTCTGGATGGTGACTGGCTGGGCGGACAATACACCGAACAGGCGCTGGCCTGTGTGGATGAGAACAAAGGCCCCGGGAAAGTCGGCTGGGGTGTCGACTGGCATCCCATGAAACGCTCCTTCCACCGCAGTGGGCTGTTCAAAGAACTGATGGACTGTATTGAAGCGTTTAATACAGAAAAGTACGGCTCTCCCATGCCGGGACGCCCGTTTCATGGCCCGTCCACTTTTCGACCTGCGGAAGCAGAAGCCATCTTTCGGGAACTGCTACAACCGTATATCGACAACGGACAGGTCACACTCATCAGCCGACATTACCCGGTCAAAGCGGACGTGGATCAGTCCGGTTCCCGCCCTCGCTTAACCGGCCTCTGGTTTGCGCCCACGGGTTCAGAACAGCCAGACTTGCACATTCAGGCGCGACTGACGATCGATGCCTCTGACTGGGGAGACGTGATTCAGGTCTCCGGGACTGACTTTGAAATGGGCGCAGATCCGCGCTCGCGCTATCAAGAACCAAGTGCACCCGTGGATTTATCTGACTATCCTGCCAATGAAATGAACCCGATCACCTGGGCAATGATCGTGGAAGAATCGGACCGGGACACTCCCATTCCACAGCCAGATCACTATGACGATCGGAATTTTGTCCGTACTTCCAGACTGAGCCTGGCGGAGATGAAACATTTAAAATGGGACCGTCCGGTCAAACTCGGCTCGATCCCACACTGGCCCGATCAGGGCAAAGCGTCTCCGCGGCAGCTTTCCATATTTAATGTGCGGCGGATTGTGGATGGCGAGACCAGCAAAGATCAGCGCACCAGCATTCTGCTGAATTACATGCTCGGTCAGGATTATCCGCTCGAACGATTACCACAGCATGTCATCACCGCACTCGAAGCAACCGAACCAGGTGCCTCAGAAAAAAACATCGTGTTAATGACACGTGCACAGCGGCAGATTATTTTTGACGACGCCAAACGGCATTCTCTGAGCCTGCTCTACCATCTGCAGAATTTCGTCCATGAACGCGCTCCCGACAAAACGAACAGCTTTCGTCATTTTCATTTAAGCGACGAGTTCGGAACGGCGGATCACCTGCCTCCCAAACCTTACATTCGTGAGTCCCTGCGGTTAAAAGCCATGTATATGATGCGCGAACAGGACGGACGCAACCAGGATGGTCCCAACAAAAAATTCGCACGCGAGCGTTTTTCACAGGTCATGTATCCGGACGGACTCTTCGCCTGGCAGTTTCATTACGACTTCCATCGAACCGGTCGTGCCTACCTGAAATCGGAAGGCAATACCGGCCCCTGGATCGACTACGAAAAACCGGGCCGTAATACCAGCCTGGTCAGTGATCGCAGCCTGTTTCCGCTCCGAAGCCTGGTACCAATCGAAATGGATGGCCTGCTGGGCGCCCAGAAAAATGTGGGATACAGCAGCATTGTCAGTGCGGCGATCCGGCTGCACGATCAATGTGTCGCCGTTGGGCAGGCGGCAGGCGCAACGGCTGCGGTTTCATTACATAACCATATTGCACCTCGCAAAATTCCCTACGATCGTGAAAGACTGGAACAGGTCAGAACGGCTTTATGCGGTGAAACAGACGCAGGCGTCGCCTTGTTGATCTGGCCCTACCGCGATCTGGCACCTGCGCATCCTGCTTTTATCGCCGTCAATCGACTGGCGGCACGCGGCATCTTGCCGATGGATGTTCGTAATGTCGATTTCCACCCCGACGATCCTGCCAGTCACGAATGGTGCCAGCAGATTCAGCAACTCGCTTCTCAATCAGTCAATGCGGCGAATCTCCCTTTTACATTTGATGAGGGCATGACTCGTGGAGAATTCTGTCAGCAGTTGTGGGCTGGATTAAAAGACTTGCCTCTCCGCCCTTTTACCCGCCTGCAGCCGGACGATGCAGATGCTGACGGCATCCCGGATCGAGATGATCCCACATTGTTTACACCCGGTGAACCGGTTCAGTGGAAAATAATCACTTCCGTCGCTGCTGAAAATCAGAATGGCCTGGTGAGTCTCATTAAATCTCCGCAGGCGCGCCGTATCAATTTTGCCGGGAAAAACGTTCCGCCACTCTCAGGCTTTGAGTCGGACCAGGGAGCTGTCTTTAATACGCAGCGCGGCTTCGGCTGGCAACGGGATCTGAGTCAGAATATGCGTCAAAGAAAACAGGTACACGAAGACTATCTTGATACCTTCGTGTTTACCCGCGATCATGACCGCTGGGAATGTGTGGTTCCGAATGGCATCTGGCAAGTCACGGTCTGTGTGGGCGATGCTGGCCATGATCAGATCGGACAGTGGGTCACGGTGGAAGGAAAGCAGATCATTCAGGATCTTTCCACCGTCGGCGGGTCGTTTCAGAAAAAGCAGACCCGGGTGGAGGTGAAAGATGGCCGCCTCACCGTTGAGATTGGAAAAACCAAGGCAGGCACCAATACCTGTCTGAACTGGCTCTCATTTGAACCGATCCCCCCAGCCGGAGCATCGCGGTAACGTTCATCTATAAATTCCAGTCCCTCTGACCGAGTTTCGATATACTTCCTCTCATCATTCCATTTGAAAGCGTCAGAATCAGACTCATCTGGTCTATTTGTCGTTATTTTCTCCGAGTCACAGAGAATCGTATTGAACGCATCAAGACTTGACGATATATTTAATAACATTAATAATATATGAAACGATATCGCTCAGAATTCGAAATTAACTACTGGAACTGGAATCGGAAATGAAGTTCGGTCCCCATTCGCGTACTCATACACAACATGCTTTCACCGCGTTTAACCCGCTGGTCCCTGAAGGTTTAGTACTTCAGAGTCGCCGTAACATGTTGAAAGCCTCTCTCGCGGGCCTGGCTGGTCTGTCTGTACCCGGTCTCTTAAAAGCCTCCGATCAGCTCCAGTTGGCGGGAAAGTCTTCACTGCCAAAGAAAAGTATTATTCTCCTCTGGATGACAGGGGGCCCCAGCCATATTGATACCTGGGATCCCAAACCGGACCGTCCCATTCAGAACCGCGGTCCGTTTGGAGTGACACAGACATCAGTCCCCGGTATCACGATTACAGACATGCTCCCCAAACAGGCAGCGATGATGGATCGCTTCACGCTGATTCGATCTGTCGATCCCAAAATGAGCAGCCATCAACCCAATCAGGTCATGCAGACTGCCAATCTGCTCGCGACTCCCCGTACCAATCGTAAAGGTGACCGCTACCCGGCCATGGCATCGATTGTGGCCAAGCATCACGGTTCCAATCATCCCGGCATGCCTCCCTATGTCTCATTCATGAAACACGATTCCCATATCGCCTGGGGTGGGTACCTGGGAAAACAATACGACCCGTTCATCGCCAATGATGCCGCCGACCTGCCCGTCTATGACATGTTGGGGAATGATACCGGAAAAACCAGTGGCGGAAAAATGTTTCAGTTTGCGCCGGGACTCTCCTTTGATCGCATGAAAAACCGGCGTGACCTGATGCTGCAGTTCGATCAGATGCGAAGCGGCATTGACCAGGCAGGTTCCATGCAGGCCATCGACAGTTACAGTCGTCGCGCCTATGACATGGTGCTCGGACAGCGCGTGCAGGATGCCTTCGATCTCAATAAGGAATCTCCCGAAACCCGGGACCGCTACGGAAAACACCTCTGGTGTCAGCAGGCATTGCTGGCAAGAAGGCTGGTGGAAGCAGGCAGTTCTTTCGTCACCCTGGATTTGAGTTACCATACCGCATCCGGTACCTGGGACAACCACGGTGACAATATTCCTCCCTACGGCGGAATTAAAAATGGGCTCGGTCCCCTGCTCCCCCTGTTTGACCATCTGTTGACAACCCTGGTTTCGGATCTGGAAGAACGTTCCATTCTGGATGATACACTCGTCATCGCCATGGGAGAATTCGGTCGTTCCCCCAATTCGGGTACGCAAGGCAGTACAGACGGTCGCGATCACTGGCCGGTGGTCATGTCAATGTGCCTGGCCGGCGGTGGTATGAATCACGGACAGGTCATTGGAGCCAGCGAACATGACGGCAGTGAGATCAAACATCGCCCCGTCCGACCGGGAGATCTGGCAGCGACCATCTATCGATATATGGGTGTCCCCCTTGATACACACTATATCGATGATAAAGGTCGCCCTATTTTTGCTGTGGAAAATGGTGAGCCGATTCACGAACTCTTCTGATCGCAGAATTTTTACCAGCGTATCTGCTCTATAAAAAAATCGAAAACCATCCTGAAACGCGGCGATTCCCCGTTTGATTTTCCGGGAGCATGAGATAATCTGCATGCTGAGACCGTCGCCTGATGCGCCGTGGCTCTTAATTTCGCATATGCCTTGATATCAAACCACCCTGCGCTCTTTCAGAAACTATTCCAGTTCCATGACCAGTTCCGCCGCCTCGCTTTCAGACGATTCTCTCAATTCCTCTTCGCAGGCTGCCCGCCTGCGCTGGACCGTGTATCTACTGCTGATCACAGTCGCCTGCGGACAGAGCCTGGCAGCCATCATGAACAGCGCACCGCTGCAGAGCGCCAACGACCGCTCCCGCTGGTGCACGGTCTGGTCGCTGGTGGAAGAAGGCACCTATCAGATCGATACCATTAACGAACGCCCGGGCTGGTCGAGCATTGACAAAGTCAGACACGAGGATCACTTCTATTCATCCAAGCCTCCGTTATTCCCGACCATGGTTGCGGGAATTTACTGGTTCATCAAAACCACAACGGGATTGAATCTGGATCGGAATCTGCACGATGTGGCCCACCTGATCCTGATCGCTGTCAACTTAATCCCCATGCTGATGGCACTGCTGCTGATCTGTAAAATAGTAGAACGTTACGCCACGAAACTCTTCACACGCTATTTTGTCGTCATCGCAGCCTGCTTCGCCACGTTACTGACACCGTTTCTGTTAACTTTGAATAATCATTCCATCGCTGCAACCAGTGCGATATTCACACTCTATCCCCTGATGCGGATTCTACTCGACGGCGAACAGCGCAAACGCTATTTTCTGCTGGCCGGTTTCTTCGCCATGTTGACCTGCTGCAATGAACTGCCGGCAGCCTTGTTTGGTCTGATAGTCTTTGGCCTGTTATTCCGCGCCAACCCCCGATTGACTTTACTCGTCTTTTCACCTGCCGCCCTGATTCCCCTGGTTGGCTTCTTCATCACCAATTACGCGGCGACCGGAGGCTGGAAACCGTTTTACATGTACTATGGCACCGAAAAGTATCTGTACGAACACAAAGGGGTCCCCAGCTACTGGAACAACCCCCAGGACCTCGACCGCAATCTCGATTCCCCCCTGGTCTACTTTTTCCATTGCACTCTCGGTCATCATGGCATTTTTTCACTGTCGCCCATCTATTTCCTGACACTCTTCGCCTGGTTGAGAATCAGTAAATACAAAACACATCTGCTGCGTCCCCTGTTGTGGACCAGCCTGCTCGTAAGCGTGATTGTGTTTGGTTTTTACCTGTCACGCACGGGGAACTATAATTACGGCGGTAACAGCGCCGCGCTCCGCTGGATGCTCTGGCTGACCCCGTTCTGGCTCATCAGCATGATTCCCCTGCTTGATGAATTCGCTGAGAAACGCTGGCTGAAAGGACTGGGAATTCTCTGCCTGCTCGGATCGGTTTTCTCGGCACACCATCCTCTGCACAACCCCTGGCGGGCTCCCTGGATTTATTCCATGTTCGAACAGGCTGGCTGGATAAATTATAAACAACCCCCGTCTGCCCTGCCGCGTCCGATGACAACCTGGCTGGCTTCCCTTCCGAAACCCACGCCGGAAGCCCCGGAGCCCTTTGTCGAATTTTCCGGACCCGCCACTGATGGTCGCCTGGTCAAACTGCGAATCAGCCTGCTACCATCGTCTGATGATTCGTTACGTGTGATTCAAGTGTCTCATTCCCTCGGCAGTGAGACACGCGATACCAGGCAATACACAATCAATATCGCAGACTTCAACGCAGGAAAATGGCCACAGGAATTCCTGCGCTGGCCGAATCAGGAAGTCAGTCAGGCCGATAAATATGCAGCCTTCCGCTTCTTCTACGGCATGCCACGTCCCCGGAAGTACAATCCTGGCAGACCACGGCATCTCTTTACTCCACTCCGTGAAAATGCCTTTGAATGCCAGCTGGCAGCTTCGCAGGTCTCCGTCACTATTGCTGCGAAAACGGCAGCAGAGCAGACGCTTCGGTACCGTAAAGATCTCTGGCTCTGTGACCAGATTCCATTTGGTATCGCAAAACTGGAAACGTCAGTCTATGACTCCGAATCCAGTCTGCTTCTCAGCCGACAGACACTGGTTGTGACTGACTGCAGCAGCCAGACCAGAACCGCATCGGCTGAGAATCCTTAAAACCTTACTCTTTCGGAGCAGCTGGCCCCGCGACAGGTTGAACCCATGCGCGTTCCACTTCACCAGTTTCCGACGGGTTCGGATGCAGTTTGGAAGAACGGACGACAGCTCTGACGTAAATTTCTTTCCCCGTCAGTTCATAACTCGCGGAAGTCCCTTGAACGGATTTCAGTGTGTCGCCGATTTTCTTACTATAGCGTTGAGTTGTATTGATTTCCTGCCCCCGTTTATCCAGAACAGGCATACCCCGACGGGGGTACCCTTCCAGCGTACCGATGAAATCAGTGGTGTAACTCACCCCTTCTTCCGGATCGATTTCGATCTGAATTCCCTGGTCTGAATAAGTCACCGATTTCAGTCTGACCCCCGAGGAAGCATAAAAACGACCGGCTTCCAGCGCTTCAACCAGCGCTTCGGGCTCCAGTTTTTCCGACAGAATCACAACCCAACCCCGACCTGGTTCGCTGGCGCGGCTCGGAATTTTATGGTAATTATGACCGTCATCCGTTCCCAGGCCGTACATGATTGGCAGCTTCAGTTCTGCCAGCCGCTTCGTCAGAATAATATCCCAGATCTGCTCGGTACTGGCATGCGCTTCATCACCCGAATCATTCACGCCGGGATGTCCGTTATACACTTCGAAGAAATTCTCACCAACCACTTTCATCAGGTCTTCTGCAGTGACTCCGTAATGGAAGTTCGGATGATTTAAATGGATCATCATTTTCTGCCCGGTCCGCTCCCGCTGCGACAGTAAAGCATTGGTATTGTTTTGCATCACCTCATACACGCTCTTACCGCCCAGGGGAGTCAGCAGTGAATGTACGTTGGTCGCATTCATGTGCACGGGATAATTTTTGAAGCGATCTGTAACTTCTTCACTTTGAATCAGCAGATATTTTCCCGGCTCTCCCAGTTTGTCCGCGACTTCTTCGAAGGTGCGTAAGCGAACTTCAATTTGTCCCTCCTTGTTTTTTCGCTCTTCCACCCAGTCAGGAAATCGCTTCTTCAACTCTTCGTAGGCATGCAGTTTTCCTTTGTTTTTTTCTGGTACTGTCCAGCGTTCTGAGTTGGACAGCACGTTATGATCGGTAAACGACAGAAAATCATATCCATGCGACTTATACCAGTCCGCAATCATTTCCAGGTAATCATCGCCGTCACTCCAGAGTGAATGGGTATGCAAATTACCCTTGTACCACTTCTGAGTTGCTGTTTCTTTCAACTCAATCGTTTCTGCAGCACCTGCCAGCGAGCCGGACAGACAGACACAGACAAGAAACAGCAGGCAGACTGCCGGAAGACGAAGGGAATGCCCGCAGGCAGAACAGTTCTGGAAACGATTCATGTTGATAACTCCAAAGTAAAGATCACTCTTTTAAAGATATTTAACATCAAAACCCCGGGGGAGCATTTGTAATCAGATCGGCCTGCAGTTCATGCTGCTTATAGACATCCGGTGCCGCTACCGGCTTCAAAACAAAACCGGCATTCACCAGATTACGTAACGATACGGGTGAAGCCCCCCAGCGAACAATCACCTGTTTTCCCGCATCCGGTTTTTCCTCGTCCGGTTTTTCTGCTGCGATCGCCGTACCTGTTTCCGCCGGTATAGCCAGATCCTGAGGGATCACCGCCCCTTGAATCTGTTTGTAGTCGATGTCTCCCCAGAGATAGAAAATCAGAAAAGTCAGTTCCAGCGGAGGTTCACTTTTACTGACCAGCAGACAGTGATCTACATTCTGAGTCAGTCTCAGTTGATGTTCAAATTGCAGCAACCGCTCACCGGCCGGGTTTGGTTTGGGAACGGAATACACTCCATAGATCACATGCAGTGCGGACAGAGAGATGACCATCGCAATTTCCACAAGCCGATGCCCCTGCTCTTTTTTGAACCGATGGCTGTACCAGAGCACCATCACCAGTGACAAGCCCAGCGTAATCAACTGTCGCAGGAAATGAGTTGAGATTTGGGGACTGAGCGTATCCGTATGCGAAGCACTGATAAAAATGACAGCCAGGACCCCCACAGTAAACACTGCCAGGACCGTCGGGTAACTGACGCGACGCAGTGCGATCTGTTGAAATTCCCAGGCAACAATCGCCAGCATCGGGATAATGAAAAACAGCTTCCACATCGCACGCGTGCTGGTATTCATTTCAGGCAGAAATTGCACGCCCCACCAGAACAAGGCACCACTTAAAACCCACATCACAACCAGCCTGAGCCAGGCAATCTCCTGCATGTTCCCCTGGGGATTAATGACCCGCTTCAGGCCATGGAACAGTCCGAATACGGCGAACCCCAGCAGAAAACCCATCGAAGAAATGAGATCACGTACAAAGTACGAAGGATAAAACTCCGTTTTCCAGTACAGGCTGATATTCGGCTGGCCCGGACCGGCAAACCACTTTCCCCAGAATCCTTCAATCTGGGACGACGCCATCAGTTCCCACCAGCCACCAACGGCAAATCCGGTAAAGGCCAGAATAAAAAAAGATTTCCAGATTCGGACGGCTTGCTTGAAAACGGGGGCCTTCTTCTGCTCACTCCCGGAACGGCTTTTGGGCAATTCCGCCGGATTAAGGATGTAGAGCCCCAGCATCACCAGTACCGCCAGCGCCAACGCGCCACCCGAAAGCAGACACAGCCCCAGTGAAATACCGCCACACAACAGTTTGTAGGAAACAATACCCGACTCGGAACGGAGATGCGTGATGAATCCCCAGATGGTGAGCAGAGCAAACAGAATCGGAAACGCGGGTGCTTCAATCAACTGCACCTGTTTCAGTACCACCGGATGAAATGACAGCAGAAAGCAGAATACCAAAGCATAACGGGGATTACAGACTTTCCTGGTCAGACGATATGCTACGTAGAGCATGAGTGCGGTGGAAAAATAAGAGAATAGAACCAGGGAGGAAGACCAGTGACCAATCACAGACAGCAGCCCTGTAAACATCCAGCGTATCAGGGGGGGCTGTGAGATCAGCGCATTCGTACTGTCCCCAATCAGTTCCGCTTTCCCCAGGCACTGCAGCCCAAACCAGGCAGAAAGTTCATCGATCCGATAAGAGTGAAAGGCCAGCAGGCCTGGTCCCAGAGCCAGTAACACGACCAGAGGCGACATCACAGACGCACGCCGCATCACCGGAAACAGATCATGAGCAGGTTCCACTGATCGCTGCAACAGTTCCTGATCACTGATAATTACCAAGATGTTTCCTTCCATGCATCCAGAACAGCAGATTGACTGTCGCCCACTGTCACGATGCAAGATGACTCAAATACGATTTCTATTGAAACAGCCCGTATTGTATCGCTCGTGAAAACTCAGGAACACTCTGCTTACAGGAAAAAACCTCGAACGGCACTCACTTGGCAGGGTTTAACCTCAGTCTCCACAACAGGTTTCACCAGTCACAAGCACCGCTCATGACAGTTATTCTAATTGTAATCCCTGAACTCAACCAGAACTACGGAACCGGTCGAATCATCACATTTTTTCTGTTTTGACTCAAGACGGAGTGTCGAACAAACCAACATGCGCACATGCAGTCATTGTGTCATTTTTTAATCTCAGGATGAGAAATAGGTATAAGGATAGAATGAATTTTTAAGATCCTTCGAGTATTGGCTTCAATATGTCACCACACATCACTATAGATCGCGCTCATCAACTGAGTGAACTCATCAAACAGGCGATTTCCACATCTGTACTGGTCGCCAACCAGAATGTTCAATATCAGATTGAACAGGAACAGGTCGTTCTCACTGGCATCGTCAACAGTTATTACGCAAAACAGTTGGCCCAGGAATCAGTCAGCCGCATTCAGGGAGTCAGACAGGTTCATAATCGACTGACGGTTACGCCGGGTCAGATGGACCAGCCAACACTCAGTACAAACTGAAGTGACGCAAAAACGTAAATGATAACGCTTTAAGTCTTCATGCCTGCTTCGACATGTTTTTATGTATAGTTTTCGGCAAAAAACATGACAATACATCAGGTTGCGCAGGCTGACCGTTGTCAAATCCGTGCGAATCTTGTTAGAATCCCCGTTCCCTGGATTTTCGAAGGGGGGAAGTAGTCATTGTACGCACAGAGGATTCGGGGTGAACCCCCGTCGCAATAAAACCGTCATTCATACAAACTAAGGGACACTGGAAGACAATGTCTTTACGAAGATCTCAACTGGAACGTCAGTTACAAAACGCAGAAACCGCGATTGCCGATTACAGCAAGGTCCTGGATGAACAGAACCTGACTCCACAGCAGCGGAAAAAGCATCCCAAGTGGAAACAGGTCAATGCACAGCGGCTTCAGATCCTGAATCGACTGAAGTCCCTCAAAGTCATTGAAGACCGCGAAGAAGCCATCAAACAGGGACTGGCCGCTTCTACCGAGTCTTCCGAAGACTAGAACATAGTCTTCAAGCAGAGATTATGGCTCCCTATTTTTAGAGGGAGCCACCCCGGAGAGGTGGCAGAGTGGCCGATTGTGCAGCACTGGAAATGCTGTGTCTCGGAAACGGGACCGGGGGTTCGAATCCCCCTCTCTCCGCTTATTTTTGTACAAGACCGCTTTTGACCCTTTTTTTGTAGGACCAAACGATCAACTGGAATTGAAGATTCTGATTTTGTGCTAGATTTGTGCTGATTAGAAATCCGTTTGATTGTGATTACAATATTAAAAGGTTCAAAGTGCCGCTGTACAAAATGGCCTGATTCATCAGGCCGCAACTAATGACCGGCCGGGGATTCTGAGTAATACAGAGCTCCGGCCTTCTTCTTTATTAGAACGCCATTTTGAAATCACCGTATCGATCATTTTTCCTGGTTGGATGACTAAACAAAGGCCGGTTCACCCCTCCACTACAGTTTGAGACTACCGACTCGAAATACGATTCGAGTCGCCTGAGATCTCCCCAGATAAAGCGAACAGCTAAAAAAAACGGCCGACTACCATTCCTGGTAGCCGACCGATCGATGTGGCTTCTGTTCATAAACTACAGTGTCTTCCTCCGACTTCGACCATCGGGAACGGGCAATCCTTTTTGCTGGTGCCAGAATTTAACGGCTGCGGTAATAACGTTTCGGTCAACCCCCAACTGTCGGGCAATTTCACCGTATGTCTTTTTCTTGTGAAACAATTCCATCACATTATCAGCTATATTCTGATGGAAGAGGGGCTTTTGATGTGCGGTATCCAACTGCCATCGCCGCTGGCGTCCGTCTGGTTTTTCCAATCCCAGTATTTCAAAAGCTTCGTGCAACAGTAATATTACACGAGATCTTCCTACATGAAGCGCCTCTGCGATGTTCTTGATCGGTTCACCGTTATCATACATATCATTTGCGATCTTTCTCTGATTTTCTGTTGCATCCGGCTGAATGAAATCTATTGATATCAGCTTCGCATGCTCAGAGGCATTTTGAGTTGGAGAACCATTAACCACCTCACCAGATACACCATGTGCTGTGAGTGTAAACGTTCCACGCAATGCCTTTCTTTTCCTCAAGGGAATATCAAACTCCTCTAAAATAATCTCTCCTCCAATCAGGTTACGCAATGACTGATTTGCGGTAGGAGAAGACACCTGTAGGTCTTCGTGCATGCTTGAAAGCTGCTCCCGTAGTGACCTGCCCCCGAGAATGACACCAGTCACAAGACTTAGTGTTCTGTTGTTTTCATGGCTGGCCTGTTCGGCCGTTTCCAGAGTTGCAAACAGTTCTGGGGTCAGAAACACTGTCCCCGCGGCATTTTTGACCGCGTATTTCAAATGAGTCGAACGCAGCCATTTCCGCAAACGTTGAATCGATTCTGAGGTCCAGGCCTGATCAGCGGTGGGATCGTCAGCGTAGAGTTTCAGCAGTTTTGTATCTCCCGGGTCCTTCTCATCAGCCCAGAACTGCAAAGCCGCGATAATGAGGAATAGATCCTTTCGAGTGAGCATGGGGTCCTTTCAATCAGAAAAGTGATCTCTGAGAACAAAATCAGCCTGTTGAAGACATTTTTGCTGGTCATCAGCGGGTTGATTATACGGAAAGTGGGAGTCGCTGAGGGCTATACCAGAGGACTCACCTTATATGCCGCGTTTTCTGACTGGATTTAGATAATTAAATGTCGGATAACAAAAGATGCTGCACTGAAAAGTTATCATCAGTGAGAACCAGTCAAATCGTTTGAATCTCTGCACAGATCCCGTAGTGATCAGAAAGATTCATGCCCTCCACCGTTTTTTTGGCAAGCACTTCGAGATTCTTTACCTGCTGATCAGGTGTGGTTACGAGATGGTCAATGAGCTGATCACCGTCCGGCCCCAGTGGCCCGGCCGTATGCAACTCCAGACCCAACGACAGCACTTCCTTTAATTTTTCATAGGCATATTTCGGCTGCCGTGCTTTGGGGATCCACTGATTGAAATCCCCCGTGACGATTAAAGGATCCTGGCTCATCACTTCGCTCAACAGTTCCTTGAGCGCATCCAGATAAAGCAAATGGTCCTCCCAGATTTGACGATCATTACGTCCGCCTGAAACATGTGTGGCTCTCCAGGGGATACAGACCCCCACAAACCGGACTCCGCCGGTCACACCACTCACTATGCGATCGGAGGGAAAACCCAGGTTGTCATGAATCGAAACATCATTACAGGGCAGAGAACTCCAGAGCAATACTTTGCGACGACCTTTTATGAATGGATAACCAAAATCAGGATCCGATTCAATCAGATGGCCGCGATCTGGTAATAACCCCGCCTGGGTTACTGTCAGACATATCACATCCGGAGAGCGACCTTGAATCAATTCCCGCAGCAATGTCCCTCACTCATTGTGAGACACCGCCCATTCTGTTTTCCAGATCACACATCGCATGAATCACTTACCTGATAACTCTTTTTAACTTAGGGGCGGGTCTTTCAGGTCGACCTGATTGATAAGTTTCATTGCTCGCATACCTGGTACTCAGAGCCCTGGGTGTTTCTAGCCCCCTGCTTTTAGTTGTGCGATAAAGGGGCTGAAAGTCTTCTCCAGACGAATCATCGCATCGACCAGTTTTTCGATAATTGCTTGCCACTCCGATTCATCGTCCCGATAACCTCCCGGAAACTCTATCACAATTCGGCTGGCTTTCGAACCATCGAGCCGTCGCCATTCCAGGGGACCACCAAAGACGGCTTCAATCTGATCTTTATGGGAATATAGCGTATCAAAGATCTTTTTATTTTCCGCCTTACACCCCGCGCCACGATCGATATACAGATCGACAATCGAAGTATGCTGTGTAACCTTGTATGTATAGGCCAGCCCCCGTACGCCGGAGCCCGTTCCGATCCAGTGGTATTCTGAAGGTGAGATATTCGAATGCAGATCCGTTTGTGTATTGGAATATTCCAGCAGTTTTGACCAGAACCGCTTGCGGATCCCGTATCGTTCGGCCCGGTCTTTGCGTTCCTGCCGTTCTTTCTCCCGAACTTTCACCGTATAGGCGGACGCTTCGGGTAGGGGGACGATCTGCTGCACATCGATCAGGATTTTATCGCCATCCCGGTACGGCTTCATCCGCATACAGCGGATATCCAGATCCCGGTCGTTCAGCCAGAGGACGGCTGTCGTCAGTTCCCTGGAAAACTCGGCCGAAGCCAGAATGATCCGCACGTCCTGGGCAAAGCGATCCTCGTCTGGTTCGCTCCAGTCGAGATGCTCCAGCAGCGCCTCGCGGGCATCGGCGGAACTGTCGATTTTTTGCAGGTAGCCGGAGAAGACTTCCACGGCCCGGTCGAATGTCATCGCCGAGACCATTGCCGCATAGCGAATCGCCTGCAGTTCCATATGTCCGCCATCGTCGGTCCGCTTGAGTTCGATCACCACCAGGTTGGCATCCTTGTCCACGCCCAAAAGATCGATCCGCCGACTCCCTTCGGTCCACTCCCCGAACTCCTCGGCAATCACCAGCGTGTCCGGCGAAATCACCTCCACCTGCATCCGCAACAGCCGCTGCAGATCATTCCGCTCCTTGACCCCCGCTTTGGCATAAGAGGTTTCTTTCAGCTCCCGCAGGGAATCCGCCGTGATTTCATAAATGGCCATGGTGTTTCCTCAGTGCAACTCACGTAAAGTACAGAATAATAAGTTAAGTCATGTGACTGGTTTCATTAAAGAGTGATAAAACCAGTCCCATTTAATCTCTTCCTTCTCTCTGAATTGAAAACATGCAACCACAGTACCCAAATGTATACAACCTTTCTAGATAACAGAGCTACAGAGACTAGCATAAAAACAATGTATTCCATGCAATACTCCTTTTTGATAAGGGGAGGGTTTTGGTGTGCAACTTAAAATCAGCAATTTGTCAGCAATCGACTGATTGAAAACCGTAACCTGAACTGGTATGGTGAGGTGTAAATATGTACGAGCAAATTCTCCCAGCAGCATTCCGTTCTTTTAGCTCGGAACTTCCTTTCTGAACTTGAATTAACTCACTGTTTTTCAAAGAGTCAACAGACGCGATTCCAATAATGGCCGAGGCAGACAACTGGACAACCGTTACTGAATCAAAGTTTTCCTGGGAAAGGGAAGCCCTTGACTATGTGCGTAGTCAGTTTCCCAAATTTGCGCCCTACCGCGCCTGGTCCAATTTCGAATTCATCGCCGATGACGGAAGTATCAATGAGGTCGATCTGCTCGTCTTCTCGCCCCAGGGATTTTTTCTCATCGAGATCAAAAGCAGTCCCGGCAGGCTCCAGGGAGATGCGGGCACCTGGACCTGGGAACGGGACGGCAAGCGATACCCGGTCGACAACCCGCTCATCGCCACCAACCTCAAAGCCAAAAAACTCAGTTCACTGCTGCAGAAACAGAAGGCGCTCAAAAACAGAGGCCGCCTCCCGTTCATCGAACCCCTTATCTTCTGTTCAGCCGCCGGTCTACAGTGTGAATTGAAAGGCAATGCCCGCGCTAAGGTCTGCCTCCGCGATCGGGAAGATCCGAAACGTCCCGGCATCATGGCTGCCATCTCGCGCCGTGAATGCCCCGGACTCGATTCCCATCTCAAAGGCACCCACGATACCCCCATGTCCAATGCCGTGGGACAGGCCCTCAACCAGGCCGGTATCCGACCCTCGCAGAAAAGTCGAAAGGTCGGCGACTATCTGCTGAAACAGATCATCGGCGAAGGTCCCGGCTATCAGGACTGGAGTGCCGAACATACCGCGCTGGAAAATTCCAAACGCCGCGTCCGCCTCTATCTCGTTAGAAATGAAGCGACTCCAGAGGATCGCGACACGGTTCAGAGAGCGGCCCTCCGCGAATACCAGATCCTCGAGACCCTCGAACATCCGGGTATCCTGCGCGTGAATAACTTCACCGAGCACGAACTCGGCCCGGCTCTGCTCTTCGAACACGATCCGCTCAGCATGCGCCTCGATCACTTTCTCGCCCAGCAGAAAGATCAGCTTGATATCGAAACACAACTCGATCTTATCAGGCAGCTGGCAGAAGCCATGCAGTACGCTCACGAGAAAAAAGTCGTCCATCGCGGCCTCTGCCCACAAAGCATCCTGGTTACTGCCATCAATTCTGAACATCCGAGACTCAAGGTCTTCAACTGGCAGCTCAGCTATCGTGAAAGCAGTACCTCCACGAAAGTTTCCCGCGATGTCAGCGCGACTTCACACGTTGATCGCCTGGTGGAAGACGCCGCCACCGCATACATGGCCCCCGAGATTCTTACCGATTCACAGACCACTACCGGCGAACACCTCGATGTCTTCTCGCTGGGCACCATCGCCTATCAGATCTTTTCCGGATTACCTCCAGCCGCCAATGCTCTCGAACTCAGTGAAAAGCTTCGTGAAACCAAAGGACTGCAGATCAGTTCGGTCCTGAATGGCGCCAGTGAATGGCTGCAGGAAATGATCCGCTCGGCTACCAACCCGGTCGTCCCTGATCGTACCGGCTCCATCGTTGATTTCCTGGAAATGCTCGACGAAGTCGAGAACGAACTCACCTCACCCGATCATGAACAACTCGAAGACCCGACCCGCGCGAAGATTGATGATATCCTCCCCGGCGGTTACAAAATCCTGCGCAGGCTCGGTCACGGCGCCTGTTCCGTCGCCTTCCTCGTCGAACTCGATCAGCAGGACTTTATCCTCAAAGTCGCCAGCGAAACCAGGCACAACGATCGACTCCGCGCCGAAGCCGAACTGCTCAGTCGACAGGAAATGAGGCACACCAACATCGTCGATTTTGTCGATGCGGTCCAGCTCGGCAACCACATTGGTTTCCTCATGCGTCCCGTCTATACAGAACGGGGCAAACGACTGATTGAAACCCTCGGCCAGCGGCTGCGTAAAGACGGACGACTCCACATCGACCTGCTCCAGCGGTTCGGCGACGACCTGCTCCAGGTGGTCAACCATCTCGAAGAACAGGGCATCCCGCACCGCGATATCAAACCCGATAACATCGCTGTCGGCATGGTCGGGCGCGGCAGTAAACTGCACCTGGTTCTCTTTGATTTCTCACTTTCAAAAACTCCCGCGGAAAACATCCGCGCCGGCACGACCGGCTATCTCGAACCACTGCTCCCCCTGCGCACACCGGCCCCGCCCCGCTGGGACCTGCACGCCGAGCGTTATGCCGCCGCTGTCACACTCTACGAACTCGCGACAGGCACGCTCCCCGTCTGGGGGGATGGAGTCACCACCGCCATCTATCTGCCGTCAGACACCGAAATCACCATCGATGCCGAACTCTTCGATCTCGCGCTCCGCGAATCCCTCACCGAGTTCTTCACAAAGGCCTTCCGCCGCAATATCGACCAGCGGTTCGACAATGCTGAAGAAATGCTCCGCGCCTGGCGCAACTGCTTTGAAGGCATCGATGAACCCGGAGCCCTCTCCGATCACGCCGATGAAACCAGGCTCCAGGAACTGCTCGCCGATGCTGAATTCGAAACCCAGATCCCCGAACTCGGACTCGGTTCCCGCTCGGCGAATGCCCTCGACCGCGCGAACATTCTGACCGTCGAAGATCTGCTCACCGTACCCATGCGGCGGCTCATGCGTCTCCGCGGCGTCGGAAATAAAACACGCCGCGAAATCACGTCAGCCGTCAAAATTCTCCGCGATCGTCTGGGCAAACCCGATCGAGATCCCGGCTCCCTCAGCGATCCGGAATCTACTCAAACTGAACCGGTGGCCGTCGAACATCTCAGTCTCGACCTGCTCGTCAGTCGCCTCCTGAATACCGGTGCCCGCGATGGTGAGAATTTCCAGCGCGGCGTGCGACTGCTGCTCGGACTCGATCCCGCACTTCAGGATCCCTGGCCCAGCCAGGCCGAGATTGCGCGAGAGCTGGACGTCACCCGCGCCCGTGCCGGTCAGATTGTAACCAGACTGCAGGACCGCTGGAGCAAAGACGCCGCCCTCACGCGGCTCCGCGCCGATCTGGCGGAAATGCTCGCTGTTCAATCCGGCGTCATGTCAATCCGGGAACTGGCCGAAGCCCTGATCGTCGCCCGCGGCTCCTCGGAAGAACTCACACAGAAAACCGCGAATGCCTGCGCCGTCATCCGCGCGGCTGTGGAAGTTGAACGCACCATGACCGAACCCCGGTTCCTGGTGCGGCGTGAAAATCAGAGCATCCTCATCGCCGCTCATACCGAGTTCGCTACTTGGGCCCGCAAACTGGGCGTCATCGCCGATCAGCTGGCCGACGAAGACCCACTGCTCGCACCGGCCCGCATCCTCGAACGCCTGCAGGAAATCACCCCCCCCGACGATCTGCTCATTCCCGAGGCCCGCCTTGTCCGTCTGGCAGCGGAAGTCTCGGATCACGCGGCCCTCTCCAGTCGGCAGGAACTCTATCCGCGCAACATGGACCCCGTCCGCGCACTCAAGCTCTCACAGGGCGCACTGCTGGGACAGCGAAAACTGACCGTCGCCCAGATCCAGGAACGGGTCGCCGGACGCTACCCCGATGCCAGCCCGCTCCCCGATCGGCCGCTGCTCAACAATCTGCTGGAACAGGCCGGCTTCGATCTCAAATGGGAACCCAGCGACGAAGATCCCCCCGGCTGTTATTTCAGCCGACAACCCAACCAGATCACACTCACCAGCAGCAATACCTCCCGGCAGCGGCGCTCCTCGCTCCCCGGCGATCCGGGTGAGATCACTCCCGAACTGGCCGACGCCCGACAGTTTGAAGAACGCCTGCAGCGCAATCTGCGGGAAGGTTCGTTTCTGACACTGCTCGTCGGGCCCCGCGAGTTCGACACCGCCCTCGCCGAACTCACCCGCCGCTTCCCGCTGGAACTGGTCGACCTTGAAGGCCTGCTCCTCGATGCCCTCAGGGAAACCGCCTCCCAGGCTGGCGTCAACTGGGAACTGGTCCTGCAGACCGATGCCCGCCCGCAGAGCGGCGACTGGGACAAGCTCAAGCTGCTCGTCAACCGGGCTGTGCCTGTAGTGGAACAGCAACTCAAACACGCCGACAAAACCATGCTGATGATCTACCCCGGCCTGCTCGCCCGCTACGATCAGATGGAACTGCTCAGCCAGCTCTCCCAGCAGGTCGGTCGGCCCAACGGCATCCACGGACTCTGGCTCCTGCTCCCCGGAGACAGCCAGGCCCTCATCGACGGCAAACCGGTCCCTTTAATCGGCCCCGGTCAACGTACCCGTATCCCCCGCAGCTGGTTAAAGAATATTCACCGGGAGGACGCATCATGAACTACATTTTCCCCCGGTACATAAAAAAAGGGAGGCCCTCGGGCCCCCCTCATCAATATCAACAGAATCATAGGTCCAGTTCCTATTTATCCTTTTTCCAGAGACTATATATCGTGAGTATCAGCGATACGATCGCCATACCAAATTCCAGATATTCCATGGGAATATTCTCATGTTGAGAGGAGACCATTTACATCTCTACCGTTTAGAGAAAACTCCTCACAATTAAGAGAGTGTCATTTCCATAATTCTCAGAACCCGATTTCAAAATAATTTGAGTTGAAACAATACTGTGATAGACCAGCCAGATTCAGAGAACGGTAACCTGACCCGGGCAAAAACGGACCGTTTCCGCAGTGTTACGATTGACCTTGTTTTCAGGAACATTGAAAGTAATAAAGACTAATTAGCCGCAGGGCGTTAGCCCCGGTTGAAACGATTTTGTTATCTGTCATCCAAATCAGGAAACACGACCAGCCCGGTGGTGTGTCTTTGATCTGAACCATTCGAATTAAGCGACACTAACAAGTATTTATTAAGTAGATAAAAAACCCAATGATTAACCGCAGTGCTCTCCTCTCCGATCTCCAAAAACTCCTCAAACGGCTCGAAGCCGATCTGCTCGAACGCAGTGAATCGGCGGACGTGCCTGCGGTCGGGGAGACGCTGCGCGCCGAGTATGATCAGGCTCGTCAGGCAGAGCGGACCGCCCAGAACTATGAAGACTGGCGGAACGATGCCATTACGCAGGCCGCGGCGGCCTGGGTCCTCTCAGCGGTCTTCGTACGTTTTCTGGAAGACAATCAGCTTATCGAGCCCCCCCGTTTCTCCGGGCCCGGCGATCAGCTGCAGCGGGCCCGCGATGAACGCGAACTTTATTTCCGCACGCATCCCACCGAAACCGACCGCGAATACCTGCTCGCCGTCTTCGATGAACTCGCCACGCTGCCCGGCACCCGCGAGGTCTTCAGCGAACACAACCCGCTCCGCGAACTCCCGCAGTGGCTCTCCGGGGACGCCGCGGGCGAACTGCTCGCCTTCTTCCAGAAGATCGACGCCAACGCCGGCGGACTCGTCCACGACTTCACCGATTCCGACTGGGACACCCGCTTCCTGGGCGATCTCTACCAGGACCTCTCCGAAGCGGCCCGCAAAAAATACGCCCTGCTCCAGACCCCCGAATTCGTGGAAGAATTCATCCTCGACCGTACCCTCGAACCCGCGCTCGACGAGTTCGGCCTCGACGCGCCCCCCGTCACCGACGCCCAGGGCACCGCAGTCACACCGGCCGGCTTTCGCATGATCGACCCGGCCTGCGGCAGCGGCCACTTTCTGCTCGGCACCTTCCCCCGCCTGCTCGACCGCTGGTTCCGCCAGCAGCCCGGCGGCAAAGTCCGCGACCTCGTGCAGAAGACCCTCGACAGCATTCACGGCGTCGACGTCAACCCCTACGCCATCGCCATCGCCCGCTTTCGCCTGCTGCTCAAAGCCATGCAGGCCTGCGATATCCATCGCCTGAAAGACGCCCCCGCTTTCAAACTGCACCTGGCCTGCGGCGACTCGCTGCTGCACAGCCCGCTCCGCGGCGGACAGCAGGTCTTCGACTTCGAACTGACCAGCGACGACGCCGAATGCGAACACGCCTACCAGAGCGAAGACCTCCCCGCCCTCAAACAGACGCTCCGCTCCGGCATTTACCACGCCGTCGTCGCCAATCCGCCCTACATCACCCCCAAAGACCGGCAGCTCAACCAGCGCTACCGCTCGCGCTTCGAATCCTGCCACATGAAGTACTCCCTGGCTGTCCCCTTTCTGGAACGCATCTTCCGCCTGGCCGTCACCGGCGGCTTCACGGGACAGATCACCGCCAACAGTTTCATGAAACGGGAGTTCGGCAAAAAACTGATCGAACAGTTCCTCCCGCAGATCGACCTGACCCACGTCATCGACACCAGCGGCGCGTACATCCCGGGCCACGGCACCCCCACCGTGATCCTCTTCGGCCGCCACCGCAAACCGGTCACCAGCACGATCCGCACCGTCATGGGCATCCGCGGCGAATCAGACACTCCCAAAAAACCCTCAGAAGGGCTAGTTTGGTCGTCAATAATGTCACAGATTGATCTACCAGGATCAGAGTCAAATCATATCAGTTCATCCGATGCAGACCGAATGAGATTTATGACTCACCCTTGGTCGATTCGAGGAGGTGGTGCAGCTGAGTTAAAGGAACTCATCGATACTAGATGTGAAGTAAAATTGCATAACCTATCCACATCAATTGGTATTACATCATTTACTTTGGCTGACGACATCTTCTTTCTCCCTATCCATATCTTGCGTAAACGCAATCTACCGAGTTCCAACATAAGGGAGATGGTTGTTGGCGAGTCCATTAGAGATTGGCTAATTGAGTCGTGTGAACATGTCCTCTTCCCGTATGAATTAGATTATGAAGTCATCGAAAATAATCCACAACATCCGACATTAACATCTTTATGGCCTGCTCGCACAATTATAAGTAATAGCAAAATGTTTGGGGGAAAAACAAAAGTAGAATGTGGACTAAAATGGTATGAATATGGTCGTTTGACCACACACAAGCTACTAACCCCACTCTCGATATCATTTGCAAATGTTGCTACACGTAATCATTTTTCTTTAGATAGAGGAGGTAAAATATTTGAGTGTCATGCTCCCATAATCAAATTACAAAATATTGAGTCTATCAATGAGCATCTGAGCATTCTTGGTCTTCTAAACTCTTCGACAGCATGCTTCTGGATGAAGCAGGTCATGACTGGTAAACACATGGGCGATGGTGGAGCAGCTCATGCTGATCCCGCTTACCAGAGATTTGAATTTAGTGGCTCTCAACTTGAACATTTTCCTATCACTAAATTGTACCCGGCCGAAATATCAAGAAAGCTCGACGAACTATCTACAGATCTACTTAAATGTACTCCTCAAGAAATGCTCGATAATTGGAGTTTTAATCGAGTTCCATCAAATCACTTTACTCGTTATTCAAATCAATTAAAAGATGCGCACATCAAAGAGAGAACAAGCTTAGTGCAATCCTTGTTAAAGAACGCTGAACACGAATTCAATTTCATCCGTGGACTGATGATCTTTCTCCAGGAAGAACTCGACTGGAAGTGTTACCAGTTGTACGGTTTGATCGACGAGGACCTGACGTATCAGGGCGAACCGTTCCCACTGGCGTTTGGAGAACGGACTTTTGAGATTCTGCTGGCACGCAAGGTGGCTCGGAAAGTTGTCTCCCCCACCACCTGGTTCGAACGTCACAACGCCCAGGCACTCACCGAACCACCGGAACATTGGCCGGAGGACTACCGGGAACTCTACTTCCGTCGGCATGACATGCTGCAGGAAAACAAAAACATCGCTCTCATCGAACAGCCCGAGTACAAACGCCGTTGGAATACGGAGCCGTGGGAGTCGCAGGTGGAGCGGGCGATTCGGAACTGGCTGCTGGATCGGTTGGAGCGGTATTTTGATTTTGACGGGCGGATGAATCCCGAGGGGACGCCGACCGCCGAGACCGACATCCAGCTCATCAGCATCGCCCAGCTCGCCGACATCGCCCGCCGCGATCCGCAGTTCCTGGAGGTCGGCGCGGTGTACCGCGATGACGATGCGTTCGACGTGCAACGGCTCATCGACGAACTCGTCCACGCCGAACAGGTCCCCCTGCTCCCCATTCTCCGCTACAAACCGCCGGGACTCCGCAAACGCGCTGAATGGGAACAGACCTGGGAACTCCAGCGCCGCGAAGACGCCATCGACGCCCGCACTGAGCTCCCCGAGGACGATCCGCAGTACCTGACCGAGGCAGCCGCCCAGGATCTCAAACAGGCCGAGGTGGGAGACATCCCGGTCCCCCCGAAATATAAGAGCAGCGATTTCCTCTCCACCGGCGGCGTCCGCTACTGGGCCCTCCGCGGCAAGCTCGACGTCCCCAAGGAACGCTGGATCAGCTTCCCCCACTGCGAGGGCCCCGACGGCACCCCCGTCATCGCCTGGGCCGGCTACGACCACCTGCAACTGGCCCGCGCCATCAGCGCCTACTTTGTCGAAGTCCAGGAACAGTTCGGCGGCCGCGACGACCCCCGCCTGATCCCCCTGCTGGCCTGCCTGGAAGAGCTGCTCCCCTGGCTCAAACAATGGCACCACGACCTCGACCCCGAGTTCAACCAGCGCATGGACGAAGTCTTCGCCGGTTTCATCACCGCCGAAGCCAAAGCATTAGAGATGACCACAGAAGAAATCAAAAACTGGCAACCACCCAAGAAAGTGAGCAAAGCCAAACGAAAGGCCGGGAAATGATGGAGAAGGGCCAGCGAATCTCTGACATTTTAAGGAGAGACTGATATGTATATCGACTCCATTCAGCTTGATAACATCAGATGTTTTGAACGAGCTAAGGATAATGTCCTGGAGTTCGCCCATCCAATGAGAGACTTTAACACAAAAAATGATGATACCCCCAATGATAACGCATGGGCTCCAGAGCCGCGATTAAAAAACGTCTCTTTGCTACTGGGGGAAAATGGATCTGGAAAATCAACGGTTCTGCAAGCATTAGCTGCTGTCTCGATGAGAGACGATGCTTCTTTATTTTTGCATAACCACGACTTTATACGCTCTGGTAATAGCGAAGGCGTAATTACAATCGATCTTGCCAATATCGGTGACCAGATAGACAAAAATAAACTTCGCCCCGCTGCACATACCCTGGAAGTATATAAGAACGGGAACAATCTGAATTTTAACTTTAATTCATCGGATTCTCAAAACACTTCTGCCCCGCTTAATCGTAATCCCGTCGTCATTGGGGGCTATGATGTTTCAAATTACCCTGGAATATCGGTTAATGAACTTATTCAATTGGCTAGAATTCCTCGTTTACTAATCAACAGATATCCCTGGGGACAATACAGTCCTTATTATAGTGCATACAAGAAGTATGAACCATTAGAGAGTCTATTCACAAGGATCTTTTCTCCTGACTATTCAGCATTAGGTATAGAACAGACTGGCTGGTTAAATCAATTACAAACTGGTAATCCAATGCGTTTGAAGGAAGTCCTTCAGTTGCTACAGAAATTACTAAGGCCATTCAAGCTGGAATTAAATGACCAGACGGCAAATGAAGACCTCACAGTTGACGACATAAGAAATTTAGCAAAATCCCCTTATAAGTCCCCCCACAGTCATCTTTCACACATCCATTTTTTCTTTGATCTATTGTCGCACCTCTGTGATTCCTGCCCTGACAAGAAAACAATCACTGACCATGCTGGAGTGGTCCTGGTTGATCAGATTGAATTTAACTTACATCCGCGTCTGCATATGGATCTGATCAAAACATTAGCTGAAACGTTTCCCGCGATTCAATTTATTATCACCACGAAAAGTCCGCTTGTGGTCGGAAGCCTTGAGTGGATGAATATCATCAATCTAGAATTGGTTCCCGAAGAAAATCGGACAAGAGTCAACCGAATCAAAGAAAGCGTATATGGCTTAGATGTCGAACAGGTCCTTCACTCTCCTTATTTTGGCATGCGATCTACAGTCGTCAAAGAAAAAGAAGACGCCTTGAATGAGATTCGCGAGCGAATTAGACAGGGAGATCACGATGCCCCCCTGGACCTCATCCGAGAATTAGGAAGCGGGATGGAGGATCAGGGATGATTGGCTATTACATCACCGAGAAAGATTTAAGCGCACTCATTTTGGCGATGGAACCGAATTGGGAATCAGATGCTTCAGCAGCATTGACTGCCCACTTAAATGATCCTCAAAACACAAAGTTCAAGCCACTTTGGAGCAAAATCAAACAGGTCTACACAGTTCTTCAGCACTCGAAATGTTGTTATTGCGAAAAGCCTCTGGAACACTTAATTGATCAGGATGTGGAACATTTTCGCCCCAAGATGGAAGTCAAGAAATGGCCTGTCCCCCCGTCACTTTCTGCTATCAGCCTTTCTTCGAATCAGGGAACGGAGCCAGGCTATAAAAGTCTGGCTTATCAACCTTTAAATTATGCCATCGCATGTAAAGTCTGTAATTCGATTCTGAAGAAAAACTATTTTCCCATTGAAGGAACCCGGGATACCAATGACACTTCCCCTAAGAATTTAATCGGCACTGAAAACAACCTGTTGATCTATCCAATCGGATCAATTGATACAAACCCGGAAATGCTGATTGAATTTAATGGACTTTCACCTGTGCCAAAATTTTCTCAGGGATTTAATTTCAGCAGAGCTTTGGTAACAATAGATATTTTTCAACTAGATGATAGTGTAGGCCGAAGGCAACTTTTCAAAGAGAAAGCACGAATACTCCTGCTCTTATTTTCAGCCTTGGAGAGACTGGGGAGTGCGACTACAGTAATCGAACAACAACGCCATCAGACTATGATCAATGCTTTAGTATCACCAAAGTCTCCCTTTACAAATTGTATGCGTTCATTTGCCAGGCTTTATTACCAGGACATTCAAAAAGCGAAAGCAATCGAAATTGCCTGTCAAAAAATGCTTCCCTGATTTCAAGACATAAAATAGTAAAACAATTAACCATGACACTCATCAAAGAACTCATCGACATCCCCGAGCGTGTGCAGAAGGGGGATTTTGTCTTAAAGCTCTCTGAGGACATTGATCGGCCGGATGTGGTCCTCGATCATTATGTCGTCACGCCTGAGCTGGCGACCTGCTTTGACAGTGCGCTGTCGTTTATCGGGAACTCGGTTCAGAACCGGTCCAGCAAAGCCAGCTACCTGCACGGCAGTTTCGGTTCGGGGAAGAGTCATTTCATGGCGGTCCTGCATCTGATCCTGCAGGGGAACACCGCCGCACGCAGCATTCCCGAGCTGGCGGCCGTCATTCAGAAACACAACGCCTGGCTGGGCGGCAAAAAGTTCCTGCTGGTTCCCTACCACATGATCGGCGCGCACGACATGGAATCGGGCATCCTGGGTAACTATGTCGACTTCATGCGACGTACGCATCCCGAGGCCCCCACGCCTCCCGTCTATCTTTCTGCCTCACTCATCGAACAGGCGCAGAACGAACGCGAAAACTACGGCGACGAACCCTTTTTCAAACGACTCAACAATGACCAGAGTGCCAGCAACGGTGGCTGGGGAGACCTGGAAAGCGTCTGGACCGCAGACACCTTCGAAGCTGCTGCCGCCGCCGACCCCGATTCAGAACCGCATCTCAAGCTGGTCAGCACGCTGCTCAAGACAGTCGCTTCGTCCCACGCCGAAGTCGTCAGCCAGCGCGGCGGGAACTTTGTCCGTTTCGACAAAGGGCTCTCCCTGATGAGCCAGCACGCCCACAGCCTGGGCTACGATGCGCTGATCCTGTTTCTGGACGAACTGATTCTCTGGCTGGCGACACAATCCGCCGATCTCAGTTTTGTCCGCAGCGAAGCCGCCAAGCTGACCAACCTGGTCGAAGCCCAGTCCGCCGAACGCCCGATCCCCCTGATCAGCTTCGTGGCCCGGCAGCGGGATCTGCGCGAACTGGTCGGCGATCACGTTCCCGGTGCCGAAAAACTCAGCTTCAGCGATTCACTCGACTGGCAGCAGGGCCGCTTCGATACGATCACCCTGGAAGACCGCAACCTGCCCGCGATCGCTTCCAAACGCGTTCTGAGATGCAAGAATGATTCGGCCCGCAGGGAGCTGAATGCCGCCTTCGACAAGACCGCGCGGATCAAAGACAACGTCATGAACATCCTGCTGACCCACGAAGGGAACCAGGAGATGTTCCGGCAGGTCTACCCGTTCAGCCCGGCGCTGGTGCAGACGCTGATCGGCGTCTCAAGTGTCCTGCAGCGCGAACGAACGGCGCTCAAGGTCATGCTGCAGCTGCTCGTCGATCATCGCGAAACGCTGGAACTGGGCGAGTTGATTCCGGTGGGCGATCTGTTCGATGTCGTCGCGCACGGAGACGAAGCCTTCAGCCCGGAAATGGGGATTCACTTCGACAATGCCAAGCGGCTCTATCATCTCAAGCTGCTCCCGCTGCTCGAAAAAGAGCACAACATACATCACGAAGATCTGGAAGACCTGCCTTACAATGACCCCACGCGGAAGGCGTTTCGCAACGATGACCGCTTAATCAAAACCCTGCTGCTCTCGGCCCTGGTTCCCAATGTGGAATCACTGCGGGCTTTGAATGCTGAAAAGCTGGCCGCGCTGAATCACGGCACTATCAAAACTCCGATCCCCGGTAAGGAAGCAGCCGAGGTACTCCGTCGCTTCAAGCACTGGTCCGGAAGTGTGGGTGAAATCCGCCTGGGCGATGAAAGCAACCCGACGATCACAGTCCAGCTTTCCGGCGTGGATACCGAAAGCATTATCGAGCAGGTCCGTCGCGAAGACAACCAGGGCAACCGCAGCCGCCTGATCCGGCAGATCCTGTTCGAGCAGTTGGGCATTCAGGGAGAGGGTCAGTTCGAACAGTTTCACGAATTTACCTGGCGGAATACAAAGCGGGTCTGCAATGTGCTGTTCCGTAATATTCGTGAGCTGCCAGATTCATCGCTGGATAATGAAAGCGCCGACTGGAAGCTGGTCATCGATTTTCCCTTTGATGAACCAGGCCATGGACCCCGCGACGATCTGCGCACGCTCCAGCGGTTTATGCAGTCTCATCCGGAAGGAAGTCGTACCCTCTGCTGGGTCCCCTCGTTCTTTACTGCGGATTCCCAAAAGGATGTGGGCATGCTTTACCTGCTGGACTTTCTGATGACCGGTGAGCGTTTCAGCGAGTATTCCAGCCACCTCTCTCCGCAGGATCGTCAGTCGGCAAAAACTATTCTGGAGAGTCAACGGAACCAGTTGAGACAGCGTGTGAAAAATAACCTGGATGCCGCCTACGGTCTGGATCGTCACGCCAGTGAGTCCATCGACAGCACACACGACCTGGAGCTGAACGAACATTATGCCTCTCTGAAACCAGGCTTTACGCCGCAACCACCGGTCGCAGCGAATCTGTCAGGCGCGATGGAGAATCTGCTCAGTCAGGCGCTGGAACACGAATTTCCGGCAGCCCCGCTGTTTGAAGGCGAGATCAAAAAGAGTACGCTGAATAAGGTCTATGAACTGATCCTGCCAGCCACGCAGACCACCGATGGTCGACTCGCCATCGACAAAACCCTGCGTCCACTCCTGCGACAGATCGCCGTTCCGCTGCAACTGGGCGAGATGGGCATCGATGCGACGCACTTCGTTCTGGGGCACCACTGGAAATCTCACTTTTCAAAAAAATCAGCCGAGACCGGTAGTGAGCAGTCAGTCACACAACTCCGCAAATGGATCGACGATCCCAAGCCGATGGGGCTTCCGAAAGAAGCGCAGAACCTGGTGATCCTGATTTACGCTGCCCAGACCAGCTGGACTCCCTTTCTGCACGGCGCGCCATTTGAGGCAACTATTGCCAATCTGCCGGATGCCTGTGAACTGCGCCCCATTTCGCTCCCCACAGAAAACGAGTGGCAGCGGGCCCAGGCACTGGCCGCCAGTCTGTTTGGGTATTCCGGTTCCTCCCTGCTGAGTGCCGGAAACGTGAATTCGCTGTCCGAAGCCTGCCAGTCAAAAGCCATGGAGACCCGCAAAGCCTGTCAATCGTACTGCCAGAATCTGAAGCAGCACATGACCGATCTGGAGATAACAGCCGAATCGACAGATCGGATGCAGACCGCAGTCGCCAGCCAGATCTTGATCGAAAATCTGAGTACTGCCAAACTGGACGAGATCGTTAGCCTGCTGGCAGAAGCAACCATCGCCACCAGCGAAGCGGCCATGGGAGAATGCATCAGTAAAGCTGCTCGACTGGAAGGTCAATTGAATGCGACCAACTGGGAATCGTTTGAATTGCTTCAGAAACTGCCACCCAATTTTCATAGTGCCTCGAAACAAATCCTGGTGGATCTGAAAGAAGCCATGATGAGTGATGAACATGTACTGGACCTGGGACCGGCCCTGAATTCTGCGCAGGCGCGTGCCATGCGACTCGTCTCGCAGGCGATTGAAACTCCGCCCACCCCCGAAGGTGAAACTACGACAGCTGAAACACCGACAGACAACGATTCGCCCCCTCCTCCGACATCTGGCGCAGCGGTTCAGATCATCGACCAGGGAACAAAGCAGGGGCTAACGCTCTCAGCAGCAGAGGAGATACTTTCAGAACTCAAAGCTAGACTGAAACCAGCCCAGCAGGCGCGAGTGAATGTCAGCTGGGTGATTGAAGAAGGAGGCAGTCAGAAATGACGCTTACAGCCCCGACATTCAGTCAGATCAAAGCACAGGTCGCGACAATCCAGCAGAAATCATCCCGGGCCGACGTAATTGGTATCCAGTCATCAGGACGCTGGAGTGATGACACGCGCATTCAGGACGGCGACCAGACCTATCTGATCTACCAATGCGATTCTCCCCTGGCCTGCCGTATTGCCATCAGGGAGCCGGTAGAGGAAAAAACAACCAAAGTGCTGATCACCGGCCTGGATGAGAACGAACTCGGCGATGATTTACGCTATCGGCTCGCCAAACACAAACTGTTCAATATCGATCCCTGGCAGATGGTCTGTTCCCAGTTCAATGCCCGCAATGTGGATACGCGGCTGACGCATCACCCCTGGATCGCGGAGACCCTGCTGGAACTGGGATCCCGCCATGGTTTTCCTCCGGCGCGGGGCGGTTTTCTCGATGCCGAATCGGCCTGGTCGTTCTTACTGGAACATCAGATTCAACTGCGGGGGGAAGCGCCTGACCTGACCTCACTTTTGAAATGGACCCTGGACCACACAGCGACACAACATTTCCGTCACAGTTCTCCTGAATTCCAGGAAGCAACCATCAAGTGGCTCAGTGAACAGGCAGGTCCCGTTGCCAGATTGATTCTGCAATGTGTGCAGCAGGAGCAATTCCAGCAGGATCCCCTGCCGATCGGAATAGCCATGATTGTCCTGTTCCATCAAGAGGCCCAAGGCAAACTGGAGAAAGCGTGCGGAAAGTTCGAAGGACAATATTTCAAGAATCACTCCCCAGAGCCGGAACTGATGCAGCGCTGGATTTCGTCCGCCCGTGAGGTAGTCCGTTCACTGCAGCATGCTGCTCCTAAGCGACATCGCCAGATTGTTCAGCGCTCAGATGAGATCCTGAAAGAACTCTCTGCAGAGAAGTATGCCTATCTGAGTCATTCGTCCCTGCTCGGTTTCGAGCAACGGTTAATTCGCTTTGGCGAAACCCTGTCGGATATGGTAAGCCGGAACTCCTGGAGTGAAATCAGTGTGCTCCAGGAACTGAGCGAGTCTGTCCGTAAACATGATCTGGCGAACCAGGATCCTCGACAGCTGGAACGACTGGAGATGTCATTGCGTCTGGTACGCTGGCTGCGCGAAGAGAGCCAGTCCGACCAAAAGGATCCACAGTCACTGGGAGCGGCTGCCCGCTTCCAGCTGGAAACGGGTGGCTTTCTTGACTGGGCACGTCTCCAGTTGCGGCACGGTGATGCGGTAGAAGTTTTATCGCAGGCCTATCTGCAACTGTTTGAGAAGGTCACACAGGTCCGCGAACGACAGGCACAGCATTTTTCTCAGTTACTGGCGGACTGGACTTCAGCTGGTTCGAAGGGAAATGATGTCATACCAGTCGAACAGATCCTGGAACAGATCGTCGCCCCGCTGGCTGCAGAACAACCAGTGTTGTTAATCGTAATTGACGGCATGAGTGTAGCCGTCTGTCGTGAACTACTCAGTAATCTCACTCGACACGAGTGGGTAGCACTGGCAGAACCGAATCACCGCTTCAACCGTCCCGCCATGGCAGTGATACCCTCTGTGACCGAATTCTCCCGGACCAGCCTGCTGACAGGAAAATTGAAACAGGGAGGTCAAAACGAAGAAAAAAAGGGATTCCAAAATCACCCTCAACTCACAGGCAGCAACAAAAATGCACAGCCTCCGCTGCTGTATCATAAAGCAGGGTTGCAGGGACCTGATCAAAGTGATCTGGCGGGAGACCTGCGAAAAGAAATCGCTTCTTCACGAAGTGTGGTAGGCGTCATAGTGAATGCCGTGGATGATAATTTACTCAAAGGGGAACAGCTTGATACGCGCTGGTCTCGCGAACAGATACAGGTCCTGCCAACCCTGTTGCACGAAGCCCGCAATGCCAGCCGCCTGGTAGTGCTTGTCAGCGATCATGGTCATGTGCTGGACTGTCAGACGCAACACAGACCCGGCATGGATGAAGCCACAGGAGGCGAGCGCTGGAGGCCGGCAGTTGTGGCACCGACAGAAGAAGAGACACTGATCTCAGGCAGTCGAGTCTTAAGCCCTGGACAGAAACTGGTTGCCCCCTGGAGCGAACGAATCCGCTACACCATGAAGAAAAACGGTTACCACGGAGGCCTGTCACCACAGGAAATGATTGTGCCGATCGTTGTATTGTCCAGTACAGATGAAATCCCGTCAGGCTGGAGTGAGCAACCCATTGATACACCTGCCTGGTGGGATGAATTTTTACCTGAGATCGAAGAAAGTAAACCGGCAGCGCCCACCAAGCCAAAACGCAAGCCGGTGTCAAAAACACCGCTGCTGTTTAATGACCTTGAAGACGAACCGGAAACATCTACCCCCGCTGAAGCACCCGCGGTACCTGCATGGATTCAGAGTCTGCTTGAAAGCCCGGTTTTCAAAGACCAGAAACGTCTGGGCGGACGACATCTTCCCGATGATGCCACCTTTACCCGTCTGCTGCATGCCCTGGACCGACGGGAGGGAACAATGACACTGCGCGCACTGACACGCGCACTCGAAGCACCTCCCATGCGAATGCGGGGTATCCTGGCAAAAACCGAACGCGTGCTGAATGTAGACGGTTACGATGTCATTCGCTACGACGAAACATCCGATACCGTAGAGCTCCAGCGTGACCTGCTACTCAAACAATTCGGTCTGGAGGACTAGACAACAATGATCAGTCCCCGCCGCAGAGAAGAAATTATTGACGCCCTCAGGCGTGGTACCGTCCCCCAGAACAGTCTCGATGCATTTGCCGTCGGTCTCGATCGTTTTGAACCAGCACTCAAAGAAGAACTGGAGAAGGTTGCTTCCTCAGGCGGAGTTTTTAAGGCAGTCCGAGGTGAATACGGCTGCGGAAAAACATTCTTCTCGCGCTGGCTCGCAGATCAGGCACGAAAACAGGGATTTGCCTCGGCGGAAGTCCAAGTATCGGAAACGGAGACGCCCCTGCATCGCCTGGAAACAGTCTACCGCAGGTTGATGGAACGGCTTTCCACAGCGGATACTCCCCAGGGTGCCTGGCGAAATATTGTCGATGGCTGGTTCTATGCCCTTGAGGAAGATGTCCTGTCTGAAGGACAGATCGATGAAGCAGATCAGCAGGCCCTGCTGGAGCGTACGAACGAGTTACTGGAACAGCGACTCGCCAAGGTGACCGATATCACGCCGACTTTCAGCTCAGCCCTGCGAGGTTATCGACGGGCACAGGTAGCAGACGAAAGAGCAATCGCAGATGGTATTCTGGCCTGGCTGGCCGGGCAACCTAATGTGTCTGCCTCCGCCAAACGGTATTGTGGCGTGAAGGGTGACATTGATCACTTTGGTGCATTGAGTTTTCTACAGGGAGTCTTGACAGTTCTGCGTGATTCTGGTCACCCGGGACTGCTGTTGATTCTGGATGAAGTGGAAACCATTCAACGCGTGCGCAGCGATGTACGGGATAAGAGTCTCAATGCACTGCGTCAGCTGATTGATGAAGTCGATTCCGGTCGATTTCCCGGACTCTATCTGCTCGTGACAGGTACGCCTGCGTTTTATGAAGGTCCGCAGGGAATTCAACGACTGGAACCGCTGGCCCAACGCCTGCATGTCGACTTCCAGACCGATGCCCGATTTGACAATCCCCGCGCCCCACAAATTCGCCTCCCGGCCTTCAGCCTCGAACGTCTCTGCCTGGTTGGATGCAAGGTCCGTGATATCTACCAGCAGCATGCAAAGGCTTCAGAACGGATTGCTGAGTTGTGTGATGACAGCTATGTGCAGGAACTGGCTCAGTCGGTGGCAGGTAAACTCGGTGGAAAAGTAGGAGTGGCACCCCGGATCTTTCTGAAGAAACTGGTTGCGGACATCCTCGACCGCATCGACCAGTTCGACGATTTCAAACCGCACGAACATTATACGCTGACCATGACCGATTCAGAATTAACCACGGTCGAACGCCAGGCCGCTGGTGCCACGGATATAGATCAGATCGAACTCGAGTTATAGAAATGTGACTGAAAGAACAGCCGAATACTTAAATTATTAAAAATGATTTCAGAAAAATAAAGAGTGACATTGAGCAGTTTTGACCTTCTCCATCCTGCACTGCAGCATCACATTGTCAACAGTCTCGGCTGGCGGGAACTGCGTCCGTTCCAGGAAGCGGTCATACCGCAGATCCTGGCAGGCAAACATCTGATTGTGCTCGCGCCTACGGCAGGAGGAAAAACGGAAGCCGCCTTTTTTCCGGTTGTCTCCCGGATGCTCACGGAAGAATGGAACGGCCTGAGCGTCCTTTATATCTGTCCCATCAAGGCGCTGCTCAATAATCTTGACGTCCGTCTCGAAGGCTACTGTCGCCTGCTGGGAAGACGCTCTGCGTTATGGCATGGCGATGTGAAGCCTTCAGAACGTAAAAAAATCCTGCGAGAACCACCCGACTGCCTGTTGACGACTCCTGAATCACTGGAGGTGATGCTGGATTCCCCGAATGTCGATGCGCAGCGACTGTTTGGCAACCTGCAGGTTGTCATCATTGATGAAATTCATGCCTTTGCCGGAGATGATCGGGGTTGGCATCTGCTCTCAGTATTGGAACGGATTTCTCGAATTTCAGGTCGGGAACTACAGCGTCTGGGACTTTCCGCAACCGTGGGAAATCCTGAAACGCTGGTTGACTGGATGGCTGGTTCCTGCAAGGGGCCGCGCGACGTATTTTTGCCGCTTGCTTCCGGTTCAGATGCTGCAGATGTCCAACTGGATTATGTCGGCTCACTCTCCAATGCAGCTGTCGTCATTTCCCGACTGCACCGTGGCGAGAAACGACTGGTGTTTGTCGACAGTCGTGCCCGGGCAGAACAACTGGCCGCCGAACTCAGGCGTCTGGAAATCACGACATTTGTCACGCACAGTTCCCTTAGCCAGGAACAACGGAAACAGGCCGAAGAGGCTTTCGCTTCCAGAGATGACTGCGTGATTGTCGCTACCAGCGTCCTCGAACTGGGTATTGATGTAGGGAACCTGGATCGAGTGATACAGATCGACTCCCCTCCCACTGTCTCTAGTTTTTTGCAAAGAATGGGGCGCACCGGACGCCGCGCAGGAACACTGCGTAACTGTCTGTTTCTGGCAACCAAGGAAGAAATGCTGATTCAAGCGGCGGCTTTGATAGATCTCTGGTCCACAGGTTATGTTGAACCGGTACAGCCACCATCTCTGCCTTACCATATTCTGGCCCAACAATTGATGGCGTTGATCCTCCAGGAAAGCGGTATTGGACAGAGAGACTGGTTTTCCTGGCTGAGTGGCGTTTCAGGATTTCAGTCAATCCCCCCCAGCCAGGTTGATCAACTGGTATCATCGATGTTGGAACGCGGTATCCTGTGGGAAGATTCTGGTATTTTAGGAATGGGACAGTCAGGGGAAGAAACATACGGTCGGCGTAATTTCATGGAACTGTTTTCCGTGTTCCTTTCCCCCCCTCTTTTTTCGGTATTGTACGGGAGACAGGAACTGGGTTATGTCGATGAAATGACCTTTCTCAGCAAACAGGATGGGCCACGAATTTTACTGTTAGGCGGGCGGGCATGGCAGGTCAATCACATCGACTGGCAAAGACGAAAAGCCTACGTGGAACCAACTGAATCAAAGGGAAGAACACGCTGGCAGGGTTCAGGACAGGGACTGAACTTTCAAATGACACAGTCTATGAAACAGATACTGTCAACAGATTTAACCCGTGATTACTTGTCACAACGGGCCACTCAATACCTGACAGAAATCCGTGAAGAATACGCCTGGCTAGACCCAGTTTCTTCGATTGCCATACAAACAGATGGCCAGGAAGTCGAGTGGTGGACTTATGCAGGTTCGCAGGTCAATGCAACTCTGGCGCGGCAGCTTTCGCAAATGACTCGACATGTTGTTCAGTTTGACAGCTTCACACTGACCTTCCACCAGACACTAAAACTGCAGGACGTCGAAGCTGCGATCAAAGCGGTCTGTCAACGAGATCCAAACGAAATGTATCCATCTATTGAAGAGGACGCGATCATAGGATTGAAGTTTTCTGAATGCCTGCCAAGAGATCTCGCAATCGAAATGTTGGAGCATAGACTGCAAGATAGTGAATCCACACAGAAACTTTTCCAGCAACCAATCAGGTTTGTGATTCAGCAGTAAATATATGAAGAACATATATTGGGACAAAGACTGGCACGATTACGCCAGGCAGTTGAATAGCGTGATTGTACCAGCCAGCGCGTGCATGATCTGATTGATCTAGATCTGCAGAAGACACTGGAGAGACTCGCTGTTGAATGAGTTAGCTTACTGCGAGCAGCCTGGTTCTGACGCGTGGATTTCTCTCGTTTTTTTCAAGATTTTCGGTCTGCGAATCACAGTGCCCAAATATCATGTTCTCACAAGATATTATTTTAATTGAAGTTACAGCCGTGACCGTAAAGTAAGAATAACAAAAATACCGTCCGGGAGGGGAGCTAATTCTCGCTTTACTGATCTGAGGCTTGCTGGGGGGGATTTTGAAAAAGATTTCTGGGTACCCAGTTTTAGAACTGCAGCCATCATGACACAAAATATTCTGTGCCCCCCAAATTCACCATCGGCAAATGCGGAAACGTGGTTTACAAATGATTTGGCCTGATTCGTGACCCAGACTGAGTCCGGACTTCGAGTTGACGGTGTCACAAAGACTTCACGGGTCTCAAGATGCATAAAAACCAGTACATATAAATCGACGAGCCCCCGCGGTGTCACGGTTCGTTTCGTAAAGAAATCGCAGGCCTAGAGTGCTTCCGCATGAGCTTTGAGAAACTGGTCTCAGGTGCCGGTACTTCGATTCGGACTCGGCTCGATCCCTGCTTCCTTGACGATAATTTTCACAGTCTGTCGGTAGGCCTGGGAAATACCGAGTTTCCAGAGTTCATATTCGATTGACGATCTCTTTTAGTGCTCTGCTGAACCTTTACTGAATGCTGGGCCGCAGAGTTGAGGTAATTTACCTTAGACTGTGTCCAGTTTTACTATAGCGTCTCCAGGGCCATTTGGACCGAGTATAATAGATTGAGAGACGCTATGGTTAAATGTGACGCGCTCTAGATACGGGTGTCACGGCTGCCATTAAGCTACTCCAGAAAAGTTAGAATGCGGTGAGTTACCTCATAAATCACCGTAGAGGCTCGAACATTTATAAGCTCCTTTTGTTTCACCGCTCCCAGAATCAGCCCGAGTAAAAGTCTTTACGAAGAGGGTTTTGTACGGGCCGAGATTGGTGACTATGCTGGTATATCCATATACACAAGACCGTTCTGCTCAGATAGAATTTTATTTGGATCTGGGTAATGAACTTTTAGGGGGCGCTGTTGGTCCGGGATCGATGACGGTTCGCTGTTTCAGATCATAAACCATGCCGGCTGTTAACACGGAATAGGTCACATTGGTCAGGGCAAAGGGATCTCGGTTTTCTGCATAACCGATGTGGTTAATCTGGATGGAGCTACCGTCGACCACAATCACCGTTCCGGTACCGATGACCCGGGCCCGTTGCTCGTTCTCGATGATCAATCCTGTATTTTCTTCGATGCCCAGTCCCAGTAATGCCGGGTTGGTGGCCATGGCATGAACGAGTCGGGAGATGCGTGATCTCTGTACGAAGTGAGTATCGAAGATCATATCCTGGATCAGCCCCAGTCCTTTGGTCATTTCAATGCCTCCCTTCCGAAATAATCGAAATCGATTGTTCTGGAAGATCATGACTTCCGGCAGAACCGCGGCACCGGCAGAAGTCCCGGCTATGACACAGCCTCCCCTCTGATAACGTTCCAGCAAAGCATGATGCAGGGGCGTGCCTCCAATCAGTGAAGACAGACGCAGCTGGTCGCCGCCGCCAAACATAAACAGGGTTGTTTCATGGATGATTTTACAGAGTGCTTTCGACCCGGCATCGGAGCGTTCTCCTATATGAACGGTCTGGATACTTTTGGGGTTGAAGGCGGAAAAAAGTACATTATAGTCGCGTGCCCGTTCGTCGGGGTTCTCGCTCGCCGTAGGCACCACAACGATGCGAGCCTGGGAGCCCCCCGCCATTTCGACCATTTCACGAAAGATTTCTGAATCCGGGGATTTCTTTTCATTCCCTCCGATGGGAATCAGAATCCGGGATTTCAGGACGGTGTTTGAGGTTCGTTTCTTCAAGCGATTTACTTTGATTATGTTTTTATCATTGCGATTTGGATCAACCACACTGTACTGCAACCTGTCTCGAAGATACAGTCAGGGGATGCCGATAATCGTTTGTCATGGTGGATCATCATCAAACCCAGCTTTTCAAGATGGGCCACGGAGTGCCTGCCACTCCGGTTTTGATCTGATGTCCCAAGGTAAAAGTGCTCTGGATGCGGTGATCGCCGCCACACAGATTTTAGAAGATGACGAACGTTTTAACGCAGGAACCGGTTCCAATCTTCGCTTCGATGGCACAACAATCCAGATGGATGCCTCCTGCATGACGAGTGCCGGGGATTTTGCAGCGGTTGCAGCGATAGAGCGTGTGAAAAACCCGGTCGCGGTCGCCCGATGTCTGCTTGAAACCCCACATATTCTGCTGGTGGGTGATGGGGCAACAACATATGCCCGGCAATGTGGTTACGAGGATTACGATCCTACCACTGCTGGAGCGAAGAGCCGCCTGCAGAAGATCCTCTCTGTTTCTGAAAAGATGGGCGACTGGTCGCGGGCTGATCTGGAACGGGCCTGGAACTTCGAGACTCCTTTCCGAGAGGCGCTGGGGACAGACACCGTAGGCAGTGTTGCATGGGACGGACAGACGTTTGCGAGTGCATTGAGCTCGGGAGGGACCACCATCGTACTTCGGGGGCGCGTGGGTGATGTACCTCTGCCCGGTTGTGGACTCTATGCAGGCAAAGCAGGAGCCATTGCGACCACCGGTGACGGAGAATACATCGCCAGATCATTATTGGCTTATCGGGCCTACCTCGAACTTGAGAAAGGCCTGAGTCCCGCACAGACGGTTGACTGGGCTCTCAATGAACTTGCTGACAGCGTCGACATTGGAATTATTATAGTCAATCAAACAGACTTTGCGGGTGGTGCGCGACACCGTATGGCCTGGCACGGACAAAGCGCACAGGAACCCGCATGAAAATACTGGAACAACGCGCCCTCAGGGGCCCGAATCGCTACAGCCGCTACCCGACGATCTTCATGCTGCTTGATATTGAAGAATATGAAGAGCAGCCTTCGGATACCCTGCCAGGTTTTCCGGAACGCCTGCTGCAGTTGATTCCTTCTCTATATCATCATCAATGTTCTGTAGGTGAACCCGGTGGTTTTTTGCAGCGACTGCAGCGGGGAACATGGGCGGGACACATCGTTGAGCATATTGCCCTGGAGACACAGTGCCTGGCTGGGATGGAAGTCGGGTTTGGAAAAACCTTTGATACAGACACAAAAGGAATCTATAAGGTCGTTTATCGTTACCGGGTGGAATCAGCGGGTCTCCGGGCAGGTCAGGCAGCGGTAGCACTGTTTGAGGCGGTCGCCTGCGATCATCCGTTTGAAATTGAGACTCTCATTTTAGAGCTCAAGGAGTTGCGCGAGAATGACATGCTGGGACCTTCGACCCACAGCATTGTTGAAGAAACAAAACGCCGAGGAATACCGGCACAACGCTTGAACGCAGACAGTCATATTCAGCTGGGATACGGTGTGAAGCAACGCCACATTCAGGCAACATTGACTGATCAAACCAGCGCGCTGGGTGTGGAAATTGCCGACGAGAAATTCAGGACGAAACTGCTGCTTCGCCAGGCAGGAATCCCAGCACCTGAAGGGGCACTCGTCTCTTCTCTCATCGAAATAAAGCAGGCTGCAGAACGCATCGGATATCCGGTCGCGATTAAGCCGGAAGTTGGAAACCATGGCAGAGGTATTACGGCAAGAGTCTCCAGTGAAAAGGAACTCGAGACCGCATTCATGTCTGCGTGGACAGTTTGTGAGTCTGTCATTGTAGAGCAAAGTCTGACTGGTTTCGATTTTCGCGTACTTGTCATCAACGGGAAACTGGTTGCAGCAGCGCTTCGAGAACCGGCCCATGTGATCGGTGACGGGACTTCGTCGATCGGCCAATTGATTGAGATGACAAATGCTGATCCACGACGGGGAATTGGTCATGAACGCGTTTTGACAACAATCACTGTCGATACGATGACCCTGCGACTACTGACCTTGAAGGGCTTAACGGTAAATGACGTGTTGCCTGAAAATGAGAAACTGTATCTCAAATCGACGGCCAATCTGAGTACCGGCGGGACGGCCCGCGATGTGACTGATGAAGTACATCAGGATGTCCGTTTAATGTGTGAACGAATTGCCCGTCTCATCGGTATGGACTGTATCGGCATTGATATCGTGGCCCCCAGTCTGCAGCAGCCTTTAAAATCAGAATCTGCAGGAGTTGTTGAAGTCAATGCAGCCCCGGGATTCCGAATGCATCTGGATCCTACTGAGGGAAAAGCACGCAACGTAGCCAGACCATTTGTCGAGATGTTGTTTCCGTCAACTGATGATTTTGATGTCCCGATCATTGCCGTAACAGGTACGAACGGGAAGACGACCACCTCAAAACTGATTGCACATGCTTTAAAGTACAGCGGGAAGAACGTGGGACTGGCGGGAACAACGGGGATCGAGATTGATGGTGTCACGATTACAGCAGGAGATTACAGTGGGCCGGAAGGAGCGCGTGTGGTTCTACGCGAACCGACCGTCGACCATGCTGTTTTAGAAGTCGCCCGGGGTGGCATTATTCGTCGCGGTCTCGGTTTTGAAGACTGTCATATCGGGATTCTGCTGAATGTCGATGAAGACCATATCGGCACAGACGGTGTGGAAGATCTGGATGATCTGGCGCTGGTCAAATCGACGGTAATTGAAGTCGTCAGGCCATCAGGATTTTCTATTCTCAATGCAGATGATGCAACCGTTGTTGGTCTCAAAGATCGGGCGGGCGGCGAAGTGATTTATTTCTCTCTCAATTCAGAGAATGAAACGGTGGCTCAGCATTTGGCTGCGGGGGGAACTGCAGTCGTTCAGGAAGGTGATGATGTCATAATTCGTTCCGATGGACCGCCGATCCGGGTACTTTCCATTCTTGATGCTCCCATTACACTGCGTGGAATCGTCACGTTTAATACGGCAAATGTCCTGGCGGCGGTAGCAGCACTGCATGGTTTAGGAATGGCCGTCAATACGATTCGAAATGGAATCAGTACATTCCACCCGAGTGCTACTCAGAATCCGGGCAGAATGAACATCATTGACTTTGTGACGTTCAAGGTCATTCTCGACTACGGACATAACGTACCAGCGATTCATGCCCTCGGCGCAGCGTTACCGAAAATCAGCAATGGTCGCAAAATCGTAATTGCGCATGGTACAGGGAATCGAACAGATGACAACATCAGGGAATTTGGCGCTGCATTAGCTTCTGTTTACGATCATATCATTCTGGCGGACATCGATCCACGAAATCGGGTTTTGGGAGAAACACCTGAACTGGTCAAGTCTGGCGCGCTGGATGCCGGTTTTTCCGAAATGGAGATTGAGATCATCATCGATCCACTAAAGGCCATCGACCGTGTATTTTCCATAGTGCAACCCGGAGATCTCATCATGATTCAAGTTGATGAAGTGGCACCGATGCTGAAGCATGTCATGCAGCACTTTAAGAACAATGTTCCTCGATCCGAGGGGAAAACTTCTGTTCAAGGTGAATCGCTCAAAATTCCCAAGTGAGGAAAAGCTGGTCTATTCTGTAACGGCTTTACCATTCATGGACAGATAACTGGTGTGATACTGACGGTCAGGCAGGTCCAGAGAGAGGTTTCATGATTGAATATGCTTTTCCAAAAGATTTGCTGGAGGGGATTAAAACACGCTGGCAGAATGTCTCTGATCCACAGTTTGATTTGCCCGAAGATCATATACTCCAACGTTTACTGGAGACCTGCTACCACGCTTCATTTCGTACGAGCGAACAGCGCTTAGTCCATTGTGTAGTGGCGTATGCTTCTTTAGAAGCGATTCCCAAAGAATCTTTGCAACTGACTGAACCTGTAGTATTAACCGATAAGGAACTTGTCCGACTGTCCCCTGTGACACAGCACCGCCAGACCGTCATTGGTTGTTACCAGATGGACGAATGGCTATCGATCTGGGGATTCTTTGAACATGGTCATGCCTGGGTACAACATTCTGCCGGTGATCCTCCCGCAGCCCCCATGCAACCCGAAGATTTTCCTCCCGACTGCCTGATGATCACAATTGAAGGTCCCGGAACACTGATGGTCTCCCAGGGACGATCTGGCCTGGTCCGATTACGGGATGGCCGCGTGATATTTCCCAGGGAGAACCTGTTCCAGACCGGTACAAACCCATTGGGAATTTTCTTTCGCCAGGTAATAACAGGGCTCGTCTCCTCAGGTCTGTATGGTAGTCTGGCAAAAAATACGATTGAAGAAGATGATATACACTCTCTGTTAAATATCTATACAACCTCCATTCTTGCCATACTGGAACGTATCAACTTAAGACGACACGGGGGGAGTATTGTGATCACTCCGATGCCAGTTCAAAAACAACATGCCCATATTACATATACTGTTTCTGACCATTCCGGACTGTTCGAAAATATTGTGACATATAAAATTCTCGATGATGGGTTACGTCAGGCAAATGAAAATCCAGAGAAAACTGTAGAGTCAGAAAAGAGTCATGCAGAACTTGCCCTCCGCCGGGGGAGCCAGCAATTGATCCGGGGAATCAGTCAAATCAGTCTACTGGCGGCTGTGGACGGTGCCGTCCTGCTGGATGAACACCTGCGAACTCAGGGGTTTGGAGTACGGTTTCCCGTTTTACTGCCCCCAGGTTCGAAAGTGGAAGATGCAGCGTCCGGCCGTAAATATTTATGCGACCAATGGGGATTGCGGCATCAGTCTGTCTTTTCATTCTGTCATAAATCTGAAGGGACTATCGGTTTGATTGTGTCGCAGGATGGAGAAGTCAAAGCAGTAATAGCAGAGCAAGGGCAGCTTTATTTTTGGGATGGAATTCTTAATTGAGATCGCAAGTGAAAATAAGTGATGCATAAAACCCGACAGAATGTCGCTGTTCAAAGTAAGGACATTTCTAAAGAAGGAGATACTCCCCGTTGCGAGAAAAGCCTTCTCAGAAAGAAAATACAGCTGATTGCTAATTACCTTGAGGCGTTCTATAATTGATGCAACACCCCTTTCTCCAGGAGATGGAGTTGGGCTTTAGGAGGCTTAATGCATGTTCCAGATATCTGGCAAAAACTGTACCGACTGATTTCTTTCCGACAGTTTCGCCATCAGGAACCTTCGCTTATCAGGCCCATTGATGAAGCGCCCCTTCGCGCAGAACTCTTTAGTATTGATCAGCTCGAACGACACGCAAAGATCATCGCTGCGTCACATAAACTGGCATCCGGCCAGGCACGAGATGAACTTCTACCACGGCTCGATGAAAACCAGCGCATATTGAATGAAACGTATGATCTGGTGGCAGCGGCGGAAGATCTGAATCGCCGGATCGAACCAGCGGCTGAATGGCTGCTGGACAATTTCTATCTGGTAGAAGAGCAGATTCGTGCCATCCGGCGGCTGTTACCCCCCTCTTACAGTCGGGAACTGCCACGTCTGGCGAATGGCCACGCTGCCAGTTATCCACGCGTTTATGACATCGCGCTCGAACTGATTGCTCACATTGATGGCCGGATAGATGCCCACAGCCTGGACAGTTTCATTACTTCTTATGAGTCAGTCCAGACGCTGAAATTGGGCGAATTATGGGCATTACCTTTAATGTTGCGACTGGCCCTGATAGAAAATCTGCGCCGCGTTGCAGTGAGAATTGCTACCGCGCGGCGCGATCGTGACCTGGCAAATGACTGGGCAGACCGCATGGTAAAGGTGGTCGAGCAGAAACCGACAGATCTGATTCTGGTTCTGGCAGATATGGCTCGTACCAATCCTCAACTCTCAGGTGCATTTCTAGCCGAGCTGACACGCCATCTCCAAGGCCAGAATCCAAACTTTGCCTTTGCGAACAGCTGGCTCGAACATCGCCTGGCTGATCAGGTATTAACGATCGAGCAAGTGGTGCACACTGAAGGCCAGGCCCAGGCTGTCGATCAGGTTTCGATAGGAAACAGTATCAACAGCCTGCGTTTTTTGAATTCCAATGACTGGCGTCGTTTTATTGAGAAGCATAGTCTGGTGGAACGAACACTGACGGGGGACCCTTCACACATCTATGCACAGATGGATTTTGAGACACGAGATCGTTACCGACGGGCCGTTGAAGGCATTGCTCGCCGTAGCCACCTTACAGAGTATGATGTCGCCCTCAAAGCGGTTCAACTGGCTGAGAATCATGCAAGTGATAAACCAGAAGACCGTGCCGCTCATGTAGGATATTATCTGATCGGCCATGGTCGCCCGGTATTAGAGTGTTTGGTCGAAATGCGGCTGACCCCTGCCGTGATGCTGGACAAGTTACGCCGACGGTTCCCCCTGATCTGTTACCTGTCCACGATGACGTTCTTCACACTAGCTGTAATGATACTCTTCCTGGCTGCGGCTCACCATTCCAGTGTAAGCTGGCAAGGGCTCGCGCTACTGGCGATCCCGATTCTGATTTGTGCCTCGCATTTGGGAATGGGAATTGTTAACTGGTTTTCGATGCAACTGTTTCGCCCGCAATCGTTGCCACGCATGGATTATGAGCAGGGAATCCCATCTGATTACCGCACACTGGTGGCAGTACCAACGATGCTGACAAGTGCCGCTGGTATTGAGCATCTGTTGGAGGGAATGGAAATACGGTATCTTGCCAATCGTGATCCCAGTTTACATTTTGCTCTGGTCACAGACCTGGTCGATGCCGACGCTGAGGTGTTACCAGCTGATGCGCAGCTCTTGAGTCTGAGCCGAGATGGCATTCAACTCCTGAATCAGCGATATGCCTCTGATCGCTCTGATATATTCTATCTCTTTCACCGTTCTCGAGAATGGAATGCGCAAGAAGGTGTCTGGATGGGACACGAACGCAAACGCGGTAAACTGGCAGACCTGAATGCGACACTGCGCGGCAAACAGGGCCTGTTTTCTGAAATCGTCGGCGAAATCGATATTCTACAATCAGTGAAGTACGTCATCACACTCGATACTGATACTCAATTACCGCGGGATGCAGCCCGATTGATGGTAGGTACACTGGCACACCGTTTGAATCATCCCGTATGTAATGCTCGCAAATCGCGCGTCGTCGAAGGGCACACAATCCTTCAACCCCGGGTTGGCGTCAGCCTGAATAGCGCGCAACAATCCCACTTCGTGCAGTTGTATGCAGGCGAGCCTGGAATCGACCCTTACACGCGGGTTGTTTCAGATGTGTACCAGGATATGTTCGGTGAGGGATCATTTATTGGCAAAGGAATTTATGATGTTGATTTCTTTGAACTGTGCTGCAATAACTTTCCTGAAAATACGATTCTGAGTCATGACCTGATTGAAGGAGCCTACTGTCGTTCGGCACTGATCAGCGACGTGACTTTATATGAAGAATATCCATCGCGTTACCTGGCAGATATCGGTCGCCGGCATCGCTGGATTCGAGGAGACTGGCAGATCGTTGGCTGGCTGTTCCCTTGGGTTCGAAATCGTGCTGGCCAGTCTGTTCGGAATCCGATTTCGGCACTTTCCTGGTGGAAGATCCTGGATAATCTCCGACGCAGCCTGGTTTCATTGGCCATGTTGAGTGTCTTGCTCATCTCCTGGCTTCTATTGCCGGCGATGGTGGCGCACACGTTGCTGTTTTTGGCCTGCATTGTATTTGTTCCCACGATTCTGGATACGCTGACCAGTCTACTGCAGAAGCCGGTCGATTTACCTTCTCGTCTGCATGTACGCGAGACTCTACAGGCAACGGGGCGACCGTTGGCACAGAACATCCTGTCTTTCGTCTTTTTACCTTATGAATCGTATATCTGCTGTGACGCGATTATCCGCACACTGGTCCGTGTATTTTGGACAAAGCGGCGACTCCTCGAATGGAAAACAGCCAGCGATTCGGAACGGGGAAGCGATGGTAGTTTGAGTGGTACCATTTACCAGATGATGATCGCTCCCGCGACAGCCGTCCTTCTGGCGTTAATACTCTATTCCATTGAATCAGAGATTTTCTTCTGGGCAGTGCCCTGGCTTGTGATCTGGTTTATTTCACCAATGATTGCCTGGTGGCTCAGCCGGCCGATTACCAGACGTGTGATACAATTTTCAGAATTAGAACATCATTTTCTGGAAAAGTTATCTAGAAAAACCTGGCGGTACTTCGAAGAGTATGTCACGGAAGAAGAGAACTGGCTGCCACCAGATAATATTCAGCAGAATCCTGACCTGGAGATAGCGACACGTACCAGCCCCACGAACATTGGCATGGCGTTACTCTCCGAACTGGCGGCTTATGATTTCGGCTACTGCTCTGCCTCTCAGTTCCTCAATAAAACTCGAAAAACCTTTAAGACACTCGACAGGATGGAACGCCATCGAGGGCACTTCTTCAACTGGTATGACACGCGCACACTTCAGCCGTTGCACCCCCGATATGTTTCCATGGTCGACAGTGGTAATTTAGCTGCAAATCTGCTGGTTCTCAGCAGTGGCTTTAGAGAATTAAGCGAAGCGAATATTATGCCTGGACGCATGTTTGCAGGTCTGCGCGATACACTGCGGGTACTGCTGGATGTGATTCTGAATTTTGACGGAATATCGATAGACGCTGACTTTCGTCGCAGAATTGAACGACAGATCGAATTACTGAATCGCGCTCCTGATTCTCTGCAGGCGGCGAATGTCCTGCTGGCACAGATGACAGAAGAAGCTACTGAGCTCATTACCTTAGCAGACTCGAATGCGGAACTCATGTGGTGGGTACTCGCTTATGAGCGATCCTGTCAGGAACATCGGGCCGACCTGCTGCACCTGGCAGTCTGGCTCACTCTCCCCAAAACTCCCGTTATCTGGGAAGACGCTCCCCCCAATCATCAGGGTGCGGAATTGAACCAGTTGGCAGTCGCTCTGAAACATTTAGATACTGCAGCAGGATTGCGAGATGTCGCAAAGCTGCAAACGACCTTGCTGCCACTGATCCAGCAGGCAAAACAGGTCGCGGATACTGAAACCTGTGAATGGCTGGTGCAGTTAGGTGCATCACTAAGTATTGCCGCAGAACGTGCAGCCGCCAGAATCAGAGCATTTGAAGAATTGGCATTACAGTGTCGCGAATTAGCAGATATGGATTTCGGGTTATTGTATGACTCATCCCGGGATTTATTTGCGATTGGCTATAACGTCAGCGAGCGACGACTTGATGCCGGTTACTATGACCTGCTCGCCTCAGAAGCGCGTCTGGCCAGCTATATCGTCATTGCACAGGGACAATTCGGCCAGGAACACTGGTTCGCATTGGGACGTCTGCTGACCAGCGCAGGAAGCCTGCCGGCATTGTTGAGCTGGAGTGGCTCCATGTTTGAATATCTGATGCCACTGCTGGTGATGCCCAATTACGATAATACGCTGCTCGATCGAACTTATCACGCAGCTGTACGAAGACAAATCGAATACGGACGGCAATATCGAATTCCATGGGGAATTTCTGAGTCCGGTTATAATACGTTAGACCAACACCGGACCTATCAGTATCGAGCATTCGGAGTACCTGGCTTGGGACTGAAACGGGGACTGGCGGAAGACCTGGTCATTGCACCGTATGCAAGCGTCCTGGCTTTAATGGTCGAACCGCAGGCTGCCTGTGAGAATCTCCAGCATCTGGCGACAGATGGTCAACTGGGGGCCTGTGGCTTCTATGAGGCAGTGGACTACACGCCTTCACGATTGCCACCTGGTGCGGAAAGTGTAACAGTGAAACAGTTCATGGCACACCATGAAGGGATGAGCCTGCTCTCACTGGCATATGTACTGCTTGATAAACCAATGCAGCGGCGTTTTCTGGCTGATCCCATGCTGCGGGCAGCGGAACTGCTCTTACAGGAACGGGTACCCAGGGCAACAGCGCCGGTTCTCCCGCACGAAAGCGAAACACGAGCCACACACCTTGCATCACCAGAAGAAACGGGCAGCATGCGTGTGATTACCAATCCTGACAGTCCCGTAGTGGAAGCCCATCTACTCTCGAACGGCAGATATCATGTTGTGGTAACGAGTGCGGGAGGAGGCTACAGCAGATGGAACGATCTGGCAGTGACACGCTGGCGTGAAGATGCGACTCGAGATAACTATGGCAGCTTCTGTTATCTGCGCGACGTGGACAGCAGAATCATTTGGTCGAATGCCTGGCAGCCGACCACCAGCCCCACCAGAGGCTACGAAGCAATCTTCACACAGGCACGGGCCGAGTTCCGCCGTTCTGATGCGGGCATTGAAACGTATACTCAAATCAGTGTCTCCCCGGAAGATGACATCGAACTGCGTCGTGTCACTCTGACAAATCGAACCGAATCGTCACGCAGGATTGAAGTAACCAGTTATGCAGAAGTCGTGTTAGCAGTACAACCTCAGGATGAGGCGCATCCCGCCTTCAGCAACCTGTTTGTGCAGACGGAACTGGTTCCCAATCACAAGGCCATTTACTGTACCCGGCGCCCCCGTTCTGCCGAAGAACATCCACCATGGATGACACACATGATGACCGTCAGGGGAGTCACCGTTGGGGAGCCGTCTTACGAAACAGACCGCATGCAGTTCATCGGCCGGCAGCGTACGTTGGCAGAGCCAGTTGTTTTCGACAGCATCGCTCCGTTATCGAACTCCGCCGGACCGGTACTTGATCCTGTAGTGAGTATTCGTCAGACGGTACTGTTACTCCCTAACGAAGCGGTTTGTATTGATATCGTAACGGGAGTCTCTGAGTCACGGGCAGGCGTTGAAGCGTTGTCTGAAAAATACAGTGATCACAGTCTGGCTGATCGTGTGTTCGATCTTGCCTGGACCCACGGTCATATTCTTTTGCAGCAATTAAGCGCTTCTGAAATGGATGCGCAGATTTATGGCCGACTGGCCAGCTCAATCATTTATGCATCGTCTCTCAGGCGTGCCAAAACGAGTATTCTCAGTCTCAATCGTCAGGGACAATCGGGGCTGTGGGGTTACGGTATCTCAGGGGATCTGCCCATCGTACTGATTCGAATTCGCGACCATATACGAATCGGGCTCGTAAAGCAGGCGGTACAGGCACATGCCTACTGGCGTCTGAAAGGACTTGCCGTCGATCTGGTCATCTGGAACGAAGACGATTCAGTGTATCGACAGTCATTGCAGGATGAGATCGCTGATCTGGTTGCCGCAAGTTCGGAAGCTGTACTCATCGACAGACCCGGCGGTATTTTTATACGTCGCGGCGAACAGATGTCAGAGGAAGACCGTATCTTGTTGCGGACCGTCGCGCGTATTGTATTATTAGATGACGCGGGAACATTACAGGAACAGACCGAACGGTTCGGGCGAACGGATGCTGCAGTTCCGTACCTGATTCCGAGTCGTGTTCTGAAGACGCAACCTCTCGTCGATAATCCTCCCCAATATGATCTGGCATATTTTAACGGACTGGGGGGCTTCAGTCAGGATGGCCACGAATACATCACCATTCTGGCAGCGGGACAGACGACACCTGCTCCCTGGGTCAATGTGATTGCAAATTCGCAGCTTGGTACCGTTGTGTCGGAAGGGGGCAGCGCTTACACCTGGGCGGAAAACAGCCATGAATTCCGGCTGACCCCATGGCATAACGATCCTGTCTCTGATATCAGCGGTGAAGCGATTTATTTAAGGGATGAGGAAACCGGGAAGTTCTGGTCTCCATCTCCACTACCGAAACGGGGACAAAATACCTACATCATCCGACATGGGTTCGGTTATAGCATTTTTGATTACACAGAAGACGGTCTCACAACGGAACTGAGTGTCTACGTGGCGACCGATGCGCCGGTCAAATTCTGTAAACTGAAAATCACGAACCGCTCAGGACAGCCGCGGGAACTGTCCGTCTCAGGTTACTGGGAGTTGGTACTAGGCGATTCACGCAACAAATCTGCAATGCACATCGTGACGGAAATCGATCCAGCGAGTGACGCGATCCTGGCACGTAACGTCTATAGTCCCGAGTTTGGGAACCGAATCGCCTTTTTCAATTGCAGTGAAACCAACCGTTCTGTGACGGGTGACCGTACTGAGTTTTTAGGACGTAATGGCAAATTCGACAATCCGTCCGCCTTGCGACGTGTGCGACTCTCCGGTCGCGTCGGCTCAGGTTATGATCCCTGTGCGGCGATCCAGGTTCCAGTGCAGTTAGCAGACGGACAGGAGCGAATCATTACTTTCACCAGTGGCGCTGCTGGCGGAGTTGCAGAAGCAAAAGCGCTTGCACAACAGTATCGTACGGTTGAAAGTGCGCATCGCGCGATTGAAGGCGTCTGGGATTACTGGAGTCGAACTCTGGGAGTCATTCATCTGGAAACGCCTGATGCATCGGTTAATTTCCTGGCCAACGGCTGGCTCCTCTATCAGACTTTGGCCTGCCGCATGTGGGCTCGCTCCGGATTTTATCAGTCGGGTGGCGCCTTTGGATTCCGCGATCAACTGCAAGATGCGATGGCCCTGGTCTATGCTCAGCCGCAGATTCTACGAGAGCACCTGCTCCGCGCCGCAGCGCATCAGTTCCAGGAAGGAGATGTACAGCACTGGTGGCATCCCCCAGTCGGACGAGGCGTACGGACCCATTTCTCTGACGATTATTTATGGCTGCCTCTCGCGATCTGCCGCTATGTCGGAATCACCGGAGACACAGGCATCCTGGACGAAAGCGTGCATTTCCTGACATCACGCCCACTGCGCGACGACGAAGAATCCAATTACGATTTGCCACAAATCTCAGACGAAGTTGGCACACTCTTTGATCATGGTATTCGCGCCATTGATAACGGACTGCGGTTTGGTGAGCATGGTCTGCCATTGATGGGCTGTGGAGACTGGAATGACGGCATGAATCTTGTCGGCGCAGAGGGGCGTGGGGAGAGCGTGTGGCTCGGGTTCTTTCTGTATCATGTGCTCACTCAGTATGCCGAGCTGGCAATGAAACAAGGAGATGAAGCACTCTCTGATCGCTACACACTGGAAGCAGGGCGATTACGCGGAAATATCGAAGAGTATGGTTGGGATGGAGAATGGTATCGCCGCGCTTACTTTGATGATGGCACGCCACTAGGCTCTGCTTCGAATGAAGAATGCCAGATCGATGCCATCGCACAGAGCTGGTCGATTCTCTCGGGTGCTGGCCCGGAAAATCGAACCAGTGTTGCTATGGAAAGTGTGAATCGCCGCCTGGTGCGAAGCGATGACCGCCTGATCCAGTTACTCGATCCTCCCTTCGACAAGTCAGACCTCAACCCCGGCTATATTAAAGGTTACGTTCCCGGCGTTCGTGAAAATGGCGGTCAATATACTCACAGTGCAATCTGGACAGTCATGGCGACTGCCGCGATGGGAGACAGCAGGCGTGCCTGGGAACTGTTCTCATTGATCAATCCTGTTTTGCATGGCTCTACTCCGGACGAGATTTCAACGTACCGTGTAGAACCATATGTCGTGGCCGCTGATGTCTACGGAGTCGAACCACACACCGGACGGGGGGGATGGACCTGGTATACCGGTTCAGCCGGCTGGATGTACCGACTGATCGTAGAGTCGTTACTGGGATTGAACCTGGATGTAGATAAGTTAAGTCTAAAGCCCTGCCTGCCGGCTGATTGGACTGAATTCAAGATTCATTATCGCTATCGCGAAACGTTCTATCATATCACGATCCGCAACGACAACTCAGATACAGCAGTTTGCCGCATGATGCTGGATGGCGAAGAGTTAACAGACAATTTTATAACTCTCGTCGACGACCTTCAGGATCATGTCGTCGAAATCAACATGAGACCGAAAGAACATTCGAACAATGAGTGAAACTGTAGAAATCTGTTAGAAGACGCTGGTAAACTACTGAAGCCGGGATCAGCTTCCAATAGCACAATCAAATATTTACAACAGATTGCTCGGGTACTTGTCTGGCATACCCGCTATTTCGTTTTGTGAAACTCTCACGAGTAAAGTAATTAAAGATCCACTATGAGATGATTGAAGAATCTATGCCTGAATAAGCCAATAGATCCATTAATAAGATGTTCTGCCCACTGCCAAGGCTAGAGTCAAAGGATCAAGCGAAATTCTGCAAAAACGTATGAGATTACGGGACGAGAATGGCGTCCGTTTTATGGTTCGTTTTCGCGAAAGTCTACTAAATTACTTAGAACTCATCGCAATCTGCCCAGGGTGAATTCGTGATTGTCGTGTTCGAAATCAAAATCATTTATTCCCGTCTGTGGTGATAAGAAACCGGAGCAGCTTTGAACGTCGCTACAGCACCGGCACGCGAGTGCCTGTGCATCGGGGGCGCCCTGGTTCAATAAACAAGGTCTTTACTTCAACCCTGCGGAGCCAGTCTCGAACCCGCTCTGCTGTGAACTCGGGACCATTGTCACTGCGAATATGATCCGGGACTCCACGACGCACAAACAGGTCGCTCAGACGCTCCAGGACACTTTCACTGTTCAACCTCCTTTCCACATCAATGCACAGGCACTCCCTGGTAAATTCATCAAGCACGGTCAACATCCGGAAGGCCCGGCCATCGTGAGTCCGGCAATGCACAAAATCGTAGCTCCAGACATGATCCCGATGCCGGGGACGTAATCGGACACAGGAGCCGTCGTTGAACCACAGACGACGGCGTTTCGGCTGTTTTTTCCTGATCTCGAAATTCTGGTTTGACCTGTCTAACCCACGATTCGCTGCATTGAAATTGCAATGCTATCTCCCGGGTTGTTAAACCGGCTGCATACGCTTTCAAAACTTCGAGGCGGCGTTCATTGGAATAAATCAACATATGAAATCTTCCATAAAATGAGGCCTTACCAGTCTACCCAACTTATCGCATTCGCGCTAGACTAAAATGTGACGCGCTCTAGTCAACCCGCGATTCAAGACCGTGGGTCTCAAGAGGAGTAGTTGAAAGTTGCAAGCTATCAATTTGAGAAAGCACTTCTCGGAAATCCATTAGCGGCTTTGATCCGCATAGAAGCCACCTTGCTTCGCCATTCGAGTCCAAAATAAGAATTCCATGCCAATTTTCAATCTTGTCACTTCCCAGGAACCTGGCTAATTTTGACCTGACGTCAGAGAGAACTGGAAAGGGAAGAGGTCGATTGCGAAGTGCTTTACCCATCTCTTCTACAGATTCATCCGATACGGCAATCAAACGTACGCCGCGACTCCGAAAGCGAGATTCTATTTCGACGATTTCGCCTAGCTGTTTGACGCAATGGTAACACCCATGTCCCCGAAAAAGTACAATCACGCAGGGGGATCCCTTCAGTTTGCTGTGCACGATCTTTTTGCCCTCCTGATTTCTGGCATCCCAATGCTCTGCGACTTGCTTCGGCGAATCAAAAGACGTTCTTTGGAACCCATCAGATGCAATGCCGTCAACAGCAAATCCACCGATGACATAAACAGAACAGATGCAAAAGAGTGAAACAAATCGGTAATACATTTGCTCTCCTTGTTGTTTATTTGAGAAGGATCCACTTGGCTACCGATGGTACTCTATCCTGATTGAGGATGAAGAGCATATAGTAACCAGGTGGCGCGATTGAGTTCGGTGAGCCTGCGGGTGCTATTGCCTCAATCGTCCCAGGACCAGTTACAGTGTAAGTCAATGTGATCATCCGCTGCTCGCTGTCAGTCTGATGCGTAACAGCCATAGGTCTCGCAAGTACGATCTTCGAGATAGCCGAAGGATTCGGGGTATCGATTTCAAACGCTGCACCGTGTTCCACTTCCGATCTCATTGAATTAATTACAGGACGATCGCCTCGAAAAAGATACGGCGGTTTAAATACTTCAATGGTGTTATGCCTGCTGACATCACAGCCACCTCTACCGGCACCTCCTGCTGCCATGACTTCACCCGTTGGCAGGAGTATTGCCACAGAGTGGTAATGTCTTGGCCGGGCCAACTCGTCCATCTCGGCAATTGAACCCGTCTTGGGATCATACAATTCGCATCTTCCGCCGTTTGGGGGAGGCTTAGTTCCTGCTTCCATGCCACCACAAATAAATACTGTACCATCGGGCAAGATCACGGCATTGGGGTGCACCCGTCCCTCTAGTAGGGGAAACGCTGGTTCCCAAGTGGGCGAGAATGTACTCAAGTCGATTGTTTGACCAGTCCCACTGGTACCAGCATCTCCACCACCAATTGCAAGTACTCGCACAAATGGACTTGTGGGCTCAAGCAACAAAACTGACATTCCCTTCCGCCGATGATTGTTTTCAAGTGTCGACCACGCCCCCATAGTTCTCGCCGGGTTTGAGAAAGCGAAGATTGCTGTGGGGTCCGCTGACGCGCCACTTGGGCTCTGATTGCAATCACCAAATCCAACGGGAGTATGGAATACTTCCCCGCCAGGCAGCAAATGCAGACCTGGATAGGTCGGTGGAAAGAGCAATTCTCCCACTGGCCCTGTGGCCGTGACAGGTTCAAATTTGTCGGTAACTTCGGAATATATCTCCATGAAATCCGCGACGCCCATTCCGGTAGCACCCGCAGCAACCAGTACCTTGCCAGGCTCGTCTGCCAAGGTAACCAGTGTGGGATACCAGCGTTGGAACGACATATCGTTACTGGTTCGAGTCCATTTGATTGTTTTGGGATCAAATTTCCATCCCTGAATCGAAGATGCGGCTCCCGGATTGCCACCTCCTCCTCCAACTACAAGCAAGCGACCATCAGAAAGAAATGAATGACCACTACAAAAGAGATTTGCAGTTAACCCCGTTCCCGCCTGTTCTCCGTTGATGATTTCGATGGGCGTTGCGACCGCTGGGTCGGGATCCCAAAGAACTGTTCTGTTATTGCTTGGAATGAGCAGAACTTTTCCCGTATGCAACATCGCCGCATGCATGACAGGCTCTTCTTCGTCACCTTCCGCAACGGTTGCAACTTCCCGCCATTCGCCAAACTGGGGTGGACCGAGTGAGTTTAATAGATCTTCAAACCTTTCGGTCTCAGATTCCTTGTAGAGCTTGAGGCAATCTCTAACATCCGTATACCCGTCCAGCGGACGATTCTCCAACATCATTTTCGCAGTAGCCAAGTCATATGCAACCACCCCTTCGTGCCGCCGGTCGTATTTTGGCCTGGCTGCCGATGGACCATGTTCAAATTTGACACGACGTTCCTGGGGCGACTTAGTTAACTCCCTGGGACTTCGCGCTTGGTTGATAAATTTCAACATGCGTCGCTGCATTGAAGGAGACAGTCGCCTAACCATCTTTTCAACGCCCATATCGCCGTCCGTGGCCCCGAGAACGAGATTGCCTCTCATCCCACCATGCTCAATACATACATACGAGATTTCGCTGAGTCCGTCCGGAATGCTCTTGATTTTGGCCTTGAACAACACCTTGTTCGCCATATTAGTTGAAGTGTTGTTCTGTCCCGTTGTGGCATTGAATAACTGTTGACCTTGGACGGCTTCAATCTCAAATACTTGTTTGATAGAATCCCAGTCGTTGAACTGAAGTCCATGTGGTATGCCCTGAGGATCACCGCTTAGCTTGAAAGTAACGTCATCACCCAAGCTCAACTTCACCTCACTTGGATCCCATTGGAATCCGCTCGTTGCCGTGATTTCCCAGGAAGCAGCACTAACGAATCCTGGTGTAAGCATGACTTGTGTAACGGCAATAAGTCCCATAATCCAAAACGTTTTTGTACATACTCGTTTTATGGTTCTCTTCATAGTGACATCTCTGGATATCTAGTATTGATCTGCGGTTAAAGTGTGGGCGGTTGCTGCGACGGATCCACTGCACCGTAGCAGTGTCCACACGCTTCATCGGTGTGAAAGTTGAAAAACACGCACAGAAAGTGAAAGGATGGAAATTGCGAAAAATACGACAGGATGGATGAATCGTTGGGTTGAATATTGATCGACTCATTGATCATTCCGCGATAGACCTCCCGCTGTCCCCATCCAAACGACTGGCTTGGTACTAACCGTGTTACACCGTCAGGGCCATGATCTGCAATGATTTGATTCTGCAGAGATTGCTCGAGCAGAGGTAACAAATGGCCGATCCGGAGTCGCAAGTTACGAAATACGACCGAATTCGTCTGACCAGCTGCTTTTAGCGCAACAAAATCGGAAAGCAGTTGATTGACCCGTTGACTCGAAAAATCCCTGAGAGATAAGAACGGAAACGCTGCGCGTTCGCCTGGACTCATAACCGTAAGCCCCTGCGCGTATGGTCGGAAATCTGGATTGCGAGGTGACTGACTTTCGGTCGTACCCGGAACGAACGCTCCAATTTTAGAACCCCCAATAAATTGATCGCCCAAGCGGCACTCGAATAACGCCAGCGGCTGTTCTCCATCGCCATGACGTTCCTCAGGAAGTCTCCCTGCAGTGCGGTCAGCTGGGTTTACTGGTTGATTGGAAGCGAAGTACGTGTTCGGCCCAAGATTAACCGCTGCGCCGACCATTGGATCTCCGCCTGTGAAACGTTCTTTCGTACCTCCGACTTCACCTTCGACAGCTTTTACAAACACTCCGATCGGCGGAACATGTGAACGTGGTGCAACAGGATTGTGAAACCTAATTACCCGCCCGACCGGTTTTTCAATGCGGTCCGGAACACTGTCTGCGGGCACGAAATCAGGCTCCCCCTCCAATGCCCACATCCAACCACGCCCTGTTCCATCGGGATTGCCCCGTGGATCGTTGTAAAAACCCTGGCCAGTCGCAAACCGCACCTCAAACCGACCATCGAACCATACTCTCGGGTTTGAGATCGCAGTCAAGCTGATCGAACCTTCGAGCACTCCGCCTACCAAAATATTCAGAGTTGTGTCGTTACGAACGAGGCTTGGAGAAATGGCGTGGACAGAAACGGTCGACCCACCTGATCCGACCGTGATGTTGGTTTGAGACAATACTATGCCAGCACCCTGCGCCGACACCTGAATCTCAACATCGACCGTGGTGCCATCATCGGTGGCTAGACCAAGAATCGAGGGAAACACCTGATTGTTGTGAGGTGCAATCAGAAATGCATCCAAGGTGGACGAACCGTTGAGCGTTAAGAGCAATGACATGCTTATATCTTTCTTGAAATCTGATTAGTATTCAGTTGCTATCAGCAATGACCGTTAACTTGCCTTTCATGCTCGGATGCACAAGACTGGAAAAAGGAATCTCTGTTCCCACATCCGCATCGTCAATCCGAACTCGCAGCATGACATCATTCTCCACCTTGGATGCTGTCGGGTTACGTCCCAGCAAATGCATGAACCCGATGTCACCATCCTTGATCACTGCAATGTGCTTCCTGTCTCTTGCCCATGATGTGAAACGTAATCCATGAAATCCCTCCCTGACACGCCATTCAATGATCTGGCCGGCTTTAACATCAAGATTTGCGGCAGGAATCCCGTTCACTATCCAGGATTGCTTTCCATCATCACTAACACCATGAATAGTGTGGTCAGCGTGTGCTGTGTCCTTCTCCAGCACAATCTTCCCCGACATGTCATTACCATGAAGTGAGCAGAAGTAATTAAGCTCGGAGACACCATCAGGAATTGCCTTCACTTTGGCTCGAATCAGTAGTCCGCC
>CENL01054707.1_pt1 | contig 70648 bp, 67 predicted proteins | sample 530221 | NCBI WGS metagenome assembly CENL01 (sample SAMEA2619791, study PRJEB7988) | marine metagenome | isolation source: saline water (ENVO:00002010), including
TATCGCCAGCACATCGCCCCCCTGTCGCCACGGAACGCCCCGGCATCGCCCCCGTGTCGGCACCGGTCAGCCAGTATCGCCACAAAATTTGTAGCATCAGCTCTTGACCTCCCCACGCCCTTCGAGAAAATCCCACCCACCGGCACAACATTTTTTCGTTCCCCAAAGAGACAAAGAAAGTTTCCATTTTCATCCAGGCCTTCCATTCAAAGACAGGAGCATTCCATAACAGAAGCGGGAGCGCATCACATTTACTCATAGCGTTACTCAATTCGAACTGTTGTTAGATAAGTGGGACAACCGGGGCGAATACCCTGCGACGAATCAGTCATTCCGGCTGCCGAATCCCCCCAGAAAATCAGCCGCACGGCGTTAGCCGCGGTTAACATTGATGTTGAAAACGCAGACATGAAGTAATTCACGCTCGGAAAGAAAAAAAATGCAGTCTGCCCCCACAATCAGCCCCCGTGTGGCACTGTTGGCTCGCCAACAGTGATCGAGCAACCAGCCTCCACCAGCAATAAAATGGGTGGCCCCAAATAAAATTCGCCCCGAGCGCAGCGAGCAAAACAATAACCCGCCCATCATACAGAAGGGCCCCAGCCAGGCGAGGTGAAGATCGGGAAGTGGTAATCAATCAGAGGTCATACTTTGATCATTGATTAAATGATTCCCGCCCTGCTCATCGAAAATCAAACCACGAGATCCATCTGTCATCCTGACGCCTTTGCCTGTCGTCGTAATCAGCGGGCTCTATCTTATGCCGCTTCGATGCAGTGTTTCATTAGCCGTACGGCGTTAGCCGCGGTTCCTGGCACCTCACAAATAACCGGAGCGAGCTCTACGGCTAATCAGCAACATTCCGCGATATCAGGACGTGAAAGGAACCAGACCACGATTCCGTTTTGAAACTATTCTTAGCTAGTTTTTTCGTGTTTTGGACTCATATCCACTGCGCTAAAATAGTCCCTAAGCCATTCAGCCTCTTCAGATCAAATTCCCACAAACACACTGGTACAATTGTAACCGCAACAGTAGAATAGGTGTCATATTGAATAGAATGAACATGTAAATATAGGTAATCACAATTCGAAGTATTCCTGGATCTGTTGAAATCATGAAGAAAATTGAGGTCCATGGAGACAGTTATGAATGTGATGTAAACCCAATCCACATTCCAACAATTGAACGCATGTTGAAAGGCTCAACAGAGAGCGACTCAACGATACAGGCAATGAGTATTCCTCACCGTCCTTTCAGTCTTCATCTGGCGATCAAATCTCTTCGCTGGTACCGCAAATATATTTCACCAAAACTTGGCAGTCGCTGTGTATTTGAACCAAGTTGCTCACATTACGCCGAATTGGCACTCAGAAAAAATGGCATCTTCAAAGGCATTCTACTTACAGCCAAAAGACTATTTCGCTGTCGACCTGGCAATGGTGGAATTGATCTTCCTTAAAATAATTTAAAGGCATGAAATGGAATATCGAATCGAAGCAATTGGTGGTCAGTTTTCAAACAAAGACGTCAAACAACTCGGCGACCTCTTAACCAATCGTGCAAAATCTGGCTACAAACTCCACTCGGTTTTTCAAGCACAGCAACCAGGCTGTCTGGGTGCAAGCAATGCAACAACCACTTACTTTGCGATTTATGTTAAAGAGTGAGTCCAACAGAGAAACTTAGTTAAACAGCTAATCCGACTATGGCAAAATATAATCTTTTTTCAAAACGTCAAAAACTACTTCGAGGTGAGGTCCCGGACGTATATGTCTATGATACGATCCCTCAACCACTGCGAGTTCAACTCGTGCAAATTATAAATGAAGGAATAGGCCCTGAACATCATATTCATGAAGCAAATATTTATAATGTAATCCACAAGACTTTATGTCGTGAATATGGTGTATTCTCACTTTCAAAAAACCAACAGTCATCGGACTGGGAATGTATCGCCAATTACTTGCTAAAGACAGAAGAAGCTGAGGAAGTTATTGATATAGTGGAAATCTGCCTTAGAGTCGTAGAGACAGAATTCCGCAATAATGCGTATAAATATCAAAATAATACTGTTACAGCTGATGATGCAATTAACGAGGTCAATGAAAGATTCAAAGAGCATGGTATTGGATATGAATATGTATCCAGAGAAATTATTCGTATTGATTCGCAACTTATACATAACGAAGTCGTAAAACCCACTCTGGCATTTCTTGCTCAACCCGAATTTGCAGGAGCCAATGAAGAGTTTCTAAAAGCACATGAGCATTATAGACATGGAAACTATAAGGAATGTCTTGTTGAGTGCTTAAAGGCATTTGAGAGTACAATGAAGATCATCTGTGAGCTTAAAGGATGGAATTACTCACCAAAAGATACTGCCAAAACGCTCATCGACACATGTATTTCAAATAATCTATTTCCTTCTTTCATGCAATCGCATGTTGGAAATCTTCGATCGATTCTCGAGAGTGGTTTACCAACCCTTCGTAATAAACATGGAGGGCATGGACAAGGATCTAATATAAGTAGTGTCACCGAAGCAACAGCACGTTTTGCATTGCATACTACAGCATCAAACATTCTTTTTTTTATTGAAGCTTCACAAACTTTACCTTAACACTTTTTTATAAACCTTAGATATTTCATTCCGGAACCCAATCATTCCTGTGTTTTTCTCGCTATCAAGCAGACGGTATAAACATGAAGATTGACATACATACGCATACAAAAAAATGTAAGTCAGGTGATGCGCATACAAGAACAATTTCACCAGAAGATTTCTGCAAAACAATCTTGTTAACGGAAGTCAAAATCATTGCGATTACAAATCACAATGTATTCGACTTAAATCAATACAGAGAAATTGAAGCTGGCCTAGAACACGAGGAAGTACAAGTTTGGCCTGGAATAGAACTGGATGTTTTGGAGGATTACTCGAGAGGACACTTACTGGTGATTGTTTCACCATTAAAAGTACAGGAGTTTTCAGATGTGGTAGAGGCCCTCACACAAGATATTCACCCAGACAATTTTACAACTACGATTGACGTTATTCTTGAAAAATTCGATTCAATCAAGCCACTCTACGTTGCTCACTACATGCAGAAAAAGCCAAATATCTCAGAAAATGCAATTGAAAAGCTAGTAGCAGATACCCAGAATCCTAATTGCGTTCTTAAAGAGGTCACCAACTCTATCTCGGCTGGAATCTATATTTCACATGGCCATGCTTCTATTTACGGGTCGGATATTCATAACTGGGAAAAGTATATAGAGCTTTCACATGATCTTCCAGATCTACGGCTTCCAGTCGAAAGTTTCGAGCACTTTTGCCTATTACTTGAAAAAGATCCGACCACAATCAACACTGCACTTAACAGTAAGACTTACGAGGATCTTTCCTTAATACCTTTTGACGATAAATGTCCCCTAAATATTAGGATTTTTAATGATATCAATGTCGTATTTGGATCAAAGGGAACTGGTAAATCATGTATTTTAAAGGCCATAGCTAAGCATTATTCAGAGAATGGTATAGACGCAAAAGTTTATGAATCAGCGAGTGACAAATTAGATGAGATTTTTGATAAAAAAGGCAAAGATCTTACGATCAATCTGAATAACTACAATGGAATAGATTATTGCACTGATAGTATCAAGTTTCTGAGAACTGTTGGTGAAATTGATGTTACCAGTCTAAGCAATTTTGTTTCTTACTTCACAACCAAAAGTAAAAACAAAAATGCAAAGAAGATTCTGTTAAAAGAGATAGAGCCTGAGGAAGAGAGTGGACCGAAACATGTATTCGTTGACTTCAATGATGCCGCAAAGACGACTGCAGAATTTCTAATTTTTCTTGCTAGCGATCAATCAGTACAAGATGAACTTGAAGAAGAGGAACTTGCAGAGGTAACTCGAATTCTATCTGAGCTATTTGATCGACTAAGTAAAAGGAAATCGACTAGCTACTCAAATTGGAAAGAAGTTTGTTTACTCAATTCTGCTATTAAAATATTTCGAAGAGAAGTTTCGAGAAAGACTGGAACACCCTCCAAACCTACAACAACAGGTTTTCGTGACTATGCGATGAACCGCATAAATATTGAAATCCATTCAGCAAATATCGTTCAAAGCGTTGATACAGAAATTCCAATGCAGGTTGAGCGACTTGGTAGTCTTGGTTCAAATAAGGGAAAATTAGAATTTAGGACTGAGTTTAAGTTTCAAAGTGGAGACATCGCAGACAGTACTCTAAAGCCGCTAGCAAGTGTCAAAAAAAATACGCAAAAATCTTTTATCAAAAGTGTACGTAAGATTTTCACAGCTCCATATTCTGATGATCTGTTTCTTCATATCACCAAACTCAATGAGATCGAGGATGTGGAAGACATTAAAACCGTTCACGAATTACTTATGTTCAAAAGATACTTCTCCTTAGATGAGATTCCATATTCACCATCAAGCGGTGAAGCTTCAATGGTGATGTTACATAAAGAGCTGGAATCAGATAAAGAAATCTACATTCTGGACGAGCCAGAGAGAAGCTTAGGTAACGAGTACATAAATGACGTGATCGTGCCGCTTATTAAAGAGCGTGCTCTCGCTGGCAAAAAAGTATTCATCTCAACTCATGACGGGAATATTGCAGTTCGGACACTTCCTTATAGCTCTATTTACCGTTGTCATGATTCAACAGGGTATAGGACTTATATTGGTAATCCGTTTTCAAACAACCTTGTAAATATTGAGGATGACGAAAATCACCTTGATTGGAAAATGGTTAGCATGAGGACTCTCGAAGGTGGCGCAGAAGCATTTGGAGAGAGGGGGAAGATCTATGGAAGCAATTAAAGCGACTGTTGAAAACAGTGATGAGAAGTACTTCATCAAGATTGAATCTGGAGATGAGCAGATCAGAATTCCTATGTCTGAGGACAAACCTAATGATGTCAAGAGTGCGTTCAATAAACTCATCGCACGTATCAAGGACGGAGAGTTTCAGATCGAGCTCGAAAAGCCAAGCGATGATTTATTTTCCCAAGTCGCTATTGAATACATCCTGCAGCTCAACCGTGAGATCCAGGAAGTTTACCGCGAAATGGAGCACTATAACTTACTTAAAGAATAATCTTTATGCGACACTTAAAATGCCACATTCTAACTGCTCCAATTTCTAAGCAAGCATCCGTTACTGCTAAATCTCAATTGAAAGAAGTTGTACGTAATGCTATTTCAAAGACAGAGATTTTTATTATCAGGGGAAGTAGTACGTTTAAATATAGACCGGATGATCCACGATTGGCATCGACGCGAGACCAAGAAATCACCAGATGTTGATAACATACTTAAGCCAAGCATTGGGAACGTTTAAGGAATCAGACCCCGATTCCGTCTCCTGAAGAGCCTAAAGGGGTCAGACCCCGATTACCTCTTAAGTTCATCAATCTTTCTGTCATTCAACCGCGCGGCATTAAAAGTTCGGCTGAGTGGCTGCCCATGCGCATCTCGATTCATTGTGGCCCCCTGATTCTGAATGTATAGTACAGAGAATTAATGTTCAATTGTGAACATCAAGATCCGTAGATTCAAGCATAAGCAGTGTTAATTAAGAAAATCAGCCCCCGTAATCGTCTCCGCTTCAATTCTTGTCACTCGATCAGCGAAATGGGGGAGTCTAATCTCATTCAGTGACCACCAGGAGTACTGACCATGGCTGCTCAACACGACAAACTTGTGACTGTGACCACCGCTGCAAATGAACTGGAAGGAGAACTGATTGTTGCTCTCTTAAAAGAGCATGGGATTAAAGCAACCAGCACCGGAGGCCTGACCGCGCAGTTCCGGGCGGAAGCACCCGGAGTGGTGGAGGTGCTCGTCATGCAGGATCAACTGGCAGCAGCCAGCTCAATCATCGCGGAACAGAACAACTAAAGTATCCAGACAACGATTCCGCCTTTCTGGAATTCGGATTTCTCTTAAGCGTCCTCGCAGCAACGGGAATCAGTATTTTGATAAGTTTTCTTCAGTCATTAGAAATTGATCAGATTTGTAATTTGGCCGAAGCGATTCTCTGGATTTCCATTGCGTCTGTTTTTCTCTTCCGACTTCGTCACGCTCAGAAAAACCGGGGTTTATCGATTACTTGTGTCATCGCATTTGCGCTCTTCGGAGTCTCCGATTTCATCGAGATAAACACCCGCGCATGGTATCAGCCGCTTTCATTATTCATCCTGAAAGCCTGCTGCGTTTTGACGTTAGTTACTGTATACCTCATCTACGTCAGACGTCGGAAAATTCACCCTGATACGTAGAACTGACGTCAAAGGGGCAAATCCCGATTCCGTCTCATCCGCCTGGCAGTACGATGTCATCATCGTTTTTTTTTGCTACAGTTCCAGCATCACTCCCACCGTGGCGACGACGGTCAGCAGCGACCAGAAGAGGGCGAATGAGCCGATGACTGCTGACACGACGCGAAAGTGTCTGATCTGTGTCTCTCCCTGTGCGCGGGTCCGTTTCAGCCACAACTGTCCCCGTTCGTCAGTTGTCAGCCATTGATCCGGAGCAAATACAAGGACGATCATGGTCAGCGCACTGGCTAAAGCCAGTGCCGCACACACACCGGACAGAAGAATCAGGACTCCTGAAAACGGGCCAGCACCACTGGCTCCCTTCAATGCGAGATTCAGTACAATGACGTTGATCAGGGCAAACAAAGCCCCCAGCCACCAGCGCGTTTTTACGATCATAGCATACACGGCTTTGAACTGTTCCGTAGCGTTTTGATTTTTCTCAGGTAGCAGCGTCAAAAAGAGCAATCCCACGGGCGGCAGAAGACCGAGAAAGAATCCCAGGAGAAACAAAGGGGGCAGACCCCGATTCCATCCTTCAATTTCTCTGACACGCTTAACTCATTGCTTTGAACTGGAGTAACCTAATCACGTTTGACTGGTGAAACAAAGCCATCCGAATCAGAATTGTCAGATCCCTGATTTTCAGGAGGGGCGCTGCCGATAAAGCATGGTCCTGAAGGATCCGGCGCGACACGGGGTTGCCTGTCGAATGAGTTGACGTTCCCGATTTCCAGATTCCAGCTGCTATCGCCTCGACTTGCGTTTAACGAATATTCATGCAGCCTGCCCTCCACTGCAGTGCCGTACCAGCTGATCGATTTAGAGTCGGTCGGTACATTTTCGTAGAGCACTCCCTTCCAGGTCACGCCAACGTCTGTTACCAGGTTCTGGCAGGTCGGGTTTACACGCCGTTCTGGAATACAATAGGTTTTGATGTCATCCAGTGACCAGCGCGCTTCCAGGGCAGCGGTTACTTCTGCCGGGGAAGTCAACTGCTGTGGGGATTCCGTCTTCTTTTGGGTAGCGTTCCCGGCTGGCGCATCAGAGTCCGTCGGCTGGCAGCTCCACACCACCATCAGGATTGCCGTGCCGCACAGAAGATTTCGCAGTATCGGATAGCAGAACATCTTGTTCTCCAGAGACAGAAATGCAGATTGTGATCTGGCAGATGTTTCAAACATTCGCTCTATGATAACAGCCTTGTACAGTATCACAAATAAAAGTGTTCCGGAGATCAGTTTTGATTCGACGTTGATCCTGGCAACGAATCAGGAACTTGATCCAATTGGGATATTCCGGTTGAAACTGTTGAAAGAAAGCTTGGCATGTCACAGTGGTTCACTTAGGATAGAGACTGTATTTCTGTCTATTCCTACAAGCGTTCGAATAAATATCGATCGGGCTCAGTAATGTCATCATATAAAAGTCAGTTTGTTGTTCACATGCTGTTGATTCTCTTGTGTGCTCTGCTCCTTCCAGGAGGAACCCGGGTTCTGCAGGCGTTTCCCCCTGCCGGGAATATCGATTTCAATGAGAAATACAAACAACTGTTACAGGATGCGAAAACGGCCCCTTCCCAGGGGAGGTTGAAAGATGTGGCGTTTGACGCGATCAACGCCAGTCAGTCTGCGATCCAGTCAGGCGATTATTCTTCTGCAGTGAAAATCGCTACTTTCGCCAGCAAGATCGGTAAATCGGCACGCAGCAACCATGCCTTTACGCTGGCGAACAGCTTAAAAAAACGCAGCATCATGCTGTCGAACGAATATCGTGATGTGGAAAAATCTCATCAAAAACTGCAGGAGAATCCGAACGACGCCAGCGCCGCAGCCCAATACGGAAAGTTTGTCGCTTTAAAATTGAACAACTGGAAAGAAGGACTGTTCTGGCTCGCGAAAGGAGATGATGCGGAGTATCAAAACCTGGCAAAGCAGGAAATCGCCAGCTCAAATGATAACGATGCGCTGCTCAAGGTAGCCAATGGCTGGTATCAGTTAGCTGATAAAGAGAAAGGCTCAACGAAGCAGGAACTGGAAATGCACGCTTATGACCTGTATAGCCAGGCATGGTCGCGCACCCTGGGCCCCGATCGAGCAGCACTGAATACCAGGTTAAACGAAATGCCCCTGCGGTATCTGAATCACATGCAGGAAGAAGATGTGGTTCATGGTGGATGGCCTTTCGGAAAAAATGGTGACGCGGGAAATGGCAAGGGACTGTTTACCGTCAATCAGCTTGAATTTCCCAATGGTCTGGGCATGGTTCCAGCAAGTAGAGGTTCCGCAAGCGTGTCTTACCAACTGGACGGTCATTTCAAAACTTTTGTGACCGGCGTGGCCCTCAAGGACGATAATTATCAATTTGTTGGTACTATTACGTTTATGGTACTGGGAGATAACCGGGTTCTCTGGAAAGCCTCCGTTAAAGATGATAAGGATGTGCTGTTCTGTAAAGTTTCTGTCAGGAACATTAACAGACTGATGATTCGAACTGAAACAAAAGCAATTAATCGGGGAGCACACGCCGTCTGGCTTGATCCGCATGTTTTGAAATAGATCTGAATTCAGAGATGAAAAGGAAACGATGGGTGGAAGCAGCCCCCGATACCGTCTCCGAAAACGAACCGCAGCCAGACTGGACTACCGGTCTTGAGGGAACCTGGAAATCAGACTGGCCACTAACAAAGCAGCATTTGGAGGCGGACTGCAACCTGTCTGCAGAAGCAACCCTCGGGCTGGAACGATTGCTGGGCAAGATGACGGTGCAATACGACGGGCATCGTGCCATCTATACGATGCCCGAAATTCGCTATATCAAAGCGGGCAAAGAATACATCCTCGCAGGCTGGACACGGGAAGAGCCCCTGCATGTGCTCGGCCGCACGTCCACTCAACTGGCACTGTTGACAAAAGCCGTCGCACTGCCCGTTGATCAGGACTATCTCACCCTGCTCACCTTCGAAAACGCAGACACCTGCTGGCTCTACCTGGGGTATTCCCCCCTCGTCGATCTGCATGTAAAAGAGTACTTCTGTAGGGTCGTATCGAAGTAAAACTCAGAGAGAACTTACTCCTGCTTCGCATCAGGGCTGACGTCAGCGGGTTTCAATCGCTTGAGTTGTGGCTTACCCGTGCGACGGGTGTTTTTGATCGTGATATTCACCGGCAGCAGTGTGCGCGAACGGCTGCCCAGGCCGTGCCCCTGGACGATTTCTTCTCCCGCGTTATCGATCAGCGTGTTACCTTCGATGAGAACATTCTGGACCTGCGCATGTTGATTTAGCTTCGGGTTCACAACACCGGCACTCAGGGCAATCGCACCGTCGATCCGGTCGCCTGTCCCTTCAATGTGATTGCCGATGATCTGATGCCCTGTGCCGACAACGCGAATGCCACCCGAATGGCGTTCGCCGTCCCCCAGAATCAGATTTTCGCGGACGATGCAGTTATTGCCGTGCCGCAACGTCAGAGCACCCGCGCAGCCGACAATGGTATTCCGTTCGTAAATGTTATCGCCCGACTTGTTGGAAATGAGTTCCACCTCGCCGTCACAGTTTTCGAACAGGTTCTCAGCAACGACACATTGCGCCGATTTCATCGAAGTTTCACTGGTGCCAATCCGCAGTGTTTCAAAGCCGTTACCGTTCCCCCGGGCACGATTCAGAAAATGATTGCGTTCAATGCGGTGCCGTCCCACTTCACCGTCATCATCCAGCCAGACAACCAGAGTGGTGCCGGAATGCTTCTGACCGACGAACCGGCAATAATCCACGCGATGATGATGGCCGTACAGACTGAGCCACTGGTAGCGGACGTCGATGCTTTCAGGGTTATAGCCCTCGATGGTGCAGCGGGTCACCCGGTTGTGAGCGCCCCGCACGCGGATGACATGCCCTGTCTTCAGACTGCCGTTCCGAAAGGTGAAGCCGTCGAGAACCACATATTCGCCCAGTAGATTCAGTTCCGACGCACCCGTGAACGCGACCTGTGACTGTACGGTAATCGGTTTTGCTTCCGTTCCCTTGAGTATGAGTTTGATTTTGACATCGGACCAGTCAGCGCCGACGATCTTGATGACGTCTCCCGGCTGGGCCGACTTCACAGCAGATTGCAATGCGGCCGGCGTTTTCACGCGGACCTCTTCCGCATTCGCGATGCTGTGACAGACTGCCAGGAGAAGGCAGGAAGTCATAAAAAAACTGCATTGTTTTTGCATGAGTACATTTTTCTGATTGAGGAAAACGCTTTTCATTCGACGTGAGACAATCATACCCCTTCTGCAGTTGCGTCTGGAACAATTGTTTAAACATCACTCATAGATTTGACCACAATAATTGAAATCTTTCATCTGCTCCCAGGTTACGCTGGAAATTTCAAATATTGAGTGAGGCATGTCTTCTGCATTGACTGACTGAATTGAGCCATCTTCTGCCATTACACTAACTTGACCGGGAACGAATTCACGACCAGTATCGTCACCCGGTTCCCAACCATCGAAAGAACCCGCCATCGCACATTCAATATACTGTATCGGTTCAAAATTGAACCAGGTGGAATTTCGAGGTGCTGTCACGCCAAAGGATCGCATCTCATTTTTCAGAGTGCCACATTCATCCATCTCGCGGAGATCAACAATCTGGCGAATGATTGTGGCGCGCCATCCTACGTACCCATTTTCATCCTCTGGAAGTTGATCGTATTGATCACGCCATGCCTCCTCGAAAAACATGGGTTCGAATATGAAACCGGATGAAATTAATTCGTAAAGTTCAGACAACGTCAGCGAATCGCGTTTACAGAATACAGCCGACCGATTGAGTACAGCAAGCAGATATAATTCGAGTGGACGATCGCACTTCTTTTGTTCCTCAGAAAGGCGATTGACGGCAAGATAGAGATCACGATTTGTTTGCAGTTGTAGAGTCATCTGTAGCTTTCCAGTCAATGTTCTTTCAGGAATTACCCGTTGCTCGACAGAATAATAAAGCCGGGCAATTTCGTCACTTGCAGAGTTGCTATATGACTTTCATTCATTGCAAAGGGAACAACATCGACACGAAATTCATTTTCAGACACGAAAATCAAAGTACGCAAAATACCGGGCGACCGCATAAATCAACAGGGAGGTACCAATTCCGAGTGAGATCGTAAACTCTGGTTTGGAAAACAGCAGCACGAAAGACCAGGGTGGGAGCGTGATACAGCCGCCGATATCGGAGACAGAAACCCAATGTAAACGGCGAGAGGAAGCATGTATTGCATCCGATAATACAAAAAGGACATCGGCCCCCAGATCGCCAGAGAGGCGACTACCACGATCTGCCAGTTCTCGCTCGTCTGATATTCAGAAAGATACCAGAGCCCGAATACACCCGATGCAGACGCAATCAGGACGGTAATCAAAGCCAGCTTGATGTTCATGGTTCCTCCCCTGTTCTCTCCATTACCAGATAGAAGTTTTACTACTCCGTCTTCACTCTCTCAAACGTCACCAGAATATGTTGATTCTCCGCGGTCGAAGAAAATTCTGTCGGACGATTCCGACCGGCAGGTGCGAAACACAGCTTGCGGGTATTCTTTTTGAGTTCGTAGATACCCAGCAGCGTTTGTCCCTGGTCCTGCCCTGAAGTTGGCATGAAGTCGATTGTCCTGGGTTTCTGTGTCGGATCAATAGTGCTGGTTCCCTTGGCGACCTCGTTCCCTTCAGATCGCAAACTCCATGCCCCATCTGCACCGTTGACTACGGTAAACTTACTGGCGTCTGCATCACCTGCTTTGTTACCATTGATTTGCAGGGTCTTGATCCTCCAGGTTCCTTCAATCAGCTTGTGGTCTTTTTTGATCTCCGCCTCTTTGTTATCGTCGGCAGAAGCAAGCGTAGTCATGGACATGATCAGAGCGAGTGCTCCGACAAACAGATATCCGAAATGAGCGCGTTTCATGATATTCCCCTGTGTAGAAGTCCGAATTGGCAGTCAACACACTTTGTACAACCCTCAATCTTAGAAGACCTGCAGGTGATCTACAATGTTTTTCATCACAGAAACCCAAAAGGGGGAGCCTTCAGAATCATGCCAGGGAACACAACATGACTGAGAAGAGTCCAGATGATTACCGCGAACCGCTGTCGATCGAGGCCATCGCAGCATTGAGAGCAGAAGTCGCGGAACTGGTTGAATCTTGCCGGGGGATATTTGACCTGGATGAACTCGCGGGAGTCGATCATTACCTTAACCATAATGAGCCGGAAATAGCGTTCGAAGGACTGTTAATCGATCTGATCAATGCCAACAGAGTTCCAGATTCTTTCGCTTCAGATCAATGGAAGAGGATCGCACAGACCGCAGGTTTACCTGCTGGCGGTGTATTTGATGAAGACATCTGGAACAAATTTTGTATCTGGCTCGAAGAAAAACAATAACGGACTCAAAATCTAAAGGTATCAGTTGCCTCAAACATCTGAACTTTCCCGATATAAATGAAAGCACTTGACATGCAGAGACTTTCTTCCCACCCGCTGACCCGCTGTAGCGTGTTCATCGTTATTTCAGTGGCCTGCCAGGTCTCATCGGGCCAGGAACCAACTTCCTCCGAAACACTTGACCGTCCGCTGCGGGTTCTGACGGCGAACATCTGGAATTATGCAGAGCCATACGAACTTCGCATGAAACTACTGCGCGAGCAGATCACCGCACTGCAGCCTGATGTGATCGGTTTTCAGGAAGCGGGCTGGAAATCGGAAGAAGAACACCAGGTCAAACAGTTGCTGCACGGCTTGAACTACCATATCGAACATGAATCGGATGGTTCTGATAACAAAGAACGCCGCCTGCTGGATGTCGCGGTCGCATCCCGCTGGCCTTTGAAACGCAAAGCATTTCATAGTCTGCCTGGCAGCGGGAAAGCCCTGGCGGTTGAAATCACAGCACCACAGCCCATCGGGCGGCTGCTGTTCGTTTCCACATTCGGAACGGCGCGCTGGCAGTTTGACCGGGAACTCCAGCGCGAACGCGATGCCGTAGCGCTGGACCGTTTCATTCGTGAAATCAGCGATCCCAACGGGTTCCCGCCGATCATCGCCGGCGACTTCGACGCCACGCCTGACTCTGCCAGTATTCGTTATCTCACCGGACTCCAAAGTCTGGATGGACACAGCACGCATTACTATGATGTGTGGAAAGCTGCGGGCAACCGGGGTGCGGGCCATACATGGACCACGCAGAATCACTACGCGAAAAAAACCACCGAACAGTTCTGGCATCTGTCCGACCATCATCGTCGCATCGATTACATCTTCCTCGGTTCCCCTCACCATTTTCGCGGATACGCACGCGTTGCCTCCGCACGCGTCGTACTCAACCAGCCAACCGGGACAGACTGGCCCAGCGACCATTTCGGCGTCCTGGCAGAGATCGCGACGACACCAGAGGACTCTGAAGCGACTGGCATCGACAAATAGCAATCATACAATTAACGCATTTTTCATGAGCCAGAACCAGCATCGTGCTTCCGTGGTCATTACAATTACTGATCAGCTCGATCATCTATAGTTCGTGAAAACTCCATCGACACGATGAGATCGACCGGCGATTTCGTTTCAATTTAAAAAGTAAGGTTCATTTCAAACATGCGTTGGCATCTGATCTCAGGAATCGTGACCTCACTGTTCGGCCTGTTTTTAATTGCGGGCGGCCTGTTGATGCTCGGTTCGCTGGTGTACTACAACATTAAGCATGGGCCCATCGAATTCAGCAACGGTGAATACCCGGCGGTCGACAGCGTCGCACTCACCTGGAAAAACATATTAGGAGGCAGTGCCTTACTGCTTACAGGCATCGGCCTGTCCATCGCGGGAGTCTGCTGGTTAAAACAAAAAACGCGCTACGGGCTGATCCTGTTTTTCTTTACGATGGTAGTGTCAGCGATCACGAGAGCATACATTCGGAATATGTAAAGCCATTCAGCCTATGCTTGGGAGCATCAGCGACGACCGATAGATATAATCGGTGCTGAATGGAATGTCTTAGCCAGCGGTTCAAACCACCGTCAGCAGGATTGGCTTGCCCTTCGTAATGACCAGGGTATGCTCGAACTGGGCTGACAAGTTTCCGGCCTCCCCTGCCAGGGTCCAGCCGTCATTGCCTTCCGTGACGATTCTGCTTTTCGTTGACAGGAAAGGCTCAATGGTAATGACGAGCCCTTCATGCAAAACCCTGGTATCTCCTGGTACAAAATAACCGGGAATCTCACCAGGTTCCTCGTGCAGACCTCGCCCGACACCATGGCTACACAGATTGCGAATGATGCGAAAACCGGTTTGTTTCGCGACTTTCTGAATCGATTTCCCGATCCCATTCAGTGGACGTCCTGCCCTTGCAGCGTGACAGGCCTCGGTTAAAGCCATCTGTGTAGAAGCGATTAATTTGTCTTTGAGAGGATTACCCGGAGGCACAACGAAGGTGCCGCCCGTGTCTGCAAAATAGCCGTTCTTCTCAGCAGAGACATCAATGTTGACGACATCTCCTGGCTGAATCACCCGCTTTCCGGGAATCCCATGCGCGGCTTCTTCATTGACGCTGATGCAGGTATAGCCGGGAAAATTGTATGTCAGTTTCGGAGCGGACCTGGCCCCGTGAGATTCCAGCAGCGCTTTCCCCACCAGATCCAGTTCACCTGTGGTCACGCCCGGTTGTGTACAGGCCATCATTTCCTGCAGGGTAATCGCGACGATTCGGCCGATCTTTCTTAATTCCCTCAGGTCTTCAGCAGTTTCAATTGTCACAGGTTCGACTCCTCATTCATAATTTACCGGTCGTTTGATGAAGTAGGTTATCAGAAAGACTTCAGGTCGCAAACAGCTGCGTTTCGATATCTTTGAAGGCTTTGAACTCCAGTGCATTCCCACTGGGGTCCAGAAAAAACATCGTTGCCTGCTCGCCCGGCTGACCGACAAAGCGGATGTAGGGTTCGATAACAAATTCCATCTGCTGTTCGCGCAGTCGCTCCGCCAGTGAATGCCAGCGATCCATCGTCAACACCACGCCAAAGTGGGGAACAGGCACGCCATGCCCGTCAACGGGATTGGCGTGCGAAGCAATTTTCCCCTCGGGTCCCAGCGCCGGATTCAGATGACACACGACCTGGTGCCCAAAGAAATTGAAGTCCACCCAGGTCTCGGCACTGCGGCCTTCAGGACAACCGAGCAGCCCCCCATAAAAGGATCTGGCTTCAGTAATATCACGCACCTGAAACGCAAGGTGAAACGGATCGACGGGCATAAGATTTCTCGGCTGCTGGAGTAAATGGAAAGAAGACCTGTGACATCAATTTAACAGGCTCATGTGGCAGCAGCAAGAAAAAGAGACAATCGTCACTCCCCTGCCCGGATTCCTTTTGCTTTGGAAATCAGAAAATCTTCCAGTGAACCATATGGACTCTTTTCGGCAGTCATACCAGGCGCCGTCACCGTACATTCCAGACCGAGCGCGTCCATCGCTTCCTTCAGTTTGAGCCCCAATAGTACATGGTGCACCCAGATCGCCGATTCCGTTTCTTTCGTGACTTTGGAATCAGGACGGCTGTATGTCATGTAGACACTCGCACGATCGTCCTTCGAGAGATGAGTAATCGGCGACGCGTCCTGCATCAATGCTTTGACGGCAGGTTTATTAATGTCCGCCTCACCTTCAATATTATAGAAGGCCGGCATCGCAGGCCCCATGGCCAGATCAGGAACGCCAAACCATTTTCGAAAGGTATGGATATCATAGGTGGGCTGGCCATTCATTGCCCCTGCTGCCAGGACGCGTGTTGATTGACGGGCGATCGGATCATCACTGTCCGGATCGGCCAGGTCATCATGAAAGGCAAGCCAGAGACTGATCCCGGCTCCCGCAGAACCACCAAAGCAGACTACCCGATCCGGGTCAATATTCCATTCTTTCGCGCGATGTCGAATGGTTTGTAAGCCGCGGGCAGCATCGTGCATCTGCATCGGATACGGGCCCGTATCGGTCAGGCGATAATTCATCGCTGCGACAGCCACGCCCGCGTTGTGACAGGTTTCCACCAGCCCCCGTTTCAACAGCGATTTATCTCCCCCGCGAAATCCACCGCCATGAATAAAGAGGACCAGCGGAGTCGGTTTCTTCGCATCGGGAACCGGCCAGAGATCAAACCGCTGCAATTTATGTTCGCCATAAGCAACATCAGGCACGGTCGCAACGACTTTGGGTGCAGTATTACGTCGTGAGCGCGGAGTCCCTTTGTTCTGGTTGGCAGCGCGAAATTTTCGCAGTTCTTCCCCACTTAATTTGCCATCTTTGTTCTCGTCGGCTTCAGGAAATCGCTGCAGCATGCGTTTAAGTCGCGCCTGCATTTCCGGACTGTTCTGTTGTTTTTTCACATGCACCGCCAATTCACTGGCAGACAGAACTCCGTCTTTATTGGTATCGCTTTCAGGAAACCGTTTTAACAGCGCTGCGCGACGTGAGTCTCTATCACCGGCTACCTGTTTCGGCTCCTGACTGAATGTGGTTGTACATGAAAATAAACAAATTGAAATGATGATGTAATGTTTCATGCTGTTATTAACCCCAAACGGCTGATCTGGTTTCGTGATTCATTCACATTTTTCAAATCAAAGATATCTGGCACATAACCAGACAGACAATGTCTGTCATTTTCAATCAAAAACCATACCTGGATAATACATTCTTGACCGGACTAAAGAGCTTGTTGTCTTCTAACAATCCTGTTTTTTTTGCAATATTATTTCAGTGTGAAATAGAATATACTATACACCAGTCTTGAGGATTCAATCATCAGAAGTTCTGTTGATTAAGCTTGTGTCTATTTTACTCCAGGGTTTAAGCATGTCTGAACAGAATCTCGATTCTGATTTCCAGAAAAAGTCTTCGCTGCCAGTCGACATTATGAAACTGCTGATGGTTCTGGCATTCATACTCCTGGCTGGAGCGATCTCTCACTATTGGCAGGGTGTTATCATTTGCCTGGGGGCCTCCGTTGGCATGTTTCTGGCAGAACGATCTGGTTCCAGTCGCAGGCGGGAATTTCTGTTCCTGCTGGGTATTCCGCTGCTGTCTTACTGGCTGGTGCTCATGTCCTCGTTCCTGTTGTATTCGGACGATGTCACTGCAGCTCAGGTCAGCCTGTGGGCTTTAATTGGCCTCTGTACCGGGATTGTTCCAGCGGCCCTGTCCGTGGTGGTTCTCAGTATTGCTTCCGCTCTGATTGATAAGCTGACAGGACTGTGTCTGCTGAAATATGACTGGAATCACATTCATTAACGGACAATTAAGAGATTACTCATTCTTAATACTTTGCTCCTCACAGGTTTGTTCTTAAGAGGTCTGATCTTCACGTTCGATTTCAAAATGTCGCACCGCGGTATCATTCAGGGCACGTGTGGCAATCGCCACGGAGAGCCCCATTGCCAGCATGCCAATCAGGCCTATTCCGACACTCACGATTTTCCCGATGGCCGTCTCAGGAGTGATATCACCATAGCCGATCGTGAGCCCGGTGATGCAGGTAAAGTAAATCGCATCCCCAAAATCGATATTCTCATATCTCCAGATCAGAATCGCTCCCAGAAAAAGAATCAGGAGCAACCCGTAGATAATCTCCTGAATATATGACGCATATCGCCTGAACGCAGAAAGAAATTCGAGAAACAGAGGCAGACGTTTTTCGAGCAGGTGTCGTAACATGGGTCACTTTTCATTTTGCAAAATGGGAAAGAATCACAGACGGGCCATCATCCACCTGCAGCAGACAGGAATTCGAACCAGGTGACATGCTGTAGAGGTAAGATAGGTTCCAGCCTCGCATCCAGCAAGGTCAAGCAAACAGTTCAGAGACCGCTTCACCATCATCGAGCAGGGGGAGCGGACGATCCAGTCGATCCTGGAGCATCACCTTCTGGGGATCAATGCCCAGATGACGATAGATCGTCGCAGCCACGTCCTGCGGACTGATAGGTCGTTCGACTACCGTTTCTCCATACCGGCTGGAACGGCCGATGACCTGTCCCATCTTCATCCCGCCACAACCCATGAGCACACTGAAGGTTCTCCCCCAGTGATCGCGGCCCCCGTGGATATTCATGCGGGGCGTCCGACCGAATTCGCCCATCGCGACTACCAGTGTCTTTTCATACAAACCACGATCCATCAGGTCGCGGATCAGCCCGGCAATCGCCGCATCGAGAGGAGGAATCAGTTTGCGGGCCCCTTCTTCGGTTTTATAGCGCCCCGCAGAACCATGATGATCCCAGGGAACACAGTTGACCGTCACAAAAGTCACCCCATGCTCAATCAACCGCCGCGCCAGCAAGGCACTCTGACCGAAAGTATGTCTGCCGTAACTGTCGCGCAGGGCAGCGGGTTCTGCCGAAATATCGAACGCAGAGCGAACCCCTTTCGAGTTGAGCAGTTCAAACGCCTTCTGCTGATGTTCGTCCACATCCAGAATCATTTTCTCATGCGCATGCGGCAGTGTATCGAGTGAACCCAGCAGTTGCCGACGATTCTGCAACCGATCAAACGACAGTCCTTTCGTTAAGGTCAGATTGTGCACGCTGAAGCTGCTGGTATTGGGATCGGAATTCACGATGAACGGATTGCTGCCGCCCCCGATGTAGGAGGAATAGTGAAACAGATTATCGGTTCCCCCTTTTAAGTGAGGCACTCCCACATAGGGTGGCATCCCCGCCTGGTTCGCACCGCGTAAAAAGGAAGCCGCCGAGCCCATCGACGGACGTCGCTGCACACGATTATCGGGCGCATTAAAGGCCGGACCTTCAAAGCCGGTCAGCATCCAGTGATTCCCTTTGGTATGATCTCCCGAACCATGATTCACGGTTCGCAACACCGCCAGATGCTCCGCCAGCTTTGCCTGTTCGGGCATCAGCTCGCCGAACCGGACGTCGGACAGACTGGTGGCAATTGACTGAAACGGCCCGCGATAGTCCGCGGGGGCATCCGGCTTGGGATCCCAGGTCTCCATATGCCCGGGGCCGCCACTCAACCAGAACAGAATGACGTTCGTATCCTGCTGCTTCGCGGAAATCGATGCTTCGGCCTTGAGCTTCATCAGATCAGCCAACCCCAGGCCTCCTGCCCCCAGCAGACCTGCCTGCACGAAATTTCGGCGGGTCACGCCTGAGCAATCTGATAAGTTTCGAGCCATAAAGTTTCCAGAGAATAAGGCCAGCAGGTGAGGAATTGTCAGGCGAGTTCAGATAACCACGCAAACACATCGACAGTCATTGATATTATCATCAAAAAAAACTCAGGTCAAGAACGGGTCCCCTCTGTTGTCGGAATCAATCTTGACTGCGACCTGCCTTCACATCTTGTTTCAAAATCGCATGCATCTGTTTGACTTTCTCGGGATGTTTATCAGCAACGTCAGTCGACTCTGCAATATCCTTGTCCAGATCATACAGTTGATATTTCACCGGGACACGCGGATCCAGAACTTCTTCCACCGTTTTCGGTCCTTTCATGATCAGTTTGAACGGTCCCTGGCGGACGGCGAAGTGGCCGTTGTGGTGATTGTGGACGATCGCTTTGTGAAAAGAAACGGGCCGCGATGTGCCCGTTAATGCCGGGTAGAAACTGACGCCGTCTTCTGCAGTCTTATTGTCTAGCTTGACGTCCAACATCTCTGCCAGTGTAGGCAGAACATCGTTGAACACAATGGTCGTCGCACACGCTTCTCCCGGTTTAATTTTCGCAGGCCAGCGAACAATAAACGGCACCCGGTGCCCCCCTTCTTCAAGGCCCCCCTTCCAGCCGCTGCACGGGCCGGTACTGTCGTGTCCATAAATCTGCGTGTCTCCCCGCACCCAGCGCTGCGGATACCCGCGCGTCCGATCAACGGGTCCGTTATCGCTGGTGAAGAAAACCAAAGTGTTGTCTGCGATACCCAGGTCTTTGAGTTTCTGCAGCAGTCGTCCCACATGAAAATCGAGTTCGACGACGAAATCGCCGTAAGTCCCCGCCTGACTCTTGCCGACGAATTCCTCGTTGGGAACGATCGGATTGTGAGGCGTCGTCATCGCGTAATACAGGAAGAAACGCTGATCGGGTTTCGCGCGGACCGCAGTCTCGACGAACTCACACGCCTTGTTCGAAAGGGTTGGCACCAGGCGATCCATCGTATACCCCTCGGCAATGATGTTATCGTCCCGGCCATACCATTCGCCGTGTATTTTCTTCGCCTGCTCCGTCGTCAGCGTGGGAATCACGGTCACGCGATTGTTTTCGATCCACGCCGCCGGGTTCATCTCCGCAGAACCGGCAGTGCCGAAGGAGTAGGCGAATCCATAGTCTTTCGGCCCCTTTAATGCGGGAGCAGCGAAATCAATGTTTTTGAAGTTCTGGTAATTGGGATCGACGCGAATCTGTTCCCGCTCGCTTTCATCATGCAGTTTCCAGTCAAGCCCCTGATGCCACTTGCCCACCAGTCCGGTCTGATAGCCGGCGTCCTGCATCAGATTCGCAATCGTCCTGTGTCCCGGTTCAATCAACGTGCCGGCAAAGTTAGCGAGATTGCCCCCCGATCCCAGTCGCGTCCGCCACATATAGCGACCGGTAAGCAGGCCATAGCGGGAAGGCACACAATATGATCCCGCGGCATGCGCGTCTGTAAACACCAGCCCCTGCCGCGCGAGCTTGTCCAAGTTCGGAGTCGGTATGCGGCTCTGTCTGTTAAGTGCAGTGACGTCGCCGTACCCCATGTCATCAGCAAGAATGACAATCACATTGGGTCGCGCCGCTTGATCGGCCGCGGATACTGCAGGCGATGCAGAGAGTAACAGCAGCATGAAACTGCAAACCAGAGTGATGAAAAGCCTTCGCATGGTGTATTCCTCAACAGCACACTCGTAACAGGTATGAAACACGTTTATAAACTCTATTTATAAGCTATACGATGTGGTGGTGGATTGGAATCTTTAAAGTCTCCTGCACCTTCATTTCCTGATCACTTCAAATCAAAAGAACTGAGAATTTATCTCATATTTTTAGAAAACCAGTTGCCTTAGTGTCCTTACAACACTACCATAGGTGTATATTCAACACTAACGATCAGAACAGTGTTCAACAGGGGAGAAGTGCCATGATCAGTATTAAAACGGTTCGGCAGGGGGAACGGGTTGCAGTCTGGGACTACAGAGGGCGGGTGGAATATGTCGATGGGCCGCGGCGTCTGATTCTGTTTCGTAAGACAATTGAACCGCTGCGACAGTATTGTGCGGGCGCGGATGAGTATCTTTCCATTGAATTTGTTGATGGACACTGCGAACACCAGCGCGGCCCGACCTCGGTCTGGTATGATCCGGTCAGACATATATCGATTGATGTCAAAAACGCACTGGAGCTGGATTCCCATGAAGCGATCGTGGTCTATCGGAGGATTGGGGATGAAGTTCAGCGGCGTGTGGAACGGGGTCCCATGCTGTTTGTTCCCGACGAAAATGAATGGCTGCACGACTTTCGCTGGCACGGAGCCGATCCGAAAAACCCGGTCCACAAGATCCCCGGGGCACTTCAGTTTCAGAAGCTGCGGATTATTCCCGATCAGATGTATTCTCTGGTGGATGATGTGCGGACTGCCGACGATGCGTTACTGACCGTCAAGCTGATGATCTTTTTCGAACTGTCCGATATTGAAAAAATGCTGGACCAGACCCACGATCCGGTCGCCGACTTTATCAATGCCGTCACGGCGGACGTCGTCGATTTTGCCGGGACGCGCTCTTTCGAAGCGTTTAAACAGGATACCGAGCAATTGAATGAACTGGAGTCTTACCAGAATCTGATGGTACGGGCGGCCCGGATAGGTTATCAGATCAATAAGGTTGTCTACCGCGGTTACACGGCGGGGGAGACGCTGCAGGCGATGCACGACAGTGCGATCGAAGCCCGGACACGGTTGAAGCTGAACGCCGAGACCGAAATCCAGGCCCAGGAGCTGGCGGATGTCCAACTGGCGCGGGAAGCGATCCGGGCCGAAAAACGTCAGGAGATGGAGTCGAAACAAACCGAACACGACATTCATCTGCAGCGACTGCAGCACAACGAGCAGATTCACCAGCAGGAAGAGTTACAACTTGCCGACGAAGAGACCCAACGCCGCGTCAATCAGATCGAGTTGGCGCATCAGCAGGCAAAGAACGAAGAACAGGGCCGTTATCTGGCAGCGATGCGCGAAATGCAGATCGACCTGACCCGGTACCTGGTCGCCCAGTACCAGAACCCGGACCGTTTAATTCGGATCAGCGGCGATCATGACGCCAGCCTGCATTTGCACGAAGACAATTAACAAATCTGAAAAGGAACTTTCATGACAATCTATTTTTATTCGACGAAAGAAGCCTACGGTGAGTTTTCGAACTTCAAAGCGTATCCTTTCGAACTGAAGGGGAAGACCTGGCGAACCGTGGAGCACTATTTCCAGGCACAGAAATTCGCAGGAACAGAGCACGAAGAAGAATTACGTGAGACTCCCAGCCCGATGGTCGTCGCGCGAAAAGGACGTTCGCGAAAGCGACCACTGCGAAATGACTGGGAAAAAGTAAAAGACCAGATAATGCGAGAGGCAGTATATGCAAAATTTGAGCAACACGCGGAACTTGAAGAAATGTTGTTGAACACAGGAGACAATGAGATCGTGGAACAGACAACGCGCGACTACTACTGGGGCTGCGGCTCAGAAGGCACCGGAAAAAATATGCTGGGAATCATTCTCATGGAAACGCGAGAACGTTTGCGAAAACGTCATACCGAAGAATCAAACAAGTAAAGACCAGTTACAACTGCATCGTAAAAGGAGATAACAAAGCTACTAGCGATTAAAGATCGAGAAAGGACAGGCCAAAACTCATTACTGTTTAAATCTTTAAGTTGGCCATATGTCATATATAGAAAAAAACAAGATGTCAAAACTAACATCGAATCAAGAATCTAGTTCATAGTGCGTTATCCAGAATATCATTGAGGGCAGGTCCAGAATCATCCAGACCTGCCTCCTAGATTAGAATCTTCTGGACTTTCAATCACTCCTCTTCCCTAGAAGATTCATCCGATAGTGGTGGCGGCAGCAGCTCATCTTCCGGCGGTTTCTCTTTCCAGAAGGTCATCCAGGCATACTCGGGCAGCCAGCGGGCTTTGTGGGCGCTGATCAGGAAGGCGATTAACAAGGCCCCCACCGACCAGACAAACGCAACCACCGCTTCACGGCTGAGATATTGAACCGCCAGGCGAAACGCATAGGTGGCGCTCGTATAAAGGAGAACACTCAGCGTCGCGGCGAACGAATACGTAAACCAGCGATTGGCACAGAGTCGCGCAATCAGCAGGCAGCCCACCGCCCACATTGCGACATAAGAGAGTCGCCAGGCCAGCGGAATTTCCATGGCACGCTCATTCAGAATCACAACAACCGCGACCAGCGGAACCAGCAGCGCACTGACACACTGCAGGACACGACTGAAATCATCGCGAAACGTCAGTCCCAGTATGAGCAACGAAAACCACAACAGATGAAAACAGGTGGTGAACCGGTACTCAAACAGAATCGTATCCGGAATCACCAGCCAGACTCCCGCGGTCGCCGCCAGGATACCGACGGTACAGAGGCCGGAAGAACGTCTTTTGATCCCCAGCATCAGCAGCAGCATCCCATCCAGGAGCAAAGGCCAGGCCGTCGGTTCAATCAGCGTCCGCGAACCCAGTGTCTGCGGACCCACGATAGAGAGCAATGCTACGGCTCCCAGACCGGCTGTGAATGCGCCCGGTACACGTCGCACCGCTGCCAGCAGATAAAAGCCGATTAACAACCAGACGGTCAGCCAGATCGGTCCGCCCAGCATGTCCGTCACTTTGAAAAGAAAACCGGTGTGAACCCGCCCCGTTGACGCCGGCATCGCCAGCAGAAGCAGTAACGGCGAAAAGCGGATCACGCCCGCCTGAAAGACTTTGTTCTTGGTGACCAGCCCCCCTTCCAGCAACAGCAGCAGCAGGACAAAGCCAAGCGGAATCAGAAAATAGAAACCCCACAACGTATCAAAAGAAATCAGTCGCGGCCCACTCCCCGAAGTAATCCACATCGGACCAGCCGGCCCGAAGGTAAGACACAACGCAAACGAACGCAGACCGATACAGGCGGCAAACATGCCGAACGGAATCCAGGGAAATAAAGGCCAGCCCCAGGGAGTCCCGTTTCCTTTGACATACGATACGCCTCCGCGGACGGCAGGCAACAGGAACAAAAACAGCACAGAGCCGACCACCGGAAACAGAAACAGCGTCCATTCGAGTTCTTCAGCAGAACGTGGATGCATTTCCGGGGAACACCACCAGGGCGCGAAATAAAACAGCGCCAGGAACAGGTGGTAGGGAATCCGATAGCGGGCCCCCAGGCGAATGCCGGTTCCCCACAATACGGCTTCGGAGACAACCGCAGAAAACAGAAAGCCGCCGATCATTAACAGCATTCCCTGATCGGGAGTAATCCGGGAGAACAGATCGTCCATACTGACCGAAACCCCCAGGAACAACAGCAGCAACAGCAGCAGAATCGAGCGGGCATCCTCCCAGACCTTGCCCCAGCGCACGATCAGCACACCAATTCCCGCCAGCAGCAGCGTGTACCCGGCGAGCACTCCCATCATCACCCAGCAGTTGATGGAACCAATCTCAATGGTTCCGTAAGCAGACCGCACGGCGAACAACATCAATACCGCACTAATGACATAGAACGGATTGTGGTTGTAGAGGTAACTCAAGACCGAGCGGTGAGAAGCAGACGCAGACATGACAGCCTCCTCTCAACAAGAAATGAAAAAAAAATAAAAGCCCCAGAACAGGGGATAAAAAGACAGGATCACTTCTATTGAAACTACAGTATACCAGATTTGTTTAAACGGTTACAGAAAAATCTAGCTTGCAGCCCCATTTCGGCTGCGCAGGAACAAAGTGATTGACAGGCAGAATTCCCCCTGAAATTTCTCTTGTATCTCTGGTGAAAATGATATAATCCACACATCAACTCCAGTTTATGCGAATCAAAGCGAGGTTGAGGATGGATGAATTCCAGATGAACCGCAGACAGGCCCTCATTGCGAGTGGCTTAGGCACACTCAGTCTCGGCATGCCGGGCATGGTGCTGGGGAGTGACAAAGTCGACGCGTCGGGCAAAGCGGTCGCGGCAGAAAAGTCCTGCATCTTCGTCCTGCTGTGTGGCGGACCGAGTCACCTGGATACCTGGGATATGAAACCAGAGGCCCCGCTGGAGTACCGCGGGCCTTACATGCCCATCGACACCAAAGTGCCGGGCATGCGCATCAATGAAATGCACACGGAACTGGCCAAGCTGACCGACCAGTTCACACTGATCAATTCGATGTCGCATCCGGGAGCGATCAGCAATCACTTCGACGCGATGCACAACCTGCTCAGCGGACAGTCGGACAAACGCGTACAGCAGGGCATGTCAAACGAACAACCTTACCTGGGCTCGCATGTCGCCCGACACAAACCCAGCAAACGCAATTTCGTCTCCAATGCCTGGCTCATTAAATGTGTAGGGCCACCAGTGTTTTGCGCACCCAACATCGGTATTGGTGGCTACCTGGGTTCCGCCTATGCACCCGTGTTTGTCGGCTCAGCGAATAATCATCCGGCGATGAAAGATTTCAAGCCCCCCGAAATCTATGCTCCCTACGACGAACAGCGTTTCGAAAAACGAAAAGAAGTGCTGAGTAAGCTGGAATCCAACCGACTCGACCGGGACCAGACCGTCAAAGACTGGTCTGACCTGCGCGAAAAAACCTACGAAGCGCTAACGCGCGCGGAAGGCCGCAAGGCTTTCAACATGGAGGAAGAACCGGATCAGGTCCGTCAGCGATACGGTATGCATCCGCTCGGACAGAATCTGCTGCTCGCCCGCCGCATGGTAGAATCCGGGGTTCGCTTTGTCACCGTCAACGGCTGGACCGGCCAGGCAGATCATGACAAAAAAGGTCCGCCCAGCAGCAGTTGGGACATGCACGGCGGCAATATGGGGATGGGCAACGCCTTCGGCAACGGTTCGTATGGCATGGGCTTCTGTCTGCCTCGCCTGGATCAGGCGCTGGCGGCGCTGCTCTCCGACCTGAAAGAACGCGGCATGCTGGAAAATACACTGGTCGTCGTGACCGGTGAATTCGGTCGCACGCCGAATGTACTCAAACAGAATCCTCCCGGTCGTCAGCACTGGCCCCGCTGTTTCTCATCGATTCTCGCCGGTGCTGGAATTGCCGGAGGCCAGGTCTACGGCAAATCGAACAAGTACGGCCAATACCCAACCGATGATCCCGTCCGCCCCGAAGAACTGGCCGCGACGATCTATCACGCCCTCGACATCCCCATTAACGATCCTAAAGACCCAACCGGTATCCTGCGCACCCTGACCACGGGAAAACCGATCATGGAACTGTTCGGGTAAGGAGTCTGCCGTTTAGATTTGAAGCAACTCTTTGAAGCAACTCACGGTGTGGCTTCTGGCAGAAATCAGGTACTCACAGGCCCAGTCCGTGCTTGAACCCGTTTTTTCATGTCTTTCTCGGGCTTTTGAATCCAGATCAATTTACAAACATCTATCACCTCAGCAACATGGTTAATACAGAATTTTTTAACCGTCCTGCCTGTTTGTTCCAGTACGCTAGAGCGCATTACTTTTAACCATAGCGTCTCTCAATCTGCGAGACTGGGTCCAAATGACCCCGGAGACGCTACAGTAAAACTGGACACAGTCTAACGATCTCAAACGCAAATACGCGAGTACACGAGAGAATAACATCTATGAAATATCCTGCCCTCTGTTTTCTGGTCTTTAGTTCTCTGTTCGCCAACAGTACACTCCCCGCAGCCGAGCGCGAACCGCAGGTCAAAACTTTGCAACCCGGCGTACAGCTGACACTCGTCGCCGAACATGCCGAGCTGGCCACTCCGACAGGTGTGGATGTGGACGAACAGGGCCGCATCTGGGTCGTCGCCACACATACCCACTTTCGTCCCGACGACTACGTTGGCCCCGAGCATGATGAAATCCTGATCTTTTCTGACCTTAACAAAGAAGGGCGTGCCCAGAAACGACAGGTCTTCTATAATGCCACCGATGCGACCATGGACCTGGAGCTGGGACCGGATGGCTGGGTGTATCTCGCCGAACGGGACCGTATCCTGCGTATCAAAGATACCAACGGCGATGGCAAAGCCGATGTCGAAGAAAACATCGCCGTGCTGAAGAGTGAAGCCGACTATCCTCATAACGGCCTGGAAGGGCTGGCGTGGGATCCGAATGGCGACCTGGTGTTTGCTCTCGGTGAAAATTATGCCAAACCCTGGTCACTGACGGGGACCGATGGAGTCACTGTTAAGGGAGCGGGTGAAGGAGGCGTCTTCCGTTGTACCGCCGATGGCAAAAAACTGCGACGCATTGCCGAAGGTTTCTGGAACCCGTTTGGCATTTGTGTTCGCGCAGATGGCGAAATCTTTGCTGCAGAAAATGATCCCGGCGAACGCCCCCCCTGTCGAGTACTTCACATCATTGAAGGAGGCGATTACGGCTATGAGCGCAGCTATGGCTCGGAAGCGCATCATCCCTTCGTCAGCTGGAATGGTGAATTGCGGGGCACCCTCCCCATGATTCACCCCTCGGGAGAAGCCCCCTGCGGAATCCTGCCGCTGGGACGCGGACTGCTGGTCCCTTCATGGAGTGATCATCGCATTGACTTTTATCCGCTCACCCCACAGGGTGCCAGCTTTACATCCAAACCCATTACATTAGTCAAAGGAAGCCGCTACTTCCGTCCGAGTTGCATCGCCGCAGATCTTGCCTCCACAAAACAAAAACGCGTGTTTTATCTTTGCGACTGGGTCGACGGTCGTTACCAGGCCCACGGCTATGGACGCTTGTGGAAACTGGAAATCGATCTGAACAAAGCCACCTGGGTCGGAAAAATGGATCTGGAACCGCCCACGAAACAAGCCGAACTGGCGGCGCTCCTGCGAAGTGGTAAATCAAAGCACACACGGAAAGAATTACTCCAGTTCGCGCAGGATCAAGATCCGTTCCTCGCGCAGTCTGCCCTGCAGGCACTCTCACGAAATGCGTCGAACTGGACTCCTCAAGAAGTCGCCACCTGGTCGGCAGCAGATCGCATTCAGGCCGTAATGGCTTTGAAACTTGCCAAGGCGGACCCGGAGAAATGGGTCCCGATGTTTCTCGCCGACAAAAATCCGGATGTACAATTCGAGACGCTCCGCTGGATTTCCGACTTTAATCTGAAAGCGTTTCTGCCATTAGTTGAAGCAAAATTGTCCAATAGCGACCTCGACTATAAACGTTTTGAAGCCGCCATCGCTACCTGGAATACACTCCAGGGGAAACCCGAGGCAGGCATCCGCAACCCGGAGTTACTGTTAGCCAAAGTTCAGGATATGAACAGTGCACCACGCATCCGAGCTTATGCACTACGGTTGTTACCCACACAGTCGCTTTCTGCTCCCAAAGAGGGAAATCAGCCTGTGAAAAAGTTTCCCAAAGGACTGACGCTGGAAATGCTCCAGCAGTTGCTGGACGTAAACGATGAAACGCTTTCGCTGGAAGTCGTCCGCACGCTGGCGGGCAATCCCGTCGCTGCCCGGAAAATCCTGGCTGGTATCGCTGCAGACGCTCAACAAAGTGAAACTCTGCGTGCGGAAGCGATCGCCGGCCTGGCCACGCTGGCAGAACAGAATACGGACCTTTTATTACAACTGTCTGGAGCAAAACAACCCGCAGTGCGCGAAGAAGCTTTGCGTGCGCTCCGCTCGATTACGCTTACACCTCCGCAACAACAGTCCCTGAAGAGCTTAGCCGACAAGTACCCGGATTCCGCAGATCTGTTAGCAGCTGCACTGAATCCGAAATCGCTTAGTGAGGGGCGCCCTGCCCTGACCGACACCAATGCCTGGATCAAGGCGCTGGAGACAGTGAAAGAACCAGCAGACCCGGAAAGCGGTCGTCGTATCTTTCATCACGGTCGTGTGGCCAACTGTGCTCACTGCCATCGGCACGGCGGTCGCGGGAATGTCGTCGGTCCCGACTTAAGCAGTCTGGGTGACAAACAGGACCGCGTCTGGCTGTTGAAATCCATTCTCGAACCCAGTCTGGAAATGGCTCCCGAATATCAGCCTCGAACGATTATTCTTAATGATGGTCGCACCTTTACGGGAATTCGTCTGCGTTCTTATGTGAAAGAAACCATCCGCGATGCCCACGGGCAGAATCGCACCTTCGACCGCAGTGATGTCGAAATGATGGTGGAATCGCCGATCTCCTTCATGCCTTCAGGTCTGGTTAACTCCTTAACCGATCGAGAGATCAAAGACCTGCTTGCGTTTCTGGAAAGCGGTGCGTCTCAGAAATGATGCGGCTGCTGACAGACGACTCACGGCACTATTTCCGCCGTAATTTCTGCAGTCGTTTCCCGCCGATTTCCGTCACGAACAGATTCCCCGCAGCATCAACGGCCAGCATGTGAGGCAGATTATATTCTCCGGGCTCCTTCCCTGTTTTCCCCCAGGAATTTTCGACCTTACCGCTTGCATTCAACTGCAGCACTTTGTTCGCGCGACCATCGGCTACAAACAAATTTCCACGGGAATCAAATTCCATCCCGTACGGGGCAAATCCGGTCCAGATCTCCCGCAGGTTCCCCTCAAGATCGAAAATCTGCACGCGATCGTTCTCCCGATCGCCGACCAGTACGCGGCCTGTTGCATCCACAAGAATAGAATGCGGCAGATTGAATTCTCCCGGCCCCTTGCCCGGTGTGCCCCACTGGCCCAGATATTTACCGTTCGCTGCAAATTTCATCACACGACTGTTTCCGTAGCCGTCTGAGATGTAAAATTCTCCCTGCGGTCCGAATGCGATATCCGTTGGCTTATTAAATTGATCCTGACTGTCACCAGGTTTACCCGCCTGCCCCAGCGCCAGCAGCAGTTTTCCTTTCGGGCTGAACTGAAACACCATGTGATTACCGATGTCGGTCACCCAGATAGTCTCATCCGGGGCAACACGCAGGCCATGCGCCTGACCGATCAGTTTGTCCCCCCATGAACAAACAAATTTACCGTTCGAGTCAAAACAGAGAATCGGCTGTGGCCCCCGGTGAAACAGATACATGCGCCCTTTGCTGTCGAAATCCACAGCCGAACAGGGTCCCAGTGCAAGGCCTTCGGGCAGCTCAATATTGATCGCCGCGGGTTCAAAGTCGATTTTGTCCGCTGCAGAAGTAAACTCGGCCGTCAGTATCAGACAGATTATAGAGAAACTCAAAAGACAGAAACGGCGAGGCAGATTCATGCGGGTGACTCCAGAGAGTATTCAAATTGTTGACTGTTTCAGGAACAGTTCATTACAGCTTGCCTTTTAATGAGTGTACGCGGCTCAGACATCTCTGTCGAGTTTCAAACCACAAACAGGAAAGCGCCTTGGATTGACAACTTCCTGGAAACCCTTTATTGATAAGTTTTTCGGACGGGCACATCCGCGTACCGCTACCGCTCCACCACCTGATCCGTATGTATCAAGTCGTCTGTTGAATATCAGGTATCATCCATGGACCCCCGTATTAAGTTGCTCTTCAGTGGCCTGGCGATCGTGATCACCTTCACCGCCTTTATTCCGTACATACGGGGGATTCTGGCAGGACGAATCAGACCTCATCTGTTCTCCTGGCTCATCTGGGGCACGACCACACTGATTGTGTTTTTTGCCCAACACGAAGCGAACGGGGGAACCGGTGCCTGGCCGATTGGCATTTCAGGAGTGATCACCGTCTATATCGCTTTTCTGTCTTATATTAAGCGCGGAGACATTTCGATTACGCGACTCGACCGACTGTTTTTCAGTGCCGCCCTGCTCTCGATCCCCTGCTGGTATTTCACATCCAACCCGATGTGGGCGGTGATCCTGCTGACGATCATCGATCTGCTGGGCTTTGGTCCGACCATCCGCAAAGCCTACGATCATCCGTTTGAAGAAAGCATTCTGTTCATCTTTTTATTCTTCATCAGAAACACCTTCGCGCTGCTGGCACTGGAATCATATTCCCTGACCACCGTGCTGTTTCCTCTGTCCATCTGCTGCGTCTGTCTGTTTTTAACCGTGTTGATTCACTACCGACGCAAAGTTCTGGCAGCAGACCTTCAATTATGAAACGCTGCCATCCCCAATGCTGAGATTCCCCGTTTCTTATGGCTTCTTTTCGTGAACCGGATCCTCTGCCTCTACCGCTTCAACCATAGAAAATAGAATCTCTCCCGTCTTCAATGGGGGCGAATTTTTTTCTGCGTAATTTGGTAAAGTAAAGCGGACACGCACCGACTGCCCGGGTTTCGACTGAATGACAGTTTCTGCCTGCCCCCGCTCCACTTCTCCCAGGCGAATCGGCAGACCTCGGATTTTATGTTGAGCACCTAAACCAAAGGGCAGTAACCACCAGCCTACCGGTCCTGCCGGTTTTCTGTCCTGATCAATGCTGATCGATTTGCCAGCACCATCGAGGGCAGAGAGTTTCGTGTAGTAATTGTGAGTCATTAAACGGGGAAGCATAATTTCGACGAACTGATCCCCTGTGTTACGATAATAAAATCGAGGCAGTACCTGCTGTCCAGTCACATACTGTTCATTATAGGGCTCGAAACGGACTCCTGCCTGTAATCCGTTTTTGGCAACTGGCCCCCATGCAATCTTCCCGTTATCGATCGCCTGGGAGCGAACAAGCTGTTTTCTGAGATTGATTGAATAACGGGGATAGGGAACATTATTCTCAATGCGAGGTAACGTCAGCCGAATCGACCAGATCAGATATTCAAAACCGTCACCTGGTTGAAACAGTGTCAGAAGTTCAAAGCCGACATCTTCCGGTAGCTGACGCTGATCGGCAATTTTCTGCAACATCGAGAATTCCGCATTGGTTACGTCCAGCTCATTGCGTCTGGTTTTCATTCGGCGGATCGCTGCGACAACTTCCTCTTCCGTTAAAGGCGGTTGATCCTTTCCTCCCAGGCTTCGATGTGTGGCGTTAAAACCATGAATCGCTGCAGCCAGTGGCGTGTCATCAGGCATTTTGGGTCCAGGTTCGTTGAGTTTGACAGGCTGTCCTGCCGCATCCAGTTGATTCAACAATCGCGTCCGCACCTCGTGTCTGAACGGTGCCCCCTGGGATTGATCAAGAACCAGTTGAACCTGCCAGGCCTGAAAACGTTCCTCGTCCGCGCCGTCTACTTCAGATACGTACTCCAATCGCCAGCCAGCAGCGAGTCTACGCAGCTCTGCGATTTCACGAAATTGTTGTAGCTGTTCCGCGGAAAGTCCTGGAATCTTCTTGTCCAGCAAAGCCCAGCGAACCGACGCCACCACTTCGTCATCAGTCAGAAGCGGCTGCTCTTTGCCCACGGGATCCAACTGCTGTTGCTGGTTAAATTCCTGTATGACATCGGAAAGTTGCCTACTGCCTTTCGGTACGATTTTCAAATCACGACAGAATGCTGCAATCCGCTCAACAGGAACCATGTAGGATTTATTCGCTTTCTCTCCCAGAAAACGGGTCCCCAGCACTGTCAGTCCCGCCAGTTGCCCCTCCTTGAACAGAGGCGTCCCTTCAGGCAAACTGCGATCGAGTTGAACAAGGCCTTCAAATCGATGTTGATTCTTTAATGGAGGCAACTCCAGTTCCGCTTGATTGTCAAAGGACACGATGCGTGCTGCCTGTGGAGTCAGAGACAATTGCGGAGAACTTCCGGGATACATGGCCGCGAGTTCATCTCCCACCGCCAGTAGAACATAATCTGACGGCTGATAGTCGGTCAGCGTCTGTTGTGTCCGATACACAAACAGTTCTTTCGTACTCTGTGGCAGATAGACCGCATCGATGGGTGGACGATTCGGAATTTCAAGAAACGTCCGATCAACGGCATGGGGCGCTCCCTCGGGAATAATCCCTGCTGTCCCCGCTGTGACCACGCATGTTTCAGAACCGGCATCGACCAGAATTCCAGGTATCGCACGGCGGGACTGATCCCGAAAGTAGACCAGCACCAGCCGGGCAATTGCTTTTTCTGCGGCTGTTTTCGGTGGTAACCCCTTCGAAGCGATACTTATCGACTGTTTGATCGCTGGATTAACCAGAGTAGAACTGACTGCGGGAACGCGCTTCAACTTTTCGCATAAATCGACCATTTCTCCTACTGGAATGACAAAAGTCCCTTGCGGAGGATCGTTCACAAAGCGAGGCCGGCTGCGTGTGATCCCCACCAGTTTGCCTTCTTTGAAGAGGGGGACTCCCGAAGGCAGCTGACGGTCAATTGAGAATTCCACTAGTTGCGGAGCCCCTTTTTTCTTTACGGTAGCGGCAGTTTTTGTCTTATGCCTCAGAGTGGTAATGCGCGTGGCATGGGGAGTTACATATAATTCGTTGGTCCCCCCCAATAGAATCGCTGATAACTGATCTCCAATATCCAACTGAATGTCATCCACTGGTCGATAGTCGGTCAGCTTTCGTTCCGTACGGTAAAGGAATAATTCTTTCATACTCTCTTTCTGGTACTCGAGCCCAATTTTTCCCCGTCCCGGGATATCCAGATAGATTTGCGCAGCGATCGGTGGTTTCGCTTCAGGTCCCAGGCCGGCTGTAATCACGTAGGTTCCCGCGCCGGCGTTCACCATGATGCCACGCACGGCCCGATGTGTACGATTCTGAAATGAAATCAGTGTCAGCTGGGCAATCGCTTTTTCAGCGGCAGTTTTCGGCCGGACCTTGATCGTTTCTTCCGCGCTCCCAAAATGATCCGGATGGAGCTGACGGATCGCTTCATCGACACTCTCTGATGTTGGAGCAGGATGACTTTTCAAATCGGAATTCACTGCAGACAGAGTACCCGGTCTCGGGCTTTCGACCAGGTTTCCGACCTCAACTGGTGTATCATGCTGATTCTCCTGAATGCGTCCGACAGAGTGATTCACTTCTACTTTGATGATGTCAATTCTTCCTCTCACCAGTCCCTGATCAAGGGCAATCAGTTTCATCCCAACTTTGATTCCATCTTTTTCTCCAATGGAAAGGACAGCTTTCCCATCAGCTACAGAAACCACACTTCCCTTTAACAGTTTATCCCTGGCAGTATCTGCATTCGCAGGAGCGGATTGATTTACGGACTTCCGAGTGGAAGGAACGGGACCGCTCGTTTTCAAACAGATCACAAGCTGGCCCGGTTGAACCGGAGCCTCTTGTTTTTCCTCGAAGATCCGTCCCACCGACCTCCCCTCTTCGACCTTGGTAATGATGATCAGGCCACACATCTTCTCCTGGTCCATAACGGCCAGTTTCATCCCGACATATACTCCCGCATCCTTCCCCAGTGAAAGTACGGCTTCCCCATCAGCGACAGAAACCACCTGCCCCTTTAAAAGCATGCTATCCGGAACATCAATGATAGAATGGGCGTCTTTGTCGTCAATCGCACGTACCCAGAGCAGGTCCGCCAGTTCTGGAGTCCCCGGATTCACGCGTGACTGACGACTGGTGGTCCAGGCGCCACGAATTTCATCATCAGCGACCCGAATGGAAAGCTTGCCGAAACGTTCCTCCCCTTCACGCCAGGTTCCGTTAAAGCGACGTTCGATACGCGACCATTTTAAGTTGACCGTGCCCGAGACGGCATTGTCAGGTTCCTGATATGTGCCCGCATACTGTCCCGCTTCTTCTTGGTTGAGCGTGACGGTCCCCCACTCTTCGCTGCGCCATTTACCGGCGATATCAGGCGGTTCGGTGGCCTGCCAGAAACACATTCCCAGTACCACAGCGGACAGAGCAGCGAGCATGAGCAGCACTCCCGTTTTACGACCTGAGTTCGAAAAGAAACCACCGGGTATTGACTGAGTCACCAGGGAAGACGGCAAAGGGACTTCCGTCGGTTGCTGCACGTGTGACAGGCATTCTTCCAGCAGGCCCGAGACTTCACGGGCGCTGGTAAAACGAGCCGCTGGCTCTTTTTCCATCAGTCGGCTCACGATCTGACAGAGCCATTCCGGGATCTCGGGATTGATTTCACGAATGGGTCGCGGTTCTTCATCGGTGATCCGCCGCAGCACGCCATAACTGGTTTCCGACCGGAACGGTGCCCGACCGGTACACATCGTGTAGAGCACACTGCCCAGGCTGAACAGGTCACTAGCCTGATCGACCGTCTCGCCGCGTGCCTGTTCGGGTGACATGTATTGAGGCGTTCCCGCGATGATGCCGGTCCGCGTCAGGCTGGCATCATCTGCGGCGCGGGCCAGACCAAAGTCAGTCAACTTGACACGCTCGACGCCATCCGCCAGCAGAATATTGGCTGGCTTCACATCACGATGCACGAGACCCTGCGCATGCGCTGCCGCCAGCCCGTTGGCAGCCTGCATTCCAATCCGCAGAATTTCCACCAGTGCGAGCGGACCGGTATCATCCAGTCGCCGCTGCAGAGACGGGCCTCGCACATAAGACATGACGAGGTAAGGCAGCCCTTCGGTTTCGGCCACTCCATGAATTTCAATCACACTGTCGTGTACGACAGCGGCGGCGGCTTGCGCTTCTCGTGAGAACCGTTTACGAGCGGCTCCACTGCTGCCCAGATGCGGGGCCAGAATCTTGATAGCCACATAACGATTTAACGCAGGATCAAACGCCTTCAATACCACGCCCATTCCTCCCGCGCCGATAACCCCGACAATTTCATACGTTCCCAGACGCCCCAGCATCCGCTCGTCATCCGAAGGTGCCAGCAGATTCAACACGGAATGATGTGAGAAGGCAGCGACCTGATCCGTAACCACATCCAGGGCAGAATCATCATCTGGAAATCCCAACGCAAGCGTTTCGTCCTGAAGCGAATCCCGGACCGAGGCCCAGATATCGTCACTGGCAGCCGCCGCCTCCAGTTGCTGGCGACAGTCGCTGCATTGATCCAGGTGAATCTCAAAATCGGTCTGTTCCCCGTCACTCATTTTCTGCTGCAGGAACAGTTCGATTGATTCCGGCTGACACGTGGTTGGTTTGTTCTTCATCCTATTAGTTCCTGACAACGGATACACACATTCCTGCAGCTTCTGACAGGTATCGTGTTACAGATCACGTTCGTACTCCGCTGCTTTCTCTTGAATCCTGCGCATTACGCGGCTGCGGGCAGCATAAATGGCGCCTCGATTTTTCCTGAATTCCTGCGCGATTTCTTCAATTTCACGTCCCTCAACCGCAGTCAACCAGAACAGGTCCCAGGTATCCCGCTGGAACTCCTGACGCACATGCCGGGCAGCCCAGCGAAAGACTTCCCGCCGATACTCTAACCGTAACAGGCTCGAATCTGGTCCGTTTTGCGAAGCATGCTCATTCAGCAATGCCAGCAATTCCGATTTACCCGAACCGCGATCCGGCTTGCCACGCATCAACGCATTCAGAATGGCATTGTGTGCCACCCGATGCAGCCACGTACGAAACATTGCCCGCTCTGGATCATGAGGACGCTGCTCGACTGCTTTGGAAATGGCTATCAAAACCAGTTGGGCCACATCTTCTGCATCTGCTTCCTGCATTCCTTTTTGACGCGCCATTCGCAGGATCACCGGACGGTAGATTTCCACGAACTCATGCCACGCCGCCTGATCCGCAGGATCGCGGACGCGGATCAGCAAACTGGCTCGTGTATCAGGAGTTGCGTTCATAATTGTGTACTTCCTTTACCCTGTTATACACAGTACGATCCCGCATCTGACAGTCAAATCAGCATTCCTCAGATATCCTTCGAAAGTCCCTCGGGTCCTGTTACATTATGACTGGTCTGTTTACTGGGTTTCGTATTTGCAATGAACCTTCTGGGAAAGTGAGTTAGACAAATTGATCAACCAAACCAGGACTTCAATAGACCATTCATAGACCACATACTATATTTATCTTCTCAAGAATAATTCAATCCGGACATCCTGAATTACAGAACCATATTCCCCTCATGTCGCATATTGAGAACAACATAATCGTTGAACTGACCGACGTTTCGAAATCGTACGGAAAATTGCAACCGAGTGTCGACGCAGTCCGTGAAGTCTCGTTCGTCGTCCGTCGTGGCGAACGGGTGGCTTTATTGGGGAAATCCGGATCGGGTAAATCGACGCTGCTGAATATGATCGCCGGGCTGGATCGACCAACAGACGGACAAATCAGAGTTTCCGAACGAATACTTTCTAAACTTTCGCCGGCCGAGATGGCAGACTATCGGCGGGAACGTGTGGGGATGATCTTTCAGGCTTACAACCTTGTTCCCTGGCGCACAGCATTACAGAATGTGGAATTGCCCATGATCTTCGCCCGCCGGGGAAAGTCAGATCGCATCGCGGCGGCGAAGAAAGCATTAGCGGCAGTGGGCTTAGCGGGGCGAATGGATCACCGACCCAGCGAACTCTCGGGAGGCGAGCAGCAACGCGTCGCCATTGCACGTGCTCTGATCAACAGTCCCGAACTTCTACTCGCAGATGAACCGACGGGCAACCTCGATTCCTCAACCGCCGCGGAGATCCTGGAGTCTCTCAGCCGATTCACTGAAAGTTCCGATACAGCAACACTCCTGGTTACGCACGACGAAGAACTTGCCTATCGCTTTTCTACGCGCGTACTGCATATGCAGGATGGCCGACTGGATCACGATTCAGGAGCCGATAGCGCATGAAATTTACTGACATCATCTCCATGTCGCTCCTTGCCATTCGGCGACAGAAAACCCGGACGGCCCTCTCACTGATCGGAGTCGTCATTGGCTCGCTGATGTTACTCTTCGCTTTAGCCTCACGAAGCGGCGTTCAGGAGGCAGTCATGCGGGTCTTCAGCATGAGCAAGCAACTGCGCCAGATCCACGTCACTCAAAACTGGAGTGTTGATGAGAAACTGATACCAGCTGAGGAGCTGGAAGTGGATCGCGATTTAGACGAAGCCCTGCGAGCACGTCTTCGTAAAATGCTCATACTCCACTGGCAGAGAGAACATGGTGGCGAGAGAATTGGACTGACGCAGGAACGGATCGAAAAAATCGAATCCATCCAACATGTGCAAAATATCCACCCTCAAATGTCCGCCAGCGTCACACTCATCCAGGGGGACAAGGAACTGCAGGGTTATGGCGCATCTGTCGCTGTCGACGAAGAAATGTTGCGTCAACGTATCCTGGTGGGGAAAGCATTCGAGTCGGACAGTGAACCGGTGATTCTGCTCAACGAATTTGTCGCCTGGAAGTGGGGATTTGTATCTCAATCTCAAATGCAAAAACTCATCGGCACCAGAGTCAGAATCGAACATCGCCTGGGAGCAGAAGGCGTGGCGTACTCTCTCGCGCGTCGCAGTGGAGGCGATGTGGAGTTCAGCAGGGAAGAGTTAACCGCCTTAAACAGCGCGCTGGATCGTATACCGACACTGATCGAAGAACTGCCTCTGCCTGAGCAGGAACGTGCTGCTTTGATAAAAGCATTTCAGACAACGCCTGCAGACCCCGATTCCAGGTCTGAACCTATCGAACGAATTATCGCCCAGGAGTATACAATAGCAGGAATTTACCGCAGTCCAACAGAGAGTGAAACGAACGACCATATGAGCCTTGGTCGTACAGATGGTTTCGCTGATTTCCTGCTACCCATCAAAACGGCCACGCAATTTGCGCTGCGAGTCCCGCATATCAGGAAGAATGGTTTCTATCAGGCAACAGTACTGGTTGACCATGAATCACACCTCAAAGCCGTTTCGAAACAGATTCGTGAGATGGGTCTCCGTGAATACTCATTGATTTCGATGGTCGAATTCATTCAGGAACAGGTGCGCCAGGTCACTCTTATCGTCTCCCTGGTCGCCATTTTCGCGTTAATTATTTCCGCCGTAGGGATCGCCAACACAATGGTCATGAGCGTCGTCGAACGCACGCGGGAAATCGGCATCATGAAAGCCCTGGGTGCCCGCGAAGGGCAGATTCAAATGCTGTTTCTGATAGAAGGCGCCCTGATCGGCTTGATCGGCGGACTCTGCGCAATGGCAATTGGTCTGGCGATCAAAATACCGATCGAATCGTTTACCATTTCGCTACTTGAAAAACAATTAAACAAAACATTCGAGCAGCAGCACGTGATTGAGTTCCCACTGTGGCTGCTGGCGCTGGTACTGGCTTTCAGCATGATCGTCACCACCCTGGCAACGATCCTGCCCGCTCGCAGGGCGGCACGCATCGATCCGATCACCGCCTTGCGCCACGACTGAGTAAGGCTCATATTTAACTGTAGCGTCTCCCAGACTTTTTGAACCGAGTAATAGAGTTCCAGAAACTATGTTTAACCGTAATACGTCCCGTTCGATTGACCACTGATTGTTTTCATCCGATCGAATGGCGGAGTCCTCATTTACTGAAAACCGTTTACAACCTTGAAACGCAACCTTGATTAGCCAGTTCCGCATGATAGCATAATGAAATGACGTTTCTGATCAGAATTCAGCTGTGAGAGGAAGCCTTTCTGGCATACGATCTGACCTATATTGTGGAACAGAACTGGAATACATGTGAAAGAACATGAAAAAACTCACAACGTCTCCCCAGCCTGTATCCCTTCATCTCTCTTAAACAGTTCGCCAGTCCGCAAACTATTGTTGATCCTGATCCTGTTTTTCTCTGTAGGTAGTGAATCGGCGACCACGGCGTCGGACGACTTAAAGGACCAGAGCGGAACCAGCTTACACATACTGGCCAAAATTGACGGGACAGATCAATTACATATTTCCCACCGTGCTGTCCGCTGGAAGCATGGTTCGTGGGCCTGGCCCACACATGTCGAGATTAATGGGCAACCCTGGTCTCCTCGACAACAACAGACACTCCAGGTGGGTAGTGACTCACCCTTCGTGCAAAGTCACATCAGACTGGCGGGCGCTACCATTCACAAGATTCAAGGTCGTGGCCTGGTCCGCCTGGGTTACGATGCCAACGGCTTGATCGTCCGATTTGATGATGAGGGTCACAATGGATCTGCCACATACGAAGTACTCATCACGTTTGCTGATCAGATTTGCGAGCAGTCGAAACAAATGATTCAAGACCTCACGTCTGAAACGGGTCTACCGCCGAAGCCACTTGAATTGAATATTCAGACAAAGATCGACGGTGCCGACGCCGTTCATATCGATTCCGATAAAGTCAAATGGACTCACTATGAATCAAGCTGGCCACGAAAGGTGTCATTGAATGGTCGAAACTGGGATCCCTATGCGGAACCAGTATTCAATCCCGAATCAAAAGGCGTTTTTATTCCGGCCGGACTGAATTTGTCTGCCGCAGAGTTGGTTGAGAAAAAAGGGAGAGGCGCAGTACAACTGCTGAAGTCTGACGATCGATTGACAATTCGATTTGACGACCGACACGCCCCAGGGAGCGACCTCTATACTGCGCGAGTTCGTATCCCGATCTCTCAGCTTTGGCCTGTTGAAATTCGCTGCGACCTGCCCCAACATGTTGTCGGCGCTTCTCTGACAGTCGTGCGTTTTGAAAAAGATAGGAAACGTCCCACTATTATACCGGAGCAGCATGTGTTTGATCACCTTGGGCGGACCGTTATTGCGTTACCTGTCGGCTCTTACCGGTTTGAAGTGCAGCATCAGAATCGCCCGCAGGTTCTCGTGGCCTTAAAAAGCAGCCGCGTGGAAGTCGGATCGCCGACGTCGGTCAGGCTTCAATCGATTCATATCCCAACACCGAAACTGGCGGTGCAAGGTTTCCGCAGACTGGAGCTAACGCAACTGGGAATTCGATCCATCCTGCCAACCGGCTCAGTATCATGGAAACGAAACGCACAGGCAGATAATGTTTCTTTAGTCCTCTCAAAAGACGAAAACTACCACATCCGAGTCTTTGGCAGCAACGAGTATGCGCAAGTCGCTTTATGGAAAGAATTGAAAACGAATGAAATTCGTCGGATCCAGGAATCGGCAGAGAACATGGTCCGGTGCGCTTTTGCCTGGCAAGCAGAAGCCTTGCATCCTGTTGCGGCAGGAGTCAAACTGAAGTTCCCCGATTCTCAATACGAGTTCCCTATAACAAATAACACCCAGTTGTTGACGAATCGCCGGTTTCTGGAACTCGGGTACTGGTTCCAGATCAAGAACGGTCGCAAAGCGGTTTTCCACCCCCAGGGTTACACACTGCCTCAGGCTCCGTCCAATCATCTGTTCGAGCTGGGTGGTCCACTGACCGGTCGCGCAAGTGCAGCGATCTTGACGAACGAGAGCTTAGGAAGCCCGAGCGCAAGACAACTTTGGACTGATATCAGTCTGATCGATCCCCAGGGACATATCCTGGATTGCCAGAATTCATCCATCGACTGGAACTGGGAAGTACAAATGCGCGACAGCGCAGCGCCCCCGAAGCCTCCCCTGACACAGGCTGCCATCCAGCGGCTGGGAAATGTGACTGACACGGTTCTCCTGAAAGCGCATTACCAGTTGGATCAGCCCACAGAACTGGTTCTGGCTCCGGAACGTTTTGTTCCCCGTCGCTCTAAACACGTTTCAACAACATCGCCTGCGTATATGAACTGGCGAACGTCTGCCTATCTGGCGAAGGTCGAGCGCAGCCTGAGTGAAATTGCATCCGAACGGGAAATACCACTCACCCCCTCCTATCGCGTTAAGTTGACCTGGTGGTTAAACAGTGGCGCCGTTGGTGGGCACGGCGGAACGAGGATGCCCCTTAGCGGTATGGTGGAAGACTTCAACTGGTTCAGTCATCCCTGGGCGATCTCACACGAATTGCTGCACGGATTCGGGTATGGGCACGATGAAGACATGAATCGAACAGACAGGGTGATCCAGAAGCGTTTCCTGGAGCACAAATGGTTTGTCGCGGATCATCCGAATCATGTCCCGGAATTCCTGATTCAGCCGAATGCGGATCTCACTGAATTTGTTCCTGGCAAACCAGTCGACCTGCTTAATCTGATCGATTTAGAACGCGATACATTGAGCGGCGAGTGGAAGCTGGAAAACGGTGTGCTGTTCACACCGACATCCAGTGGCGGTCGACTCAAGTTGCCTGTCGAGGCCCCCTCCTCCTATGAGTTGTTGATGGTCGTCACCCGTCTGAAGGGCCGTGATACACTGGGGCTCGAAATCGTTGCAGGCGAAAAGAATAACGGCACCATGCTGGCGCTCGATGGCTGGCTGGGACGGGCGTGCGGTCTGCATTTTCTCGATGGTCGTGGTGGCGATCAGAATGAAAGCACCTACCAGGGGGGCGTCTTTCCCGATCAGAAAGAGCATACCATCCTGTGCCGCGTCACTCCGCAAAGCGTTTTCGTCGAAGTCGATGACAATCGGATCATAGACTGGTACGGTGATCCGAAACGATTCCGGCATCCCGCGAACTCGACAGAGATGCGAGGACGGGAACTGGTCCTTTCCGAAACGAAGAATGTATCGTACCAGATTACAAAGATTCAGCTCCGAACTATCAAAACACCGGACTGAATTGAATTCTATTTTAATTCAATCGGATAACTTGAATAGATCACATTCCGTTAAACAGGTATTCTTATTCGGTTCCGGACGGCTTTCATAAATCGCTTTTTAATACACCATCCTCACACAGGAGATGAACCATGCTGCGAACATCAGTTTTTTTCAGCACTGTAATTATTGCATTACTTCCAACAGCTGTGCGTTCTGCAGAAAAACCGAAATCACTTTTGGCAAATATATCTGGATGGCAATATCCCGACTCAAAGATACACGGCGCAAGTATAAGAGACGCGGCAACAGTCAACCACAAGGGGGATAGAACCGTGCCTTCCAGTTACAGCAAGACAGTTCTCACAACGACAGACCTCATTGACAAGGTGTTTAATTACTATAAATCAAAACTGGCTCAAAACGAGATGCCCATTCCAGGAAATGAACAGTCGCAGGATTTAGATGGAGTCTCAGGTCGCTCAGTCATGTTCCACAGTGAATCAAAAGATCGCCCGGTGAAGATTCATATTATCTCTATCAACACCGCGCATACATCAACAACCCTTGTGATCAGTCAGGCAGAAGGCGAACCAGAGACACACATCGCCTGGTCACAATATGAGACATATGACCTGAATCCCCCCTAAAAGCAAATCGGAATAATACGACATATGCGAGACAGACAGACGCACTGTTTTCTGAACAGATCACATTTGGTTAGAAAGTAATTCTTTTTGATGCCGTACACCCTTTATATGCTCTACAATTCTGACTGCCATTCGCTTTTTTGAGGCTCATGTATGTCAGTGGTTTTTGATTTAAGAAATAGTACAGATTCATGGGCAGCTTTGGTGAATATTGCTCTCGCTGAAGATTGGCCGGAGTATATTAATAAGTATGGAAATGTTGGATCTGAGAGGTGGTGGAATAACTACGATTCTGATCTTATACCTAACTCTCAGGTCATCGGGACAGTTTCTTTTATCGGTAGGCGCAAAGATTTTTTCAATGAAGAATGGGATATCGTCGAAATCAATCAGGAAGGTAATATTACTGTATATGACCGACCAGGTTTCTGGGAAAGTGAAGAAATAGTGATTGGTGCAAAAGTTATTATTGAATCGTTTGAAATCTCATTCCGACAAAAATATGGACCGATGAAATATGATTTCTTGCGATTGGTGCAAGTAATAGAAACTTAGTATGGGATTTGAAGCTTATGAATTGTGAAAAAATGAAACAAAGCTTTCCCTCCAGTATCCCATTTCCCAGAGAACTCGCACAATTAATCGACTGGACCAATCAAAATGGTTATCCCATCAGCGGTTTCTTTGAGCTGCGTGCTGGCGACAAAGACACCATGTTCTACTGGTTTGGATTTAGAGAAGTCGATGAGAAACTCGCTCAATTCGGCGCGGGTGCGGATGGCTCCCTGTATTGCATCTGGGATGCCGGAGATCAGACTTTCCCCGTTGTGCATTTGGGTTCGGAAGGGGACGGCATCAAAGTTCTCGCTGCGAATTTTAAAGATTTCCTGCGACTGCTTGCCATTGGGTACGGCGAACTCGGATTTGAAGATTTATCGAAACCACCTGCAGGAAGTGAACCGAACTTAATTTTTCAAAACTGGGTCAAAAGTCAGTTCAACACCAATATTCCCACGAATGGTTCCGAATTCATTACGCTCGAAGAAAATGGAAAATGTCAATTTGCGAACTGGGTAGATCACGTATGCGAGAAATATAACTAATTCAGATGCCAGCAAGGAAGTATGACCTTAAACAGGTCCGCCAGGAAATCAGACACCGTTACTGCCGCACCATCCACATCGACTGCCTTCTCAGTTGTTTTTTTCATCTGCTTTCTGCTAAAACTACGCGATGAAACATATACGAAACTTCTGCATCATTGCCCATATTGACCATGGCAAGTCCACGCTCGCCGACCGGCTCATTCAAACCTGTGGTGGCGTAACGCTCCGTGAACTGCATGAACAAATGCTCGACTCGATGGAAATCGAGCGGGAACGGGGCATCACCATCAAGAGCAATTCGATCACCCTCAATTACCGGGCCCCGGATGGTGAAGACTATCTGTTAAATCTGATCGATACGCCGGGCCACGTCGACTTTTCACATGAAGTCAGGCGATCTCTGATGGCCTGCGAAGGTGCCTTGATCGTGGTCGACGCCTCCCAGGGAGTCGAAGCCCAGACGGTCGCGAACCTCTATCTGGCGCTGGAACATAATCTGACCCTGCTGCCGGTGATCAACAAGATCGATCTTCCCGCGGCCGACATCGAACGCGCGCAGGAAGCGATCGACGAAGAACTGGGGCTCGACCCCTTCGAAGCGATCCCGATTTCCGCCAAAAACGGCATTGGCATCGAGAACGTATTACAAGGCATCGTCGAGAAACTTCCTGAGCCCCAGGGCGATCCAGACGCACCTCTGAAAGCACTCGTGTTTGACGCAATCTACGATAAGTTTCGGGGCGTGATTCTGCAGTGCCGCATCATGGAAGGCACACTCAAGCCGCGCGATACGATCCACTTCATGCACGCGGGTCGCGACTTCACAGTGGATGAAGTGGGTTACAACCAGATGAAACTCATTCCCAAAACTCAGCTCAGCGCAGGTGAAGTCGGCTATGTTGTCGCGGGAGTCAAAAGTGTGCAGGATATTGAGATCGGCGATACGATTACCCTGCTGAATCGACAGGCCGCAGAGCCGATCCCCGGCTACCAGCCAGCCCGACAGGTTGTCTTTTCCTCCATCTATCCCATGGACACGGGGGATTACCAGGAATTGACCAAGGCCCTGGAGAAGCTCGCGATCAACGACGCGGCCCTCACCTTTGAAAAAGACAGTTCCGCCGCTCTGGGATTTGGTTTCCGCTGTGGCTTTCTCGGACTGCTGCACCTGGATGTGATTCAAGAGCGTATCCAGCGCGAATTTGACATCGGCCTGGTGATCTCTGCCCCGTCGGTCAAGTACCATCTGACTTTGAAAGATGGCTCTACGCTCGAAGTCGACAACCCCTCTTACTGGCCCGATCCCACTGCGATCGATTCGGCCAGCGAACCCTACATCAAAGCCTCGATCCTGACTCCCGAGACCTACGTCGGCCCCGTCATGGAACTCTGCCGGGAACATCGCTCGGAAAGCCAGACGATGAATTACCTGTCTGCCAATCGGATCGAAGTCACCAGTGTGATGCCATTGGGAGAGGTCTTATTCGACTTCTACGGCAAATTGAAAATGATCACCCGTGGCTACGGATCGTTTGACTATGAGCCAATCGAGTATCGAACCACCGATATTGTGAAAGTTGATATTCTCGTCAATAAGGAATCGGTCGACACGCTGGCCTACCTCGTGCATCGAGAAAAAGCCCGCCCGCGGGCGCTGCACTATTGCGAACAACTTGCCAAAGAAATTCCCCGGCATCAGTTCAAGATCCCCATCCAGGGCGCAATCGGAGGCGAAGTCATCGCCCGCACCACAATCGCACCGTTCCGCAAAGACGTCACCGAAAAGCTGTACGGCGGCGATGTGACGCGCAAGAAAAAATTGCTCGAAAAGCAGAAAAAAGGCAAAGCCAAAATGAAGCAGTTCGGCAGCGTCAATATCCCCCAGAAAGCGTTTGTCTCAGTCCTGCGCACCGATAAGGATTAGGGAGGAAGCGAAGTTTCCAAAAGGGAGTCTTCAATATTCCACTTCTTCAGATTCGAGTCATTCAACGGAACTTCTTTTACGTTGTACCTTTCTGCATAGCAGATTGACAACTGATTTGAGATCACACAGAATTACAATATCCCTGTCATAATTGGGTTTTGTCGAAGCATTCTACCTCATTCCAGTTTGGCCACCTGAGCACCAGTATACCCCAAGAACAAAAGAACAAGCGGAGACCAGGACGGATTTGTCCGGTCTGCAAAGGCACAGGCCTGGATAGAACAGCACATCGCCGCTATACGACTGGCGGACACGATAATCGTTCTTGCAGTTACTGCCACGGCGAATGTTACATCGATCAAGAGGATGATAGCTTATCACAGCGTGACGAGAGAACGACCTGAGGATTCACTTTAGCAGGTTACTTTATTCCACCACTCTGAATCATCTCTCAACTTTTCCATAAAACCTCATACAGCTTCTTCCTGACTACAGAAGAGTATTTAAACAAATGAGATTCGTGTCATTCCATACCAAATTGTTCTTCACCGACATGCCGGACGATCTGCTGGATTCCTGGTTCATCGGGGGAGACTGCTCCGGCTGGTTTTATGCGAGACTCATCCCATACAATCAAATGGAACCCGATCTGGAACCAACGATGGAAGATTGGGGATGGATCATGACCGTCAAGACGAATAAAAATGGCCTGACTCGCCTTAAAGGTGTCGTTTTTTCTTGATTCTCGAGACACTGCCGTTTGAGTATGGTGTTGCGTAATAACGCTGGGTAGCAAAATCATGAATTTTATTTATCAGACAGCGAAAAAAACCATAGCAATTTTTGGGTTCACATTATTTGTTAATACATTAACTGTTATTCTGATTTTTAATATCTCATTTCGTAGAGATGACCCCTATCTCATTGGATTTTTTCCAGCAATATTTTTAGTACCAGGATGGATTTTTTATTTTATTTTTGAACAATATCCTAAACCTATTATCAATAAATATTCTGCGTTTCTCTGTTACTCAATTATTCCACTCTTGTATTTTTCCATTGCAGTTATGGAGGGAGGGGAAGGTTCAGGTTATGCATTCATTTTTGGGATCTATTTTTTGGCGGCTACTTTATTGTCTCTGCCTGTATTGAAACAACTGGATAAGCAGTACATCATCTGTGTATTTGTGTTATCAGGACTTCTTTACCTTTTGGGTTTATCGTCATCATTGATAAGATAGAAATCAGTCCCACTAAGAATTAGACAACCAGTAGAGTTCCATGGGTGAATCAACCAAATCCGTATGTGCGTTACTGATGATCGTGAGCGGCATCGCCGGAGCACTCGCATGGACGGCTGATCGTCCAGACACAATAACATGGGGATTTCGCATAGGCGGCCCGATCGCAGCATTTTTTACCCTTGGCGTGATCCTCAAGCTGCAATTTCGTGCTGATCTCGAACACGATTATTTGCGAGCTCTCACGGGAACCTATTTCAATCGTAATGACTTTTGCTTTTCGTTTGTCGTGACCCCCTATGACGGCATCGCGTTCATGGATGCCTATTTCCAGACCCAACGGGACAAACCTTGTGTTGGACGTATTGCCTTGCGCCCCGCCCGTGGCTTCTTCTTTACTCGCGCAAAGATTGATGCAATAACATTCGAGGTCGAATGCCCACCCGCGGGATTCGGCTTTGCCCGTATAGCAATCCCGATTCCCCTCAAGCTGCAAGGAAAACGACAATCATTCGAGGTGGGCGCATCTGTTCGCTATCCGGATGGTAAAGGACGCCGCGTCCGTTTTCACGACGGTATATTCCTGCGATCCAACACGAATTTTGGTAATTCGTTTGGTACTGCCTTAACCGTTGCCGGTACTGCAACTGGTTCGATCGCCCTGTCCCAACCCGCAACTGCAACCATTGATTTGCCTGTTGGCGTCGCCGAAGATCTTCCGGATAACATCGCACCAGAAATTAAAATACTTTGGCAACTGGGCGAACCACCACTCGAAAATGTTTCATGATATATCGGTGAACCGGAGTTGGCTGATCAAAGCAACATTTCATAGGAAATATTATTCGGTAGCTTCGACGCATCGGTCGTTTCAAAGCAGCAAGTCACATCGACCATCAAACTGTCCAAGTCGATGCAATCGAAGTGAGATTGATAGAAGACACTTCACGGCACAGTCGATCCTGCACCGCAAAGCGTCTGTTTCATCAGTTTCAGGATTGCATCGTCAAACCAAACACGCGATCCATGTTGGCGGAGATTTCTTTCAGACGTTCCAGATCCCCGCCGGCGACTTCGGCTGCGGCCCAGCCGGCGTACTTGATTTCGGCCAAAGCCTTGCGAACGTCGGCCCAGTCCAGATCGCCTTCGCCGATCTTGGTGAACTTGCCCATTTCGCGTGAGAAGCCTTTCAGGTCCAGCTTGATGATTCGTTTGTTGAGCTGACGAATCCAGTCACCCATGCTGCCGTACTTCCAGTGATTGCCAATGTCAAACTGCATGCCAACCCAGGGGGAATTGAATTCGTCGATGTACTTCACAAACTTGTCTGCGGTCTGATTGTGGTCGCCTTCGTGGTCGTAGCAGAACTGGTTCCAGACATTTTCAACCGCGATGGGCACGCCCAGTTCTGCCGCCAGAGGAATTGCCTTGGAAATATTCTCAATCGAGCGTTTCCAGATTTCTTCTTCGGGACCGTCGCTCCCCTTGCCTACCACCAGCAGAACCGTGTTTCCGCCGACAGCATGCGTTTGACGCAACGCTTCTTTCAAACTCTCCAAAGCCTTGGCACGCACTGCCGGATCAGGATCGGTATGACGTACCTGCCAGTGGCTGGAATTGACCGAGCCGTCAACCGGAAGCCCCGTCGCTTTGATGGCAGCGTTCACTTCTTCGACGTTGATGCCCGGCGTATTCAATTCGATGCCGTCAAAACCTGCTTCCTTCGCCAGCGCAAACTTTTCTTCCAGTGACTTACCCGCTTTGACCATCCCGATCTTCAGCGTCTTATACAGGCGGCCCTTGAGATAGCCATCCTGACTCGCTGCTCCCTGGGCAACAAACGGAGAAGAAGCAGCAGCGGCAGCCGCTAACAGCATAAAATGGCGACGAGAAAGTGAATCCGATGTGAGCATGTCAACTCCTTGATATCTGGTCGTGTGGCGGTCGATTTCAGTTTGAAGGCTACAATATTAAAAACAAGTGTCTCTATTTCATACATATTGTAACATTCTTTACGAATACTTGGCACTGAGAATGCAGATGCTTTTCGAGGGGAAACCCAAATATCTAACATGGCCCGCTCTGAGTCCTCTTCCGGTTTTTTACTGATACCGAACGAGAGAATAGCGGTCCCGTCTGGTGTAGAAACCTTCTCTGTTCAAGACGTTGCAATGCGGTCGCATTTGTGACATAGTCGGCGAGGAAATACATTCTCACCAGATTCTAATTGCAGGGGAAGTGAGTTCATGGTTTGGCTGCTGGGTTCCATTCTGATATTTATCGCCTTGTCCGGGTTGATGGCTGCCGTCGACGCCGCTGTTCTGAGCGTTTCGCATCCTGAAATTGATGAACTGATTCAAAGTGGTAAACACGGTGCAAGACGGTTGCGGAAAGTGAAGCAGGAACTGACTCATTCCCTGGCCGTGATCGTGATTCTCACTAATCTGATCAATGTACTCGGGCCCATTCTCGTCAGCCAGCAGGCTTTCAGACTTTACGGGTCACAGGCCCTGGTTCCCATCACAATCGTGCTCATGCTTGGAACAATCGTCTTTTCGGAAGTGATTCCCAAGGCACTGGGATCTCACTATGCGCCGCAACTGGCGCGTTGGGCAGCTCCGATGATTCGTGCATTGGGTGTCGCCATTTATCCGCTCAGCGTGGCACTTGCCTGGCTCTCGAACAAGGTAAAACGGGGACAAAGAAGAATCGGAACGGAAACACAGATCCGCGCGCTCGTCAAACGGGGGCGAAAGAGTGGTTACATTGAACAAAACGAAGGCCATATGATCTTCCGGACATTTCGTCTGAACGATCGGAGGGCCCAGGATATCATGACACCGCTGGAACAGGTAATTTCCATTCCCGCTGCGGCTACGGTCAGCGAAGCGGCAAAGCTTATCAGCACGCAGGAGTTTTCGCGCTACCCGGTGTTCCAGAATTCTCCTCACGAAATTCAGGGGATTCTCATCACCCGCGATATCCTGAAGATGCTTATGGAGGGAAAGACAGAGGCACCCGTTACAACAATCAGCCTTTCTCCATTCGTCGTCAGCAGTGAGATGCGCGCTGACGAACTGTTGCTGGAGTTCCGCACACGCCACCAGCATCTGGCCATCGTTCAGCAACGGGGCCAAACAATCGGCATTGTGACATTGGAAGACGTACTGGAAGAAATCGTCGGCGAAATTGAGGATGAGAAGGATGTGGCAATGAGACAGTAAAGCCGAAAGAATCTGATTTTGAGTTGAATCTGCTACTTCTTTGTCGACCGCCCATTACATCAGAGATTGCTCAATGACCGTCGTTCCCGTCTGACGGGAAGTTGGGGCGATCGGCAGTGGTTCTACTGGGCACCCCGAGTGCCGACAACATTATCATCAACTATTCACCCATTGGTTTTTGGACATTGCATGGGATTTCACCTACTTTGTTGCATGGCCCGACTACAACATACAATGTGTGTTTTACGTATCGAACAGAGACTGACCATCGTCTGGAGTCAGACGAACAAAGTGTTACGAGCGGAATGCCGAGATGAAAAACCGAAGTCGAACGCTGGCGCGTCACCATCCCTGAAACTCGTGGGAAGCCTGATTAGATGCCTTTAATGTGGTGAATATGAACCTTATTACCAGATTTGCTCCCCGTCAGGTCAACTTATCCATCATTGCACAATCAGATCCGATGAGACGATTCTTGTATGAGCGTGCCTCAGCACGTACAATGAAAAGAAAATAGATACGCAACGTTGCCTGTCAGGCTGACCATTCATTCATAACGAAACCCTGTTTTCTTTGAAACCTCCGTTCTTCGAAATCCTCGCCTACGAACCCACCGAACTTGGCATACTCTGTTTGCGTCGTCGCGAACTGCTATGCGAACCAGGGACAATCGTCACAGAGGTCACGCTCAATCACGAATTCCTGATGAGCAGTTACCTGACGGCTTCAGAGAAGGCGCTGTCGGAAACCGCTTTGCAAATGCATTCAGGATCCGACTTACACGTGCTGGTCGGAGGGCTCGGCCTGGGTTATACCGCCTGGACAGCGCTCGAGTCTGATCGCGTTTCACAATGTGATGTTATCGAATTTCTTCCGCAGGTAATCCACTGGTTGGAGCAAGGCTTGATTCCGCTGGCAGACAAGCTGAACGCAGACCACCGGCTCAATGTCACTCAGAGTGACGTCTATCAGCGACTCGCCAGTCCGCCGAAACAAAAACATGATCTGATCCTCATCGACGTGGATCATTCGCCGGATGACAACCTGGACGAAGCCAACAGGAGATTCTATACGGTCGATGGATTGCAGCATGCAAAGCTGCATCTTGAAGCAGAAGGGCTGCTAGGCGTCTGGTCGTACGCAGAGAGTTCGCAGTTTGCCGATGCATTGCACGAGGTGTTCCGCGAAGTTCGTATAGAACCCGTAACCGTTTTCAACAATCTGATTAACGAAGAGCAGACCGACTGGCTGCTTTTTGCTCGTGACTGAGTCTGCTGCAGTCGATACTGAATCGACTTTTTCTTTACTCAACGGGGTGTGGTGCCTCACACTGAAACGAAGTTTTTACAGGATTACTTGTTGTGTCTTTAGAAGAAATTGAAATCTCAAACAACGATTCGTTCATGCCCGCTGAGATCGTTGCTTTTCTGCACGAAGCTGATGAAAGAGTCAGCCAGTTTCTCCAGGCCAGCCCACGCCGCGCCACTGGTTTCGTCCCGTCTGATTTCAAAACAGTCTTCCACGCTTTGCAAACCATTACTGATACGAATCTTGCCTCCGGAACGTCGTTTTGCGAATGGGGAAGTGGTTTCGGCATAGTAACGTTGTTAGCTTCGATGCTTGAGTTTGCGGCCTGTGGCATCGAAATTGAGCAGGAACTGGTCGACGAATCCCGCAGAATGGCAGATGATTTTGGTCTGCCCGGAGAGTTCGTTCAAGGCAGCTTCATTCCGCCGGGCGCCGAATCCTGTGTCGACGAAGCCTACGCCGAGAACAATGCCGAGTATTCCTGGCTCATCACTGATGCAGACGACGGATACGATGAACTGCAACTTGGTCCCGAAGATTTTGACATCGTTTTCTCTTACCCCTGGCCCGGCGAGGAGTATCTGATCACGAGTTTGTTTGAGAAATATGCCGCCGAAGGAGCACTGTTGCTGACGTACAACTCACTTGAGTCAGTCCGTCTTCGACGTAAGCTGTGTGAATAGTCTTGTGCCCCCTGAGATATTCGAATTTCAATTCTCCACACCAGACGATAAGCTCAAGCAGGGGAGATTCTTTTTCAGGGAAACATCTTTCGGTTGATGCGATACTCAGATTGCAGGATGTAAGCTCCTTTCATTGATCGAGATGAATGTTTTTTACTTCAACAATCATGACAAAGCGAACAGATCATCTGTTGAGAAGTTTTTCACGCCCTGTTCACCCGCATCATGATCGTTTATAAAAGTACCCCTGCAGACTGGTCGCGTTCGACGTCCGGGCAGCTTCACATATTCAGGCAGACGGTACCAATGAAGTCATTTATCGGGAACAGAGACAATGAAAGAAACAAATGAGCCAACCCCCAACACCTTATTTATCGAAGTGTCTGGATCTGGTCTGCCTGAAGTAGATGGTCTCTTCGTTCCTTCCACGGCACCGCCCGCCCAGTCTGAATCGGGGACGATATCAAGCCTGGGCTACTGGAATGGCAAGATGGCATGGGATCGTGCAGATGGAAAATCGGCTCGCAGCCCTGCGCTTTCTTACTCCAACAGCTATCACTCCTGGAGAATCTGCCGTCTCGATGGTCATCTCGCCTACGACATCACCTGCGAAGATGCGCTGCCACCCACCGACAGAGAATGGCACGTCTACAAAAAAGGGGTCGCACCTGCGCCTCAAGTGACAATCCATCACTACGATCCGCGACAACCCTGCCCAGAGCCCAACGTCGTGTTTGTACTCGGCGGTCCCGGAGCTGGAAAAGGAACGATGTGTGAACTTGCCGAGTCTCAACTCGGCTGGACTCATTTATCCACGGGTGATCTCTGCCGGACCGCGCGTCAGGCCGGAGGTCCAAATGCCGCCATCATCGAAGAATTCATCAGGGCTGGAAAGCTGGTCCCCAATGAAATCATTGTGACGCTGCTGCGAGACAAAATGGAGACGGTCATCAGAACGACCGGCAGAAACAACTTCCTGCTGGATGGCTTCCCCCGCTCTCTGTCTAATCTGGAAGCCTGGCACGAGATCTTCGGCAAGGAAGCAGACCTGCCTAAAATATTGTACTTCGAATGCCCCTACGCCGTGCTTGAGCAGCGTATCCTGGGCCGTGCCAGATACTCCGGCAGGAGTGACGACAACATCGAGAGCATCAAGCTGAGATTCGACACCTTCAAGGCGGAAACGCTCCCCACCGTGGAACACTTCAAGAGCAAAAACAAGTGTGTTGAAGTCGACACCAGCCAGGATAGTCAGACCGTCTATTCACTCGTCGCCAGCAACCTCGCAGAGTACACTGATCCAAAATACGCTGACAAGCCGCTCACCGAAAGAGCTGAGATGCTTCTGGGTTTGAGACCTTATCCAAAGCAGGAGACGCGATAAGAAATTGAACTTGATGCAGCGATCTTTTCGCGAAGTGAATGCAAAACGACTACGCAACAACCAGAAGGAGTATCGTAATATGAACAGCACATCCACCCACGATGAACGCATGGCGAAACTCACGTTTGCTGAAGTGTATCCACACTATGTGACTAAGATCGAAAAGAAAGGCCGGACCAGAGATGAATTGCATCAGGTCATTACCTGGCTGACGGGATTCAACAAAAAGGCTTTGGAAAAACACATCAAGGACGAGATAACATTTAAACAATTCTTTCAGAAAGCGAAATTAAACCCCAACGCACACCTGATAACAGGCATGATTTGCGGCTATCGAATCGAAGAGATCAAGAATCCATTAACGCAGCAGGTTCGGTACCTTGATAAGCTGGTCGACGAACTGGCAAAAGGGCGGAAGATGGAAAAGATACTGCGAACAGAATAATCATCAACAGAAGCACCCGTTTGCCGGGGAGAGAATATGACTGTCAAACGCATGGACAACGTCGGCATCGTGGTAGAAGATCTCGATACGGCTATTGATTTTTTCACCGAACTGGGGCTCACGCTTGAGGGACGCGCCCCCATCGAAGGGGACTGGGCGGATAACGTCACAGGATTACGCGACATGCGCGTCGAGATTGCCATGCTCCGCACACCTGATGGTCACAGCCGTCTCGAACTCTCCCGCTTCCTCGCCCCGCCAGTCGTCGCCGATCACCGCAGCACTCCGGTAAACTCACTCGGGTATCTGCGGGTCATGTTCACAGTAGAGGACATTGACGATACAGTCGCCCGACTAATTAAACGAGGCGCGGAGCTCGTTGACAAAGTAGTTCAGTACGAAGAAATGTACCGGCTCTGCTACATCCGGGGCCCCGAAGGTATTCTCATCGGTCTGGCTGAGGAACTCAAATAGCAGATTTCCCGATAAGCATATGAGCCTGAGGCCGACCTTCCTGCGCCTGTTACTCCTCCAGCAAATCAACCTCGCCGGTCTGCATATTGTAAACGCCGCCCACGATTTTGATCTCTCCCTGCTTTTCCATCTCTTTGAGAATCGGGCTGTTGATTCTGATGCGGTCGATCGTACCCAGGACGTTTTGTGCGATCACCATTTTGACGAACTCGGGATTCTTACTTGTTTTCTCGCCTTTGTAATCTTTAAAGTGATCGACAGCCGGTTTGATGTTCGCCAGCATGGAGGTGATATTGCCCAGTTCGACGCCATCAATGGCTCCATTTACGGCACCACAACTTTCATGCCCCAGCACGAATACCAGTTTGGACCCCGCGACTTTGCAGGCAAACTCCATACTGCCCAGGATATCGGTGTTCTCAAAGTTACCAGCCACGCGGGCCACGAAAATATCGCCAATGCCGCGATCAAACACATCTTCGACGGGAACACGCGAGTCAAGACAGGAAAGAATAACGGCTTTAGGATACTGGCCCAGCGCTGCTTCACGGACCTGCTTGGAATGATCACGGGCCGTCAGGGTTCCTGCCACGAATCGCTGGTTCCCTTCTTTCAACAGAGTCAGAACTTCCTCCGGCGTCAGTTTTGCCTGCTCTTCCCGGGTGAGAACTCGATTTACCAGCGGTTTGATATCCGACACATTTTCGGAACTCTCTTTGTCGGTTTTCTCCTCCACAGCTTCGGCAACGGCAGGTTGATTTTGTGCACAACCCGTCAGCAAGATTCCCAACAGACAACAGGCCAGCAGCGGTTGAATTTTCGTTCTGATCATCTTTGTGTTTCCTTATATGTTCCAGCTCATCAGGCTATTTTGGTTATGCTATCATCGGGAACTCTACCTCACAGCAGGTAGTCGTGTAGTAAACAGTCACAGAATATCAATAATTTCTGCAATCCCGAGTCAGAATGAAGATCACAGACACTACAGCCTGACCTTTTCGGTCTGATTCCGTATTCTTTACCCGAACTTGACATAATCAGACAGGCATCCCCACTATGAACAATGGATTGACTGGAAACCGTTGAATACGAGAAATGGAAGACCACGCATGCCGCAAACCGTCTATGCGCTCGCCACGATGGACACCAAGGCCGACGAACTCTGCTTTGTAGCGGACACAATTCGCAGAACGAGGCTCGAAGTCACGCTGGTCGACTTAAGTACCCGCGGCTCTTCAGAGCAAACCAATATTACCGCGCAGTCGGTTGCAGTCTCCCACCCCGATGGTCCCGACTTCCTGCAGGCACAAACTGACCGGGGGCAGGTAGTGACCGCGATGTCAGCCGCACTGCGCGTCTGGTTTCCCGATCAAGTCAATACAAAAGAGATTTCCGGTGTGATCGCGATTGGCGGGAGTGGGGGAACCGCGGTTGTCGCCCCCGTGTTTCAGGCACTGCCTATCGGTTTTCCCAAGTTGATTGTCTCAACGGTCGCCAGCGGGAATACAGAGCCTTACGTGGGACATAGTGATATCACCATGATGTACTCCGTCTTCGATGTCGCGGATCTCAACTCGGCATCGCGGCGGATACTGAGCAACGCCGCCCATGCCATCGCCGGCATGGTGACTCCTTCTTCTGAATTCACTGACGACAGACCCACTCTCGGCATGACGATGTTCGACGCCGCAAAAAGCGAGCACGACGACGTTTTGCTGCTCTGTCATGGCGGTCCGATTGCGATGCCCGACGACGCCCAGTATATCTTTGACCGCGTTCCCGGAATCGATGGTTTCTATGGCGCCAGTTCGATGGAACGGCTGCCGACCGAAATCGCTGAAACGGATCAGGTCCGCCAGTTTGGGGATCTGCGTTTAGCGAATAATTAAAAGCTCACTTTTCTTTGACTGACCGAAGGATTCGAAAATGTATCGACTGACTGTCATGTACGGACACCCGCAAGACCCTGCCGAATTTGATCGCTATTATCACGAAGTCCATATTCCCCTGGCTAAAACCATGAAAGGCCTCACCGGCTGGACCATCGGCAAATGCATTTCCGCAGAAGCAGGCAGCCCGCCGCCTTATTACCTGATGGTCAGCCTGTATGCGGAATCGGCTGCCGGGATGCAGGCGGTTCTCGAAAGCCCGGAAGGCCAGGCCACCATCGCAGATGTCTCCAATTTTGCCACCGGCGGCGTGATGTTTATGTATGATGAGGAACAGGTATTGATTCCTGTCGACTTGAAAGGATCGTGAGAGCGAATATACCAACGTTTATTGCATTTTCGCCACGTCGATCCTTATAGTGAATTGATCAAGTACCATCATTCACATAACAGGAAGGTCATCACAAGATGAAGTCTTTCACGCAATCGATCCGTCCGATTTTAATTCTCTCCGGTCTGTTCCTGAGTCTTTTTCTGCCAATTGCTCACGCTGCCGATAAACAGTCGAACATCGTGTATATACTTGCCGATGATAAGAATTAAGCTTTCTCTAAAAACGACCTTTCACCCCTGAATCAGAGTATTGATTGAAGAAACTCAGTGTTTCACGATCTAGTGAAATCCAGTTCATTTCAGGCAAATTCAGTTGGATTAACTACATTTTACTACATTACAAAACACATCTGCATTCAGCAGTAAAAATGTTTCAGCTTCAATTGGAAAGCCATTTACTCCTTCCTCCCACACCCATCTCATCTACACTGATTCGATCTGGATGACAGCGGGCTTCGAGTCCCATGGTCTCTTACCAACCAACCGACACCTCGGATGCGATTCATATTTTTCATCCCGGGTGATCCCCTACGGCTTCTTTCAAATTTCGCCTCGCGGCCGTTCCATTCCCCTTTCAGCTCAACTAAGAGTCCCCATCATCAAGGTCACCACCGAAAATATCATCCGACAAATCACGTTCCGAGTTCCTTTCACCAGCCGGTTGACTGTGTCCGGTCTTGTCTGTGTGTAACATGCCTGACTTACCACGGTGGAACGGCAGAAGCAACATGCCTAGCAGCCGATTAACCTGCCTTTCATCGGTGAAGGTCTTCACACCGATTTTCATCAGTTCATGGCCCTCTTGCGGTTGGTGACGATATGTTCCCAACAGGTAATCCCACCAGGGCAGATTGAAGCCGAAGTTACTGTTAGTCTCTCGATAGATCACTGAATGATGCACACGATGCATGTCGGGAGTAACGACGAACCACCTCAACAACCGATCGAACTGTTCCGGTAATTCTATATTACTGTGATTGAACATACTGGTTGCATTGAGCAGAACCTCAAAGGCAACCACCGCAATGACGGGTGGGCCGAGCACCAGTACTACGGACAATTTAATCAGGGACGAGAGCAGAATTTCCAGGGTATGGAATCGAAGTCCGGTGGTCACATCAAAGTCCAGATCCGCATGATGTACCATGTGCAGCCGCCAGAACAGGGGCACGGCGTGGAACATCACGTGCTGGAGATAGATTGCCAGATCGAAGACGACCACGGCCAGTAAAACCTCCAGCCAGAGCGGCCAGTCGAGGATGTGAAACAGGCCGTATTCTTGGGCGCCGGTGTACACCGCTGCCGCGACAGCTGTGACGGGTATGAGGATTCGAACCAGCATTCCATTCAGAACCACCAGACTCAGATTGCTGGTCCAGCGCCAGGGCTTGCCGGCCACCAGCTTTCGACGAGGGAGATACAGTTCCCAGAACGCCATCCCGATCAGGATCGACAGGAAACAGGCCAGTCTGACGATGACCACTATTGTAGGCTCTACATCATCCATTAATTGACTCGCTGAGAGATAGGATCCAGATGAGCTTCGAATTTCTGAAGGGAGACTGTTAAAAACACATTGTGCTGACTTAGAAAACGAGTACCTTGTCGGCGTCCATGGTCCAGTTCGTCAGTTCGTCCAGACTACTGCGATGGCAGCCCTCGATGAGTTCATCCTCGGTGACTGCCCGTGCATCCATGCAGGATGCACAGACTCCCACTTCTCCTCCGTGCTTATGAAACTGCTGCAACATGAGCTCCAGATTGTAGTATCCCTGCGGGACCTTCTGCCCTGACCTGGCACACGCTGCAGCATCTCCCAGGAGAAAGACTTTCACCTCGTTTCCCGCCTTCCGAACGAGACTGCCGGCAAGCCGGAGACCATTGTAAGAATACTCGTTGCCGTAGGGTGGCCCGTTGAGAATGATCAGATAGCTTGCCATGACAGTCTCCTCGAATTGATTTATCAGACCGGTTATTCTTTGGCCTTCTTGAATCCGGCCGCAACCAGATCCTTATAGCCAGGTTTGAGTGGCCGCACGTCGTAGCCGTGTTTCAACAGGTAGTCCGCTGCTCTGCAGGAGCGAATCCCGACGGCACAGTGGGTATAGATGACTTGATCTTTGGAAATCCGTTTTGCCAGTACTGACTTAGAGATTCCATTACGCAACTCACTGAGTGGCAGAAACGTCGCACCTGCGATATGACCGTTGTCCCACTCACCTTTCTCGCGCACATCCACCAGGACTGCTTTGTCGTTTTCCACATTTTTTTTAACCGTCGCCAGCGAATCTTTGGTAGGCTCCGCGCCGTTCAGGGTGCTCACCAGCAATCCTGCAGTGACAAAAATCAAAAGTAACGGTTTCAAAGCATTCATTGTGTTCCTCAAACTTTCTTATTAATCGTTGTAAAAACAGGTCTACATCTTCTGTTCTGTACTCTTTCCTATGATCTGGATCAGTCCTTGCAGGACCTGGTCGATTTCAGATCGGGTAGTCGTGCGTCCCAGGCTGAAACGGACTGTCCCCAGACCAATCTCTTGTGAGACTCCCATCGCCGCCAGCACCGGGCTGATCTCTACGCTGCCTGCATGACAGGCTGAACCGGTTGAGGCAGCCAGCCAGGGCAGACGAGCCAAAATTTCTCCGCCGATATGGTCGGGAAAACTGACGTTAAGTGTGTTCGGCAGCCGGAGTTCCGGATGCCCATTCAGCACAACATCTTCACCGAATATTGATTTCAGTTTCTGCCAGAAACTATCGCGGAGTTCCCGGGTCTCCGTCTGCTTCAGTGTCTGCTGCGCGAGAGCACAGGCGGCTCCCAGCCCGACAATCTCCAGAATATTTTCTGTCCCGGCTCGGCGCGCAGCTTCTTGCCCTGCTCCATGCACGAGTGGCTCCAGCTCTAACCCCTCGCGTACGTACAGCGCCCCCACACCTTTAGGTCCATAGAGCTTGTGGCTAGCGACTGTCAGTAAATCGACGCCCAGTGCATCCAGGTCGACCGGAATCTTACCTACCGACTGAGCTGCGTCTGTATGACAGGGGATTTCGTTTTCCCTGGCGATCGCTGCAATCTCCTCAAGTGGCTGGATGGTGCCGACTTCGTTGTTCGCGTGCATGATTGAAATCAGAACCGTGTTTTTCCGGATCGCACGTCGTACCTCTGCAGGATCGACCAGCCCCTGACCATCTACGGGTACACAGGTCAGTTCGGCTCCCAGGGACTGCAGAAACCGACAGGGCTCCCGGATCGTCGGGTGTTCGATCTGGCTGAAGATAAAGTGCGGAACCGGAGTTGCTGACCGTTTCGTGAAATAAATCCCTTTCAGGGCCTGATTGTTAGATTCACTCCCGCCGGAGGTAAACACAATTTCCGTCGCATCACAGCATAACAGTGAGGCGACCTGTGATCGGGCTGTTTCAATCGCATCACGGGCGGGGACACCTGACCAATGCAGACTGGATGGATTACCATATGCTTCGCGCAGATAAGGCTCCATCGCCTCGACGACCTGATCCGCCAGGGGCGTCGTCGCATTGAAGTCCAGATAGACCAGCTCTCTCATTGGACTGCCTGTTGACGAGAGGTGCCTGGTAACTTCGCGCGTTTTTCCCGCTGGCGGGCTTTTTCCAGTCGTGCTTTGTGAGCTTGGATCTCTTCTGGAGTGCGTTTCACAACGGGCTCATCACGGCCCACTAACACTAGCATGTCTTTAACGAGTCGGGGACGAGACAGGTAATAGCAGCGGAGTGCCCCGTCCTGGGCATAATCAACCAATTTTGCATGCCGCAGCACACCCAGATGTTGTGATATATTAGCCTGTCGAGCCGGCAGAAGTTCTTCCATGTCCGACACACATTTGGGGCCTGCCAGCAATTCCTGCAGGATGGACAGTCTTGTGGGATGTGAAAAGGCTTTCAGCATTTCTGCTGCCGGTTGTGTATCGAGCATGGTTTTACCGCTTCACGTAGCTTTGTTCGAATATGCGATTGTCCGAATATAATAGGCGAAACAATCTTACTCTTCAACTGAAGAAGACATCCATTTACACGAGAGTGTCAGCAACGTCGCTCCCCATCAGGAAAACCGAGCGATAACACTGACTGGAATGGGCCCGAATTACAGAGATAATCATGACACGGGCAGAACGCCTGCAAATGAGATCTCTATATTTCACAATCTGGATGAGATATACTTGGCAGCATGAAATCGATTATCTGGTACCTGCTGGCTGCTTTCGCTGAAATCGGAGGATGCTTTGCATTCTGGGTCTGGATTCGGCAATCAAAAAGTCAATTCTGGATAATACCTGGAATGTTATCGCTGGCGTTTTTGCATACGCTCTCACCAGAATTGATTCGTCTCACGCAGGCAGAGCTTATGCCGCCTACGGAGGCATCTATATCGTGTCGTCGCTGCTCTGGCTCTGGGTTGTTGAGAAGACTCAGCCGGATCGCTGGGATGCATTAGGAGCCACTATTTGCATCTTCGGAACATTAATCATCCTCTTCGGACCACGCTCTTAGCGTGGATTTTCAGTGTCAATTGATCCTCTATAACATTTACGTTCTTACCCAGCAGATCATTAACAGAAAAGAAATGATTCAATAACTCTGCAGTTATTCGGAAATTTCTTTTGATAAGATCGACGATATGAGTTCGGTCAACTGTGCTTCGCTTTGTTTGCCGAGTCGACGCTTGAAGACCATTCCCTGGTGAAACAGAAGGAATGCGGGAGGCGCATCAATTTCATATTTAGCAGCAGTGGCCGGGTTATCGTCGATGCGAATTCTGAGGATCTTAACGCGCCCCGCAAATTGCTCTGAGACCTGTTCCAGGATGGGGACCATCTCAACGCAGGGGCGGCACCAGGGAGCCCAGAACTCCACCAGCACTGGCTGGTCAGCCTTAAGGACCCTCTGCTGAAAATCCGAATCAGTAACCTCCAGCAAACTGGATAGTGAAAGATCTGAAGCTGCATTCTGACAGCCTGGGCTCAAAGCGCACAATAGCAGTGCAACAGCACAAAACGGAACAGGTAACCCACCTGTGATGTAGTGGGTTACCCGACTGCACCGCTGAAGCGCTTTCGCGTTCGTCTGCGGGCGGATCTCATTTCTCCGTACGAGCAGGCGGCTTTTTTCCGAACTTAACTTCATATTGGGCAATGAATTTTTCTTCCAGTTCTGGATGATGGATGAAACACTGCGAATCGGGACGTTTATGCTCTTCACACCAATCCCCCTTCTTCTGGAAATCAGCGGCGAGTTTGGTATTACACTGGGCGCAGATTTCTTCGGGAATGCCGTGCTCAGCACACCAGAAACCGTGCAGGTTATGCCCCTCTTCTCTGTATTCGTGTTCATGATCGTGCCCTTCTTCGTCATGCTCATGATGTTCTTCTTCGGCCTTGGCCACGGGAGCGGCTTCCTCTCCACTTTTCGCACACCCCGTGATCACCAGAAGTCCACACACAATCGCTGGGATTGCCAGACACCGAGTCCATAATACGTCAGTCATTTTTTCTCCTTTGATGGTACATTGACCAGTAAAATTAAACCGAAGCCGTTTCCGGCACTTGCCTGGAATCCGGATTGTTCGGTTGCGTTGGTTCTGTAGTATTGTCATCGTCTCCCTCATCCTCGTTGCGACTGCCGGGCAGATTGAAGACCACGTACAGCACACGTAAAACGAGCAGACTCATAATCGTGGCACTGCAGACGCCACCAATCACGACCGTGGCCAGGGGCCGTTGCACTTCTGCTCCCATACCGGTATTGAAGGCCATGGGGAAGAAGCCGAGGCTGGCCACCAGCGTAGTCATCAGGATCGGGCGCAGACGGGTCATGGCTGCCTCCTCGACAGCTTCATTGAGCGAACTGCCTCTGCGACGCAGTCGACGGATGGTTGAGACCAGAAGCATGTCATCCAGTACCGCGACACCGGAGAGGGCGATGAAACCCACGGCCGCGGAAATCGAAAACGGCATGTCTCTTATCCAGAGAGCGAAGATCCCCCCGATCCAGGCGAACGGTACGCCGGTAAAGACGCGAATCGAATCGATAAAGTTATTGTAAGTCATGTACAGCAGACCGAAGATCAACAACATCGCGACCGGGACGACAATCATCAGCCGGGCCTGGGCACGCTGCAGATTCTCGAACTGGCCTCCCCATTCGACATGGTAACGCCCGGCAGGCAGGGTTACCTGTTCGTCGACTTTACGCTGCGCTTCAGCAACAAAGCTCCCCATATCGCGACCGCGGACATTTGCCTCGATCGTAATCCGCCTTTGATACCATTCCCGCTTGATGGTATTCGGGCCTTCTACGATCTCAATGTCAGCGAGTCGCGACAGGGGAATCTGCTCTCCCTGAGGAGTGGCTACCAGGATCGATCCGATAGCGTCAGGGTCGGTCCGTGCCTGCTCAGGAAGCCGGATGATCAGCGGGAATCGCAGTTGTCCTTCATAGACTTCTCCTACATGCTTGCTGCCCAGTGATTCCACCAGGTCGAGTACGGTCCGTGCCGGAATGCCATAACGGGCGATTTCATCCTGGTCGATGTTAATTTCCAGCACTGGCTGACCAGTGACCTGTTCCACTTTTACGTCGGCAGCCCCCTCGATTGATTTGAGCACCTTCTCAATTTCAGAGGCTTTGGAGACCATCAGGTCAAGGTCGTCCCCGTAGAGAATCGCAGCCACGTCTGAACGGACCCCGGAGATCATTTCATTCATCCGCATTTCGATGGGCTGGGTCATCGCCAGACGCGGGCCAGGCAGATCGCGGAGTTCTTCCTGAATCTCAACCGTCAGTTCTTCCTGCGTGTCGGCGCGCGTCCACTCACTTCGGGGACGCAGTGTGACGAACAGGTCGGTCAGTTCCGTCCCCATGGGGTCCGTGGCAACTTCCGCCATCCCGACGCGACTCCAGACGTGCACGATCTCGTCTGGAAACTTCTCCAGCAGAACTTTCTCCATCCGGGTGTTATAGCGGATCGTTTCTTCCAGGTCGGTTCCCGCCAGACGAACTACATTGATCACCACTGCCCCTTCCGACAGGCGCGGGACAAATTCAGTCCCCAGATTCGGGGCGATCAAGCCAAAAGCCACAAACAGGATCGTGAGCGCAAAACCGATCACCGCTGCTTTGTGGTGCATGGTGAACCGCAGCACTGGTGCATACAGCCATTTCAGCACCCGGATCAGCAGTGGTTCTTTTTCCTTGAGATTTTTCGGGAGGAATAGGCTGGCGAGCACAGGCATCAACGTCAGTGAGAGCACCATTGACCCCGCCAGGGCCATTATGACTGTCAGTGCCATGGGACGGAACAGTTTCCCCTCGACTCCTTCCAGCGTCAGAATTGGCAGGTAGACGATCATGATGATCAGCTCGCCGAACATGGTAGGCTTGCGGACTTCGATGGCAGCATCCCGGATAATCTCCAGTCGACTGCGACCATCGGCGCCGTGTGCCAGACAGCGGACACAGTTTTCAATCATCACCACGGAACTGTCTACAACCAGACCGAAGTCAATTGCACCCAGGCTGAGCAGGCTCGCTGCGATGCCGAACTTCAACATGCCCGAAAAGGCAAACAGCATCGAAAGAGGAATTGCCAGGGCCACAATCAGACCGGCTCGCAGGTTCCCCAGAAATATAAACAGCACCGCAACTACGAGCAGACCTCCTTCGAACAGGTTCTTCTGCACGGTGTCTATCACGTGGTCCACCAGTTCGGTACGGTCGTAGACAGTCTGAATTTCCACGCCCGCGGGCAGTGTCTCCCGGATTTCTTCCAGTCTGGTTTTCAGAGCGTGAGTTACCTCATGGCTGTTTTCCCCCATCAACATGAAACCGAGTCCCAATACTGCTTCTCCCCGGCCATTGGCGGTCACCGTTCCACGACGAATTTCATGCCCTATCTGCACATCCGCCACATCTTTGACCCGAATTGGAACTCCGTCACGAGACGTGATGACCACATTTTCAATCTGTTCCAGATTGACGGTCCGTCCCACCCCATGGACCAGCAGCATCTGGCTGCGATCGGTAATCGTCCCTCCGCCGACATTCTGGTTGTTTTCGCGGAGGGCCTGGGCCACCTGGTCAAAGGTCAGTTCGTGTTTGATGATCTGATCCGGATCGAGGCGTACCTGGTACTGCTTCTCATAGCCCCCCCAACTGTTGACCTCGGCAACTCCCGGCACGGAACGCAACTGAGGTTTTACGACCCAGTCATGTAGCGTTCGCAGTTCGGTCAGACGTTTGACCCGTTCTTCGTTCGGTAGACGGGAAAAATCGACTCCTTCGTAGGTCAGAACATAGTGGAAGACTTCTCCCAGACCGGTCGAAACCGGTCCCATCTGCGGTCGCTGGATTCCCTCTGGAAGCTGAACTGTACTCAGCCGCTCACTGATAAGTTGCCGCGCAAAATAGATGTCCACTCCGTCTTCAAAGATCACGACCAATTGTGATAAGCCAAATTTCGAAATGGAACGCAAATCCTGTAGACCAGGCAGACCGCTGATTGCCTGTTCGACCGGGAAAGTAATCTGCCGTTCGACCTCATCGGGTGAAAGCGCCGGTGCCACCGTATTGATCTGAATCAGCACCGGCGTCGTGTCGGGAAACGCATCGATGTCGAGGTGTCTCAGTGAGATCACTCCGACGCCAGCAAAAACCACGGTACACAAAATGACCAGAGCACGGTGGCGCAGTGAAAAATCAATCAGCCAGTTGAGCATATGATTTCGATTCCCTTCTATTCAGCGCAACAGCCTGCTCCGAGGCTGTTCTTGAGAAGTTGTGCCCGCAAAACGTCGCTCCCCTGGGTCACGACGACTTCATCAGGAAGTAAGCCGGCGATGATTTCCACGCGATTGCCGTTAACGAATCCAGTACGAACGTTTCGCAGCTGAAAGACTTTGGGGCTCTCCGGGCTGTCGAAGTAATGCTTATTTCGAACAAAGACCACCTGACAACATCCCTCCCAGTGCACTGCACTCCGGGGAATCACGACCGCCTGTTTTTCCTGTCTCAGAATGATCCGGCCCGCGCCAAAAGTCTCATCGCGAAGCTGCCCTTCCGCATTATCGATTTCCGCCCTGACCTTTACCATCCGCGTCTGTTTATCAGCGGCAGTACTGATCCAGCTCAAGTTCCCGGTAACTTCCTTACGGCTTCCATTGGGTTGAAATCGGACCTGCTGTCCGACCTGGATCAAAGATGCCTCTTCCAGAGGAACATTGAGTATCAGCCACATCCAACTGGGATCAGCCACTTCAAACAGGGTCCGCTCCGGAGTGACGACCTCACTGGAAACGACGTTCCGCTCCGTAATCACACCGTTCATTGAGCTGCGAACCGGGATCAGGTTGGCTGAGGCGGTCTGTGATCGAAACTGCTCTGCCAGTTCGTTGGGAAAACCCAGGAAACGCAGGCGGTCGATCATGGCCTGCTTGCTGAGATTTGCAATCGAAGAAACGTCCACCGACAACCCCAAATTAGCCAGAGCCTGTTCGACGCTCAGAACTTCGGCCTCTTCCTTTGCTAGAATAGACTCTGCTTCCAGGATGTCTTTGCCTGCGATGGCCCCTTTTAGTCCATTCAAACGTTCAAAGTTTTTGCGTGCCAGTTTTTCAGCGACTATCGCTTTTACCAGATCCGCTTTGAGAAGTCCTACTTCCGCCGCGTCAACCACCGCCAGGATTTCTCCTTCCTGAACCTGGTCTCCCACATTTTTTAGTACCCGCCACGCAGTACCCGGCACGCGTGAAGAAAGATTGGCCAGACGTGTCGGGTCATAGCGGATTTCTCCTGTTCCCGATACCCACTCTGTTACAGATTCCTGGTCGACCAGTTCTACATCAACGCCAGCCTGTTGAACCGCCTCGTTGGAAGCAAACTGGATTCGCTTCTGATACACCTTGCAGGCGGCATTATTGTCTGGTCGCTCCCGCAGTGCGAGAGCACGATCAGCTTGTTGCATTGTTGCCTTAGTAATCACCGGTGTCTTTTTCAGTTCAGCGACATCGGGATTGTGCAACGGGCAGTTGTTGACACCATGCTCGGTACACCAGCCATAATCGGGGCTGGCAGGCATCAGGTCAGGGTTACAGATCACACACTTGGATTCGGGAACCCCGTGCTCTTCACACCAGTCCTTGAATACCAGCTTCGCCTGTCCCGTTAATTCTGCAAACGTCGGGATTTTCCAATGGTGGGTATGTCCGTAGTAACCGATGGCGACTAATACAGACATGACAATGATGGTGGGTAACCCATCCAGAAACCAGCGTCCGAGCTTCCAGACCAGTCCGTGGGGACGTTGATCAGTTGGAGCTGGAGTGTCGGGAGAAGACGTATCTGGATTAACAGAGGGTCGGCCTATAACAGATTGACTCATGAGATGTCCTTTCTTGCTCAATATGTTGAGAAGCAGGAGCCTGATAAAACGGTTTTTAAGCGATTGGAAACAGACACGGAAGTCAAGAAATCACCGCAAATTCAGCCGGAATCACGGACGATCAAAATCGACGGACTCCGGATAATCTACGATGCTCGTGTCGGACGCTTTAGAGCAGATAGGCGGCAGAAAGATGACAGATTTCCCGCCCAGAAGAGAGCGGCGGGAAGTGACAGCCTCGATTAGCAGTGTGCCTCAGACAGACGAGCCTGAATGACATGTGGGCAACGTCATTGAGGTCGACGACGAGAAATTCAGAGAAAGAGCCAGCATCGATCAGGCTGGGACAGTCAACCACAGTAGCGATCACGGCGCCCCCGCAAAAACAATTCGGCTGATTACCGTCCTGAGGGCACTTCGGTTGGACTGGTCTTTGTTCCTGGTTCTCAGAATGCTGATCCTGTTCTTCAGAATCTCTGTGATGGCAACAGGTTGCACTTGCAGTTTCCTGAACGGATACCGATTCAGACAGCGCAGCAACACAAGACCCCAGACATATGTCCCTACAAGGAAGATAGGGACATATAATCGCCAGGAAGGTCATTAAAATATTGATGGTGTGCTGCATGTACATACAAAACCCTGTTTGCCTAACTAATTTTAAGTATAGTCGGACTGATATTGGAGATCAATACTGTAACCTTAGAAATACAATGTGACGATCTCCTCATAGTATTGAGATCAGAGCCTGAAACGAGCGCCTTCTCCAGGTTTCCTGTCCTGAAAAAGACCTGCTTCAGATCAAAGCCTTGTTGTTCAAAAGTTGCTTCATACTTAATTGAGATGATGGACCTCTATAGTGCCGCAGGAGCAAAGTTACTCAAATTAGCGTTGCTTTGTTTCTGTAACTGCTGCTGAACTGCACGCAATCTTCCTCCGCCCCCCGCATCCTGAATTGCCGTTCCGATCGTCGCCGGGTTCAGGCCTCCAGTCATCTGCAGCCCTGATATTTCGACAGCCAGTCGATGTGCCCGGTTCAATGCATCAATGTACTCCAGGTTTGACTGGAAGTTGCTCTGTTGTACATTGAGTACGGCTAGAAAACTGAATTGTCCTTTCTCATAGCCTTTGATCATCAGTTCCAGCGCTTCCCTGAGTTCGGGCAGCACTTCTTTTCGCATCTGTTCTGCCTGGTTCCGCGCCAACATGTAATCTCGATATGAGGAGATCAACTGATCGCGCAATACCAGACGCACCCGTTCCAGTTCGCGCTCGGATCGGTTTACTTCGGAAACGGCATTATAGATGCCCCCTTGATTACGATTGAAGAGAGGAAGTGGAAGTGCTACCAGCGTATTAAATGTCGCGTAGTCTCCGATCGAATTGTAATCAGTAACAAATTGTAAAGTCACATCTGGAACTGGGACAGCTTCAGCACTGGCAAGCTGTCCGCGGGCGACACCGATTTGGCTTTCCGCCGTGAGCAACTGAGGACTTTCGGACAATAGACGCTGCCATTCCGACTCCAGATCAAATTCCGGTAAATCTTCCTCCGGTTGCATGAGCTGACTGACCGGTAATTCCGGACAGCCCACGATTACAGCGAGCTTCTGCCAGGCAGATTCGAAATCAGTATGCGCATTCGTCAGCGATGCACGAACTGTGGCGTTTTGCGCTTTCGCCTGCAACATATCCGTCCTCGGAACTTGCCCAGCCTTATAGAGTCTCTCAGCGGCATCCAGTGTCTGTTGTGAGAGTTGGGCGATTTCTTTCACCAGTTTTAATTGTTCCTGTGCTCCCAGCACATCATAGTAGCGCAACCTGACATCATTGATGACGCGCATCTGCTGAGCATCGAGCTGCAGTTGTGACGTTTGGATACCATAAGTTTCTGTTGCCTGGGCTTTATCCAATTTCCCTGCTGTAATAAATGTCTGCTGCACAAGAATACCATTTGATTGCGTATCACCATTACTGCTCGCTGTGGAGTTGACATACCCTACGGTTGGGTTTGGATAGAGGCCTGCCTGGGTCCAGTTCCCCCGTTCTTTCTCGATCTCCGCTCGTTGCAGAGCCATGGTGGGATTGTTCGATAGTGCTATCTGTTCAAGTTCCTCCAACGTCATCGTCTGGCTGGTTGGTGTTAATGGATTTTCCGAAGAATCTGTTTCTGGTACGTTCGGGCCTCCTGCCGGTGGTACAGGTGGTGGGATTTTACCTTCAAAAACTTCATGGTATGATGTTAAAGTCAATTTTTCTCTCGATTCGGCATGTGTCGTTTCTGCAAAATTATTGACTTCGACTTCAGAAGTAGATTCAGCTATCTGTGCAGCCTGTGACTGGCTGTCCTTGATGCCAACCATCTGCCTGTCTTCCTTTATTGAGCCAGCCTGATGGGCAGTCATCTGTCCACGATCTGAGGCACAGGAAGTTAAAAGTAGAGTGGGAATCAGGATCAGTCGAAATGATCTAACTGAATGTGATCCAAAGCTACTGAGTTTAATTAACTTTTCCGGCATTCCATGCATCACAGTTCTCCT
>CENL01026235.1_pt1 | contig 63603 bp, 58 predicted proteins | sample 530221 | NCBI WGS metagenome assembly CENL01 (sample SAMEA2619791, study PRJEB7988) | marine metagenome | isolation source: saline water (ENVO:00002010), including
GAGTGCGCGTGCCTTGATTGAGCCTCCCGATCGGGAAGTCGTCGTCAACCACTATCGCAAGGTGAAGGCCTGACCCTCAACAAGTATGGAGTGGGGTAAGAACCTTACTGTTACCCGGACACCCAGGTACTTTGCAATTGTGACGTTACCCATGATGAGCCGAATTTGGCCGAAGCTGAGAAGGATATTACCGCCAGCGCAGCCAGCGATTTTGAGTTTTCTCTTCCGCCCTATGATCTAAAATATTTCCAGCGACCTAGTAATTCCGAACATCAAGCTACCGAAGACTACATTTCTCACGTGTCACCCTAAGTTGTCATAAAGTGTGATCTCCAAAATGGAGAGCTTGAATTTTCAGTCTATGGCTTTGGCAATATCGCGAAAATCCTGCTTCCAGCTGATACTGGGGTCTAGTGAGGGCATGAGTCCCGGTGCCGCAGCGCAAACGAGAGGTATGGCTTGAATGCAGGGCATTATCGTGGCGATGTAGCTGGGCTCTACTTCCATATTTCCAAGCTTGAAAAAGCGCTCATGACTGTCATTTGACACAGAATAATTGAGCGTCATACGCATGGAAGGACGCCCTTCTATAGTGCCAACATAATACTCACCGGGCTCGACGCCTTCGGGCAGCATGCTGTCGCCGATGTGCCAGTGGTATTCAATGGTGAACAGGGGATCATTGCCGATGTTATCAACGAAACCCTGCATGCGATGTGTGATTCGAGCAACCGTTCCGGCTTTTATCGGGAACGGCTTGGCGATATCTGCCGGCGCAGGGATGTAGTCGTGCGAGGCCACGATACGGTCGTATGCCACTCCCAGCACTTTCGCTGCCGTATGTACGATGCCATTCATGAAATTCACCGCCATCGCTCTGGAGACTTCAATCTTTTCGGCTTCGTCAGGTGGTTTACCGAAACCGATGTACTGTAACGGACCCTGTTCAGCTTCGCTGCAATCCCAGTGTTCCTGCAACTTAACGGATTTGACGTCGGCACTGCCATTGGTCAGCCCCAACAAAATTCGGTTGGGAATAAGGTGGGGATCTATGCCGTCGGCATAGAACGTAGAGTTGCCTTCGGTGCATGCCGCTTCAAGCTTGTTGATGAAGTCCGCCTCGCGATACATCTGTGCGTTTTGGTAGGGCAGGGGAGTGACAATATTCTTACCTGCGCAGAGGATCTGCAGAACTTCGTCGTCGGTATGATAGGTCCCCTCGTCATGCGCTGTGTAAATGATGCAGTCGCAGTCGATCTTGAGTAACGCTTCCACGTCATTGGTGGCGATGGTACCAGTAGGTGCAATACCCACAAGTTCGCCCACATCAACGCCGTTTTTACTCTCACTGTATATGCGCACACCGACCAGCTCGAATGCGGGCGAGTTGACTACTTCCCAGATACTGATGCCGCCCATCCTTCCTGGCCCCCAGACAATGACTTTGTAGGGATCGCGCATGATGTGCTCCTAAAGACGTCCGTTATTCGCTTTATATTTGACACTTATCTTAATAGTGTTTAAGTTAAGCTGAAATATCAAGCCCGAATTATAAAATCTCAGCCGCAATGGCACCCTGAGCGGCTTTCTTAAGGGAATGGAAGATGTCTGGAATGGGAAACCCTGAATATTGGTCTCTGGGGCAGCAAGATACGGTGATCGACGCGCTGGACCGCGCCGTTGCGGACCAACCCGAGCGTATTCTGCTGGATTTTAGTGGCGACCTGTTCAGCTATTCCGATGTCGACACGCTTTCAAACCGTATGGCGCACGCTCTGGAAGATCTGGGTTTACAGCGTGGCGAGACGCTGGTGAGCATGTTGGACAACAACGTGGATGCCGTGGTGAGTTGGTTGGCTGTCAACAAGCTAAGTGCAGTAAGCGTACCTATCAATACCGCATTGCGCGGAGCCTTTCTGGCACATCAGATTAATGATGCAGACTGCAAGATTCTGATCTGCGAGGCTGACTACGTAGAGCGGGTGGCCGCGATAGCAGATGGTTTGCCCAATCTCGAGCTTGTTCTGGTGCGCGGCGAACTGGTCGAGCAGCCTGTATGTTCCAAACGTGTTCTGGCACTGGATGAATACCGCGGCATAAATGATGAGGGGTTTGTGAGTAAGCCTAACCCTTCGGATCTGGCCTGCATCATCTACACGTCGGGCACCACTGGCCCGTCAAAAGGCTGCATGCTCAGCTATAACTTCATGTGCAGTCTTGCACGTCTGCAGCTTAGGGCCGGTCCTGCTACTAAAGACGACATCACTATCACGCCGCTACCGCTATTTCACATGAATGCGCTATGTGTAGGAATTATTTCCAATATCCTTGTGGGTGCGCGTGTCGCTATAGTGCCGCGCTTTTCGGTGTCAAAATTCTGGCCGGAAGTCGAGCGTTCGGGGGCTACGATTGCATCGATTCTGGGCAGTATGGGCTGGTTGTTGGCACAAGCCCCCGACAATGACGCCATGCTTGATTGTATGGGCCAAATTCATACGGTTCGTGGAAATCCGTTTACAGAAGAGGCCAAAAGAATCTGGCGTGACAGGTTCGGCGCCGGACAGGTGGGAGGAAACGGCTACGGGCTCACCGAGGCCTGCGTAATCACGTCGCTTGCCGGCGGTGAGTATGCCGCACCGGGTTCTTCTGGCAAACGCATTCCTGAATACGACGTACGTATTGTCGATGATCTCGACCGCGAGTTGCCCGCGAACACGCCTGGGGAAGTGGTAGTGCGCCCCTTGCATCCCGATATCATGTTCATGGGTTACTGGCGGCGGCCGGAAGAAACACTGAAGCTGATGCGCAATATGTGGTTTCACACCGGCGACATTGGCAAGTTTGACGAGGATGGATTTTTTTACTTTATCGACCGGAAAAAAGACTATCTTCGCCGTCGCGGAGAAAACATTTCCAGTTTCGAGATGGAAGCGGCTTTTTCGGATCACCCGGATATCGCCGAGGTGGCTGTACATGCAGTGCCCTCTGACAAGGGCGAGGATGACGTCAAGATCACCGCAATTCTGCGTGATGGAACGACGCTGACCGAGGAAGCCCTGTTTCATTGGTCGCTGGACGTGGTGCCTTACTACGCATTACCGCGCTATATAGAGTTCCGCAGCAACTTGCCGAAAAACCCGCAGGGAAGAGTGCTGAAGTACTTACTCAGAGATGAGGGGAAAACCGACGTTACGTGGGATTTGGAAGAAAGCGGCATTCAGGTCCCGAAACGCTAGTCAGAATCGTTTCAGGGGCAAGCGCGTGTTGGGGCGATGCGAGCCAATAGAGATAATGAAATAACTCCAATGGATTCTCCCTTATGAACACAGCTCATGATTGGCTCGTTGTAGCGCCACTGGAGCATGTCAATGGACTGCAGCCGGTGGCGGTTTCAGCGGGAGGGTATGAGTTTGCCCTGTTTCGAGACGGCAATGGTGTGGTTAAGGCGCTGGAAAACCGCTGTCCGCATCGAAGAGTGCCCTTGACGCTTGGGAAGATCATTAACGGTTCAATTCGTTGTGCATACCACGGTTGGACTTTCGACGGCAGTTCCGGTGCCTGTATTGAAGTTCCCAATCTGGGTGCGCAAGAACGAATATCGCCGAAAATGCGCGTTGCCGCCTTTCGAGTTGTTGAGCATCAGGGCTTTGTTTGTATCTGGGTGGGCGGCGGCGAGCCTACAGATCTGCCGACCTTTGATGAGGATCAAACGGGGCAGTCTGATATTGAAACTTTCGGCAGTGGTGTGGCGGCTCTGGCGGTAGATCAATACCGGGATATCCTGTTTGATGGGCCACACCTTGTGTTTGAAATACCGGGAGTACGAATTACGGATTTCTATCTTGGTGATGTGCGTCATAGCGAAGGGAAGCTGGTCATTGATCGAGAAGCGGAGTGGGGTGATCCTAGCAAGCCCGCAGATATCAAGGCGGTAGACCGCGCTCTAGTGCTGCGAACAGAACACACTATTGGCCTCGAAATGATTTTCTACAAACTGATGGACGATGCAGAGAATGTGCTTGCGATATTATCTCTGGCGTACTGCGCATCGCGCCGAGGTACGACCAGCTTTTGCTGGCGTTTTCGTCGCTACCCTCAATTCAGCAAACTACAGCCATTCAAGCAGCGACTCAGGCTTACGAGGCGATCGCCTGTTCAGGTTATGGAAGCGCTGGATGGCAGAGCGGTATCGGCAACGCTGGTGGGTCCGTCTGCAGACTTAGTGTCCCTACGTCCACTTGAACTGCCATCGCCTCCTAAAATACCGCTCGTGGAAATGGAGCCGAGTTCATGAATAATAATGGTTACGAGGCGAGTGATTCCCCGCAGCGGTCAGTGAAAGACTGGTTGCCTTCTACGTACGACTTGCGCGATACCTGGTTTCCGGTCGCGCATGCGAATCATGTTTCAACCAGACCGATTGCGCGTATAGTTCATTCGCAGCGCTGCTACCTTTGGCGTGATAACGGCGTTCTTTTTGCTGGTAATTTTAACCCTGCAACGAAACACCCAGCAGCTGCCGTTCACTCACAGTTCACCGATGACAGAGGCTTTTACCCGGTTGCCGAGTATTATGGCTATGTTTGGGTTTGGTACGGCAATCCCTCAAACATGTCGTTGGATCTGATACCCCAGATACCCTTTCTGCACCGCGATGGCAGCAATATCCCCGGCTATATGCGCACTACGGTGCGCTTTGACAGCTGTTGTCCGTTGTCGGTAGAAAACCTGTTGGACCTAACCCACGCCGATTTTCTACATGGCGAGGTGATAGGAGGTGAAGGTGAAGCTGAAAGCGATGTAATTGAAACCAGTTACACGTCCGAAACCTTGACTCGTACGCGTTATGTAGTCGGTAAGCCGACATCGCCAGTTATGCGTTGGGTGGGCGGGGTGCGCACCCAGTACCAGGATTTTCGTTCAACTCTGCATGTGCACCTGCGCAGTAATCTGTGCATATCCTACCCACGCTTCAATCCCGGATTTGACGTGCCAAACGTGCAGCCCTTCGTGCCCAGCGGGAAATACCGCTCCAGAGTGAATCAGATTTTCAACCTTCATGCTGCGCCGATGCCCTTGCGCCGTGTTATGCCGCGAATGGCCTATGTGGTGGGACCACAAGACAATTCCGTGATGCGGCCGCAGACGCCTGCCTACCGTGTAGACGGTGGAGCTAGCGACTTACATTCGCGTTTTGATGGTCCCGGCGCTCGCTACCGGCTGCTAATGAAGAAGCTGGGTGAGCGTCAGCAAAATGGCGACTACTCCTACGAGGGTGATGCAGACCCGGGCGCTGATATCGCTCAGGTTTTGGGTATGGATCGAGCAATTTAGTGTCACCCATAGGCGAGGAAACCGTTTTTCTCGTCAATTGAAAATGACATAAACGTCGAAAGTGTTAAGCTACGCGCTGAAACTGTTTATTCAGCGTAAGTATCAGGTATCTTGATCAGGGGTCTGGAGCCAAGGGTATAGAACTCTCTCTGCTCCTTGGGAAGCACTATTGCAGCTAAATCAGTGAATGTGGAGGGGCATAGATGCCCGGGGCAAAGTTAAAAGCAGAGAAGAAACCAACTGCCAAGAAAAATGCAACACCGCTGAAAGAGGTCAAGGAAGAAAACGCACCGGTTAAGCGCAGGCGCAATAAGCGTTCTGAAAATACCATACAGGCGATTTTCGATGCGGCCGATCAGGTGATTCTGGTGTCGGGCGTAGATCGCGTATCCATATTGGATGTGTGTAAGGTGGCGGGCATATCCCGCGGTACTTTCTACCGCTATTTCTCGTCGCAGGATGAGCTGCTAGATGCTTTCTCCAAGTACAAGCGGGAGCGGTTCCATACCTCTCTCAGTGGTGCCCTTGAAGCCTATGACGACCCCGATGAGCGATTCAACGCTCTGGTTGATTATCTGGACAAGTATCTGGAACTTGGTACAGCAAAGAAGTTGCTGACTGTCGCGCCACAGTACGCGATCGGATGGTTTAACCGAATTTTTCATGATTCCATTGAAAGCCTGCAAAAAGATTTGCGCATTGTATTTGATGCCTGGGATGAACGGCTCGGTGTTGAACTCGACCGGGAGCTGATCTGCGAATTCCTGATTCGCTACATTCTCAGTGAGCAGTTGGTGAAGTCCACACCACAGAGACGTCGGTCACTGCCAAAGAAAATACGGCGCATGGTGCAGTCGATGGTTATTGCGCATCGTGTTGATTGAAACGTTCAGTGCAAGCGCTGGTTTGACTGTTGGTAAAAGTTAAGTTCTCACATCATTCAACCAGCTGTGGTTCAATTGCCGCTCGATTTTTAGCCTGCGTATCCAGCGCGTAAAAAGATTGCGTGCCGCCCATTGTGAGAGATAAAAATAATGTCTGAGTCTGCTGAGTATGATGTCGCGATTATTGGCGCCGGTCACAATGGCCTGACAGCGGGTTGCTATCTCGCTGCTGAAGGCAAGAAAGTGGTGGTGATAGAGGCGCTGGAGAAAGCGGGCGGTATGTGTAATTCAGGCTATACCCTGCCTGAAGCTCCTCATCACATGATTCACCCCTGTGCTTTGGATTTAATGTCCTTGCGAGTGCACCCCATGGTTCCCGATGAGCTGGAGCTTGCCCGGCACGGTTTTCGTCAGGAAAGAATGTTGCCCGGTTATGTGTTCTTGCATCCCGACGGTTCGTCACTCGTATTTGGCACTAGCCCAGAGGAAACGGCGGCGGAAATACGTCGCTTCTCGGAGCATGATGCCAACGAGTATCTCGAGCTGATGAAAATCGTCTACGCGTTTGTGGATATGGCATTGCCGCAAATGCGCGCAGATCCGGCTCGATTTAATTTTGGCGCCAAGATGAAATCATTGGCCGCACTGTTGAAGAACATCAAACTCAAGCCAGAGATTATGGCTCTGATGGGTAGCCCTGCTTACACGTCAATTATGGAGCGTTTTGAGCATCACGTTACGCAATCGGCGCTGTGCTGCCTGCTGGGTGCGGCCGGTCCTATTGCCAATGAAGGTAGCGGTGTTAGTTTCGCACTGTTGGGGTTTGTGCAACGCTTCGGTCTGGGGCGTTCGATAGGCGGTATGCAGAACTTGAGCAACGCTTTTGTCAGCCGGTTCGCGGAAGTGGGTGGCGAACTGATGTTGTCTACCCGCGTTGAAGAGATAGTATCTGAAGCGGGCAAGGTTAAAGGCGTGCGATTAGCTGATGGCCGCATCCTGAATGCCAAAGCGGTGATTGGCGCGATTCATCCGAAACCCGTATTGGAAATGGTGACAAGCGGAGAAATCAAACGCAAATGGCTGACCCGCATTGCGTTGGCCCCGGCAAATGCCCAAGGTGCAGCGCCGGTCAAGGTCGATGTCGCGCTCAACGGGCAGATCAGCTACACAAGGCATGAATCGTTGCGCACCGACGGCGTGAGTTTTCGCAAAAGCGGTATCATTTTTGGCACGGCTGAGTCGGTAATTGATAACTTTCGTTGCGCGGCGCGCGGAGAGGTCTCAAAAATGCCTTACCAGTGGATGACTGCGCCAACCGGCATGGATCCCAGCCAGGCACCGGAAGGTCAGGATGTTGCGTATCTGTACCCCGTTGCCATGCCGGTGCACCCGACGCAGGGCTGGGATGCCATTCGCGATGATGTGGCACAAATGCTTATCGATCAGGCCAGTGAATACATGGATGGACTGAAGAAGTTTGAAATTGCCCGCAATATCGACGTACCTATGGATTGGGAAGAGAAGTACAACGTGCACAACGGCTGTGTTGTGCATATCGATACCCTGGCGACCCGCTCTGGCGGAATGCGTCCCGCGGCAGGATTGGGCGGCGATACCCTGCCAGTGGCAGGTTTGTATTTCGGGGGTGCAGGAATGGCGCCCGGAGGCGGTGTTAATGGTTTGCCGGGTCGTATTACTGCGGCAAGGGTTTCTCGTTTTCTTGGCAAGTAGTTCTGCTAATCATCTGCGTCGCTATCGTTTTTCCAGCGCATTGATAATCAAGTCTGCAATATGTGTTTTCCAGCTAACGGGAACATCGCTAGCGGTAGGATCAAAGCCACCAACAGCTGATATCAGGTAGCGACTGGTGAATGTTCCGCTGATCATTAGCGCTGCCGTTGCAAAAATGTAATTCGCCTGCATCTGATCGTGAAACAGCGCGTCGTCGATACCGCGTTCGATGATATCGGTCATCTTTGCTGTTAATACCGGTCCAATATCTATCATGCGATTACGCGGCGTATCGTGATGGTCATGGTAGCGTATCCCTTCGGTTGCCAGAGACGCGAGTGTTGGATCCTCTTTGAACAGTTCGAACATCTGGTAGATCATCGAGCGCAAGGCTTCGCGAGGCGGCAGGTGCTCAACATCGATTTCCGCCATTGCAGTCATAGCATGGTAGGACGATTCGTCGAGCACGCAGGCAAACAAATTATCTTTGCTCAAGTAATAGTGATAGATCAACTGCTTGGTAACACCTGCAGCTTCCGCGACGGCCTGGATATGTGTCTTATCCAAGCCTTTGTCGGCAAATTCAACGCGGGCAGCGTCCAGAATGCGCTGCATGGTTTCTACTTTGCCCGAAGACTTTGGTTGCTGAGATTTATTTGGCATTAGAGGGTATCCCGATACATCCAACCCTATTGTACTCGGTGTAAAACTCAAACGCATGCGCAGTGCGAGTGGCTACTCTACCATGGCTCGTACTTCAGCCGCTCTATGCCTGAGACATAACAGGAACAAAAGCCATGACGAAAGTCCCCATACTTGATATCCCGCTGGAAGCCTCATACAAAGTCGTGTCCGAGACCTACAAAGGTTCGGATATTGACATTCATCAGGCCTGCAGGGAGATGCGTCAGAAATCGCCAATTTACGAGGGCGATTTCATCGCGCAATTCGGCGTGCCTACCAACGCTGGCCTCGCACAGGGCACCAAGCCCACGTTTACCTTGTTTGATTATGACGACGTAAAAAAGATCTTGCTGGATGGTGAGACCTATACCAGTGGTTTTATTCTCAAGGGTTTGGGCGCCGCTTTTGAGGGTGGGCTATTTATTCTGGGTCTTGACGGCGAGCAACATCGTAAAGTTCGTCAGCTGCTGCAGCCCGCGTTCATGCCGGCCACAGTTAACAATTGGCGTGACAAGATCGACGGCGTGATTCGCGGCGACTTTCTTGAGCCAATGGTGGCGCAAAAAAAGGCGAATCTGATGAATTTTGGGCTCTACTTCCCTATTCGGATTATGTATTCACTGATGGGCTTTCCCGTCACTGACAGCGACCAATACAAGCAGTTTGCCTCCTGGTCGTTGCTGATGGCGGGGGCCAACCAGATTGATCCAGATAAAATCGAAGATGCCAGGCGGCTGGGTATGTTGGCGGCTGAAGGTCTTTATGACGCAATCAAGGAAGTCGTAGTAAATCGTCGTGCAGAGGGCTTCGAAGAGGGTGACGATTTGATCGCACAATTGCTGCGCGCCGACTACGAGGGCCAACACCTTACCGATCATGAGATAGTGACATTTGTAAGATCCTTACTGCCGGCAGCAGGTGAGACCACGACTCGAACGTTCAGCTGTATTTTGACGATGCTGTTTACTGTTCCCGGTCTGCTTGAGCGCGTGCGCAATGACCGATCCTTGGTACCCAAGTTAATCGATGAGACGGTGCGCTATGAGCCTATCGCTACGTTTAAAGTCAGGGAAACTTCCTGTGATGTGGAACTGCATGGGGTGAAGATTCCAAAAGGGTCATTTATTCAGGCAATGGTGGTTTCTGCTAACCGGGACGAGAAGGTGTTTGAAAACCCGGAGGAATTTAATCTGGAGCGTAAGCCGCGCCCTACTTTTAGTTTTGGCTTTGGGCCGCATACCTGCATTGGACAGTTTGTGGCCAAAATAGAGCTCAACTGTGCCATAAATTCCATACTCGAGCTGTTTCCCAATATTCGTCTGGACCCGGAAAAGCCCGGTCCTGAAATACAGGGCGCACAGTTGCGCGGCACCTCTGAAGTACACGTCATCTGGGACTAATCGCTTCGCCCCCACATAACGAAAGGATAATAATATGCGCCATTTCAAAACGGTTCCGCACCGCGGAGATTTCGCCTACCAGTGTTTGGTTGGCCCGCAAAAAGTGAGCGGAGCCAAGATTGCTGATTTACGTGATCACTTTGGTCTCAAACTCACCAAGCACATGCCCTTTGGCAGTGTGCGAGACGAAGAAGGGCATGTTTACTGTCTGGTGCGAGCGCTCAATGCACCTGGGAGCACGCCTAACCCTACCAAGTTCATGTACCTGAATACACGTGTTGATGAGCAGAACATCCGGCTCGATACCGCGAAGATGGAAGGCCGGGCGACAACCATGTTCCCCAAGCGCTGGCTGGAGAACGATACCGCGTACTGGTCCAATGTGGACGGTGAAGAGGGCGCAGGATGGCAGATATCTGCCTCTGGTGAGCGCTTGACCTGGCGTGAAGAGGGCTTGCTGGAAATCTCGGGCGCATTAATCGGTGAAGGGTTTCAGTGGTATTTGCCCGGCGAGGACTGGGGCACATTTTACGTTTCCCAGCTGTATAACGTGGATGGAGAATGTGAGGGTCACAAGGTTAAAGGCATTATTGCGCTCGACCAGGCCTGGTTGGCCGAAGGCGGCGCCATTCACTATAAAAAAGATCTGGTGGTGAACAACAAGATGCACGTGATCTGGTGGACCTTTGCCACGATCTACAAAGACGGTACGTGGGACACGGGTTCATTTATGGTGGGGCACGATAATCTGGGTTACGCCATTTTTCAGAATGAGAAAGGCGAGATCCGTTGTTCGACAGATATTGAGGGCGAGGTGCGTCACAAGGACGGAAGTTACTTTGCGGAGAGCGCTTACGTCGTGGTCGACGGCGAGGAGAAATGGGAATTCATGCCCGATGCCCGCGGTGAAATGATCGATTTTGTCGGTGGCTTTCCCATAACTGCGCAGCAGGAGGGCCGTTGGCGCCGGGTGGGTGACACGCGGGAGCCGGATCGCTGGGTTGCCTGGGGGGAATCTGATCGTCGTAATGGTTCCGCACGCAATGTTCGCGGCAGTGATATTTAAGGAGCTTTACCGATGAGCGCACCCGATGCAGACACAATAACCGGCTTTATCCATGAACAAATAGCGTGTTGGAACCGCGGTGACCGGGATGGGTTTTTTCAGAGCTACCGCGACATCGCCCCCGGAGCACTTACCATTGAGTATGTGGGTAAACACAGTGGCGACGGTTGGCAGATCCTGGAAGGCATGTGGCAGAAAAACCAGTCACAGATTGAGATCGAAGAGGTTGAGATGATTCTCAATGGCAGCGAAGTCGCCTGCCACAACCGCAACAATATCAAGGGCACAAGCAACAGTATTGAGACCATCGAGATTTATCGTTTTGACAATAACGGTGATGTTCACGTGCGCTATTTTATTCGCGCATGAGCCCGGTGCTTGCGTTGTACTCGATGGTTTGCTGCGCCGGTCTCGGCCTGCTTGGCACATCCTTAATATAAACATAAATGATAAAAGTGTTACATATAGGTATCATCAGGCCTCGTTCAAAATCAATAACAGTTCCGGGTTAGCCTATGTCGCGTGTGCCAGCGTTACCAGAGTCGCAGATCCGGGATGACCTGAGACTCGCAATAGAAGAGGCCCGCGAAGAGCGCGTACTTAGCGCGACATTACCGCTTAAGATTTGGGCTCATCGACCGCAGATCGCCTTTCCATGGTTGCAGACCCTGCGTTCCTTCTACCGCGACAGCTTTCTTGATGATCGCTTGCGTGAGTTGGTTCGGCTAAAGATTGCCTCCATTACGCGCTGCACGGTGTGTCAAACCGGACGCAAAAGTGCCGAGGTCAGCGAGCTTGATATCGCTTGCCTGTCTTCTGATAGCGACCACTTCTCTCCTCGTGAGCAGGCGGCCCTGCAGTTCGCCGAGCTGTTTGCTGGAGATTACATGTCCATTGACGATCAGCATTTCGATGTGCTGCGCACATATTTTACCGATGCCGCTATCGTCGAACTCAATCTGTTCTGCGCGCTGATGCTGGCCGGTGGCCGGGCGAGTCTTGTGCTGGGTGCGTTTGAGGCTGATCAGTGAACCCTCAAGTTTCGGCGCCACCCGGCTTCGGCCATACTCTTGTTGCCCTGGTACTGTGCCAGTTGGGTTTGCACGCCTGTATGCATGGTATGCGGGTGGCAGTTCCGCTGCAGGCCTTGTCAATCGGTTACAGCGCTATGACGGTAGGGTTTCTGGTAGCAATGTTTGCCATCGTGCCGGCGCTGTTATCCATAGCCTTTGGTCGTTTCACGGATCGTGCTGGCTACCACACCCCAGTGCGCCTGGCGGCGGGTCTATCGATTGTTGCCGGAATATCTCTCGCCGCCAGTGACTCTTTGCTTGCCTTGTGTCTGGGCGCTGCCTGCAGTGGCGCCGGATCCGGTTTTGGCATGATCGCCATTCAACGCACTGTCAGCAGAATGGCCACGTCATCGTCGATGCGCTTGCAAGCATTCAGCTGGATCGCCCTGGCGCCGTCTGCCGCAGGTCTTTTGGGGCCATTGCTAGGCGGTAGCTTGATTGATCTCTATGGCTATCGCTATGCGTTCGCGGCGCTGGGTTGTCTGCCACTGCTAACGCTGATTGCCGCGCATTGGGTTCCAGTTCAGGCGGCTTCTCACGTTGAGGGTGAAAACACCAAGCAGCGGGGGCGAATCCTGGATTTGTTAAACGATACCTCGATGCGCAGACTGCTGTTTATCAACTGGGTCGTCGTGGCGAGTTGGGATGCTCACGGCTTTGTGGTACCTATTCTTGGTCACGAAAGGGGGTATAGCGCAACTGCGGTGGGCGGGATCTTTGCTGCATTTGGCGCCGCCTCCATCGTCGTGCGCCTGATCATTCCGTTGATTTCCCGATGGCTGTCCAGCCGTATGCTGATGACCGGCTCTGTGGCCCTGGCGGCAGTGGCCTTTACCGTCTATCCGCTGCTGTCGCCTGTCTGGGCAATGGGGATGTGCGCGTTTGCCTTTGGTCTTGCACTGGGCAGTGTGCAGCCCGCGATTCTTACCACACTACACGACGTAACACCGGACAACAGGCACGGCGAAGCTCTCGCCCTGCGTTCGACCTTCAGTCAGTCTTCTATGCTGGTGATGCCTCTATTATTTGGTGCCGTTGGTACGTCACTGGGCGCCCCCGTTTTGCTCTGGATGATGGCAGGGTTTCTGGGTGCCGGGAGCTGGCAAGTCCAGCGTCTGTTTTCCACTCAGAAGCCGATGGGCGGCTCCGAAGGTTTGACTGAGAGTCAAAAGACATAGCTCGAATAAAGTTGAACATAAAATAGAAAAGTGTTTATATAAATCATGAGTAAGGCAGCCGCCATTGCACTGTGACATCCCACAGTGATATCGCACGGTTCGGCATAGCCCGGTCTGTGCGCTGCCGACAATAACGAAATATCTGGAGAGAGAATCTCATGAGTGCTGAATCTGGTAACGGCCTGGAGCAATCCTTCGCTAACGTCGCTGACAACTATCGCGGCGATGACGTGGATTTCTACGCCATATTTCGTGATATGCGCGCCAATTCACCGATTATTGCCGAAGACTTCATGAGTAAATACGGCGTACCCAATATCGCTGGTCACGACGCCGACAGACCAACCTTCACCCTTTTTCGCCATGCAGATGTGAAAAATGTGCTGCGTGATGCGCAAAACTTCACCAGTGGTTTTATCGCAGAGGGGCTGGGCGCTTTTGTGGACGGACTGATCCTGACGGGTATGGACGGCGAAGCGCACAAGAAGGTCAGAGCGCTGTTGCAACCGATATTCATGCCCGCCGTGGTCAATGACTGGAAGGTCAACGTGATGGACCCTGTGGTACGCAACGATTACCTGGCGAACATGCAGGCCCGCAAGCGAGCCGATCTGATGGAGTTTGGCCTGCATTTCCCAGTGCGGTTGATCTACGAGTTGATAGGGTTTCCCAACGATGATCCGGAAACGGTAAAGCAGTACGCAGCGTGGGCGCTGGACATTCTTTCCGGGCCACAAGTGAACCCGTCGAATGCAGCCGCAGCACGTGAGCGTGCGCTGTCGGCCTCGCGACATTTATACGACGCCATTATTGAGCGGGTGAAGGCGGTTCGTGCAGTGGGTTCCGAGGGGAATGACCTGATCAGTCGATTGATCCTCGCTGAGTACGAAGGGCGTGCGCTGGATGATCACGAGATCACCACTTTTGTGCGATCACTATTGCCGGCCGCTGGCGAAACGACCACACGGACCTTCGGTTCATTGATGGTGCTGTTGCTGGAACGCCCCGAGCTGTTGGAGCGTGTGCGCCAGGATCGGTCGCTGGTACCCAAGGCAGTCGATGAAGCGGTGCGCTTTGAGCCGGTCGCCACCTTCAAGGTTCGCCAAGCGGCTCGCGACCTGGAGCTGGCTGGTATGAATATACCCAAGGGCGCGATGGTGCAGTGCATCGTGAGTTCTGCCAACCGCGACGAAGCTGTGTTCGCTAACAGTGAAACCTTTGATATTGATCGTGAGGTCAAACCGTCTTTTGGTTTCGGCTTCGGGCCGCACACCTGCATTGGACAATTTATCGCCAAGGCCGAGTTACAGGTGGCGCTTAACGCGATACTCGATCTGCTACCCAACCTGCGTTTCGATCCAGACCAGCCGCGGCCGGTCATTACCGGTGCCCAGCTGCGAGGCCCTCATTCTGTGCCGGTGGTGTGGGATTGATGTTCACCGCATTCAGATTCGGGTGTAACCGAACTAATAAACCGGGTGAAGCGGATATCCCGCAAAACCCCCTGACTCCAATTGAGGAGGAGCCAACAGTATGAATAAAGATGATGTCGTTTTAGTGAGTGTCGATGACCATGTGATCGAGCCGCGTGGTGCCTTTGATAAACACATGCCAGAGAAATTCAAGGGACGTCAGCCCAAGGTCGAGAACCTGAACGGTCGTGACGTTTGGATGTTCGAAGGCGAGGCCACTGGCTACATGGGGCTTAACTCCGTAGTAGGTAGACCCAAAGAAGAATACGGCATGGAGCCGCTGGGTTACGAGCAGATGCGTCGCGGTACCTGGGATGTCGAAGCGCGGGTCGATGACATGAACGCCAATGGTGTACTGGGCTCAATGTGCTTTCCCACCTTTCCCGGTTTTGCCGGGCAACGCTTCCAGAGTATTCCCGACAAGGCTGTCAGCATGGCGGCTATTCAGGCCTATAACGACTGGCATCTGCACGACTGGTCCAATGGGGCGCCAGGCCGTTTTATTCCATTGATGATCATACCCTGGTGGGATCCGCAGGCCGCAGCCGCTGAAATCAAGCGTATGTCGGCGCAGGGTGTACACGCCATGACACTGTCAGATAATCCTACAGTGCATGGCTATCCCTCAATTCACAATGCGCATTGGGATCCTGTCTGGAAAGCCTGTGAAGACAATGCTGTAGTGATTTGCTGCCACATCGGTACCGGTGTTAAAGCTGCTCACGCGTCCGATGAATCGCCGATTGATGCCTGGATTACGTCTATGCCAATCGCGGTCTCCAACTCCGCGGCTGACTGGTTATGGGCGCCCATGTGGAAGAAGTATCCCAATCTGCGTCTGGCATTGTCGGAAGGTGGCATTGGCTGGATTCCTTACTTTCTGGAGCGTGCGGATTTCACCCACAGTCATCACCACACCTGGACCAACTCTGACTTTTCCGGCAAGAAGCCCAGTGACTTTTTCAACAAGCACGTGATTACCTGCTTCATTGAGGATGCATTCGGTCTGCAAAGCACCGACAACCTCAATATGGACATGGTGACTTGGGAGAGTGATTACCCGCATTCTGATTGCACCTGGCCGCATTCGGCTGATGTGTTCTGGGAGCAGGCCAAGCATTTGTCTGACGAACTGATCGACAAGATCTCGCATAAGAATGCCATGCGCGAGTTTTCCTTCGACCCGTTTTCAATCCTGGGTAAAGAAAACTGTACTGTCGGTGCCCTGCGCGCTAAGGCGACGCATATTGATGTCTCTCCCTCCAAGGGAATGGGCGGAGCGGCGCCGAAGCGCGATCCGAACAGGCCTGTCACCTCGGGTGATATCGGCAAGATGTTTGAAGAAGCGGATGCGGGAACTGCATTGTAAGGCCCGCTTTCCGTCAGTATCCGGCCCGGCCGCCTGTGATATAGGCCGCCGGGTTTCCATCTTCTTTCCACTTTTTTTCCAATAGCGGCACGAACCTGATGTCCATAGAACAATTTAACTACTGTCGTATTCCCACTGCAGCTCAGCAGCTGCGCGGTGAAGTCCGCGATTTTTTGCAGCAGACACTGAGCGACTTTCCGGCTGTTCGCCGAGCAGATTCCTGGATGGGATTCGACGCCCAGTTCAGTCGTGAACTCGGCGCCCGTGGCTGGGTGGGTATGGCGCTGCCAAAACAGTATGGCGGAGCCGATGCCAGCGCGTTTACACGCTATGTCGTGATAGAGGAGTTACTGGCGGCGGGTGCGCCGGTGTCGGCACACTGGTTTGCTGATCGCCAGAGCGGGCCGCAGATTCTGCAGTACGGTACACAGGAGCAACGTGATTTTCACCTGCCGGCGATATGCCGTGGGGAGCGCTATTTCTGTATCGGCATGAGTGAGCCCGGTTCCGGTTCTGATCTTGCTTCCATCAAGAGTCGTGCCCGGCCAGAGGGTGACAAATGGATTCTCAATGGTCAGAAGGTTTGGACCACCAATGCGCATCGTGCGCACTACATGATTGCTTTGGTACGCACCAGCGAGAGTGAAAATCGTCACGGCGGCATGTCGCAGTTTATTATCGATCTAACGCTGCCGGGTATCACCGTGCGGCCCATCAGAGACCTCACTGGCAGCGAGCACTTCAACGAAGTGTTTTTTGACAATGTTGAGCTGAACAATGCCGACCTTATTGGCAGCGAAGGCCAGGGTTGGCAGCAGGTGACTGCTGAACTTGCGGTTGAACGCAGCGGTCCGGAGCGTTTTCTCAGCTCCATGGCGCTAATAAATACGCTGATCGAAATTATCGGTGAAAACCCGGATCGATTACAGGCAAGGGAAATCGGGCGACTCACTGCACGGCTGTTTACCCTGCGCAACATGTCGCTGGCGGTCACGCAACAACTGCAGGATGGTAACAATCCGTCGTGGGCGGCATCCTGTGTGAAAGATCTGGGTTCCGTTTTCGAACAGGAAATTCCGGAAATCGCTCAGCTACTGACGGAAACCTTACCAACCAGCAGCGGCGGTGGCGACCATTCGCGTGTGCTCGCTTACCTGATGCAGCAGGCACCGTCATTCTCGCTGCGCGGTGGCACACGGGAAATTTTGCGCGGCATTATTGCCCGCGGCCTGGGATTACGTTGAAGTCACAGCGAAGAGATATTGCATCATGAGAGACGTATTCGAGTCCGCACTGGAAAAGATGTTCACCGATCATATAGCGGTAGAAACTGTGCTTGCCGCCGAAAGTGAGGGTTGGCTCCCGGGTCTGTGGACTATTATTGAAGACTCGGGCTTTGCGCTTGCCAGTGCGCCTGAAGACTTGGGCGGCGCTGGTGCCAGCTGGGATGATCTTTTTTCGGTTCTACTACTCTGCGGCCGCTTCAGCCTGCCGTTACCGCTGCCTGAAGCACTGTTGGGCAACTGGGTATTGGGAAAGTCCGGAATCCCGGCGCTAGGTGTATCCATGTCAGTGGCCGCAGACGCTGATCTTGTGTGGGAGGGTGATGTTCTGTCGGGCACATTGCCGCAGGTTCCCTGGGGGCGTCATGTAACGCAGGTTGTCGCCATTGTAGCTGGCAAAAAGACGTCGGGCGAAGAGAAGGCGGACGAAGAGCCGCGGGTAGTCGTGCTGGAGACGGCGTTATGCTTAGAGCAACGATTGTCGACCAATACGGCAGGCGAACCCCGCGACGACCTGGTGTTTGAAAAAGTGACTCCGCTTGTCTCGGCGCCGCTGGCTAACACTCTGGAGTGTGATGCACTGAGACGCGGGGGCGCGCTTTTGCGTGCGGCCCAAATGGCCGGCGCGTTGCAGGAGCTGATGCGATTGTCATCACACTACGTCAATGAGCGTGTTCAGTTCGGTAAGCCGATTGCCAAATTTCAGGTAGTACAGCATCAACTGGCCGTATTGGCCGAGCATGTGGCGGCTGCCCGCGTGTCCGCCGAGGCGGCCTGCGTAGAATCCACCGATAGTCTCGCGATCTTACCTGTGATGGCAGCGAAAATATGCGCCTCGGAGGCGGCCGGTATTGGCGCGTCTTCCGGACATGCTGTGCACGGCGCGATTGGTTTTACCCACGAATACAGCCTGCATTTGCTAACCCGGCGCCTGTGGTCATGGCGCAGTGAATACGGTTCAGCGACGCACTGGTCTGATGAGCTGGGGCGCGCGGTGTGTAAGGCAGGAGCGGCGCAGTACTGGCCCACTATCACTACAGGAGTTTTGTCCCAATGAAGCCCTTCCTAAAGCTTGAGCGCGATGGCGCTATTCTCAAAGTGACACTGAATGACCCTGATACTCGCAACGCGCTAACCAGCCCGGAGCAGTTCCAGGAGATCGTTAGTTTGTGTGACGAACTGCGTCAGGACTACAGCGTTAAGGTACTGATTTTAACCGGTGCAGGGTCTTCATTTTGCGCCGGCGGCAATGTTAAGGACATGCGTGACCGCGCCGGTATTTTCGCCGGCAGCCCGTTAGCACTTCGTGACAGCTACCGTAATGGTATACAGCGCATCCCAACGGCACTGTACAACCTCGATATTCCGATTGTGGCGGCCATTAACGGTCATGCGATTGGTGCCGGTCTGGATCTGACCTGCATGTGTGATGTGCGTATAGCCGCTCAGGGCGCAAAATTTTCAGAGAGTTTTGTCAAGCTGGGGATTGTGCCCGGCGACGGTGGCGCGTGGCTGCTGCCGCGGGTGATTGGAATACCCAAGGCAAGCCTGATGGCACTGACCGGTGACATGATCGATGCACAGCAGGCACTGGAGTATGGACTGGTGACGGAGGTTGTTCCGCGCGAGCAACTGGATGACGCTGCGCTGGCAATTGCTCAGCGTATTGCCGCCAACCCTGCTCACGGTTTGCGTTTGACCAAGAGGTTGTTGCGCGAGGGCCAGCATATGCGTCTGGACTCTCTATTGGAGATGTCTGCCGCCTACCAGTCCATAGCGCACCACACACACGATCACGAAGAGGCTGTCTCTGCGTTTCTGGAAAAACGCGTACCCGAATTCAAGGGGCAATAGAGCGTCGCATCAGTTGGAGAGCAAAGCATGAGAAAAGTATTTCGCGATGACCACGAGATGTTTCGTGAGCAGGCCCGACGCTTTATTGATAAAGAAATTACGCCTCACCTGGACCAGTGGGAGAAGGACGGAATCGTACCGAGGGATATCTGGCTGAAGGCGGGAACAGCGGGACTGTTGTGCACTACTGTCCCCGAAGAGTACGGCGGCCCTGGTGGCGACTACGGCCATTCTGCGGTGATGATAGAAGAACTTGCGCGGGTCAATGCGACCGCAGTGGGTTTTACCACGCATTCGGAGATTGTTGCCAACTATATCGTGGCCTACGGCAATGACGAGCAGAAGCAGCGCTGGTTGCCGGGTATGGTCTCGGGCGAAATTATAGGGGTTCTTGGACTCAGTGAACCCAGCATAGGCAGTGATCTACGAGCCATGCGTACGCAGTTTAAGAAAGACGGTGACGACTACCGCGTATCTGGCCAGAAGACGTTTATCACCAATGGTGGCAATGCAGATTTGGTCATCACCGGCGGTAAGCTTGATATGACCGACAAAAAGCTGACACTGCTGTGCGTTGAGACTGATCGCAAAGGGTTTGCCAAGGGCCGTCTGCTGGACAAGATAGGACTCAAGGGGCAAGACACGTCAGAGTTGTTTTGTGACGATGTACAAGTGCCCGCAAGCAACCGTTTGGGTGAAGAAAACGAAGGCTTCAAATACCTGTCGCACCAGTTGGCTTGGGAGCGTCTAATTATCGCGATTCGCGCGGCCCAGTCGATTGAATCGATGATGGCAGAGACCATTGATTATGTGAAAAACCGCAATGTTTTCGGCCAGACTGTGTTTGATTTCCAGAATACCAAGTTCAAGTTGGCAGAGGCCAAAGCACAGTTTGTTATGTTGCGCGCGTTTGTCGATGCGTGCCTGGAAAAAGTCATGTCGGATGAACTGTCGGCGGACGAAGCCGCCATGGCAAAGCTGGTGGGTTCTGAAATGCAGGGCAAGTTGCTTGACGAGTTTTTGCAGCTACACGGTGGCTATGGGTTCATGAACGAGTACCGAGTCAGTCGTGCCTGGGTGGATGCACGGGTTGCACGTATCTACGGCGGTACCTCAGAAATCATGAAGCATATTATTGCCAAGACGCTGTAACTGCCGCAGGCATCCACTAGAAATTCCCGAGCGGTCCAAAAAATTTCATCAGTCCTGGAGTGTGTCATGGAAGCTGATCAGCTGGATACCCATAACGACGGGTTGCGCGACGTCACCCTGGACGACAAATACCTGAAGCCCGAAGGGCGCATCTATATCAGTGGCACCCAGGCACTGGCGCGCTTGCCGATGTTGCAAAAACAACGCGACGAGAAGGCGGGCCTGAATACCGGTGGCTTCATTTCCGGGTATCGCGGCTCACCTTTGGGCGGCGTCGATATGGCGCTGTGGCAGGCAAAGCAGCATCTGGCAGATAAAAACATCGTGTTTCAGCCGGGTGTAAACGAGGACCTCGCCGCGACCTCGGTGTGGGGAAGTCAACAGGTCAACCTCAGCCAGAACGGCTCCAAAGTCGACGGCGTCTTTGGCATGTGGTACGGCAAAGGGCCCGGGGTTGATCGCTCTGCCGACGTTTTGAAGCACGCTAATTCAGCAGGCACTTCGCCCCACGGCGGCGTGTTGATGCTGGCAGGTGACGATCATGCTGCAAAATCTTCCTCTGTGGCACATCAGTCAGAACACCTGCTAATCGCCTGCGGTATACCGGTGCTGTATCCCTCAAACGTACAGGAGTATCTCGATTACGGACTGCACGCATGGGCCATGAGTCGTTACTGCGGATTGTGGGTGTCGATGAAGTGCGTAACGGATGTGGTTGAATCTTCTGCCTCGGTCACACTGGAGCCAGACCACCTGGATATTGTGATTCCCGAAGATTTTGACTTGCCGCCCGGTGGTCTAAATATTCGCTGGCCGGATCCGCCCCTGGATCAGGAGGCGCGTATGCACAACCACAAGTGGTATGCCGCGCTGGCCTACATTCGCGCCAATAAACTCAACCGTGTGGTGATTGACTCGCCGCAGGCGCGTTTTGGCATCATGGCGGCAGGCAAGGCGTATCTGGACGTGCGTCAGGCGCTGGCTGATCTGGGCCTGGATGATGAGGCCTGCGCGCGCATCGGAATCCGGGTGATGAAGGTGGGATGCGTGTGGCCGTTAGACGCCCAGGATGCGCGGCAGTTTGCGACCGGCCTGGAAGAGATACTGGTCGTTGAAGAAAAGCGCCAGATTCTCGAGTACGCGTTGAAAGAAGAACTCTACAACTGGCGTGACGATGTGCGCCCGAGAATTTTTGGCAAGTTTGATGAACGCGACAATGCCGGTGGTGAATGGTCTGTGCCGCGCGGCCAGTGGTTGCTTCCGGCCTGTTACGAATTGTCACCGTCGCTGATCGCCAAAAGCATTGCCACACGCCTGGAACGCCTGGGTTTACCGACCGACGTGATGGCAACCATCAATGAGCGTATTCGTGTGATTGACGGCAAGGAGCAGGAGGCGGCCAAACCGCGTTTGACGGTGGATCGCAAACCCTGGTTCTGCTCAGGTTGCCCGCACAATACTTCTACGCGAGTGCCTGAGGGCTCTCGCGCGTTGGCCGGTATCGGCTGCCACTATATGGCCATGTGGATGGATCGCAACACCGACACGTTCACGCAGATGGGCGGTGAGGGTGTGAGCTGGATTGGACAGATGCATTTCTCCAACGACCGGCATGTCTTTGTTAACCTCGGCGACGGCACCTATTTTCACTCCGGTTTGCTGGCGATACGCGCCTCTATTGCCGCTGGCGCCAACGTCACTTATAAAATTCTGTTCAACGATGCGGTGGCCATGACCGGTGGGCAGCCGGTGGATGGCGTGTTAACGGTGCCGATGGTCGCACAGCAGGTGATTGCTGAAGGCGCAAAGAAAGTCCTGTTGGTCAGCGATGAGCCGCAGAAATACGCTGCCCGCGAGGGCTTGCCTGAGTCGGTGAGCGTGCATCATCGCGATGAGTTCGACGACCTACAGTTGCAGCTGCGTGACACAGCCGGCACCACCATCATGATCTACGACCAGACCTGCGCCACAGAAAAGCGCCGTCGTCGTAAGCGCGGTTTGGCCGTCGATCCACCGCGGCGAGTGTTTATCAACCCCGACGTGTGTGAGGGCTGCGGCGACTGCTCCGTGAAGTCCAACTGTCTGTCGGTAGAGCCACTGGAAACGCCACTGGGCACCAAGCGGATCATTAACCAGAACTCGTGTAACAAGGATTTCTCTTGTCTCAAGGGGTTCTGTCCGAGCTTTGTGACGCTTGAAGGCGCTGAGTTGCGTAAGCCGGCAGCCGGACCGATTGGCCAGCTGCCCTTGCCCGTGGGTATACCAGAGCCCGTAATGCCCAAGCTGCGCAAGCCCGTTGGTATTGTGGTGACCGGCGTGGGCGGCACAGGCGTAGTGACTATTGGTGCATTGTTGGGTATGGCGGCACACCTGGAAAACAAGGGCGTGACGGTGCTGGACCAGACAGGATTGGCGCAAAAGGGCGGAGCGGTAATGAGCCATGTGCAGATCGCTGCCCAGCCGGGTGCTATTCACGCGACGCGCATTGCCATCGGTGAAGCGGAGGTACTGATCGGTTGCGATGAGATTGTCTCAGCGTCTGCAGATGCGCTGTCGCGCGTTCGCAACGGGCATACTGCGGCAGTCATTAATAGCGCCCACACGCCAACAGCTGAGTTTGTGTCTAACCCGGATTGGCAGTACCCGACAGCCAGTGTCGAGCGTGATCTTCTAAGCACCCTGGGCAATCAATGCAACTTTTTGTCCGCCAGCGCGTTGGCGGTGAGGTTGATGGGTGACAGTATATTCACCAATTCTCTGGTGCTCGGTTACGCTTGGCAAAAGGGTTGGCTACCACTTTCACGAGCCGCCCTGATGCGTGCGATTGAGCTCAATGGTGTAGCCGTTGAGAACAATACGCGGGCTTTCGAGTGGGGTCGGGTAGCGGCCCATGACGCCGACATGATCCCCGTTCCGGAGCATAAAGCTGAAGTGGTTAAATTGCATTTTCCCGAATCACTGAAGGACATTATTGCAGCGCGCTCACAGCTGCTCACCGAATACCAGGACGCCGCTTATGCCTCACGTTATCGCGAGGCCTTGTCGAAGTTTGAAGCGAGGGAAAGCGCGGTGCTCAGCAGCAGCAGCTTGAGTGTCATCGCCGCCAAAAACCTGGCCAAGCTGATGGCCTACAAAGATGAGTACGAGGTTGCCCGCCTGCACACCTCCACCAAATTTATGGATCTGCTGCGCGAGCAGTTTGAGGGGGAGCCGGGTGTTGACTACAAAATCAACTACCATCTGGCGCCGCCCATGATCGCGAAAAAAGACAGCCAGGGTCATCTGCGGAAGAGCCAATATGGCCAGTGGATGCTCGGCGCCTTCAAGTTGATGCGTCGATTCAAGAGCTTGCGTGGTGGTTGGATGGACGTGTTTTCCAAAACCGCAGAGCGGCGCCAGGAACGGCAGCTGATCGCTGACTATATGCAGCTGCTTGATGATCTGGCCCAGTGTCTGGATAAGCGCAATGTCGACAATACGCGGGCGCTACTTGAGCTGCCCCAAAGCATCCGCGGCTATGGCCACGTAAAGGAGGCTAACATGGAAAAGGCCGCTAGAGAACGGGCGAATCTGTTGCGCGAGAAAATCGCCGTCGATGCCACGCAATAAACACTATCGAATAAATAGAAAGGGAGATGCCATGCGCGCCGCAATAGTAAAAGAACCAGGAGCCATCCCGGTCGTACAGGATTTTCCAGCACCACAGCCACAGGAGGGTGCGGTACTCATCAATGTTGAAACAACGGGCCTGGGCGGCTGGGATATTCTTGGTGCTTACCGCATGGGGGTGGAATTCCCCTGCGTGATTCGCGGCGAGGGCGTTGGGCGCACAGAGGATGGCCGGCGGGTCTATTTCGGCGAGCGTTCGGTAATTCCCTATGGTTCATGGGCGGAGAAAACCCTGGTACCTGCAGAAGAAGTCTGGGAGGTGCCTGAGGCGGTGGACGATCGCACTGCGATAGCGATGGGTATCGCCGCTACCGGGGCTCTGATTCCTTTGGAAGCGGCCAACATCCGGGCAGGAGAAACCGTCCTGATCCTGGGAGCCACCGGTACCCTGGGCCAGATTGCGCTGCAGTTGGCGCGCTATCTCGGCGCCGGTAGAGTCATCGCAGCGGGCCGCAATCAACAAACCCTGGAACACCTGCAAGCCAAGGGCATTGCCGATGACATTGTGTGCCTCAACAGTGACGACGATGTGAGTGCCCATAAAGCGGTGGCGGGTGAAGGTTACGACGTCATACTCGATGGCGTGTGCGGTCAACCGCTGCTGGACGCGCTTAAAGCCGCCCGCTGGGGCGCACGTATAATGACCATCGGCACTGGCGCGGGTCGCCAGATCAATCTTGATATGGCAGACCTGCTATTTAAAACACTATCCACCGTGGGCACGGGGCAGCGTCCACCGGCGGATCGTGAACAGATTTGGCGGCGCTTGCTGAAGATCGCGGTAGAGCAAAATATTCAGGTGGACTATCAAGAATTTGAATTTGCCGATGTTTCTGCTGCCTGGCAGGCACAGGTTGACGGTCTGAATCGAAAGATTATCGCGTCATTGGGCTGAGCCGCGCATCGTCGAATAGCGCGAACAGGTTGTTAGATCATCCCGTCATTTGACCCGAGGTCAAACTAAACGCAGTTACCTGTAGGGACAGTAGGTCTTTAACAATATACATTATTGTCATTATGAATGACTTGTTACAGGTGCAGCCATGAATGCCTATACCCCTATGCCCATCCATGAGCCCGTTGCTACCGCGCGGGCTTTACTGCCATTGCTTGCTGAACAGGCTGATCTCGCTGAGCAAACAGGGCAGATGTCCCCTGCGGCATTTGACGCTATCAAGGCCCACGGCTTGTTTCAGTTTATGTTTCCGCGTCGCGCCGGCGGGTTTGGACACTCGTTGATAACGCACACAGAAACGGTGGCCGAGATTGCGAAGGCGGATCCTGGCAGTGCCTGGGCTTTTGGATTGTTGAGCAGCGTGACTGCATCGGTGGCATCAATGCCCCCCGCGATTCGAGATGGCGTTTTTGTACGCGGCGACGAATTGCTGTGCAGTGTGGCTGCGCCGATGGGCACAGCGCGGCCGGTGGCGGACGGCTACGTGGTGAACGGGCGTTGGGCTTATGCCTCTGGCTGTATGCACGCGGATTATGCATTGAATGGTGTTCGAATACTGGATACCGCAGGAAATACTGTTGATCAGGGCTTTGCGATCGTTCCATTGAAGCATAACCCCCATACCCGTATCGATATTACTTGGGAGGTAGCAGGGGTGTGTGCATCTGGCAGTAACACCGTTGTCGCCGAGCAACTGGTGGTACCTGCCGAATTTGTGCTGAATCCCGCAGCCCTGAAAAGCGCGGCGGCATCGGCCAGCGCCGCCGAGTTGGCAATAATGCAGGCAAACATGGAGCCCAGGGATCACTGGCCGCAGGAACCACTGTTTCCGTTAGTGGTGCTCTCACCCATGCTGGGTGCTGCGCAGTCGTTGCTGGAAGAAGTCACGGCCGATATGCATGGACGGTCCGTGATCGGATGGAACTTCGCCAGCAAATCTGACTCCGCCGTTTTTGTGCAGCAGCTGGGGCATTCAGCGATGGAAATTGATTCCGCCTGGATGCACATTCGCAGGGCCGTCAATGATATTGATGTCACTGCGCAGGAGCGAGTGCTCAGCGGTTTTGACAAGGCGCGTATACAGGCTGATTGTGGTCATGCTATGGGACTCTTGCGCAGTGCAACAAGCCGCTTGATGGACATAGCCGGGCCTGGTGCTTTTACGACAGCAAACACTCTGCAACGTTTGTGGCGTGATCTTAACGTTGGCAGTCGACACACTTACCTGAGTTGTCCGCTGTCGGAAGAACTGTATGGCCGTGCCCTGACGGGGCTGGATTCGACCTCGGCTAATCTAGCCGATGTGAATCACTAGCGGTGATGGCAGTGCCAGCAGCCGTCGCAACACCCGTGCATGATGAAGATTTTCGTGTGCGCGTGGCCAGGGAAAAGCGTGAGCGCATGCGACAGCGTTTGCAAAACGCCGCTATTGAAGTATTTCGCGGCGCGTCTATGGCGCGCTCGCCCGTGGTAGAGGGTGTGATTCAGGCAGCTGCTGTCTCGCGTGGTACGTTTTATAAATACTATCAGTCACTGGAGGAACTGTTGTCTGAAATCGGGCAGCAGGTGGCGGGTGATGTGCTGCAAACCTACAAGGTATTGATTGCCGGATCGGACAGCGCTGCCACGAACCTGCTGACAGGACCAGTACTTTCCATGGTGCATGCTGGCATGGATCCCGCGAGGGCTTTGATCACAGCACGAATGGACTTTTTTGAGTACTTCACGCGTGAGAACGACATGAAAAACATTCTCGCCAATGCCCTGCTAAAGGCCCACAGTGAAACGGTAGTTCACTACGACGATATCGATGCGGCAACAGATTACGTGGTGGGAGCTACACTGGAAGGCATGCGGCGTATGGCGCAACTGCAGCAGGTCGATGAGGCTTATATCCTGTCAGTTGCCCGAATGATCGGTAGGGGGCTTGATATGACGCCGCACGATGCCGACCTCGCATTGGAGGCCAGTTGGCAGGCGATACATGCCAATGTCGCCAGGCTCACCTGGTGGAATCCAGAAAAACTGTCATCGGCACAGCGTGGAAATCTATCCGATCAACACATCAATGACCCCGTCAATCAACTCATTCGTTAAACCCGAGGACATCTGCGGTGGAAATAAATCAACAGCTGAAACACTTTGTTCACGCCCAGGTCGATTTTTGGAACAAGGGCGATAAGGCCGGGTTCCTCGGCTGTTATCGCGATATATCCCCCAACGGTTTGTCGGTAGAAATTGTTGGTGGCCCGAACATGGGAGCGCAGACCGCGCTGGCAGGAATGTGGTCGACACAGTCGGACATCCGTATCGAAATCGTGTGCGCCGTAGTGGTGGGAAATGAAGCAGTAACACACCATCGAAACTACCGCATCAGTAGCGGAGAGTTATCGTCAGACACTCTCGAAACCTATTGTTTGGAAGAGGGCAAATTAACGGCCCGCTATTTTGTTTCTCAAGCGTGGGTTTAGTCGCTTGAGCCACAATAGATGCAGTAACTTTGTCTTCCTGCACGGCGGAAACCACGGTAGTTGGTGCTGGTACCGGCTAATTGAAGCGCTGCACAGCCATTGCAACGGTCAGATTCTGGCACTCGATATTCCGGGCTGTGGTACGAAACGCGCCCAGCTGTCAGAAGACATTAGCTTGTCAGAAGTAGCGACTGAGTTAATTGCGGAGGTGCGCCAGGCCGGCATTCAACAGGCTGTTCTGGTAGGCCACTCTATGGCTGGTGTGGTGATGCCCTATCTTGTCCAACAGGCTCCGGACCTGTTCAGTCGGATGATTTTTGTGACAGCCTGTGTGCCGCGCCCGGGTGAAAGCGTGATGCAAACCATGGGCACCAGCTTGCGGGGCTTTGATCCTGCAGTTGTGGGCTATCCACTGGACCCCGCAACCACTGAGCCGCTGGCACTGATGCGGGCGATGTTCGCGCCGGGATTGTCACATAAAGACGTGCAATGGTTACTGGAAGAATGCGCACATGATCATTGGCCAATGTCGCTGGCCGCTGAGCCGTTATCGGTCGAACTGCACAAATTAAAAATACCGAAGACCTATATAGTCACTGAACGCGACCCCATCTTGCCGCCTGCCTGGCAGGGGCGTTTTGCGGAGCGCGCGGGCGCAGAGAATCAGTTCTCGATTGACGCAGCGCACGAGGTGTTCCTGTCTCATCCTGTTGAACTGGCCGATGCTATTTTGCGCGCATTGGGTGAAGGGCAGACGCAGTAACAGTTGGTGGCTTGGCGCGCTGGTTTTGTGTCAGGCACTATCAGCATTCTCGCCAACAAGTTGCAATCGGGTCTGGGCATAGGGCTTTTGTCCACTCCAGCAAAGCCACAAGCCAAGCAGTGATACCGGTGCCGCACTGAGCGCTATCGACCAGTGCAACATAGACTCATCGGCAAACACGTAGTCGGTGATCACTGCCACCAGCGTTGGTCCTAATCCGATACCCAGCAGGCCACCAAACAACAGATAGATTGCGATCAATTGCCCACGCATGCGGTTGGGTGCCACCTCCTGAATGGCCGGTGGCGCTGCTGTCTGTGCGATGGCGAGGCCAATCAGGCTCAATCCCAGCAATGCGCAACTCAGGTACGGGTGCGGCATTAAGGCCCATATCGATACCGTTGGCAGGAGGATAACCTGGCCCACGAGCGTAACGCGAAAGCGAGCGGCGGGTGCCTGTTTGCGATGCCAGTAGTCACTCAGCCAGCCGCTGATCAGGGTACCGATAGTGCCACAAACGGCGATGAGCACACCGATGATAACTGCGGCATCGGAGGTAGGCATAGCAAACCGGCGCTGCATAAGTGCTGGCGCCCAGGCGAGACTGCCATAGCCGATGATTGCAAGAATAGAGGGATAGATCAGTACTCGGGAGAATGTGGCCCTGTGCGCCTTCAGGTAAGCCAAAACCTCTGCAATCGATGGCTGAGACGCGGCGCCTTTATCGGCTGATCTGGTTTCCTGACGACGCGGCTCCCGCACACTAAATAATAATACGGCAACCAGAATGCCGGGAGCGCCGGCAAACAGGAACATCCACCGCCAGTTATCCATCTGGCCCAAAAAGGGAAGGGAAAGCCCCTCAGGCGGCAGGCTCTGTAAGACCAATCCGCCAATAAACAACGATGCCCCCGACCCTATTCCAATGGACATGTAATACAGCGCCAGCGCTCGGCCCCGGCGGTGCGGACGCACATAATCAGCGATCATGGAGTAGGCTGCGGGGGCTAGCACCGCTTCGCCGACGCCAATGCCCATGCGCGCAGCAAATAATTGCCAGTAGGTTTGTGCCAGGCCCGAGCAGATGGTCATCACGCTCCAGAACACCAAGCCGATAAGAATCATATTGCGCCGATGGCTGCGGTCCACCAAACGACCCAGTGGTATGCCTGCCAGCGTGTAAACGATAGCAAAGGCATAGCCCTGCAGAATGCTGAATGCTGTGTCGGAAATGCCAAATTCAGCGCGAATGGGACCAACCAGCAAGGTCGGCAGCTGACGGTCCATCTGCGACAGAACAGTCACCAGAAAGAGTATTCCGATAACGTACCAGGCGTATGACTCGCGTGGGTAGGAATCTGGCTGTGGCGGTTTCTTAAACATTTATTTTGAACAGATATTTATTATGTGTTTAACTTAAGCCATCTAATAATAGTTACTGCACCTATGTCAACCCATGCAATACGACATACGGGGGTGCAAGTCGAGGGCCATGGTCATGCCAGATGAAACTAATCGTCAACGGGTCGAGCGATTTATCGCGGCATTTGATCAAGGCCAGGTAGCGGTGCAGCGCGCATTGATGCATCCCGACGTGATCTTCCATTCCCCGGAGAGCTTGCCGTATGGCGGTCAATGGCATGGACTGGATGGCTGGCAGGCGCTGAAAAAAGCTATTAGCGAAGTCTGGTCTGAGCTGTATTTAAAGATCCATCACGTGGCAGGCGCGCAAGACGATGCGTGTTTTGTCATTCTCGCTGAGCTACGTGCACGCTCCAGACGCACGAATGACATCTACGAGTCGCCAGTGATGGAAAAGTGGGTATGGCGAGACGGCCTGCTGGCGCTGGTTCAACCCTATTACTGGGACACCGCGAGGGCTAAGCAGATTCTTGGAACTGCCTGAGTTTTCTGTAGCGAAGAAAGAAGTTAACTAGAGGTCAATATGAGTAAACCCACCACAGTGACCACAGATCGCCCTTACCCCGCAAGAATTGGGCAACTGCCGCGTCAACTTGAAGCGGTCACTCCTGAATTTTTAACGTCGTTGCTTGGGCACCGCTATCAGGGCATTGAGGTACAGAGTTTTAATGTTATTGAGCTCAAGAACAGCCATACCACCAAGTTGCGCATCGAATTAAATCTGAATGAAGGTGAAGCTAGCCAGGGGCTTCCGCGCAATGTGTGTCTGAAATCGAACTGGTCGGAAGGTTTTGAAAGCGGCGATATCTGTGAGCTGGAAGCACGTTTCTATCACCTGATGCGCAATGAAGTGTCAGCACCTCTACCCCAGGTGTACTTCGCAGACTGGGACGGTGATGGCGGTGGCCGTGGCATAGTGGTGATGGAAGATCTGGGTCTCGCAGCAGGCAGTTTTGGTAATAGCCAGGATCACATTGGCGTAGATGGTGTGGCCGTGGGGCTGGAATCACTGGCAACTCTGCACGGCTCTTTGTGGAACAGTGAGCGGCTGCAGCAACAGCGGTGGCTACATCGATCCATGGACACACTGGTAGACACCAACCAACTGCAGCGGATGTACAACTACCTGTCACTGAACACGTCCAAGCCTCAGTACAAGGCCATCCTTCCTAATTGGATTTACGATACACCGGAATTGTTCGCTCATGCCTTTGACGAACTCGCGGCTCAGGAGCGAGAGCAAAGCGGTCCATTGTGCCTGGTCCACGGGGACGCTCATCAGGGCAACAGCTTTTTGCGTGAAGACGGTGAGCGCGTTTGGCACGACTGGCAACTGGTGCGCAAGGGCACGCCATGGCGAGACATTACCTACTTCATGCTGGGCGCTCTCACCATTGAAGAGCGCCGCTCCAGCGCAAAGGATCTGATCAGGCACTATCGCGAAGCTTTGGTGGCAACCAATGCTGAGGGGGTGTTGAGCCAGGAGCAGGCCTGGGAGCAATTTCGTCGTTGGCCGGTTTACGGCATGCAGTCCTGGTTGGCCAATATGGACGCCTGGGGCCAAAGTGGTCTGGGCATGGTAGAGCGGTTTTTCACCGCGGCCGAAGATATGGAAACTATGCACGTTCTGACTGACGGCAAGCAGCCGCGTCGTCAGGTGGTTCTGGGTGAGGGCGCTCGGCCCATAGCAGAGCTGTTGAAGGAGTAATTGTGGCACAGGACCAGGAAGAGTTTATTCGGAGGTTCTGTGCGTTGTGGGGCGATGGCACTGCCGGCACCCAGCCACAGCTAGAGCAAATTCTGGACATGATGGCCGATGATGCCCAGTGGCAGTTATGGGTGCCAGGGGGCCCGGTAGTGACCGGAAAGGTCGCGTTGCGCGCAGAAATCGAGCGGCAGATGACCTTTTCCTCGCACAACAAGCTCAACATTATCAACATGCTTTCATCTGACCGAATGGTTATGACGGAGCGTTCGGACTATGCCGTGGTGCGCGGCGTACCTATGCCCCATTTGATGGTAGCGGTCTACGAGCTGAATGAAGACGGGTTGATTAGTGCATGGCGAGAATATCTGGATACAGCCGATCTGGCGAAAAAATCCGGAGTGTCTCCACAGCAGCGCCTGGCTGAGAGTGCTGAGTGAATGCGGCATTCCAGGCGAGACGGGAGTTTTAGGCCCTCATTGTCGAGATTGAGCATAGAGTATTTTCAACAGCAATTAGGCGGGTAAATCGTATGGAACGTCTGGCAGAGAAAGTGGCTATTGTTACCGGTGCAGGTAGCGGGATTGGCCGGGCTAGCGCGTTACGTTTTGCTCGGGAAGGCGCCAGAGTTGTAGTGGCTGACATCAACCCCGATACCGCGGCGTCCGTTGCCGCGGAAATTGGTGCCGATGGCGGTATGGCCCTGGCGGTGCCCGTGGATGTGGCTGTGGAAAAACAGCTCAAGGGAATGGTCGATGCCGCCATCGATACTTACGGTGAACTGCATATCCTGTTCAATAATGCGTGTAACACTGACCCGAAAATGTCGAAAAAGGATGCAGACTTTTTTACCTTTGATGCGGAGGTTTTTCATCATCGTATGCAGACCAACGTGCTGGCAGGTGTCCTCGCAGCGCGTTTTGCGATGCCGCATATGCTTGAACGAGGTTCCGGTTGTATTTTATTCACTTCATCCAGTAGTTCACTCAAGGGCGAGGTTGCCCAGTTCAGCTACGGTGCCACCAAGGCAGCGGTGAACTGGTACGTTCAAACGCTCGCGGCTACTTTTGGTAAACAGGGTATTCGCTGCAATGGCATCGTGCCCGGCGTGATTCGTACCGCCGCGATGGAAGGATGGGCCACTGATGAAATGCAGGAGGCGTTTCTCGATATGCATCAATGTCCTCGCCTGGGGCTGCCGGAAGACGTGGCCGCAATGGCGACGTTTCTGGCATCTGACGAAGCTGTTTTTGCCAACGGAGCCCTCTACTACATGGACGGGGGGATTAACTGCACGACGCCCATGGTGCCAGCTGTAAGGAGATTCCTGAAATGAAATCTGTTGATTTGAATAATCGTCTCGCTGGAAAAGTGGCTATCGTAACCGGCGGCGGTGGCGGAATTGGTTCGGCTGTCGCGCGTCGCATCGTTGCCGAGGGCGGCCAGGTAGTGATTGCCGACATCATATTGGACAGCGCTGAAGGCGTAGTGGAAGAACTGGGTGACGCGGCGCTGGCAGTGCAGTTTGACGCGGGCGATCCAGACTCGATCAAGTCTTTGATCGCGCAGACTGTCGCCCACTTTGGCGGCCTCGATGTTCTGCACAACAATGCAGCCATTACCACGCCTGAGATCCAGAAATACGATACCACCGCGGTCGATATCCCGCTGGATGTCTGGAAGCGCATTCTTGATGTCAATCTCACAGGCTACCTGCTGGGTTGCAAATATGCGATACCGCATATGATCGCGCGCGGTGGTGGTTCAATCATTAACACGGCGTCCAACTCGGGTATCGTCGGCGACCTGAAACGCATCGGCTATGGTACTTCCAAGGCCGCAATCATTAACCTGAGCAAGCATGTTGCCACTCAGTACGGGCGGCAGGACATTCGCTGCAATGTCGTCGCGCCGGGCATCATTCTGACGCAGGCAACACTGGAAAGTGTGCCTGACATTGCGCAGAGTTTTGGCAAACACCTGGCGCTTGCACGCATGGGTACGCCTGAGGACGTCGCAAACCTGGTGGCCTATCTGGCCTCTGAAGAATCGTCCTATATGACCGGGCAATGCCTTTCCATTGATGGGGGTTCACTGATCCACCAGCCACATTTTGCCGATTACATGGGTGACCAATAGAGCGGGGTTTCGGGTCATTGCGTGCTAATCAATGAGCTCAATTGATCCCACAATCAATCAGACAATCAACGAGAGAATGAGAACTGACTATGACCGAATTGAGTTTTTCAGAGCTGGGAATTGATCCTGCGGTGTTCAACAAAAAGTACGGCCCATGGGTGTTAATTGCCGGCGCGTCCCATGGCCTGGGAGCCGTATTCGCGCGCCAACTGGCGTCGTTGGGCTTGAACTGCGTGCTGTTGTCGCGGCGGCCCGCTGTATTGGAAGCGTTGAAGAAAGAACTGGAGTCAGACTACGGCGTTGAAGCACTGGTTATTGGGGTCGACCTGATGACTGAGGATGCAGTGGCGACAATCATCGATCAAGTAGGTGATCGCGAAATTGGCTTTTTGGTTTACAACGCTGGAGCACCGCCGCTTACCGAAGCTTTTCTTAAAGTTTCCGCTGATGACTGGGAGGGGTTTGTACGGATGAACACCTCTACTGTTTACCGCTGCTGCCATCATTTCGGCAGCCAGATGATTGAGCGCGGTCGTGGTGGAGTCATTTTGGTAGGCTCTCATGCCGCCTTCGGTGGGACAAAGAAACTCAGTTTATATACAGCAACCAAGGGTTTTATGCTGAATCTGGGTGAATCCCTATGGGCCGAATGGAAGGACCTGGGCGTGGATGTTCTGAACCTTGTTATTGGCTCCACAGATACACCCACCATGCGAGAACACATGGCCGCTCATGGTGTTACAGCGCCAGAAGGTCTGCCGACGCCCGAAGAAATTATTCCGCTGGGCCTGGCGCAGCTCGGTGACGGCCCTTCGCTGGTTCACCCGGACGATGTAGACGTGTCGGCGGGGGAGAAATCCCATGGCGATTTGCGTCGCGATCACGTGATTGAAAGCACGCGCATTTCTGCGCAGTTCATCGGAGACTGAGTTCGCTTCACCCGTAACAGACCCATTGGAGCAGCCATGCAAACGATAACAACAGACGTTCTGGTAGTGGGTTCCGGTGGAGCCGGCTTGACCGCAGCCACCGTGGCCGCCAAACGCGGCCTTGACGTACTGCTGGTGGAGAAAACGCCCGAATTCGGTGGCACCACAGCCTGGTCCGGTGGTGGCATCTGGGTACCGTGCAATGCGCTGGCGCAATCCGCTGGGCTGCACGATAGCGTTGACCAGGCGCGAAGGTATGTCAAAGAGGTCATCGGTCCCACTTTGCGTGACGATCTGCTTGATGCCTTCCTTCTATCCGCTCCCGCTATGGTCGATTTTCTGCAGGAAAACACCGCGGTAAAATTTTCCCTGCACGAAGGGTTTGCAGATTGGTATCAAGACCTGCCCGGTGCGACGACGTCAGGTCGATTGCTGGCGCCCCTTGAGTTCGATGGTCGTGAGCTGGGGCCGCATTTGCCGCAGCTGCGTGAACCGTTGCATGAATTCAATGCCCCGGCTGGCATGATGATCGGGTTTGATGACATGCCGCATATTGCCAATATCAGAAAATCCTGGAAATCGTTTCGGTACATTGCGGGGTTGGTCACGCGTTTCTTGTGGGACAAAATTCGTTACCAGCGCGGTACGCGGTTGACTATGGGTAACGCGCTGGCCGCTCGCCTGTTCAAATCCAGCATCGACGCGGGAGTCACACTCTGGCCGTCAACGCCCATGCTGCAACTGGAGACGGACGGCGCGGCGGTGGTTGGCGCCACCGTTGAGAAGGACGGCCAGCCATTGCGCGTCGTGGCGACACGAGGCGTCATTCTGGCCAGCGGCGGGTTTTCTGCAAACTCGGAGTTCCGCAAGCGGTTTATACCGTTCCCAGATCAGCATGTTTCCATGGTTTGCGCAGGGAATACCGGTGTGGCTATCAGCAATGCACTGGAACTGGGGGCAGGGTTTGACGGTGACAATATCAGTAACGCCGGTTGGCTGGTGGTTTCGGTTCTTCAGCAAGCCGATGGTTCAGTAAAAAAATTTCCGCATCTGTTTATGGACCGTGGCAAACCGGGCTGTATCGCCGTCAGTCTTGAGGGCAAGCGGTTTGGCAATGAGTCCACCACCAACTTGGTGACGCCGATGCACCAGAGCGGGTCGGTGCCAGCCTATTTATTGTGCGATCACAGATTCATAAAAAAATACGGTCTTGGCCTGGTTCGCCCCGGTGGCATTGGCCTGAAAAAAATGCTGCAGGCAGGGTATATCCTGCACGGTGACAGCCTGGCGCAGTTGGCCGATAAAGCCGGCATTGCAGCGGACAATCTGCAGACCACGGTCGAACGATTCAATCGATATGCAGAAAAAGGGTTGGATGAAGACTACGGCCGCGGCAGTGACAAGGACGATTTCAGTATGGGCGACATCAACCACAAGCCTAATCCGTGTCTGGGGTCGATCGTGAAAGAACCTTACTACGCCGTAAAAATATTTCCTGGGGACTCCACCACAACGGTTGGTCTGAAAGTCGATACACAGGCTCGCGTGCTGGACCGGCAGGGACAGCCGATTCCTGGTTTGCAGGCGGTAGGTTTGGATATGAATTCTCTGTGGCGCGGTAAAGCGCCGTCCCACGGTGGCAACAATACCTTAAGCCTTACATTTGGCTATATCGCTGCCAATGCATTGGCTGATCAATAAACACAAGGTTCAAACGGGCATGGCGGGCAGCAGTAGTGAATAACAGAAGCATCAACCTTGCTGAGTTCAAACAATCCTGGCGAGTACTACTGTTGTCTGTGCTGGGTATTGCAGTCAGTATCAACGCGGTGCTGCTGTATGGTTTTGGTACTTTGGTAGTCCCCTTTGAAGACACGTTTGGCTGGAGTCGCAGTGCACAGCAAGTTGCCATCTCATTTCTATACGGCGGCGCTGTGGTCGGTTTGCAGGCGGTAGGATGGCTAAACAAACGCTTTGGTATCCAGCGCGTTACGGTAATTTCTCTGTTGCTGATGGCTGTGGGTTACCTGGCCTGTACCCAGTTGATAGGTGGCTCAATCTGGACGCTCTATCTGATGTTCGCGGTGCTGCCGATTATTGGGATGGGCGCGCTGGCGGTAACCTGGACGCAGTTGATTAATCTGTGGTTTGTAGAGAACCGGGGTTTGGCGCTGGCGATCGGTTTATCCGGCACGGGAATTACCGCGGTTGTGGCGCCGAACATGATGGCGTGGAGTATTGAGCAGTATTCCTGGCAGGCACCCTTTGTGCTGCTGGCTTGCCTGAATCTGTTACTCATTCCCCTGTCTCTGCTGTGGTTTCGCCTGCCGCAGGAAGCTCGTCCAGCAACCATTAGCCCGCAGCAAGCTGATGCATCTATTCTGGCGGTGCAGGGAATCAGCTACCGGGACGGCATTGGCGCGCCAAAATTCTGGATTTGCAACCTGGCGCTGGGACTCGTTGTTTCAGCAGTAGTAGGCATTGTCACCAACACGATCCCGATATTAAGAGACGCCGGTTTTGCGATGTCGGAAGCGGCTTTTATCTTCAGTTTTTTTGGACTGTCTTTGATTACAGGTCGCCTGATAGTTGGGTATTTGCTGGATCGCTTATGGCCGCCGGGCGTCGCCGCCTGTAGTCTGGTGCTGCCGGCTATTGGCTGCATGATCTTTTTGAGCGGAGCCGATAGTTTTATATGGCTGGTCGCAGCCGTGGTGCTATTCGGTCTGGGCGCAGGCGCTGAGTTTGATATCGCCGCATTTCTGGTGGCCCGCTATTTTGGACTGGCTGACTATGGCCGGCTCTTTGGTTTTCACCAGGGCTTGATTACGGTTGCGTCGAGTTTGGCCCCGCTGATGTTTGCTGCAATGTACCTGCAGTCACAGAATTATCAGCTGTTGTTGTACTACTGCCTGGCGGCTACTTTGCTGGGCCCCTTGTTGTTACTGTCGTTGGGGCGGCCGCCCGACTTCTCGGCCGACCCTGTTACCCCTCAAGGGCAAAGCAGAGCCATGCAGCGGCAATGAATGCGGCGCTGGATTTACTTTTTCCCGTAAATTTCAGGGTAAACGTCTTCGGGTGGCCCTATGCTGGGGCCGAGAATAGAACCGACCATCTTGTGTCCCCAAGTGCTCATTTTTTCCGGATTCAGCTCAAAGGGATCGCCGTGCCAGGGCTCGATTTCGGTGATGCATTCAAAGGCAAAGCCGGAAGGATTGAAATGGTAAAACGACATGTGTGGGTCCTGCGTGTGCTGGCCCAGTGTCATTAATAGGTCCAGTTCTCTATCCAGGACAATGTCGTAGGTTTCACCTACATCGCGCACGCTGTCGACAAACAAGCCCACATGTTGAATTCCCATGCGTCCGGGAGCCAGACCGTAGGCGATATCATGGCTTGTCTGGTCATTCAGCTTGGCACGCAGAAACTCGGTTTTGCCTTTACCCGCCCCCCAGCCATACCACTGCATGCCCATCACTTCGATGAGGAAGTGTTCCAGTTCGGGTGTAAATTCAGGTGTCATTAGGACAAGGTGGCCAACGCCACGCTCATCACACTTGAACCCGCCGTGTGGTCTGCCGGGTGTGAACGATCGAGGTGTCCATTTCTGGGCGTAAAAAAGTTCGTGCTGGTAGCCGACGGGATCTCGAAAACGCACCAGCTCTTTTACGCCACGCGTTGCGCAAAGTTCCGCATCCCCAACGGTGTACTCGACTTCGTGCTTGTCGAGCGTTTTCACCGCATCGACAAAGTCCAGGCGGTTGCGCGTTTCCCAGCCTATATAGGAAACCCGCTCTATCTCCCCCGGGTGAAATGCCATGCGATGGCGGCGATCATCCATCTTGAAGTACAGCGAGTCGGGATCTGATTCGGGCGAATTGGCAATCTGGAACCCCATGACTTGCGGGCCATATTCTCGCCATTCGTCGAGTTTGGCGGTTTCGAAACCAAGGTAGCCGATACTGATAATGTTCACGTTGTTCTCCAGATTGTTATCGTTATCCTCAGGGCAAGACTAGGTGGCCAAGAGGCCGCCGTCTATCACCACGTCGGAGCCCGTCATGTAGGTCGCCTCGCCGGAGGCGATAAAGGCAGCCAGAGCGGCCACCTCTTCAGATTCACCCGGCCGATCCAGTAGTACCCCATCCAGCAACTTGCCTCGCATTTCCGGGTTTTCTATAAATGGTGCAGTGCCTGGCGTTTTAATAAACCCCGGGCTGATACTGATCGCCCTTATGCCGACGGGCGCGCCCTCTACTGCCAATTGCCGAGTGAAGGAAACCACAGCACCCTTGGCGGCGGAGTGCGCCGTTTTACCGGTTAACTTAGAGCCACACCACGCAGCGGTAGACGCGACATTGATAATGGTACCCCCTTGGCGTGCCAGGTATTGCCACGCGTAACGGGTGGTATAAAAAACCAGGTCCAGTTCGTTGCGGATAACGAAATGCCAGTCATCAATTGAAAACTCACCAATCGGGGCGAAGCGAGTCGCTGAAGCATTGTTGTAAAGAATGTCAATACGGCCGAACTGTTCTGCCGCGTCCTCTACCCACGCCTTGGCCTGCTCGACGTCACCCAGATCAACCGGCGCACTACCTTGCAGTTGCAAGCCCTCAGACGCCAGTATTGCGCAGGTTCCCTTGTGGCTCTGTGCATCAAGGTCACAGCCAATGACGGTGGCTCCCTCACGGGCAAAACGCAGTGCAGCGGCACGTCCCTGACCACCTCCAGTACCGGTGATCAGTGCGATCTTGCCTTCAAGTCGCTTCATGACTGACCCCGCAGACAACTAGTCGGTAACAACTTTAAGCACCTGGGCAGGACAGCAATCTGCGCCCTCGATAGCGGCGTCCAGAAGATCATCCGGAACAGTATCCGTCGCCAGATAGACGGTGCCGTCTGAATTGAGTTTGTAGATGTCGGGGCAAACAGAGTTGCACAAGCCGTAGCCGCAGCACAGTTCGAGCTCGGCATAAACTTTGTTTACTTTGTTGGCAGATTCGTTGCTCATAGATTCAACCTTATCATTATGGGCGCACTGATTTTCTGCGCTGGCGGACAAACTATTACACAGATAGCTAAAAACTGTCTATATTGCACTGTTGGGGAGGTTTTCACATCTCACCTCATGAGATACCCCGAAAAATCGGTTATGTGGTGGCCAATGCATACTTTAAATCGTTGTTAATCAGTGTGATAGCACTGTTTTTGGGTCGTAGGAAAATCTCGTTCTTATCATTATTCTCCTGCCTTACCTGCTGTGATTGTAGAGCCGATTTTTAGAAAGACGTTTTACCGCGAGACAAACAACTTTTGTTCGCTTGCTATATTGAGGTCAAATAATAGTTAAACAGAAAGTGAATATGTGTAACACTTAAGGCTGACTGGAGCGTAAAGCTGGATGCATAACGATATAAATGCTCTTGGTCATCGCATCTGCGTGTACTGGTAATTCCGGGTGTTTGCAGTTTCCACGGTGTTGCCAGATACAAGAAATACGTTCTCAAACGAACGCAAGAAATAATAACTGAGAGAGTGAGAGACTATGTTGAACAAAAATAGATCGGCCCTGTTCTGCGCCAACCTGTTGGCCATCAGCGTATCCGCTGCCAGTGCTACCGCGTTTGCCCAGGACACCAGCGGTGAGTCGGCCAGTGGTTCAAGCGCAAGCGATGAAGTGCGCATGTTGGAGGAAGTGATGGTCACGGCCCGGCGCAAGCAAGAGGATTTGCAAACGGTGCCAGTCAGTGTGGTAGCCCTGACGAGTGAGGCGCTACTTGAGGCAAACATTACGTCGTTTACCGATTTGCAGCAAAACGTGCCGGGCGTCTTTTTTGCCGGTAGCGGCGGTGCCAACAACCCGGTTTATGTAATCCGCGGTCAATCCAAAGGTCTGCTGGGGACCTCATCTCCAGCGGTCGTAAGTTATTTTGCAGAAGTTCCCCAGCCATCCTGGGGTAGCGCAGTGCCACAGTTTGATATGGCGGATATTCAAGTGCTGAAAGGGCCGCAGGGCACATTGTTTGGGCGTAACACTACGGGTGGAGCGATTCTTTATAACCCTCAGACACCTTCGCATGAATTCGGTGGCTACGTTGGCGGCACGCTGGGTGATGAAAACCATCGCCGTGTGCAGGGCGCAGTAGATATTCCGCTGATCCAGGACAAGTTGGCTATGCGCCTGGCTGGGGATATCAACCAGCGAGATGGTTATACGAAAAACATCGGCGTTGGTGACGATCTGGATGCAGTCGATACGCAAACCTTTCGCTTGTCACTGCTGGCAGAGTTTGGCGACTTGCGTAACATCCTGATCGTCGATAAATACGACAGCGAAAACGACGGTTTCAATACCTCATTGACGGCCGATGGTTTTACGGAACCCCTGTCTGTTGTGGTGGGGCAGAATGGCACGCTCAACGCATTGGGTCTGACGGACCAGATGCTGGAGCAGTATGCGCTGGCTGACGAACGCGGCCCTTTTGTTAATGATCATTCTTTTGCGGGTTATGAAGAAAACGACCGCCTGACGATCGTCAACCGTACCGAATACGCCATTAACGACAACCTGGAGATTGTCAATATCTTCGGTTACCAGGCGACAGAGTTGGCCTATGCGCCCAATATTGACGGTATCCCTGCGCTGCAGCTGAGCAGTGCCTTTGTCGATGCCGCGGTGTTTGGCGCGCCAGGCTCCGGCTTGACCAACTCCGCAGATATCACCATGGTCAAGGCAACGCTGGTCGACGAATCCAAGCAAACCAGTAACGAGTTCCAGTTGCGCGGCAGAGCTTTCAATGACCGGCTGGACTGGCTGGTCGGCGGGTTCTGGGTCAAGCTTGAGCCAGACGGCGCCGGGCAACAGAACGGCACGACCATCCTGTCTGCCGTGATCGACCACAATGTGCCCGCCCCGACACCGAATCCGTTGGTGGTGGGTTTTGGTCCCTCCAATGGCCAGTACCTGTTCCTGACGGACGAGTCTGTGGCGGTCTTTGCCCACGGTGAATACGATCTGACCGATACGCTTTCTGTTGAACTGGGCGTACGCTATACGGAGGATGATTTTGAAGCTTGCGTTGGAACCGGTGCGACAACCTTGCAGGGTGGAGAGCGCATGGCCACGATCTCCGAGGCGCAGTGCCGCGCGGGTGACCCGGCAAATGTCAGAGGTTCTGGCGTCATTGAGACTGACTCAAATGAGGTGACATGGTCGGCGGGTGTGAACTGGCAGGCAACCGATGACCTCTTTGCCTATGCAGTCGCTCGTCACGGGTATCGAGCAGGGGGAGGTAACGGTCCGGTTTTCTCCGGTGCACTGGAGCCCTATCAAACCTTTGAACCTGAGACGATAGACGATTTTGAGATAGGCATTAAAGCGGACTGGAATCTGGGTGGCATGGTCGCGCGCACGAACATCTCATACTTCTCGGCCGAGATCAGCGATGCTCAGGGCGACATCGGCGGCGGGGTACAAACGGGCAGCGCCTGTGATCCATCCAACCCGGCCAGTACTCCCGACGGCAACTGTGATCCCTCTGATGACCCTACGGGCGGCGCGTTGGTGTTGAATGTTGGCGATACATCGGTAGACGGTGTTGATATCGAGCTGGTGTTGGCGCCAACAGAAAACTTGACGTTGAGCTTCAACGCGACCTTCCAGGACTCAAGTGTTGACAGCTATATCGCGCAGGACAACGCGTTCATCGACGCGATTGTGCAACGCGGTGGTGCCGATCCCTTTCTGTTCTTTGTCGATGATACGATTCAGGCCAATATTCGCTACTCCATACCGCTGGGCAACGTGGCAGAAGAAATGGTTCTTAACCTGAACTATTACGATACCGGCGATGCAGTGAAGGGCGATGTCAAAATTCCGGGTTACAGCCTGACCAACTTCCGGGCAGACATGCGCGGTGTGATGGGTTCCGCTATTGATGTGTCCCTCTTCGTCAATAACGTCACCGACGAGGAATACGCGATCGCAAGTGGTGCATCAACCACCGCGCTGGGCGTTGGCGGTTTTGTGTACGGTGCGCCGCGCCTCTGGGGTTTGGAAGCACGCTACAGATTCTAAACGTCTGTTGTCTGACTGATTACCTGAGCCGCCAATGGGGATCCATCTGGCGGCTTTTTTTGGGTGCTGGATCTGAACTTGCTAGAGAGACCTTTGATGAATACAGCAGAAATCACCAAACAGGACGAAGCAAAACTTCAGGCCCGTATTGAAGCGCTGGTCGGCGGCAAGGTCATTGCCATGTCGCGACAGGTGCGCTGGCGTCCCTCCTGGTTTGTCGACGTTGAAAAAGACGGAGACATTGTAAAAATCTACGCGCGTGGAGATCGCAACAGCGATGTAGTGCCTTTCCCCGATTTAAAGCGCGAGGCTGATGTGCTGTCGGTACTCGGGCAATATGGTATTCCCGCCCCTCATATTTACGGCATGTGTGATGAACCAGTGGCCATTGTTATGGAGTGCTCGCCGGGTACGCGCGATGTATTGGAAGCCAAAGATGACGAGGAACGTCGCAGTGTTGCCCGTCAGTACATCAAGTCGCTGGTGGATATGCATCAGTTGCCCTTGCAGCCCTTTGTGGATGTCGGTGTAGATAAACCTGAAGGCGCGGAAGAAATTGCGTTGGCCGGCCTGAAGGCCTACTGGCCGCTCTATGAGAAGCACAAAGCGGCGCCGGATCCCTTCATTGAATTTGCTATTCGCTGGCTGCGTAGCAACTATCCGCGCCATCGCTCTCAGGCCAGTTTTATCGCATTTGATGCGGGCCAGTTTATGTTCGAAGGGGGCAAAATCACCTGCTTCTACGACTTTGAGTTTTCCATGATCGGAGATCCAATGACGGATCTTGCCACCATGGCGATGCGTCATTCCTACGAGCCCATGGGTGAAAATATTGAAACGCTCTGCCAGTATTACAGTGAGCTCAGCGGGACACCGGTAGATGCGAAAGTGGTGCGCTATCATCATGCTCTCTTTTCGACGGTAGCCTGTATGCAGTTTATCGGTACTGTCGTGAACCCCAAACCGGGTGATCCCCACGACGTTTATCTCGAATGGGCATTGGCACTGCGCCGCACCCTGCTCAACGCGCTCGCGGACAGCATGGGTGTGAAGCTGGAGTCACCGCAAGCGCTGACAAGTGCACAGGGCGTCAACCGCAATCTCTATACAATGCTGCAAGACTTTCTCGGTCGTATCGACACTGCTGATCCAATGTCTGAAGCGGTAAAAACCCAGGCCGCACGTGTCGTAGAGTATGCAGCCGAGGTCGATGGGGTTGGGCTGGAACTCTCGCAGTTGGCGCTGCGCGACGCCGAGCCCTTTGTGGGGCAGTGCGATGATGTCGCCCAGATGCGTGCCAGATTGGAGAGTTTCGTGCAAACGGCTGAGCCAGAGAGCAACGCGGCTTTGCTGCAGCTTTTTGCTAACGATATTGAACGGCAGGTGATGGCCTTCGGTAAAATATCGATAGGGCAGTCTGCTGCGCATATACGACTGGAATCTTTTGCCTGATTCTGCCAGCTGTTGTTCAGTTGCAGGGCGCTGGCAAATAGCCGGACACTGGCGAGTTACTCCTTCACCAACAGTACGCTGCCGGCCAGCGGCCCGCCGCCGGCTGCAACGACAGCCACGTCGTGCGCTTTGGTTTGACGCGCGCCAGCCCGTTGCCATAGCTGGGTGCAGGCCTCGTGCACATAACCCAATCCATGCGTGCGACCACCGGACAGTTGCCCGCCGTTGGTATTGATGGGCAATTCTCCATTCAAGGCAATGCGGCTGCCGCCCTCAATGAAGCGGCCAGCTTCACCCTTGGGGCAGAGTCCCAGCGCTTCCATCCACAGTAAGGTCAGGATGGAAAAGCCATCGTAGAGCTGAGCTGATCCCACGTCTTTGGGTGTATAGTCTGTGCGTGCCCACATCATCGCAGCGGCGTCCTGCGCCGCCATGCCGGTGAGGTCGATCTGATCCCAGGACCAAGGTTGGTGCAAGGCGGAACCCAATGCTTCAATCCGTATGGGTGTATTTTTACAATCCTGTGCAGTGTCGCGACGGGACAGGATAATGGCGGTAGAAGCATCGCAGTGCACGTCGCAGTCGAACAGTCGCAGGGGGGTGGATATGTAGCGTGACGACATATAGTCGTCCATGCTCAAAGGATCGCGAAACACCGCCTTTTCGTTCAAGGCCGCATTGGCACGACAGGTGAGGGCGATCTGGGCAAGCTGTTCTTCCTTGGTGCCGAACTGGTGGAAGTGCCGCTGTGCGTACATCGCCATCAGGTTGATGCCCGACATAACATTGAAGGGTGTATACCACTGCCAGAAAAAGCTGGTATCACGACCGCTAGTCTTGTTGGTCAACGCGCCGGCGGTTTTATCCACCAGGCGTCGGCTGGATTCGGTAATTGTGCGAAATACCAGTACGTGCTTACACAGTCCTGCAGCGATAGCCATGGCGCCGTTGATGATGCCTGCTATAGGTCCAGGACCTTCGTAACCTCCGCCATACCAGTTAACCTTTAAGCCCATGGTACCGATCAGCGCGTTAGGGCCAACGGGCGAAAAAGCATCGCCGTTGTTGTTGTCGCCCGGCCAGCTTGCAACGCCATCGATATCGTCGCGCGTTAAACCGGCATCGGCTATGGCCTCTCGGCAGGCGTCTACCGTCAGTTGCATAGCCGATTGTGAGGACGGCCGGCCGACTTCAGACTGACCAATTCCGGTGATGGCCACGTCTTTCTCGCGCACTCTGTCAAAGCTCATTGGTCTGCCTCAAACAAGGGCAGCCAAACGTCTTCCTGCTGAAGAAATTTCACATTCACACGCATGCCGATATGAACTGATTCTGGGTCGCAGTCGATGACATTACTCACTAAGCGCAGGCCGGCCTGTTCGTCCAGCTGCACTATGGCGATGACGAACGGTACATCCAGTTCAGGATGCCAGCGCTGGTGATTGATGGTGTAGGTGGCCACGACGCCTTTTCCACTCACTTCGCGCGGGGCAATGTTGTCCCCTGTGCAGCGCGGACAGATAGGTCCTGGAGGGTGGAAATAGCGCTCACAATCGTTGCAGAAGTGGATCATCAGGTGACCGACACCGCCACCTTGCCAGAAGGGACTGGACTCGACTGAGAGGGCGGGAAGTTTTCGCTTCATTTTCTGCATCTTTTTTACTCACCGTAAAGCTATTCTAGCATTGTTTGTAGACAGAATAACCGAATGTGTTTAGTATTTTCCCATATAAGCAGGTTTCGAGCGCTTTTCTTGCAGCCCGGCATATTGCCACGGTATCCAGCGGGGCGCGACGAAGTCGACAAATTTACACGCAACCGGGCTCGCAGCGTCAGCCCGCCCGAGGGAAGTAAAGTGAGGCTCGTTACTTACTCCAACTCAGCCGGTGTTCAGCGCTCGGGTGCATTCATAGAAAATGATCGGTGTATTGTCGATCTTGTAAGCGCTGCCGAAGCGGTTCACGGCCATGCTTCTTCGGCGTTCACATCTGTCCTGGCGTTGGTCGAGGCGGGTGATGATGCCCTGGCCGCTGCGGCTGCACTGGTGTCACGCGCGCCGCAGAATTCCGTTATCGAGCGCGAACTTGTGCAGCTCATGGCGCCCATTCAGCCACCTCCGCAAATGCGCGACTGCTCCTGTTTTGAACTGCACCTTGTGCAATGCTATGCAGCGGCTAGAAGAGGCGCGGCGGCGAGAACGCCAGATCCCGAGGCGGCGTTGAAGGCGATCGATACCACCGAAGATGATCGAGCGATTGCGACTTTTCGTAGACAACCGATCTACTATAAATGTAACAGGTTCAGCGTGGTTGGTGCTGACCAGAATGTGATCTGGCCGGCTTACAGCAAAGCGCTGGATTTTGAACTGGAGATGGCTTGTTACATCGGTAAAAAGGCGCTGGATGTGCCCGCCGATAAAGCCTCAGACTATATCGTTGGCTTTACCATCTATAACGACATGAGCGCCCGCGACGCCCAGGGTTGGGAAATGCCGGGCAGACTGGGTCCCGCCAAAGGGAAAGATTTTGATACCGGTAATGTGATGGGCCCCTGCCTGGTTACCCGCGATGAAATAGATAACGTTTACGACCTGGATATGATTGCCAGAGTGAATGGCGAGGAATGGGGTAGAGGCAACAGCCGTGACATGTTTTGGAAGTTCGAAGACGTGATCGCGCATATTTCAAGATCAGAAACGCTTTACCCGGGCGAGGTCCTTGGCTCTGGTACCGTCGGTAACGGCTGTGGTTTGGAGCAGTTGCGCTATCTCAAGCCGGGCGATGTGGTTGAGCTGGAAATCGAGCAATTGGGAATTCTACAAAGTCGGGTCATAAAACCTTAAGCGGAGCCTTGGTAAAGGCTTCGAAAATCACGCTAGCTGTGTGATTAGCAAAACAGCTACCGCAGCAGTGTTAAACAGGAGATAAAAATGTCAGCCAAAAAGGGTCCGGTACTCCGCGATGGCACCGCAGTTGCAGATCTGGTTGATCTGGAAATGCGAGAGGTAAAGTTGCGTGCTCTTTCCGATCAGGAAATCTATGAAATAGAGCAGGAAAAAGTGTTCGGCAAGGTCTGGTTGCTGCTGGGGCATGACACTGAAATACCCAACTCCGGTGACTTCGTGCAACGACACATGGGAGACGATTCCGTAATTGTCGCCCGCTCTCGCGATGGAGAAGTGCATGTGTCGTTAAACGCGTGCCCGCACCGCGGTATGAAGGTTACAACGCACGAAAGCGGCAACACCCAGGTTCACACATGTATCTATCATGGATGGGCGTTCAAGCCCGATGGTGAGTTCCTCGGTTCTCCCGTTGCCGAACAATGTATGCACGGCTCCTTGCGGGGTAAGGATGAGCTGGGCCTGCAGCAGGCGCGCGTCACCTTGTACGGCGGTTTGATCTGGGCAACCTGGAATCACGATGGTCCCTCATTTGAGGAGTTCCTCGGCGACGCCAAATGGTATTACGACATGTTGTACACCCGCAGCAACAAAGGCCTGGAAGTCGCTGGGCCGCCGCAGCGCTTCATTGTGCGCGGCAACTGGAAGACGGCCGGAGAACAGTCTGCCGCCGATGGTTTTCATACCTTAACCCTGCATCGCTGGCTGGGAGAAGTCGGTAATTACAAGTCAGACTCGGGTAAAACGCAGGGCAGCGAGTTAACCGAAGAAATGTACGGGGCAGAGGTCAGTTCGCCTAATGGGCACGCGTTACGCTGTATAGACCTGGCCAGAAAGATCAAGAAGCTGACGGGCAAAGATGCCTCTGAGTTGTCGGTTGAAGAAAAGTTGCACGCTTTGCCACCTCCAGGTATGACGCCTGATATGGTGGGGCAACTGGCGCAGAATTTGTCGCCCGAACAAATGCAGGTGATGTCGTGGATGCCACCACAGGTGGGCGGCATGTTTCCCAATATTATTTTCGAATTCCTGTATATCCCGCAGGCTGACGGCACGGTAGTCGGCTCTCTGGCATTGCACACTTACGTGCCAAAGGGGCCAGACAAGCTGGAGTTTACCAACTGGATTTTCGTGGAAAAAGACACACCGCCCGAACTGAGAGAGCAGATGATCCAGCAGAGCGTGCGCTTGCTGGGGACCTCAGGCATGGTTGAAGCTGATGACTCGGATACCTGGCCGCACATGACGCTTGCGTCCAAGGGAGCGCAGGCGCGCAAGCAGAGTATGAAGTATCAGGCAATCTATGAAACGGGTGCTCCAGAGGGTTGGCCTGGTCCTGGAATTGTTAATGAAGGTTTTACCAAGGACGATCCCCAGTGGCATTGGTGGAAGTACTGGTATGAACTGATGATGGCTGACGACTGATCTGTAGCCAATCGTACCAAACCAAACCATGAACATATTGAGGATTCAGCCATGACGGAAACAACTAAACCCGAGGCGCAGATGGGTAATTCTGTGGGTATCGGGTCGGACATTTACAATCAGGTCTTGCAGCACTATTACACCGAGTGCTTGCTGCTGGATAACCTTCGCCTGCAGGAGTGGGGGGCTTCACTGGCCACTGACCTGAAGTACACCGTGCCAGTGCGCCAGACTCGCACCGTGCAGGATATTGAAGCATCCTACATCCGTTCCGTGCAGCATATGGACGATGACTATGGCTCTATTATGGGTAGAATCATGCGCCTTAGTGGTAAAAGTGCTTGGTCAGAGAACCCGCCGTCGCGGACTCGTCGGTTTGTTTCGAATGTTCAGGTTTTCGAGACAGAAAAATCCGACGAATATACATCGATCAATTATCTATTGCTCACGCGCAATCGCTTTGACGACGATTTCTTCGATCTTATTCCGTGTCAGCGCAACGATCTGTTACGCGTTGTGGACGGCGGTTTACAGCTGGCGCGCCGTGAGGTGTTGATCGACCAGGCTGTGCTAGGCACACCGAATCTGTCAATTTTTCTGTAGTTGGTTAGGTCGCTGTCGCTATTCTAGTGACATGGCGTCATGGCGAGCGGAAGTATGTATTGAGCCTAGTCGACGCTAAGCAGCTCATCAAGCCAGGGGCGATCGGCAGCGCAAAGCTCGTTACTGCGTTTGCTAAAGTCTTGCGTCGAGCCGACGATACGCAGTGCCTGTTCGGCCCTGTGCGGCTGCTGCGCGAAGCAGTGTCCACTGGGTCTCGCGTGAATCTCTTTATCCAGGTTGCGCAAACGGCCCAGTGAGATCATGGCGCAGCGGCGCAGCACAAGCGCCGCCTCTTGAGCGTCCTGGTCAAGATTATTGGCGGCCCAACGTGAAAAGCCTCTTCCGATAGGCAAGCCGTCATAAGGAGCTGGCCCGTGGATGTGGTCGTCTTCTAGATCCCAGCACAGAACACGTGAGCCATCGCGATGAAGCGCCGCCTGTGTAACACCGTTAATATGTCGTGGCACTTCAATATCGTACCTCCGGTGCTTGATACCGCGGGCAGCGCACGCAATGCCCAGGCCTGCTTCATCCAGCATGTGCGTGCAATGCATCCGCTGGTTGGTGAATTGAGTGACTGCGCTGCAGTCTGCCTCCAGAGGCATCCCTGTTAGTTGCTGCAATTCAGCGCTTGCGTCACCGCAGACAGTGTACGGCGTTCTGATGGCAGTTCCGCTTGCGTGGCTTAACCTCCCGTGGGCAAAGGTGAGCTGTACCCTGAAGTGATGGTAGTCGTCTTCGAGAGCAACTCTCGCTTCGCCGCTATGTACGTCACCCGCTGTGCGGATGTCTATCACGCGTCTGAAACTTGGCCTTTTCATGGATAAATGCCTGGTCTGCTAGTGGCGACTAAGCCGGAATAAAAGGTGGGGTTTGATTATTGTTTACAGTACCATTAAAAGTGTTCAATAAAAATTATACAGAGGAATCGACATGAGTCTGCTGGAAAACAAAGTGGCCTTGATTACCGGCGCTGGTGGTGGCATTGGTCGCGGGATTGCGCGTCGCTTCGCCCGTGAGGGCGCTGCTGTAATCGTTGCAGAAATTGATGCAGAAAGTGGTCGCAAGGTGGCAGCGGAGCTGCAGGAACTGGGTGGTCAAGGGCACTTTGTTCAAACGGACGTGCTGGACAAAGAGAGCGTTCTCAGCGCGATCAATGCAGCGGTCAGCCGATTCGGCGGTTTGGATATTTTGGTCAACAATGCCTTTGTGCCATCAGCAAACGTTTTACTCGAAGACAAAACGGATGAACAGCTGGAGCAGACATTGACCTCTACAGTCAAGGCGACCTGGTGGGCAATGCAAGCGTCATTGCCGCATTTTCGATGCCGTGGCGGCGGTAAAATTATTAATTTAACGTCGATAGATGCCGACACGGGTGCCTGGTTACATGCTGATTATAACGCTGGAAAGCTTGGGGTTGTCGGGCTCACTCGCAGTGCCGCTGTTGAGTGGGGGCGCTTTAATATTACGGCCAACAGTATCGCGCCAACGGCGATGGGAGCCACGTTTCACGCGCTCGCAGCAGAGAATCCCGGTTTTGCTGAGCATGCTGCATCCATGCGCCCATTAGGCCGGTGTGGCGATCCGGAGGAGGATATCGGGCCGGTTGCGCTGTTTTTGGCCTCAGATATGTCGCGCTACGTCACCGGCGAAACCATTCATGTGGACGGTGGTTTGCACCTGCCAGGTTACAATTCCCGACCCGCTGGCATGCCGATACGTGAGGCGTGAAGGTGGTCTTTTCGCTCCAATATCAGTGTTTCATCGGGTAAAACGTTTTAAGTTAAACATATTTGCATAAACTGTTTAAATTGGTCATTATTGAACCACGTCGCAGCGGCTGCCTTTTGACGGCTGGTAGGCGATGACAATAACGAACCAAATGCCCTGTGGTCTCTATCCAGGGGGTCTCACAGAGGAAGCAAACTATGCTCATCGACCTACACGCGCACGCCCCCCATCCGGATTATTACAACCAGCACCCATACTGGGGCCCAGCCTTTGAGCTGCAACCCGATGGTGATATCAAGTTGCGTGTTGGTGATTGGATATTGTCGCTGGGAGCACCTGAACGTAAAGCCGCTCTGCGCCAGGCGCACGCAGAAGGCAAGACCCTGGAAGTGAGTGAATATATGGAGCGCTGGCGCGATCCGAAGTTTCGTCTTGCCGGCATGGACTCTGCAGGGCAGAACGCGCAGGTAGTGAATGTGCCGTCACACTGCTACATGTACTGGACCGACAAAGATTTCTCGGTGTCGTTTTCACGCAAGGCTAATGAGGTGCTCGCAGAATACTGTTCTGCAGATCCCAGCCGCCTCATGTACTGGGCACAGGCGCCTTTGAATGCGCCGGAAGAAGCGGCTAAGGAAATTCGCAGAGCCTGCACAGAGTTCGGCGCGAAGGGCTTGAGTGCGGGCGGATCAAATTTCGGGGGGTTAGAGTTTGATTCCCCTGAGATGGATCCGGTTTGGCAGGCCTTGTGTGATCTGGATTTGCCGATGTTTGTGCATGGCTTCAATCAATCAGTGACCTGGGGCGACAAGGCAAACACTGATCGCTATGAAACCACTTCGATTGTCGGCATGAATTACGATGAGACAAAGGCATTCTGGTACATGATCAATGGCGGTGTTTTCGATCGCTTTCCCGATCTCAAGGTCTACATTACGCACGGCGGAGGTTTTGTGCCCTATCAGCTGGGACGCCTTGCGAACACGAATCCAAACCTGGATGTCTATCATAATAAAAAGCCCTTTCTCGATTACATGAAGAACTTCTACTTCGACGTTGAACTACACGAGCTGCCCATGCGGCAGGCAATGGTCGACGTTATTGGTGCAGATCGTGTGCTCTACGGTTCCAACTTTGGCGGCAGTGACGCAGTGCGACATGATCTTACTGAAGGGCTTAAGCTATCCGATGACGATCTGCAGAAAATTCGCTGGAAAAACGCATGTGAACTCCTGCATATCGACCCCGCAAAAGTAGGGTCACCGGCCAAGGGTGCCTGATTGTGAAACTGGCTCGCTGTGAAAAGGCCGCAGAGGTGTTCTGGGCGCTGGTAGATACCAGTGCCGACACAGTGCTGCCAATAGCAGGCTCGATAGAGCACTGGGGTCCGTCCATTACCCGGGCGATTAACGAAAACAGGGTGGCCGAGGCTGAGGCGGCCCTGGACAAGGTTGGGGCCTCTATCCCACTTGCCGATGTGCGCCTCCTGCCGCCCGTTGAACCGGTTAATCGTGCTGTTGTAGCCGGGGCCAACTATGTCAAACACCTCGCCGCAGATTTTGGTCTCTCCGCACCAGCGCAACCGGTTGCGTTCCTCAAGGCCTACGGGGCCTTAATCGGCGCCAATGACCCCATTCGTTACCCGCCCTTGACCCAGGAACTCGATCACGAGGTTGAGCTGGTCGTCAGCATCGGTATGACGCCGGTAGACCTCGATGACCCCATCAGCAGTGTATTGGGTTATACCGTGGGCAACGATGTGAGTGCGCGCGATCTGCAGCGCAGTGGTCCCAAGGGCATTGGCATGGATTTATTTGCCGCCAAAAGCCAGGACAAGACGACCGGAGTGGGGCCCTGGATAGTGACTCGCGATGAGTTTCCTCGCGGCACGCCCATCGTCCGGTTGATGCTGTCGGTAGACGGCGACGTGCGACAGGACGGCACCACAGCTGATATGACCTGGGGCGTGCCCGAACTGGTGAGCTTCGTGGAGCAACGCTCCAGCTTCGCGCCCGGCGACATCCTGTTTACGGGTTCTCCCGAGGGTGTGGGGCAGGGCACCGGTAAGTTTCTGAACCCTGGTGAACTGGTGGAAGCCAGTATCGAAGGCATTGGCGCGTTGCGTAACCAGGTATCCGAAAAGCATATGCAGGCAGGAAAATAATACGATGACTGATAGGAATTCCAATGTGGTAGTCGTCGGTTCCGGGCTGATGGGAACGGGTATAGCGCATGCCTTCGTAAGCAGCGGTTATGCGACTTTATTGGTAGACACTAACGACAAGGCGCTGGAACAGGCTCGCCAGGGTATCGAAGACATACTCGATGCAGGCGTCAAGCTTGGTAAAGTGTCGGCGGCAGATGCAGCGACTGCGAAATCGTTTTTGAAGGTAAGCACCACGCTTGATGATGCGCCTGTGGATGCAAGCCTGCTGATAGAAACCGTATCGGAAAACTTGGTTGTCAAACAGTCTGTCGTGAAGCAGGCGGCGCAACGACTGGGTGATACTGCAATCCTTGCGACCAACACCTCGGCACTGAGCGTGACGGAAATCGCCAGTGTGGTGGATAAGCCGCAGCGCGTGATTGGCATGCACTTTTTTAACCCGGTGCACAAAATGAAACTGGTTGAGCTGGTGCTGGGAATTGCCACAGACGAGCAAACCGTTGCCGATACCCGCGCCTGGTGCGACGCGATCAATAAAACGTCCATTTTGGTGAATGAGTCCCCTGGTCTCACAACCAGCCGTATGTCCGCCATGCTCGGCAATGAAGCCATGTGGATGCTGCAGGAAGGTACCGCCTGTGCCGAGGATATCGATACCGCGTTACGCATGGGTTTCAATCACCCCATGGGGCCGCTGGAGTTGGGCGACCTCACCGGCTGGGATACGCGTCTTGCTGTGCTCAAGTATCTGCATGCCACCCTCGGCGATAAATTCCGGCCCTGCCCGCTGATCATAAAAATGGTAGCGGCGGGACGTCTGGGACGCAAAGTAGGTCATGGCGTTTATAGCTACGACGAAAATGGCAAAGCGTTACCGGGCTCTGGTTTGAAGGGCAGTAACCTGTGAGTGAGGTTTTTATCGTTGATGCGGTGCGCTCGCCGGTCGGTCGCTACCGTGGTGGTCTGGCCAGCGTGCGCGCCGACCATATCGCCTCTCATCTTCTAAATGCTCTTCTTGAACGCAACTCAGTGCAGGCGCAATCCGTAGATGACGTGATTTTGGGCTGCGTCACCCAGGTGGGCGAGCAGTCTGCCAATATTGCTCGCACGGCTCTGTTGGGAGCCGGTTGGCCGCAAGATGTTCCGGGCCTCACGATTGATCGAAAATGTGGTTCTGGCGAGGTGGCAGTGCATGTCGCTGCGGGCCTGATTGCCGCCGGCTCTGCCTCTTTGGTGGTGGCCGGCGGGGCGGAGAATATGAGCCGCGTGCGCATGGGTGGCAACCGTGATGTGCACGGAGAACCGTTTGGCTGGATGGCCGAAGAGCGTTACGAGTTAACCGGCCAGGGTGAGGCGGCTGAACGTCTGGTCGACAAATGGCAGCTGACGCGTTCGCAGTTGGATGAGTTTGCCGTGCTTAGCCATGAGCGAGCAGCGCACGCCGCGCAGCAGGGTTTTTTCGACAACGAGATTATCCCCGTACCGGTGTCGCAGCTGCAGGAAAAAAACTGGCAGGAAGAGTCACCGGAGCTGTTGTCATACGACGAAACGATTCGCGCCGGAAGCACAGTGGAAAAATTGGCGATTTTGAAAACCAGCTTTCGTGATGACGGACGCCTCACTGCCGGCAATTCCTCGCAGATTTCCGACGGTGCGGCTTTACTACTACTGGCCTCCCGTGAGGCGTGTGAGCTGCATAATCTGCAGCCACGCGCGCGCCTGGTCAGTTTCACTACTGTGGGTTCCGATCCTACGCTAATGCTGACGGGGCCGATTGCATCCACGCGCAAGGTGCTGCAGCAGGCAGGGTTAACCGCAGACGACATCGATCTATTTGAGGTCAATGAAGCTTTTGCTCCGGTGCCTCTGGTTTGGCAACAGGAAATCGGGGTTGGCAGCGACAGGTTGAATGTTAACGGTGGGGCAATCGCTCTGGGCCATCCCTTGGGCGCCAGCGGTGCCCGCATCATGACCTCGATGCTGAATGAGCTTGAGCGCCGCAACGCCCGCTACGGTTTACAGGCCATTTGCTGCGCGGGTGGCATGGCTACCGCAACATTGATAGAGCGACTGTAGTTTGTTTTGAACCGCAGCAGTGTCACTTGTCAGCCAATGCGAACAGGTGAGCCGATAAAAATAAGGAGTTGAACGATGCAGATTGACCTCAGCGAAAAGCGGGTAATTGTTACTGGTGCCTCGCGTGGCATTGGTAAGGCTATCGCCATGGCTTTTGCGCAGGAGGGCGCACGCGTCGCCATATGTGCGCGCAGCGAGTCAGACATTGCATCTGCGGGTGCTGAAATGTCCGCGCCGGCGTCTGCAGTCATCGCACGCTCCGTAGACGTGACCGACACCAAGGGTGTGAAAAGCTTCGTCAATGAGGTGGCTGAAGCCTGGGGTGGCGTTGATGTGCTGGTAAACAACGCCGGACAGGGCCGCAGCGGTAATCTCGATACACTAACGCCCGAAGATATTCTGGAGCATGCGAACATTCTGCAAATGGGCCATTTTCGCTTTACCCAGGCTGTTGTTCCTCACATGCGCCGCCAGCAGTGGGGTCGAATTATCGAGGTCAATGCGCTTGCGGGCACCATTCCTACGCCGGAAGGTATTCCATCTGTCATCAATCGAGCCTCTTGCGTGGCTTTGTCGAAGTCCCTGGGAATGAACCTCGCGAAGGATGGCATCCTGGTGAACAGCCTCAACCTGGGCTGGATCGACACGGGCCAATGGGATCGCCATTTCAAGGAAATGCCGGCTAACGTGAGTCGCGATGAGTTTGATGAAATGGTACTCAAAGTGGTGCCGATCGGACGCTTTGGTAAGCCCGAGGATGTCGCTGGCATGGCGCTGTTCCTGGCCAGTGAGTATGCGAGCTTTATCAGTGCGGCTTCGATCGATATTGCCGGTGGCATGGCGGGCCAGATCGCCTACTTTCCGATGTTGAAGCGCGATTTTATTCAGGCGGCTCAGGACCGGCTGGATTGCGCTCATGAGTAAAGACAACGAGAAAAGATAGCAACCCCGAGATATCTGCAGTAACAATTTGGAGAGAACTATGTTCGATTTGTTAATGAGCGCTGACATGATGCTGGAAGACCCCGACGGTATGGCGGATCTGCTGCATGAAAAGCTGGGAATCCATAAGCACGAGCGGTGGCGGCAGGCGTTTGATAATCACCCTTACATCGCGCACTTTTTGCGGGTGCACAAGTCGCTTGCGGTAGCGCCGACTCGTGTTGAGCCGCAGTGGCACCTCGACAAGCCGAATCCGGGCGATCCTTTCTTCCACGACTTTCTGGAGAGTCTGAAAGACTATCAGGGGCGCTACCGCCCAATGCTCACTCATGCGGTTGTAATCACTCTGCGCATGCCGCAGTTCAGCGCCCTTATCGACAAGCTGATGCGTCGTGAGCTTCCCTTTCGTATGGCCCAGCGCACGGCAGAAATGCCTTTTGATCGCCTCTGGCTCGGGACCACGCCGGAAAACCCTGGTTACTCGCCCGAGGTAGATGGCGGCTTGTGTATAGAGGTAATGGGCACCGAACCATTGCAAATGCCAGCAGAAATCTTTGCGCCTGAACCCACCCAGCCGCGCGATTCCAAACCTGGCGATATGGTGCGTATCACGTCCAGAGGGTTTCTGGTCCGTAATCTGGAAGACGTACTGTGGCGCCTGTCTACCAATCTTGACTGGGAGCCCGCTGCTGTCGAGCAGCTCAATGGCGAAGGTTACCGTCGCGCGCGAATGGGGTTTAACTGCGTGGGCAGTGCCAGCCTCGATTTGATCCAGCCGACGTTCTGGGATTGTGAGGCAGGCCATTATCTGAATAACTGGGGGCCGGGTTTGTATTACATTCGTATTGGCGTCAACGATTTGCAGGCGAAAGCAGAGGACCTGAGTAAGCGCGGCGTGAAGTACATTCTGGTGGAAAGTTCCGAGGCGGTTGATGGCAGGGCCTTGTTGAAAGTTGATCCGTCACAGCTGCGCGGCCAGATGTTCGAATTCGAGGAAATCTAGGGTGAAAGACGTTTTGAATGCTTCGGTCAGCGTGGCAAAGGCAGACGGCGTTGGCTGGATCGTGCTGACTCGCCCGGCACAGATCAATGCCATCAATGATGAAATCCGACAAGGTATTGTTCAGGCCCTGCGTACCCTGGATGCAGACGCTGCTATTGGCGCCATTGTTATTCGCGGCGAAGGGAAACGTGGCTTCTGCGCCGGTGCGGATATCAAGGAACAGCGAGGCCCTGAAACATCGATAGAAGTACGGCAGCGGATGGAAGGAAATCGCTGGATTGAAAGCGTGGATGATGTGCAAAAACCGGTTATCGCGGCCATCCACGGTTACACCATGGGCGGGGGACTGGAGTTGGCGTTGGCCTGTGATGTTCGTTTTGCTGCACCTAATACGGTGATGAGCCTTCCTGAAACTGGTCTTGGCTTGATACCCGGTGGCGGCGGCACCCAGCGGCTACCGCGTCTGGTCGGCATGGGGCGTGCCATGGATATGATGCTCACCGGTGAGCGGCTCAGCGCCGAACAAGCAATGACTATAGGACTGGTAACGCGCGTGGCCACTTCTTCGGAATCGCATTTGCAGGAGGTGGCGGAATTGTCCGCTCTCATTGCCAGGCGTCCGCCGGTGGCTACACGCTATGTAAAGCGAGCTGTTCGAGCTGCTGCTGATCTTGAACTTAAGAAAGGTCTTGAGCTGGAAATGGATCTGTTTGCACTGCTGAAAACATCAGCGGATGCTAAAGAGGCCGCTATCGCCTTTACAGAGAAGCGGGCTGCAATTTTCAGCGGTAAGTAGATGACAGGGGCATGCGAGTCCTCGTCGGGCAGACACCTATAACAGGATAACGATAATGACTGACAGGAAATTGGAAGGACGCGTTGCCATTGTCACAGGAGCCGCCGGTGGATTAGGCGGTGAATCTGCCCGGGTGATGGCCAGCCACGGCGCTCGAGTCGCCATTGTTGATATCAACCTGGATGCCGCAGAGACGACCGCAGAAAACATTCGCGGCGAGGGCGGCGATGCCATTGCGGTGCGCTGCGATGTGTCACTGGAAAGTGATGTGAAGGATATGGTGACGCGTGTGGCGGATCACTATGGTCACATCGATATACTGCACAATAATGCGGCGATCCTGTCTAACGAGCAGCGTTCCAAAGATCTTGATATCGTCAATATGGACGTGGAGGCCTGGGATCGGGCGATGGCGGTAAACCTGCGCGGTTCCATGCTGTGCTGCAAGTACAGTATTCCGGAAATGCTTAAAATACAGCGCGGTTCCATTATCTGTTCTACCTCGGGTTTCGGCGTGCAGGGCGACATGACCCTGTCAGCTTATGCGGCCTCGAAAGCGGCATTGATCATTTTGTGCAAGAGTATTGCGGCGCAGTACGGCAAGCAGGGTGTGCGCGCCAACGCGTTGCACATTGGCCTGGCGCCCGCCGAAAATGCGCACGGCACGATGAATCCGGCGGTGATGGAAATCATTCGGCAGAATCACCTCACGCCTGACCTGGGTACGCCGCGACAGATTGCGGACACGGTGGCTTTCCTGGCATCAGACGAGTCGGGGTTTATTACCGGCTCCACGCTGGTGGCTGACGGCGGATTCTCCAGTCATGCGCCAAGTCTTGTGCAGGTGCGCGAATTGCTGGCAGCCAGTGGCTCCAACAAAATCTGACATCAGGGGGTTCCTCATGCAGGCAGACGGGGGCGTTAATCCCTGGGTGGTGGTTGTCTTTGCAGCACTGATGCAAGCGGTTGTTATCGGCACCAATATCTATGCCTTCAGTTTTTTTGTTGTTCCCTGGATGGCCGAGTTTCAGGTGGAGCGCGGCGCGTTAATGCTTGTGGTTACGGTTTCATCGCTGGCTGCCGCGGCAATATCTCCATTCTGTGGCTATCTGGTGGACCAGGTGTCCAGTCGGAAACTGGTGTTTAGTGCATCGATGCTCTTTGCTGGCGGGTTGTTACTGATCAGCCTGCTGCCCTTTTACAACACTATCCTGCTCGTTTACGCCCTGGCATTCCCGGTAGGGGCTTCACTGGCAGGAACGCTCATGGCACTGAGTCTGGTAGGCAAGCTGTTTACACACAACCGCGGACTGGCGATGGGCCTGGTGGTACTGGGTACAAACATCGGCGGCCTTGTGATGCCGCTGCTGGTGACGTATTTTCTGGCGAGTTACAGCTGGCAGCAGGTATTCCAGATTATCGCTGTGGTGGTCGTTGTCATCGTAAGCCTGCCTTCACTGCTCATACTGCGTGGTATCGCGGTTCCTGCAAACGCAGGCCGGAACCGTGGCGAGAGAAGTGCGACGCTGAAGGTCATGCGTTCAGCAGCCGTCATCAAACTGGGCGTTGCGTATCTGGTGCCCTGTCTGCTGTTTGTGGGACTGTTGCACAATATCGGCGCCATGGCCGCAGATCTGTCTATCGACCAGCAGCGTGCCTCCTGGATTACCGCAGTGGCTTCTGTGGTGATGGGGGCGGGGAAGGTTACAGCGGGAGCACTGAGTGATCGACTCAATCATCGCCTGCTGTATAGCTGTTGCATGGCCTTGATCAGCGCCGGTTTGTTAGTTGTCAGTTTCAGCAGCGGCTTCCAGAGCCTGTTACTGGGTGTTGCTCTAACGGCGCTCGTGATGGGCGGTATCTCGCCACTCATCGCCAACATTGTCGCGGAGCGCTGGGGATCTGCCCTGTTTGGTCGCGTGATGGGGGTGGTACACGCCTTTGCTGGTGTGTCAGCGATAGGCGCGTTGTTTGCCGGTTATCTGCGCGATGTTACCGGTGACTACAGCCAGGTTTACCTGATCATGCTGATTGGTGTGATTCCCGCGCTGTACTGCATGTTTACCATGCCACGCGAGCTGGAGCCACAACAGCAAACAATAAGCGCTGAAGAGGTTAACCATGAAAATACCTGAACAGGCTTACAACTGCTCAACCAGGAGGTCAGGCCGTGAGTGATGTGTAACCGTCAAATCCGGTTCCGGCGCACGTTCCGTCCGCAGCCCCGCACATGGCATTTTCCTATGAGCCGCACCGTTGTGTGGCCTCTCATTTGGCGAGGCGCGAACTGCGTATTGCGTTGGAGCTATGGTTACAGAAGGTGCCGATGTTCCGTCTTGCCAAGGGTTGTCACCCGATAATGCGTGCCTCGGGCGTGTTCGGCATGGACGAACTGGTTTTCGAGTGGGATTGAGCGATGAAAATTGTGATTGATAGAAAAGCCTGTACCGGACACGCGCGTTGTTATGCGGTGGCACCAGAGCACTATCCTCTGGACGATGATGGCTATATCGCGACGGACGGTTTTTCTGTGACGCCCACCGACGCGCGATCGGCCACCCGGGGTGCGCGAGCATGTCCAGAGAGAGCTATCACCGTCGTGACTGACGACAGCAGCGTCAAATAAACCGGATTCACTGATTCAGGAAAACCCAATGATGCAATTACCCGACTACCTGTACATCAACGGCGCGAAGACACGCGATATTGGCGAGACAGAGGCCGTTATCAACCCCGCGGATGAGTCTGTGATTGGTCGAGCGCCGCTGGCGTCGAAGGAGCAAACCGATGCTGCGATTGAGGCTGCCCGCAGCGCCTTTGATCGAGGCACCTGGCCGCGCATGTCGATCAAAGAACGCGTGGTGGTGATGCAGCGCTTTCTCGATTACCTGCGCAGTAAAAAAGCCGACATCGTGCAATTGATCGTTGCAGAAGCCGGTTCCACGTTGATGCTGTCGGATTTTATGCAGTACGAGCTACCGATGAAGCACGCCACGCATTTGATGGACGACGCTCTGCTGATTCGTCCTGAAATGATTCCTGTAGAGATCACCCCGGCGATGGACGGCACCAAGGCGCTGGGTACCAGCGCCGTGATTTACGAACCGGTCGGTGTGGTTGCTGCCATCACGCCTTACAATTTTCCGTTTTTTCTGAATCTGGGAAAGATCTTTCACGCCTTACTGATGGGTAACACAGTGGTGCTTAAACCATCACCGCTTACTCCTTACCAGGCGCTGATCTTCGCCGACGCTGCGGAAGCCGCAGGCCTGCCCGCCGGTGTCCTGAACATTATTAACGGCGGTATCGAAACCGGTAACCTGATCACCACGGACAAGCGTGTCGACATGGTTTCGTTTACCGGCTCCGACAAAGTGGGTGCGCTGATCGCTGGCCAGGCCGCACCCACGCTCAAGAAGACCCACATGGAGCTGGGAGGGAAATCCGCATTCATCGTGCGCGAGGATGCCGATATAGCCGGTGCGGTGCAGGCGGGGCTTACCGGTTTCGTAACGCACTGCGGCCAGGGCTGTGCGCTGACCACGCGTCATATCGTGCACAACGCACTGCGACCACAGTATGTGGCCGCCATGCAGCAGGCCGTCGCCCAGGTCAATGTTGGCAACCCCGCCGATCCTGCAGTGATGATGGGGCCCTTGATCCGCGACAATGCGCGCGCCCGGGTAGAGCACTTTGTTCAGAGCGCTCTTGATAGCGGAGCGAAATTAATGGCAGGTGGTAAGCGGCCAGTAGGTCTGGATAAAGGGTTTTATTTCGAGCCGACCTTTTTTGATGATGTGGATAACCGGTCAATGCTGGCGCAGGAAGAGGCTTTTGGTCCGGTGGCTGCCGTTATCGGCTTCGACACAGACGAGGAGGCAATTGCTCTGGCTAACGATTCAGATTTCGGCTTGTCGGGACATATTTTCTCGAAGGATACCGGGACTGCCTACGAAATGGGCCTGCAACTGCGTACCGGCGGCGTCGGCATCAACAATGGCGCTGGAACCATGTTATCCAGCGCACCGTTCGGAGGCTACAAGCGCTCAGGCTACGGCCGCGAATTTGGGCGCCACGGTCTGCTCGATTTTTGTCAGATCAAGAGTATTTCTTTTCAGGGGCGCTAGCTGCCAGGCAACTCAGCGTTTCAGCCAACCAACAAATCAGCAGGGAGTTTACCAATGAGCAACAACATTCTGGGTTACGAGGGTAAGAATGTCGCCGTTATCGGCGGTGCGACAGGGATGGGCGCAGCGGCGGCAAAAATTGTCCAGGGCCTGGGTGCCAAGGTCTGGGTAATGGACGTAGCCGAGGTGAGCTACCCTGTCAGCGGTTCGATTGTCCTGGATCTGCGCGATCAGCAGAGCATTGATGCTGCCGTGGCGGAATTGCCCGATCAAATTGACACGGTTTTTTGCTGCGCCGGTGTTGCTGACGGTTTTCCGGGGATCATGCTGATTAACTTTATTGGCCAGAGATACCTTCTCGATCAGCTGGTGTCTGGCGGCAAGTTGGGGCAGGGCGGCGCTATCGTTGGTATATCGTCCGTGGCCGGTTTGCCCTGGATGGAGAACAGACAGCAGGTGTTCGAATTCCTTGACTGCAGTGACTGGGAAAGCGCCGCGAATTGGATCGCTGAGCACGATGGTACCGACAGTTACGGCTTCAGCAAACAGGCATGGAATGCCTATGTGGCCAGAGAGTCGCTTGCGTATCTCAAACGCGGCATTCGAATCAACGGGATATTACCCGGGCCGACCGATACGCCGCTGGCACGTGCAAACGCGGATGTCTGGTTGGGCTTCGGAACCGGTTACCGGGCGGAAGCAGGGGTAGAGGCACATACACCAGAACAGATGGGCAATGCCCTGGCGTTTTTAGGCAGTAGCATGTCCTACGGCATCAATGGCCAAACGTTGTTGGTGGATCACGGGCATGTGATGGCCTCTATGACCGGTGCCTGGGATGATCCGATAATGAGTCAATTGAACGCAGGCAATGGATGAGGTGAGAAACCAGGGTGGCCCTACCACCTCAAACCTTTTCAGTGTTGACAGGGCTGAAGATGCTCAAGATCATTTCCGGCAGTTTTGACGTTAGTGTGGTCTGGTGCAATGTTATGGACGCATCCTCCCAATATTAGCGTCGGTAAAACGGAGCTGTCCGGTACACTCACGGTACACTGCTAAATACCGACCACCTGGGTCAAAATGCGTCAGCCTATTGATTCCACTAGCTTTTCCCTGCGTGTACCGAACACTAACTAATCTAATATAATCAGACAGTTACGTATTATTTTCAGTTTTGTAATCAGCCGGTCGGGGGTTCGATTCCTCTCGCCAGCTCCATTATTCCTTTAAAATTCAAGTATTTAAGTTCTTCGGCCCCTCCCCATTCAAGGGGGTATGTGCCGACGTTCACTAAACCCGGTTGATCGAGCTTGTGGCGCCTTGCCTCAAATGTGGCGTATCGCTACAATCTGGGGCGTTTCGGCCGGGAGGAGAGTAGCATGGCAACCACCAGTATACGTTTGGACCAGGAACTTGTTGATAAGGCCACTATTATGGCCCGAGCCCTGAACCGCACGCCCCCCAAACAAATTGAGCACTGGGCGAAAATTGGTGAAATCATGGAAGACAACCCTGACCTTCCTTATGAGTTTGTGCGGCAGGCCTTAATTGCAGTGGCTGAACGAGAAGCTGGAAAGCTTGAGAGCTACGACTTTGGCTAAGGTTACGAGTGTTCTACAAACACCCACCTTCAGAAAGGCTGTAAAGAAGCTTAAACCGAACCAGAAAAAGGAGCTCGATGCGGCCGTAAAGGCCTTGATGGCTGAACCAGAGCTGGGCGAGCAAAAAAAGGGAGACCTAGCGTTCCTGCGAGTTCACAA
>CENL01027547.1_pt1 | contig 57709 bp, 61 predicted proteins | sample 530221 | NCBI WGS metagenome assembly CENL01 (sample SAMEA2619791, study PRJEB7988) | marine metagenome | isolation source: saline water (ENVO:00002010), including
GGGATCAATGAGATATCAGTTGACTGCCATTTCACCAGACAGCAGATTCAGCGTCATATCAGCTTCCATAGAAATATCACGTAACCAGCGGGTTAACTGATGAACCATAAGCCCCGCTGTGATATTGGCAGCATAGATGGTACTGCGTGAGGTACAACTCCCAGTTTGTGCCTCGCTTTGAGGAAAGAGTGTCTCAGCATACCGGTCTACGCCAGAACCCTTGGTTGCTGTCAGTAACCGCATTGTCTCTCCCAGCATTCTGCCATCCGTCCAGAAATCGCATTTTTTGTTGACAGATCGCCAGATCGCCGCACGGGCCGAGATGGAATCCACACAACAGAAAACAGCCTCGCCTAGATCTAAAGACGGACGAAACCGGTCTGGGATCGTCTCTACCAGAATCGAATCATCGAGCTCCCGAATCGACTGGGCTGTTGCTTCGACTTTAGCTGCCCCCAGATCCTGTGTCCGATATCCCTGAGTCGTAATATTGGTCAACTCGACCGTATCAAAATCCACGAGCTGAATCCGTGGTGTCCCGATCGCCGCCAGTTGCAGGGCCACCTGACGGCCTATCGCTCCCACACCGATGACAGTCGCTGTAATCTCTGAAAGCCTCTCAGCGGGAATCAGTCCACTCTGTCTCTGAAAACGGTCTATGGTTGTATTTGTCACTTCATGTCTCCTTCTAAATCAGGTTCATCGAAAAACCAGTCCGCATCCCAGTCAAAACCGTCGAACGCCGATAATGGCCTGCCAGGTTGACGTTGTTCGGGATGCACGTTCGTTAAATATTCCGCTTCCCAGTTTTCGGGTTCACAGCCCGGAAAGGGCTCTGAGTAATCCCGTCTGACCGGAATCTCACATTCAAACGCGGGGCCGGTATTCATTCGCAGACGCGCATAGGATCGTCCCTGCCGCGCCAGGATAAACATCACGGCCCAGTCAGATCGACCGAAGACGCGATCAAAGGTCGCCTCATCCGTTGGGCTGGGCTCCGGACAATCTCCCGGATGGGTGTGTATCCAGATCCGGCCAAACTGCTCAGGACGGAGGCCGGCATCGACCTGATCGTCAAAGAAATTTGCTACCGCCTCATCGGCGAAGGCAACATGGACCAGCGAGCAGGTCTGTTTCACCAATTGCAGGTCCTGGACCAGCAGCAGATCCATTGCGGCCGTGATTCCAAAACCGCCGACCTCCGTATCCCCGTAATCACGCAAAAACAGCAGTTTGGCCCAGGTGGTCGGACTAAAGCGGAGTGCCGGCAGGGGAGACCGTCTCCGACGACGTGATATCCTGGTCCGGTTCGTACGTTTCTTCATCTTCCTGTGTTTCACAGATGGAGCACCTTTCTTCATTATCGAGGCAATTTGAACAACAGTTGGAACAACAGAGCGCGCACTCTTTCAGGCAGGACTCACAGCAATCATCGCGGCAGATTTCACAACGGGTCACACAGTCGTGGCAATATGAGGATTCACAGTCAACACAGCGATTGGCACATTCCCGGCACAAGCGATTCTCACAGTGAGTGCAGTGAGTCTGATCCTCAGTGGTCACGACATCCGCACACTCACTGCATTCCGCACTGTGCCAGTCGCTGAGGGCGATATAGGGACTTTCCGGGTTGTAGGTGCGTAACAGACGGGACACCAGCACGAAAAAGTCCAGCAGTCGCCCTTGTTCCAGGGCGCGTCTGATGGGCATACGGGCGTCTCCTTCACAGACGTTGTCAGACTGCACGTGCGGATGTGTGACTGCATCATCGGTGATCGGCGGCTGCGGATCCTGGGCGAACACCTGGTACTGAAAGGGAGTATCGGAATCCAGGGTTGCCAGTTCCAGCCGAATCTCAAACGCCCCCAGATAGACGCCTTCCAGCACAATCGACTCTGTCACCACTGAAATCGTCTTGTTCTTTAGGTCGATAGAATATTGACCAAACTCCTCTTCCAGGGCCAGCAGGTCTTCGTAAATAGTGCGTATGGCTGGCACTAGCTTTTCAGCAGAGGCAGACTCCAGTTCCTGCTGTAGCGTCACCAGTTGCCGCATCAGCTGAAATACCTCGCTGTTCAGTTCCCGTTCTACCTTGGTGGCCGCACGAAACCAGCCTCGTTCCTGGGCCTGCTGTCGCATGCGGACCAACCGCAGACAGCTCAACCAGGCTGCTTCCGGCAGCCCGGTGTTTGTCTCACCTCTCAGTGAGCCGAGTTGTTTCTCAACGAATCTGGCCATCCGCCAGACCGTTTTTGGACTCTGATTCATAGTCGTTGACTCCCATTAATTGAAAACAGGCTGCCGGGGCGATGATCCCGGCAGCCTATCAGAGACAAAAGAATTCACTTCAACAACGGTTTGCTTTTCGCACCTTCGATTTTTGTCGGAGTGATGGAAATCCGATCCCCGTCCTCTAACGTCTGATCGGGAGGGCACGGCTGACGATTGACCCGGATCAGGTAGTCCGACGCGTTCGCATCTCGCATGCGTTGTTCGAACAGTTGAGAGACCGTGGTTCCCGTGGCGACTTCGATGTAGTCCGCGTATCCGCCGCCATCATTATTAATCAGTAATACTTTCATAGCATTCCTTTCTGGAATTGAATTGAAGAGGTAAATCAGAAGTCATAGCTTTAACCAAGCGACTTTCGTTTGTGACGCCGTTTTCTGCACCGGGATTTAATAGCGCGTCGCCCCCGTTGCCGCCCGCTGCGGAGCATCTGCACTCGACACGGGTGGAAGGGAACCTCTGCCTGGCTGAGACACTGAAAGCCTCTGGGACCGGAATCACACCCATGACGGCACATGATTCAACCCTTCTGTCTGCGGCATTCTTCGCTGGTCGTCCAGTTCGTCCCAGTCGATGACCAGCGGTCCCGACGTTTCCGAATCCGGATCAACGGTTTCATGGGGCTCCGCCAGTAAGAAGCCCAGGCGTTTAACGGTGGCGATTGTCTCGCCGGTGGCCAGGGCGACGGCCCGATTTAATTCTGACTGTTTCATCAGTTGTCTCCTTTGTAACAAGGGTTCAATAAAAAAAGCCCCGGCCCTACAGAGACGATTCTGCAAGACCGGGGCTTGTTGTGGGAAAATTACAATCTCAGGGGCTGGGGGAGAGCCAGTGCTGATCCAGCCAGTCAACTTCTGACTGCAGGGCCGCACTCCGTTTTGCAAACGGACCCAGCCGCGGTCCCTGGACGGGGGACAGATCCACGATCCATTGACCATCAGCATTCGGCTCAACAAACGAGCCGCGTGAGATGTGCAGTGGACCGAGGGCGGCCAGGTCGATGGCTTCGGCATAAAGACAGCGGACTTGCCCCTCGGGTGTGATCAAGAGTTGCATACAACCTCCTTACTTCGGAGTCCGCATGATCTGGCGCCGTGGCCGGTCGACCAGCAGACCATCCAGGGCAGCCTGGACACTCGACAGATCAGAGGCGACCTGCTGCCGGAGTGCGTCCCGTTTTCTCAGTTCCTGGGGCTGAATCCCTTCCACTATGTTCTGGCACTGGGAGACGAGCGCATCCAGCTGTTCGTTGGAACGGACATTCAGAGATCGGAAACGTCCAAAGAACTCATGCAGGTTCCCGATGGCCGAGTCCCGGAAGACTTTCGGGCGGCCGTCGGCCTGCCCGCTCAAGCGATCCGTGAGATGCGACACCAGCTTGGTCAGCTCGTCCAGAAAGGCGTCCTCAGCCAACCGAACCGCCTCTTCGAATCGTGACTGCACGCGCTGGCACTCCTGTTCGTAGAGCTCGGGATTGAGCTGCCGCAGGTAGTTCGGTGGTTCGATACTGGGGAATTCCCAGGTGATTTCGAACAGTCCCACCAGTGAGGCGGGATAATCGTCATCATTGAACAGGCTGCCCAGTCTCTCCCGGGCCGCCGATTTCATGGACAGGTATTGTTCATCCAGTTCCGCGACGGCCTCGGCCAGTTCTTCCGTAAACCGATGCATCTGCTCCTGGAAGGCGTTTAGTGCATCCTGCCGCAATAAGCGGATTCCCGGTTCAGGAAAAGGCAGACTGACCGAGGTCCAGTATTTCCGTACCTGGTTACGAACGGTACTTACGGCCCGAAAACGGGGATGTCCCGTATCCAGCAGCTTCTTGCCGGCACTCAGGAACGCTCCTTCCGCCCCAAACGACTCAGCAGCCTGGGCCTTCTGGTCGCGGGTGAGCGACTTCCGGGTACCGAACCATTCAAAACTGACCCGCGTGGCACACATGGTCGCCCGAAGTCGGTCGATGGGATCGTGGCGGGTTTCCACTTCTTCTTCTATCGTAGCCATAGTTATGGTTTCTCCTTGATTAGAGTCAAATTTAGTTTCTACGGGGATCACGGGAGAGTTTGCGTTGCGCTCGGCCTTCCGACCGCTCTCCGTGGACAAAGACGCCCGGCTGCTCTGCAGACAGGCAACGGTTGCTGGCCCAACGTCTGAGGCGAGCCACCGATTCCGCGGCTGTAACGGCCACGGGCACCACGTTTTCAGCAGCTTGGATTAACGGGACATCGAGCAGGGCAGCCAGGCGACAGCAGGCCCGGATTTCCGAACCGGTCCAGTGCCGGTCTTCGGGCAGTTCTTGGTCTTCCGTAAGCCCATACTGTTCCCGGTAGATGTTCCAGATCATCTGCTTCTGCGAGTCCCCGGGCAGATCCAGAAAAAAGAGTCCGTCAAAGCGTTCGGCCCGGATCAGTTCCGGGGGGAGCTTAGAGATGTCATTCGCGGTACAGACGACAAATACATCGGAAGTATGGTCGTTGAGCCAACTGAGCAGCGTTCCCAGCATGCGTGTGGAGACGCCGCTGTCGGACTGTCCGGATGAGGCGGCCCCGCTCAGTCCTTTTTCGACTTCGTCGATGAACAGGACGGCTGGTTGCATCGCATCGACGATCCGGAGCGCCTGTCTGGTTCGCTCCTCTGTCTGTCCGACCAGCGCGCCCATCAGAGCTCCCACGTCGAGCGTCAGTGTGGACCTTCCGGTCTCTTTTCCCAGGGCTTTGGCAAAAGCACTTTTCCCGGTCCCGGGGACTCCCAACAGCAGCACACCCCGTGGGCGAACGGCTGATGATTCCTGTGATCGGGGCCGCAGCGCTCGTCGGCAAAAGGCCTTGAGCGATTCCAGGCCTCCCAGGTCATCAAATGACTCAGAGCCGCTGTGAAGCGTCAGCAGACCGCTTTTCAGCAACGTCTGGGCCTTCAGTTCCAGCACGACGGAGACGTCGATTCGTCCATGTCGTACCAGGGAGAGGCTGAAGGCCCCTTCTGCTTCATAACGCGTCAGGCCGCAGGCGGCGTCCAGGACACGCTCCAGTTCTGGACCATTTGGCAATTCGCCAGTTTCCGTGGCAATGCTGCGGGCGATTTCCTCCAGCTGGCTCCGGTCAGGAAGATCATGTTCCAGACAGACGAACAGTTTCTCCAGCTCCGTGGGAATCTGGACTAGGCTGGACAGGACAATCACGAAAGTCCGGGTCTGTTTGCCAAGGCTGATCTGTTGTGTCAGTGCCTGAATGATTTCCGGGGAATTGATGAACCGGTGGAAATTCTTGAGGACGAGCAGCGTGGGCCGATCCGGATCGGCCTGACTGTTCAAGCTGTGGATGGCTGCCAGGGGATCGGGGTATGAGGTGTCGCTCTCCCCAACGACCTCTGTTCCATGCAGTCCCCGGTCAATGTCCCAGGAAAGCAGGCCCCAGTCTACGCTGTGACAGAGCCGAGTAATTTCCAGCAATGCCTCGTCGTGTTCGTGGCTCTGAATCCAGATGCCGGTAAAGCAGGCGCGTACGTTTTCCGCCAGTCGTTCGGATAGTAACATAAGAGTTTCCTTGTTGGTTTGAAGAAATAGATGTGTGATGTGTGCTTAAACGGTCCCAGCCAGCTGGCCGATCGTCTCCAGCCAGGAGATGATTTCTCCGTCCGGATCACGTTCTTGCAGCAGGAGAGCCGTCATCTTTTCAACGGCGCTGGTATTGAGCCAGTGTTTGGCCCGATTCCTAAGTCTGACTTGAGATCGGTGATCGAGTTGTTGCCAACTGAAGTCCTCATGCCGGCGGTCGAATACCCGTTGTGCCACTTCCGACGCCACGCAATCATGGTCCCCGAATTCGGGTGTGATGTTGGCGACAGTTTCTATGGCACGGGGATGCAGGTAGTTTTCCAGACTTCGTTTCCGTGTCAGTACGGCACGGCAACGGGGGCGGCGGTTGATCTGGGCGACCATCTCTTTTCTCTGTTCCGTCTCAGGGTGCGTCTCCGCGTCATAGAGATGGAATTCTGCAAGCTGGAGCGGTGCCAGTCGCCTGATCCAGGCCCGGGGATGGCCGCCGATCGGCAGAAAGATGAGTTCCCCGTTGCCTTCCATGGCGGTCAGGTCAGGGAGAGTGGGCAGCTCAGCATGAAGAAGAACTGAGATGCGTGTCAGGAATTCGATGTCGTGTGTCCCTTCAACGACGACCAGAACACGCACCTGTGAGGGATCGTCAATGATTCGCTCAGGTAATTCCTGTATGTGTTGTGAAGTGAAATCTAATTCTCCTGTCGCAATTGGTTGGGAAGCTGTTGGACCGTCTGGTGGTATTCGGCAGTTAATTGTTCCGACGAGACTTTTCCCAGGGCTGATTCCAGGAACCGGCTGGCGTCTCGGCAGCGGGAACCGGTAAAGCCGCGGGTTTCGATCTGGGACTGACCGTCGGTAGAGATAATGATTTCAATGGTTTGCATGGCCCTCTCCGATCTGGATAGTGAGTTTGATGGAACCGTCGCTGAGTTGGTTTTCCAGGACAGAATGTCCCTTGCGGCGCGCTTCGAGGCGGCATTTTTCCACGCCGTATTTTTGAAGCAGCCGATTGAGGTGAGATGGCTCACCCCAGCGGCCTTCAAAGTTGTCGTAGCGAACCTGCCCCTGATCGACGTCGAAGACGACGGGATACCGCCAGTCGGGGAGACGAACCGCGTAGCCGGTGGCTTCCCCGCTAAACAGCGGGACGGTCTTGTGAACGGGTTCTCCCAGTTCGAGTCGACGGCAAGCCAGGCCCAGGGCTTCGGCATCACGGACCTCTGTTTGGATGGTGACAATATGTGACATATCATTCGCTCCTTTCTGTTGAATGAGTGGAATCGGGTGGCTGCTGGAAATCTGGCAGTCGCGGTTTGCCTGGATTTGTGTTCTCAGGTGGCATTAGCCGCGGTTCGGCTGAGATCAGGTCTTCCAGCAGCAGCTCCGTCATTTGTTGATCGTCTGCGGGTTCGATTTTCTGGCTGAGCAGCAACCAGCAGATGAGTAAGGGCAGCAGGCTGACCACCACCATGGCCACCCTGGTGATCGCCGCCGCAATGATCGGATCACGGTGTCGGTGGTCAGCGATGTCGCGGCGTTCCGCCTCCAACTGGTCCCGCTGGTGTCCGATTTCGTTTCGTTCAGTCTGCATCTCGCGCTGCAGAGTGGCCATCTCCTGCCGGGACCTGGCATCCGCTTCCACCAGTTCCCGTGATCCGGAGGCGACCTCCTGCTGGAGTTCCGCCATCCGCTGGTTCTGCTCGGCCTGGCGCTCCAGTTGCCGCGTGGCCAGTTCGGCCACACGGCTGTTTTCGTCGGAACTACAGCTGGCTCCGGTCAGCAGGATCAGTGTCAGTATGATTGGCAGAGTCAGTTTTTCCATATGCCCTCCAGCGTTGAATCAGGTGTCTGAGAATTCCCTGCAGCGCCAGCCGCAACCGCCGTTCCTTGATGAAAGCGACGACAGTCAGCAATAGGGCGACAGAGACGAACGTTAAAACCATGTATTCCAAGCAAGGCTCCTTTCTATTGGGGATGTGTAAACACAAACGCCCCGCATATCTGTTCCATGCGGGGCGTTTTTACTGACGACGAATTTGTTTTGGAGATTGACTAATCTCGTACGATAGCTAATCTATCCCCTATGTATCATGCCACGTTTTGGGCCAAAATTTAGATGATGCGACTCGCCTGACATCTAATTTTTCCAGCTTTTCATTTCTTCTGGCTTCTTCTCTTTTTCTTCAAGTATTATGACGCGTTTTTCGCCAAAATTAAGGTCGAGAGTGCTCTCACAGTTCTGAGGAAATGAATCAAAAGACGTTCTTGGCTACTATTTGCTGAAGATAAGCTCTTGGAATCCCCAGAAAATCATTATGGTGCCAAAAACAATGGCAATCACGGCTCCAATTCTGTTGAAGACAGGTCGATATTGTGGAATACCGCTGAAACTGTGAGCAATTCCAGTCAAACCGGTATAACAGCCAATCAAAACCATCGCGAAGCCACCAATGATCATCGAGAATGGCATGATCCCATTGAACCAATGACCTTCTGGAACTTTTTGCTGCACTTTAAATGAAATCAAAGATAACACGACCACTCCTGCCAGGAAATTCCAGCCAGGCAAAGGAGGGACAGTGCTGCGTTCGTCTGCAGGGGCTGGTTTCTTCGGGACAAAGCTGGGAAATAATCCGATCTCATATGCCTGGTATTTCCGGCCGTCCTCGTGAATGATTTCGGTTTCCGGCTGGATGTAGTCCAGCTCAACATATTCCATGAGTTCATTATATGAGTAAGGGCCTGCTAGCAGGCCTTGGTCATCAAAACGCCACTCTGTGGCTTCCCTGTTATCGGGGACTGGATATTCTGTCACGTGGGACGTTCTCCTTGCTGTTAAGGTTAACCAATCAATATTTCCTATTTATTCTGGAGCTTCAGGACAGGCGCAGAAATTGGGCGTTACGACGCAGCCAGAAAAGTGTCGTGAGAAGAAACGCCCATTCGCACAATTCGACGATCACTACAAAATAGTTAATTAACTCGACTGCCACGGTTTTTGAGGCAAAGTTGCTCTGGTCAGCCATCGCAATAATCCCAATCCCCCAGAGAGACAACAGTAGGTGAACCGCTGTTGCGACCACGATACTGAGGATAATGATATTCGGGCCTGAACGGCTTAACGCTCTAAGTCGAGCCCCACCTATGAACAATGAAATCGTCACACCCAACGAAACAAGCATGCTGATAAACATCGCAAAAGCCTCAACCCCCATCAGAGGATCTTTTTCGTCTAACACAGTGCCGTAAGTCATTTGCGAGACGACATAAAAACACCAGAGCCAGGGAGACACCAGGAGGGAGTAGATACAGATCCAGTTTGCCATAAGGGGCAGTCTGGGATTCGTGATCAGAGGGTCGGTGGGATAGCTCTCCAGAGGGGGAGCCGGAGGAAATTGCAGAGCGGCGTCTACGGTATCAGGCTCGAAGGTATTCCAGGCAGACAGTGGCTTCCATTCTTTCGAATCTGATGAGTAAGCATAATCAGCCAGACTGATTTTGTTTGACTGTAAGGAATCTCTAATATGCTGGTGAGATAGAGGACCTTCAGCCATACCATTCTTCGCCAGCCACCACTGGCTCTGGGGACTTTCCATTGTTTTGTTATTTTCTTCGTGCATAAAACCTACCAATCTTATCTAGCTGAAATATTTTGTTTTTACGTTTGCTTGGGGACTGCTTGTTCTGCTGCATTCCCACTGAATCCTGGAGGACTCTCCTGGTGAGATTTGGACAGCGGGTCCGGGAACTGCGCAAAGAGCAAGGTTACTCGCAGGAGAAATTTGCTTACGCATACGAACTGGACCGGACATACGCCGGCGGGATCGAACGAGGAGAGAGGAATCTGTCCCTGCGAAATATTGAGCGGATCGCAAAGACACTCGATATTAGTCTGGCCGAACTGATGGAAGGGGTTTGAGGGAGCTTAGACCGCTGGGACGACCAGAACGACTCCCAGGCGGTCAGACGCGTCTGCCATCGCTTGTTTGGCAGCCTCCGGAGAGTTAAACAGACGGGGAATCTTTACGCTGGCCGCATCAGAATGGCACACAGTATAGCGCAGCCGTGCTGCCAGCAACTGCTGGCGAAGTTGTTGAATGTCTTCTCCTCGCCAGGATGGTTTGATTCTGGGGCCACCTGAATAGATAGCGAACACGTCTGCGTCCTTGAGATCCATCTCTTCGTACCAGAACTGCAGGGCCGCTCGGATCAACATGAAATCTTGTTTCTGTATCGTTGTTCTCCTTTCTGTCGAAGGGACTTTTTATCAGGGCATTAACTCCATCGTCAATCAGGAACACTGCCGATGCAGAACAACTCAATGATCTCAATGGCTAAGTATTCCCTATTTATTATGACACGATTTGGGCCAAAATTTAGTTTTTCCCGCGATCCTGTTCTGCGTCGTCCGGTTCATACTTTTTGACGATAGATTTGGCAATCAGTTGCAACAGTCGGTGGACGGGGCTTCCCGGAATGACGGGGTCGGTTGGCTTCACGTTTTTCTTTTTGGTTTTGGAATGTCTGGCAATCACAACAGCTCCTTTCAGATAGCGCATTAAAAAACCCCGGCAACTTGCCGGGGTCAGAGTAGGGATTAGAGTATCAGTTCATTTTCAGAGCGGAGGCCGCTGATAACCGGGCTTCACCTGAAAAGAATATTTTTTGTTCTTGTGCCTGCGCAGTTTTTTATAGTCGTCAGGCGGTTCATCCAAAAATATGTAGGGACTTGTCAGTCCCTGTTCCAGCATCTGCCGATGCAGCTTCAAGGCGTTCGAGACGGCTGTCTGGGTGGGTTCACCTTCCAATTGGATGGCAATCACACGCTGATCCAGACCGGCGGCAGCCAGTTTGACAGCTTCTGGACGAATCAACTCGCGCTGAGTCGGTTCGAAGAGATCCAAAGTCATTTTTCGAGACAACAACTGCTGTAATTCGGGGATCGAAGCAGCATCGGGAATACTCCCCGCCAGATTGAGACGGATCTTAGCACGAGGCAGCAGATGACCGCCGTCGATGAGTCGTACCAGGTAGACATGGATTTCAGGGACCAGCTCCCGGATCAAATCACCGAACTCATGAGAGTGAATATCGATGTCTTCGAGGTGATGCAGCAGTATCTCCTTGATCTCTAAAGTCGATTGCGGAAGATTAAGCTGCCGTTTTTTTGCAAGCTCGAATGCGACGCGGTCCAGCGACAGCTTTTTTTTCTTTTCAGTCAACTCTGACGACAGTTCATAGAGAAGATCTGCGTCAAAATTCTCGACCTCTCGGAACAGTCTTTTGATCTTTTCACCTTCACGCTCAATTTCTTCCTCGACCCGGTTCAGTTGTTTTTCACGGATACGAAGTTTTTCAGGACCACCAGATTGTGCCTGCAGCAGGATCTCCTGATACTGAGAATCAATCCCCTCCAGCGACGAAAGGGCCTCCAAAATCACTCCCAGCATTTTCCGTGCGGCATGAGGCCCATTGAACCCAACGGAGTTCCAGCAGTGCCACTCGCGTGAATTGGAACACATCAGGTTGTCTGTAATGCCATTCCCTCCCCACACGTAATGGTAACCACAATAGAAACAGGTGGCATGCTGACCAAAGGCCCGGGTCCGTTTCTTGGGAACATGAGACCTGCAATCGACACCATTCGTATTTTTCTTACGCTTAAAATGGGCATTCTTCTTCTCCAGTGCTTCGAGGACCGGGTCAATTTCATCTGGGGAGAAAAAAGCCAGATGTGGTTCTTCCCGATAGGTAGGCCCCTTCGGATTGCGAGTAGAAGTTCTTCTACCCGTTGTATGCTTCTTGGTGGTATGCATTGTACCTCGTGCGGGTAACCCTTTTAAAATCGGGTTGCGGTAGAAACTCAGAACCATTCTCCCGTTCCATTTTTCATTCGTACAAGAGGGGCCCGGCGGAAATCCTACATCATTGAAGTATTCCGCGACTGCTGCACCATTCAGTGTCCTTCTCAGGATTTGCAACCCTTCCTTGATGTACTCGGCAGAATCTTCGTTCTTAGACCAGTCTGAGAATGTCTCGGCCCTATCTGGTTTAATATAACCGGCGATGGGGCAGGGAGTCGCAGCTCCATATTTGATAAACCGGTTCATTTTTTTCTGTTTGATCCGGCGTGATGTATGCTCATTATGTTTCATATGCTCTTTACAAGCATCCATTACTTTGGCTTCCCAGTCCGGATGGTTCGTATCAATATCATCATTCGGTGAAATCACTCTAGTGCCATGGTCCACCGCAATACCAAAAATTAAACAAGCCGTTACTCCACGTACCAGACGCCCGACATCCTCAAACGTCAGTAAGTCAAATTCGTAAGCTTTGAGTCTGGCTTCAACTTCGGCAAGCTCAGGACGGTCTAGACGTTCCCCCTTTCCTGTCGTCGCGATGATCCGGAATTCGATCTCTCCATCATAATATTCCCGTGCAATTTCTTTACCGTGGTCCACCTGGTCTTCCAGGCTGAGTTCCTTCTGGTTTTGACACCCAGAGATACGGGCGACAATCCCGACAACCAGGGTATGACTATTCCGTGGTACAAGATTAGATTCATTTCGATAGTTCATAGCTATTAACTCCATTTATATTGAATGAATATTTTTAAAAGTGTTTAACGCAAGTCAGTATGTTTAGACTCAGGATTTGATCACACTGGCCCATTGCCGCGCATAGGCGAGAGACTGGGGCCAGAGGCGCAGTGCGCGTTCGATCTCTCGCTTCTGCGTGGTGGCGCGAGTGTGCGTATACACGCCTGTCATCCCCAGACCGCCATTGCGGGCGTCCTCGCTCGGCTTATGCCCCAGTGTGATCTGGCGAATGAGTGGATCGACGTTGGCATCCTGAAGCAATGTGGCAAAAGAGTGCCGCCAGCTTTTGGGGCAGGAAGACTGTTTCAGACCTGCAGACTTGGCGGTACGGATAAACGATGTCCGCACACGCTCCGATCGAATCACGCCGGCTTCACGCCAGACGGCTCGGGCGAGCTTCTCCTCAATGGTTTGCGAAAGAGTCAGCACACTCCCTGAGTCAGCATGCGAGATGCGTTGCCGAAGTTCTTCCTGGAGTGCCATCTGGTCCAGGTTTCCCAAAAGTGAATTAAAGGGATCAAACTGGTGCCGGATAAAGACAGGACCCGCTGTTCGATTACCAATCACCCTGCGTAAGACGGCGACTGCTTCCTTGATCAAGGGGACAGAGCGTTCGCGCCTGGTTTTGATTTTCCAGTACAGCTCAGGCTTGTTGCGAATATTCAGCCATCCGTTTTCCAGGTCGACGTCTTCGATCAGCAGATGGATCAGTTCGCCCGACCTTAATCCTGTCTTGGCAAGAATAAAGTGGATGGGAAAAGTCCAGTCATCCGCTTTCTGGAAGAATCTCAGTTCGTCCTCCGCATCGAAAACAAAGATGGGTTTGGCATCTTCGATTCTCATCCGCTCCAGGTTGAGCTTGGAGAACGGGTTTTCGAAGTAGGGGGGAAGAAATCGCTGCTGGGCGGCATAGATATATACCGACCGGCAAACTTCCAAAACGAAGCGCAGGCCTTTATCACGAAGGGCCCGTTTGGCCGTGTTAGGATGGCCGTTCGGGGAAACTTTCTGCTTCCTCAGCCAGGCTACAAATTGATCTGCCCGGATCGCATGCGCCAGATCAGAAGGGCGGCATTCATCGAAATAGTTTTCAAGATGCTGGGATGCCGATCGATATCGCCTGATCGTGGCGGGAGAAGATTGCACCACGGTTTCGTGATGATTGAGGAAGGCCTGTCGCAGTTCTGAAAAACTGACAGATGTGAAGGAAAATAGAGTAGGGCTGGACGAAGCTAACTGCGCATTGACTTGCGCCGCGATCTGCTCGGCTTCATCCTCTGTGTCAGCGACTCGCAACCGGACTGGCCGGTCTCCATCACGGTAGTAAAGATACCAGGCACCGTGATGCAGATAGTACGAAACACGCCCAACGCGTTTGCGTTGCGCAGACTTCTTGCGTCGTCTCATCAAAACCTCCTGTGCACACTGTGTGCACCAACTGTGCACCAGGGGGTTTATTACGACGCGCAAAAAACAACGCTAAGCTATTGAATTCAATAACTTAGCGCGTTTGGTCAGTTTGATAAGCGGAGAGAGGGGGATTCTCTGACCGCTGAATTGTTGCCGGGTTTCCCATGTGTTTGAGACTATAATAATAGACTTATTCTATCAAACGTCAAGAACTTTTATCAGGAATTAATTCATTTAAGGCAAAAACGAATGCCACAAAACTGCCACAAATATTATGAGCAACTTGATAGTATAGTAGAACCACTCTCTCGCCAGCTATGACCGGTTGGCCGTGCGCAGTTCGTTATCTCCAACAGTGAATTCATCCCGAAATCAATTTCCCAATATGGAAGAGTCATTTCAGACGGTGATGATTCACTGTGTTTCGTTGCCGAACGGACTGCATTTTTCTCAGGCGTGAGAACTCGCGCAACAATATCAGGATTTCATAATAAACAGCACAGTCGGTTCATTATTAATTGCTATTTACTTTAGTTGTTTGTTGAATTATGCAGAGTCCCCAGTACTGCAACAATGCAAACATCAAAACAATATCTGCTAAGATTGATACTACCCAATTACCAGTCGAGTTAAGAGTTGCGATAGCCCAAGACTGGCGGACTCCCAAAGAGTGAATTATGCGGCCAGTTATTGAGTGTATATTCTCTCGAACTGGTCGGGACATTGATAGTTTAATGTTTGATGTAAACGTTTTGAATTGTAGAACGTTTCGATGTAGCGGAACAGGGCCGAATGTTTTCGCTTGCGATTATAAATCGTTTCGATGTAGACAAAGACGCTCAATCGCGCTGTCTGACGAGTTGTGTACCGTTTGGCCAACTCGCGCACCTCCCCCAAGGATAGTCGTTCAGGATCATAGTGGATGCAAATTTGGTCCTGACTCATGCCCTTGTTGTCCGTCGCATGGGTGGTCTCGATCCCTTCCTTTGTGTCCTTCCGGTAAGCGTGCATGATTGTTTTTTTAAATTCTGCTATCGTGAGCGGTTTCTCTTTTCAGGAGGTCGGCGATGGCGAATCAGAATCAGCGTGCACTGCCCCCGGATCTGGCCAGGGTTCGGGAGCGACTGGCGGCGTGGCGGCAGACAAAACAGCCCGGGGCGCGGATTCCCGCCCCCTTGTGGAAAATGGCGGTCAGGCTGGCTGGCAAATATGGTGTGACACGCACCGCTCGGTCGTTGAAGCTTGACTACTATGCGTTGAAGAAGCGGGTTTTCCTGGCGGAAGGGCAGCCAGCGGAGAACGGCTCGGCATTTGTCGAATTACCGTCCGTCTCTGCCCCGGCTTCCGCATGCGTGATCGAGTGGGAGGACCATGCCGGAATTTTGCGGGTCCAACTGACAGGTTATCAGGCCGCCGATATCGCGGTGGTGGGACGCAGCCTGCGAGGTTCAAACTGATGCTGGCCATTACACCGCAGATGAAGATCCTGGTCGCCACCCAACCGGCGGATTTTCGCAGGGGCATCGATGGGCTAACACGGTTATGCAAAGACACCCTGGGTGAAGACCCCTTCGCGGGGACGGTGTTTTGCTTTCGCAATCGCAGAAAGACGGCCATCAAGGTGCTGGTGTATGATGGCCAGGGTTTCTGGCTCTGTCACAAGCGTTTTTCCGAAGGGCGCCTTCACTGGTGGCCCGATGCGCGAGATGCTGCCACGCAACGCCTGGCTGCTCATCAATTGTCGGTTCTGTTCTCGGCCGGCAACCCGGAGCGAACGGGAGCTGCCCCCGATTGGCGGCCCGTGGGCCCCCAGGCTTGATTGTCGCATCAGACAATTGCTCTTGCCACGCTGCGATAATCAGGGTATTTCTTCACTGAGCGAACGGACTTGGAGGCTCTGTGTTTGCCACGGATGGTGGATCATGAATCGGAAGAAACCGGAGGTCATGGAAGTGGATCACAAACGACTCCAGGATGTGGCGGACCGCGCCAGGCAATCGCTGGCTCTTCAAGATGCGGAGTTGATCGAGCGGGTTTTTGAATCCTATGAATATGTGGCGGGCCTGATTCAAGAAAAGAACATGTCGATCGGCCGGCTGCAGAAGATGCTGTTCGGCGCGAAGACGGAGAAGACCAGACAGGTCGTGGGAAATTCTGATCAGGCCGATGCCGAGCCGAACTCCGGCAAATCCGTGGAGCATACCGGGGACGCGGGCGAAACCGAGTCCGACGAATCCGACAAAAAGCCGAACGGCAAACCACCTCCCAGAGGCCACGGTCGAAACGGAGCCGACGCGTATCGCGGAGCCGAGCAGATCGAAATTCCTCACCGCTCGCTTCACGTCGGCGATCCTTGTCCGGAATGCGGGAAGGGAACCCTCTATCAAAAGCCGCCCCGCACTGTGGTGCGGATCACAGGCCAGGCTCCGCTGGGTGCCAGGACCTATGCACTGGAACGCCTCCGCTGCGGTCTGTGCGGCGAGGTCTTCACGGCCGCGCTTCCCCAGGAAGCCAGCCGCGAGAAATACGATGCCAGGGCCGGTGCGATGATCGGCCTTTTAAAATATGGAAGCGGGCTTCCCTTCAACCGCCTCCAGGGCCTGCAGGGGAACCTGGAAATTCCTCTGCCGGCCTCGACTCAGTGGGATGTGGTTTCCACTTTTGCCCCTCTACTCAATCCGGCTTTCGAAGACCTCATGCGAGAAGCCGCTCAGGGAACGATTCTCTACAACGACGACACAACCGTGAAGATTCTGACCCTGATGGGGGAACGCCGGATTCCCTTCGTGGACAATCCGGACCGCACCGGTCTGTTCACGTCCGGCGTGATTTCCACGCGGGATGGTCGCCGCATTGCGTTGTTTTTCAGCTCGCATCGGCACGCCGGCGAGAATCTGGCCGAGGTACTCAAGCAGCGCGCAGCCGAACTTGAGTCTCCGATCCAGATGTGCGATGCGCTCGCGCGGAACATGCCCCGGGAACTGGGGACGATCGTCGCCAACTGCCTGGCCCATGCCCGCCGGCAGTTCGTGGAGATTCACGATCTGTTTCCCGCAGAGTGCGGCCATGTGCTCGAAGCATTGAAGATCGTCTATAAAAATGATGCCGCTGCCCGGAAGGAGGGGCTGTCTTCCGAAGAACGTCTGGAGTTACATCAAGCCCACAGCCAACCGGCGATGACGGAATTGAAGAGTTGGCTGCATCGGCAGTTCGACGAAAAGCTCGTCGAGCCGAACTCGGCTCTGGGCACCGCCGTCAATTATCTGCTCAGACACTGGGAGAAGCTGACGCTCTTTCTGCACAAAGCCGGAGCCCCGCTGGACAATAACATCTGCGAGCGGGCTCTGAAAAAAGCGATCTGCCATCGCAAGAATTCGCTTTTCTATCGCACGCAAAATGGGGCCCGCATCGGCGACATGTTCATGAGCCTGATCCACACCTGCGAGCTCAATCAGGCGAACCCCTTCGATTATCTCACCGAACTCTTCCGCCATCCCGGCGAAGTCGCCGCCCATCCCGAACGGTTCCTGCCCTGGAACTACCGCCAGACAATCGCTGAACTCCCCAACGCTGCTTGAGCCCCCGCCGCCAGCTGGCCCCCGCTTCCCAACCGGCTCACCAAAAAATCACACCGGAAAGATTTTGCACGCTCACCGGAAGGACACCTTCCTTTGCGGTCAACAACTCGGTTAGTCGCTGAACACAGGCATCTCGTATATCCGACACACTGGGCAGAACCAGGTCAATATTTTTTCTCATCTTATCAGTCATCGTACTGTCCTATTAAATTGATTCTTCGCTGATGCTGCGCCCATTCCGGTCTTAATCCGTTTCAAGCCGTCGCCGTTGTAATACCAGCCACGGCAAATTCGACAACGAATGTCGAAGCACCGACAAGTAGAAACTATGCCGCTCTCGACCATTCGCAGTCATCACCGCCTACGTTGTCCTCGAACTGTTGGAAATTAGACGACTGCGGCGGCCGCGGGGGGGAGCTGTGAAACCTTGCGTGCAATGTATCCCAATCCAGCACGAGTGCGCCGCCCGTTGCTTGGTGCTGCTTTTCCCAATCCATCAAGTGTTGGAAGCAGGCGTGGTCGATGTAGCTCAAGCCTTTCAAGTCGATGTGCAGGACTGTACCCGACGGCACTGCTTCCAATGCCGCCGCCAACTTCGGCAGACGGATGAAGGTCGCCGAACCTTCCAGCACTAGCGTTCTACGATCACCGTCCGGGTCGCAGCGATGGGAAATTGAAAGCCTGGAAAACGTATAAATTAACTTTATGATAGAGAATCCGATTCCAACTAATACCCCTGTGAGCAAGTCCAGCGTCACCACAGCACAGGCCGTGACGACACAGATGATTCCCTCACTCCGACTTTCTTGCCACAACGCTCGAATCGCACGAATCCCTAGCAGTTTGACGCCGGTTAACACGAGTAGTGCGGCAAGAGCGGACGTAGGCAACATTCGAAGCAATTGGGGAAACAAGAGAGCAAATATCAGCAGCCATGCACCGTGAAACACTGCTGACCAACGGGTTCGAGCACCTGCATCAACATTGGCCGAACTGCGAACAATTACTCCTGCCATTGGCAACGCACCCATTAGTCCGCAGATAGCGTTGCCGACACCCTGAGCCGCTAACTCGCGGTCATAACGGGTCCGAGGGCCTTGATGCATTCGATCGACGGCGGCGGCAGTCAAAAGTGTTTGTGCACTCGTGACGAAGGCGACTATCAGTGCAACCTTCCAAACCGATGGACTAGTGAGAATCTCTGGGAGCGAACCAAAATTAACCCATTTGACAGCCGCTCCCAAACTGTCAAACTCGACCCTCTCAATGGGTAGCGCCAGGAAGGCGGAAACAGCCGTTACAACAACGATCGACACGATGACAGCCGGTACCGCCCTGAGTTTTTCCGGAACGATCCTCTTCCAGAACACCAGAATGAGCAGCGTGGCGGCACCAACGAGGGCAGCAGAAAGGTGCCCCGGGTGCCCATCGTGGCCGACGAAAACATGCGTCAGAGCCCGTGGAATGTTCACGAAGTTCACCAATGGATTTCGGTCGGGAGCATCGTCCAACGCGACATGGAACTGCTGGGAGAAAATGACGGCCCCTATTCCCGCCAGCATGCCAAGTATGACAGCGGGTGACACGGCTCGAAACCACTGTCCGAGCCGCAGGAGTCCAGCGGCGAATTGAATCAATCCAGCCAGAAATACAACGACTCCTAACATCCCGATACCCTGTTTCTCGACAATGTCGAGCAGGATAACAATGAGCCCCGCCGCGGGCCCGCTCACCTGCAATGGGCTGCCGGCAATCAATCCTACCAGAATTCCGCCGATGATGCCGGTGATCAGACCGACTTCCGCTGGAACACCGCAGGCCTTGGCAATAGCCAGGCACAACGGTAGGGCAACCATAAAGACCACCAATGAAGATGGAATGTCGCTCTTAAGTACCTCGAACCATTTCGGAGGCTTAGCGACTCGCGAAGCCTTCGGCGATCCCATGTTTTCGGGCGACCGTGAACTCGTTTCAGAATCAGGCCGGTCCGCGTGGACAACCGGCGTCTCCGCTAACGGCGCGAAGGCTTTGCTTGCTTGATCGTAGGCGAGCACGTCTCCTGTTTCGAATCGCAAGACCCAGGCGTGCAGATGAAGGGTGCCGGCAGTCAAAGCAGCAGCGACCGCTGGATGTTTCGCCAGGTTTTCGACCTGTAAGAGTACGTTCCGCTCGACTGCTTTGTTCCACAAGGCAACTCCTTCTATACTGGGGTGTTCCCTCCGGATCGTCTCGCTAGTCTCAGCGACTCGGGCTAGCCACTCGTTCGTCTTGCACAGATTGACTGCTTTTTCCGGGTGCAGGATTGCACGAACTGAACCGCAATCATAATGCCCGCAGATAATGATGTCAGTCACACCAAGTGCGGAAACGGCGTATTCGATCGTAGCCATTTCACCGATCGGACCATCGCACGGATGAACCAAATTGACCGCATTCCGTGTAACGAATAAGTTCCCTGGATCAGCCTGCATAAAGATATCGGGAAGGACGTGGGAGTCCGAGCACGTAATCAGAAACGCTTGTGGTTTTTGGCTCTGGGCGCTCCGCTCGTATTGTTCACGTCGTTCCCACAAGACATGGTTCTGGAAATGTTTCAGCCCCTCAATTAGTTTCTTCATGTGAACATCCTGTTCCTTCGCCAAGATTGGGCAGAGGCAGACAGGCTGTGACTGCCCCGACTTAGTCCGGTTTGACTCGATCCGTGACCTAGAGGACTCTAAGGGACCGATGTATGTCAAGAGTGAGTAATAACCGACGACGTAACTTATACGACGGTCACAATTTACCAATGAGTGTCCCATCTCGTGAACGCGCGTGACTAAACCGTTGTCAATGCGAGATGATTCGTATGAGATGGGGAAGCTTCACCGTCGAGTAGTACAGGACGATGGGCATCACCCAGACAACCTCAACAAAGTAGGATGCAGAGCACATGAAGACGGTCCCTAAGGGACAACACCGGTGCATCGGAAATTAGCTGCGCGATATTGGATGAGCCAATATACTGGTAGCAAAGATTGGCACCGACCATCGGCAAAACAGGATTTTCCTGGGAATCTCGATGGGTCTGTTGAATGCGCGTTGCCGGAAATGCTGTGAACTCATCACGAGATTCGCACGGGCACTTGGGCTGAGAGGGTAGACCACCACCCGATGGTAACTTCTTAACCGGAATCGGGCAGCATGGCTCGTAATCTAAGTCACCGATCGATGCTTGCGAAGCTACCCCAAGAAATAATGACGAGAAGGGTTGAAAATGGAACGGGCAGGGTAACACCCCAACCGCTGTCGAGAAGATAAGAATAGTAATCAACCCGATCCGCTGCATATGCATCTACCCTTCTGTGAAGACGAAAATGAAGTCAATATATGCACATTAAATATTCAAGGCTATCATTTCATCGGTTGGATGGAAAGTGGGGGTTGAGTCTAAATTTGGCATTCTCGAGATTATCGTGTGCATACAACATTTTCCTTGCAAAAGCAAAAAACGCCGGGGCAACATTTAAGCAATCTGGCGGAATGGAAAGCCCACGGAAACGGCGCAAAATATTATTCTGGTGGGAACGAACTTTAGAGTAGAGTCACTCACGTAAGGTTGAGGGCAAGGTTAACTCAATTTATCCATCACCACAATTTCTCCTTTCTGAAGAAGAACAAACAGTAGTGTTGCACGTCGACATTGCTCTGTTAGCTTTATTGTCCGCTCAAAGCCTGTCCGCGGTTGCTGGTGCCACCCACGCCTTGTGAGATGTCCTGAACACTGTTTAAACCACCAGAGAGGACCATGCCGTTCACGCGGACTTCGGACTGTCGCAGGTTGATCAGCGAGTTGACATAGTTGATGTTGGTTTCGAAGTACGTGCGACGTGCGGTTAAGACACGCAGGAAGTCAAACTGCTGGCTTTCGTAACCCTGGGTGGTGAGATCGAGGTTTTTCTGAGCGAGGGGCAGGATGTCTTCCCGATAACGTTCGACCTGTTTCAGCGATTTCTTGTAGTCGCGGTAAGCCTTGGAGAGTTCGACTTTGAGAGAGAGCTGCAGACGTTCAACTTCTTTGACAGAGCGGTTGTATTCGGAGTTGGCTGTTGCAATATTCCCCTGGTTGCGGTTGAAGATTGGAATGGGGAGGGCGATCTGGACGTTTGCGATATCAGAGCCGGTGGCGTTGTCATGAGCGGCACCGATCTGGGCGAGGAGGTTCGGCATGGCCTGAACTTCCTGACGGGAGATCTGAGCGCGGGCCCGATTGACGCGTGCACAAGCTGCCTGGATTTCCGGGCTGTTGGCGACGAGATTGTTGTAGGCTTCGTCCCAGTTCCATTTCACGGAGTTAACGTCGAGTTCTCCGGTGAAATTATAGTGAGACAGGTCGGGCGTACCGACGAGACTTGCCAGCTGCTGCTTGGCAGATTCAAGATCGTACTCGGCGTTCTGACGGAGGATACGGACTTCTCCCAACTGGACTTCGGCCTGCAGAATATCAGGCTGGGCAGCCTGTCCTGATTTATAGAGCGACTGAGCAATTTCGACACCGGCTTCCGCGACTTTCTCCAATTTCAAAGTGATTTCCTGCCGCTTCTGGGCACCGAGGGTGGCGTAGAACTGCGACTTGACATCGTTGCTGACGCGAAATCGCTGCGCTTCCAGTTCCCAGGAGAGCGATTGAACATCGTGGTGGGCGACATCCTGGTTGAGTTGCAGTTTGTTGCCGCGAACGTAGGTCTGGCTGAAAAAGGCTCCCTGCTGACCGGCTCTGCCATCATTTCCAATTTCGTTACCGGAATAACCAAAGACGGGGTTGGGACGCAGACCGACCTGGGTTTTGATCCCTTCGGCTTTATAGACGACCGCGGTGGCTTCCGCGAGTGTGGGGTTTGATTCCATCGCCATCTGCAATAGGCTGTCTAGATCGAGAGTCATGGCGATCAGATCCGGTTCTGCCGGAGTCTTGTCTCCTGATCCCGTTGTAGGGGCAGGGGGGATTGTTGTGCTTTTGGGTTCGAAACCGGTTTGCAGGAGTGGATCGTCGTCGCTGGAAATGTCGTCGAGCGAAATGACGATGTCCTTTTCAGTCTGTTGAGATCTGAGGTTGTCGGCGACTTCTGTACGGGAAGCATCAGCTGGCTGATTTGACTTTGAGACATTCTTTCTAACCATCTTTTTGAGCGATTTGGGAGCGTCTTCCTGCTGGGCAACATCCATTTTGGCAGGAGTTTTGTGATCAGTGACCTGCGTCTCGCCGAAATGGGCGCAGGACACTAAGCAAGAGCATGGCAGTACCATGCAGAACCGGATCAGTCGTGAACGAATCATGGTAGATTCCTTACATCATCAATAATATGTAGATTTGAGAGATATCAGAGACACTAACGGAATTGTGTCATGATTTATATGAGTAGTTTCCTCAGATCCGCGATGATGGAGCGTCGTTTGTAGAAATTGTCGATTGTGAGCCAGCTATTCTGAATCTCGTAATGCTCATCGCTAACGTTTGCAATATCGTGTGAACAAACATAATTCTGCTTCAACTGTCGGTATGTTTTGTTGGGAATCAGCACCAGAATTCGTTCCACACTGCATACGCAAAACGGACAGTTTGGCTCTGGGTTTTGATGAACAGGTTCCACCACCGAATCTACATGGCAGTGTTGATGACAAATTTGAGTTGATATCGTATGCATGTCAGAATGACAACAGTGGGTATCACAGGGAATGGTTGTCTGCGCGAGAGTCGTAATCGCGAAGCTGAGGCAGATCCAATTGTTATACCACCATCTCATCCTGAGATCCCGATAGAAAGAGAATACACAATCTCTTTAATAGATCGGTTCTTCGTATCATGCATGATAAATCAATTTTTCCGTTTCGGTCTACGGTTTGGATTTCGAAGGCCGCGCGATTGGAATAATCCGTGCAACCGGCGCAATTTATGATGTGGTCAGTACACTTACCGTTATTTCTTGTGGCAGAAAGGCGACAAATATGGCTCCCGTCGCTGAGTGGAACGAGGTTGCCCCAACACGCGGCAGTCCCGGCGTTCTGAAAGGATCTCAGGCCCCAAAATATTACGAACATAACTCACAGCCTGACATCGCTTGGCCGGGCTCAAAAGTTTCCCGAAGTGGCTTCCTTCAAGATCGCCTTATCCAGTTCCGCATCTGCCAGCATCTGCCAGCAGCTGCCTTAAGCGTGCATTTTCCTTTTCCAGGTCTTTGAGCGTTTGTCCTGGTCGGTACGGATTCCACCGTATTCCTTACGCCAGCGATAATAAGTTTGATCAGTGATTCCCAGTTGTTTGCAGACCAGGCCAATCGTCTTGCCACGAGCCAGTTCGACTTCCGCTTCACAAAGCTTCTGAATAATCTGCTCAACAGTAAAGCGTTTTTTCGGCATTGCTCATTCTCCCAAAACTATGTCCAAAATCGATATGTTACCACATTTTAGGTGGACGCGGTTAAGGGGGCCAAGTCTATTCAGTATACGCATTATCGGTCGGTTTTCCCAGCCGACTGAAATCCAGAGTTACTTTATTGAAGTAAGCCCACCAGTCCAAACTCTTTGAAATGAACTCGGGCCCATTAAACCGGATAGCCAAATAAAATGTTGGAACTTTGTAGTCTATGGAACAGCACGTAAACTGGTTATCATTGCCTGGCTGATGCTCAAGAACAATGAGCCTTACGTTAATATTCAGGCTGCGTGCCACTTCAGCAGTGTTGAAGCCTTGCTTGGTGACCATTTTGATGGCTTCAAGTATGAACTCATTTGTAAATAACCGCCGTGTAATTTCGGGTTTAGATTTTGACTTCAACAGCTACTTGTTCATGTTGTTCATCGTCAGAATAGTTTACACTCTAGTTAGAGCGCCCACTATTCCCGGGGAGTTCACAACATTCTCTAAAAGCCTACGCGATCTTACCCAAGACAATTCATATTGAACACTGGTGGATGAAGTCCAGTCACCTAACAACCAAATCAAATATCATCGTCGAGTTTGCTATGTTCCGAAACTTCCTTGGCGGCTTGATTCCAAACGACATCCCAGTTTCTATAGAAGACTGAATTATAATTCGAAAGGCAAAACCTAATGAATCTCAAAATGCAATCCATCAAATTCGGCCAGGGTGAAGGACGCAGGATATCGACGAACAAGCAATATCGGATACTATCAGCCTGATTAAACGATTGGTGAATCAACGTATCATCGAAAATGAACAATCGACAATCCCGCCAGTAATTTGTGTGACGCCCCACCTCGATATAAGATGCTCCTTGCGGCACCGGACCAAAATTCAACAGCACTCGATACGTCAACCGTAGCGGACCAAAATGTCGAGAGGTCGATTCGTGTCCCCGAAAAGCAGATACGCCGATTGTACGGATGAACTTAAACGTTTGACAAAAAGCTGGGACGTCATCAATCATTTCGCTGTTTACCCCATACCACTTATAGAACAGCATCAGGCGCTTATGATCCTTCATTTGAGCGTTTGCGCGTTTGCATAGGTCAGCTTCATTGATTGCGTTAGCCAAATCATTCAGCTCTTGCTGATACTCCAGTGGAAGTTCGTTAAGTCGGTATACTCCTTTGTTCCAATACGGAAACGACAATAGATCAAAGAGCAAATTCATTGGCGACAGCATCCAAGTGAGGACACCATTACCGAAAAAATAGCGGGCAAAAGTGTTAGGGCTACGATCCGAATTTCTAATTACATCTAGCAGACCACAAATGATATAGAAAAGTGTAATCCAAGGAAGAAAATAGATTGCCAGCACAAGAGGAAGTCCCCGCTTCGCAACAGTTATGAGTTTCAATTTCTTCATATTGACTGCATCACTCCGATTGTGTCGAAATATTATTAAAGATAGTACTTCAGGTGGCATGCTCCCCTTAACTTGATCCATTTGTTGTGAGAGTTTCCAATAGACTTTTTCTAAGGAGACGATCATGACGAAACGACGCAGTATTCTAAATCACAGCTGCCATTCTATTGGAGATAGCGTAATCATCGTTCACACCTTGGCATGCTTCAGTAACAGAATAGTTGAGACTACAAGGAAAATTATGACGGCAGTCAACAAAAATGCGTTCCAGGGATTGGGATACCAAATCAAATCAATAATGTATGGGATAAACCTGAGTCCGACTAAGAAAAGAATCAGTATTGTATAACCCCACCGTTCCCTTGGCGTTAACTTCCGACGTTGAATCGGCTTCATGTGATTTCGTTTTCGTTTTCGTTTTTTCCGTTTGCTCATTAGTCTACAAATCGGTGTTGAGTTCTCCGCTTTTGATTTGTTGTTGTGTCACTCTCGTTTGGATTCTCCTGATCAACAAAATTAAGAGGTGGTGGAAGTCACGCATTTCACATTAATCAGACAAAAGATCTATGCGAATCTTGATCATTTTCAAAACTTTCTACCTGTCGTTGGCTTGTTATGCTGCCAGATCGGGATGTTGTGCGTATGGTGTATCTCGTGAGATTGCTCAGAAACGGATGTCTCAGCTGGAAACCAACGTTCTTGGTAGTACAAGTGATGTGCTGATTGGAAAAAACTAATCGCATCCCTGCGAAGCCTGGTATTCCTTTCCTGTTGTTGAGTTAGAGAGTATGTCTCGGTGTCTAAGCGAAATAACTCATACTTCTTCTGGCTACTAAGGACCAGCATCTGTTGATTACTTTGAAGGAGTGCCAAGTCATGATTGTGTTGCATCAACGCATAACCGGATGACGGAGCTATGCTTAGAGCATCGCGTCCGAAAAAGACGGATCGATACGTCCCACCGAGTTGTCCCATAATTGTTGGTGTAATATCAAGAGATGAAGCTAACGTCGAGCATCGTATTCCCCCACCATTACCACTTGGCAAAATCATAAGAACTGGAATTCGATATGACTTCATCGGGAACAATTGGCTTCCGTACACACGGGCACCGTGATCTCCCATCACAACGAATAATGTGTTCTTATAGAATTCATGTAATTTTGCTTTCTGAAAGAAATTCCCTAATGCCCAATCTGAGTACTTCACCGCATGTGTCCTGTTTTTCGCTTCGGAGGGCAAATCGATTCGACCACTGGGATATGTGAATGGTTGATGATTCGAATTGGTGAGAACAACCATAAAAAAGGGATTATTGCGTTTGCTCAGATCATCACATTCAATAAGTGATCGGTTGAAGATGTCTTCATCACAGGCCCCCCAAGCCGTTGTAAAGGTAGGGGCTTCATAGTCTTTCAGTTCAATAAACCTCTCAAATCCATTGGACATCATGAATGAGCGCATTCCATCGAAGATTCCATGTCCACCTTCAATAAACACCCTATTATATCCACGTGCTGCTAGTACATGAGCCAGAGTGTAGACATTATCTGAGTGGTCACGTTTCAAGATGGATTCTGTAGGAATCGGGGGCATTGAAGTTAGAACAGCCTCTAGTGCACGAGCCGTCCTGTTACCTGTGGCGTAGAAATTATCGAACAAGATACCTTCAGCAGATAGTTTGTCAAAGAAAGGAGTGAGCCCGCGATCATCGCCCAAAATACCTACGAAATCAGAGCCCAAACTCTCTTCAAGAATCACAACGACATTCCAATCACGTTGAATTCTGTGCACAGTTACTGTTCGGTCTACCGGATTAAGTGAAAATTCGTGTCGATGGTCGTTTGAAGTAATGATGCGCTGCTGAACACGCTGATTGGCTTCTTCTCGATCGATGGTAAGGTAGAACTCATCATAATCGAAACCACACGACCAGGCATAGAACACAAAACTGTAAAGCCCATTTCCGGAGCACTGGTTAACAATCCGGTTTTGAGAATATTTGGTACTACTCATACTTATTGTAGACCACAGGATACTGATCGTGAAAACGACCATAAAGAATATTCCATATCGACGACTCTTCGGAATGGGTATGTCGACTACATTCTGTGCTCGCTTTCGGATAATCACAAACAGGCTACCAGCAGTGATGAAGATGCCGAAGAACAATAATACGATGGGATATGATTCCCAAATATTGCCGAACACTTCATGTGGATAAACCAAATACTCAAAAGCGATGTAATTTAGACGTGATTGAAATTCATCAAAAAACAGGAATTCTGCAACGCATAGAAAGGGAATGAACAAAACTGTAAACAGTATTTCAAAGTGAAGAAACGTACGATTCAAACGACTAACTGAAGGTGTTTTATAAAAGAATGTATGACGAATGATTTGAGGCATCACATAGAGGAAAGTCACAAGTAAATCAAACCGTAATCCAATAATGCTTAATTGAATTAATTCGTGTGTCGCTACGGAATTCCAATCAACATATGTAAAAACTAGAATAACCCTTAACAGTGTGAATAGGACCAGAACCATGGCAATGAATTCCAGCGTAATGCGATACTGTCCCAACCAGAGTGACCAGGAATATGTCAGTTTTTTAATTAATCCCTCTCCTGACTGTGGCTTGTTGTTGTCCGCAGTCATAACGACAACCTTGCTGTTTGGGCATATCTCACGCAATTCATTGGTCGGATTTATCTGAAAAGTCATGAATCACTCATCCTTGATTTTTGTGAATTTATTTCCATTTCAGTAAGAATGTTTAGTGTTGCAAATGACTTGTTGTCATCAGTCTCGATCGTCGAAATCTCGTTCTTGTTGGCTACACATTGGAGTACCACAAGTGTTAGGTCATCGCTCAGGGTGGACTCACCTCGCCACTCGATTAGGATTTCAATAATCCGCATCACAGTGCTCTGAAGTGAAAGTACACTGCAGCGTGAAAACCATGCCGTTAGTCGTTCCTGGCCAAAGAGTTCTCCGTTCGGATTGCGTGTTTCGGTCACCCCATCACTGAAGAGTAGAATTCGGTCTCCGGTTGACAGAAAAGTAGTTTGCCGGTCCCAAACAGTACCAGCGTCCAACCCCATTAGCATTCCAGTGCTTTTTAATGAATCGAGACGTCCTGATTTTTCGAGCATTATTCCAGGAAGATGGCCTGCACTTGCCCACGAGAATTCATTGGTATCCGGTTTCCAACGAGCGAGAAACATCGATGCAAAGTTACCTGGCAACATCGTGGCAGCAAATCGTTGATTAACTTCTTGGAGTAGACTTTCAGGTTCGTATGGTGGCAGTTCAGAAGCGGCCATTAGCAGTGATTTGAGCATGGCCGCCCCCATTGCTGCCGGAACACCATGTCCAATAACGTCTGCCACGCAAATCAACCATGAACCGTCTGCCAACGGTAAAAAGTCGTAGTAATCACCTGCGACAGTATCAGCAGGTTCAAACACACATGCCGTCACTAGACCTGGGATCTGAATACCATTTGGAAGCAGATGCTGCTGGATATTTCTTGCCTTTTCCATTTGATGTCGACGTTCGCGGTCGTTTTCATACAACGTCTGGCTCATAGAATTAATGGCAGACGACAACTGATTCATCTCACAACTATTGAATGACGGAACTTCCGCTTCAAGATCTCCAGCCGAAATTTTTTCGACGGTCTTTAACAGTTGATTCAGTGGAGCCCCGATAATCTGCAACAGAACTACGTTGACGACAGTGGTTGCCAACAGACCTAATATTCCCAGGATGGAAAGCTGTATCAGGACCTTGCGACGAATAGCACGACGCACATTTTCTCGATTCTCGGAAACGAACACACTGATATTGTCTCCCGTATGATGTCCAACAATCAGCCCGAGCATATCAAGGTTATTCCACTTTATGCTCTGTGCTGTATTGGAATCAATTGCTGAAAAGATTTCTGTTGTTTCCGGTGAGTGTGGATTTGTCTGAAGTACTTTTCCGTTCAGCCGAACTATAATTTGATGACCGGGAGACGTGGAACTCCGCATCTGTTGACAGACGCAGTTGATATAACTTTGAACGTAACGAATACCATGGTCATGAATCAAATGTATGGCTGCTGCGTGAATAGCAATTGCTTCATCGTTCAGACCAGAACGCTTTTCCGTAACAACTTCTTCCATTTCGCGTTCATACTGCCATAAAAGTAATACCGCAAGGGCCGCACCAAGTGTCACATTCACTGCCAGTAGTAGCTGAAAGCGAATCGTTCGTAGATTTTTCCTGCTTGGTGGCTTGTTTATGAAAGACGGTAACATAATAGTTTCTTTCTTCAGATAGATTATTGATCATTCATTCTTCTTCACACGAGGACCTATTTGTCACATCACACAAGATTCAATTAGGATTCCCTCAAACATTACTCAAATTAGACAGCATTCCTAAGGCTGATATCTCCAAAAGTGCGCAGTCCTCTGAACTAGCAACGGGACTATAATTGTCTGACCTCAACTAGCTTACTTTTGGTCACCGATTGATTCCGTAACCTAGAATCATGTAGCTTGTGAATTTATATTTGTTAATCGGTCCCAGAGTGATTCCATAATTTGATGAACGATCATTGGTTCTTCCGCCAGATTCTCTGGCTACCATACCTATCCTCCCAGTGAGTGTCATGAAAATGCTTTTGAACACCCAATGCTCTAGGCCACCACAAAAAAAACATTTTCTCTATAGCGGACGGCATGGAAACTGTAATCCTAATGACCGCCCGCTACTAAAACCGAGTTATCTTGAATTTGATTGTTAAAACTAATTTGTTGTAGTAGTCCTTTTGAATACTAATGTTTGTGATCGTGACTTCCATGATCAGGTTCGATCTTTCCGGAATATGATTTCCCAGCAATTCGTAGAGCGAGGCGTGCATCCGCATCCTTGGCATGAAGATCTTCATTGAGTTCTTTGTCATTCGATACGAATCGTGACGATTGTCCCTCGGGATCTCCCTTGTCAGGCAAAGCAGTCAACTTGAATTGTTCCCCGCGCCCATCGTGTTTGAGATTGATCAAAATCTCTTTGGAGTCGATGGGAACAACATTTTTTGCGGTACCGTCGAGGATGTAGATTGTGACAGTACTATTCTTCTCATCGTGAATGAATTCGGCGTGGTATTCTTCTTTACCTAACTCGATAAGATGGCCATGGTGTGGGCCGTCACTCGGATGGTCGTGGGCATCAGTCTCAACTGTGGCCGGAGGTAAGTCGGGAACATCTGGATTCTGTGATTTATTGGACTCTGATGAGCAGCCAGAGAAGATTATTGCTAAGAGCAAAAAGGCTGTACTTGAGATCAAATGGTTTCGTATTATCATGAGTTGTCGCCTTTATTAAAGTTAATAAGTTAGAAAAAGCGGGTTCAGAGAAGAGAGTCAGTGACGGATTTTTTAATTTTCACCGCCCTCATAATTCCAAAGCGTATTCTAGTCTCTTGTTATAGGTACGTTTCAGTGCACGTACTTTGTCTCAAATCCACTCGTCTCGAGCCACTTGTCTCAATGGCGAGCAGAATCATGAGTTTTAAGAGTGATCTCTTGCCATTTGGACAACGATAGGTTACATCGAGGACTGCCATGGTCGTACTTCTAAACTTCACAACCGAGTTTTTTCACTGCCTTAATGTGAATGTTAGCCTTCTGGCCATCGTCAAAATGAATCGTCTTCCATTTCTGCAGACGGTAACCAACGATTTCTTTTTCCGCAGCCAATACAGAATTTGCAAACAGACTCGCAGCAATCACCATTGTGATGCCACCAAATAAGGTCTTCTTCAAATTCATCGTAAACATAGTCATTTTCCTTTCAGTTTTGATAGACTAGAAGTTGCTGGAAGTATCTATACATCCCAGTGAAAGTTTCAAATTAAGTGTCGACTTCGGTATCGACAGTTAAGATTTTAAAATATCATGTACAGGCTGTTGACTCTCCAATGATTCTTCCATAAGAGGGATTTCAGTCGTCGTAGATTCTACGATTCGTTCACCTGCCTTGCGTCCGAACGTCCAGAGTAAAGCCGGACGAATGAAGAATTCCAAAATAGTGCTGCTGATCAGCCCACCCAAAATTACAGTAGCAACCGGATAAAGAATTTCCTTGCCTGGTTCCCCGGCGGAGAGAGCAAGTGGTACTAATCCGATGCCTGAGGTCAGTGCCGTCATTAGCACTGGAGCCAGCCGTTCTTGGCCAGCACGAATGATCATTTCTTTCGACCAGGACTCGCCTTCGTAACGGACCAAGTGCAAATAGTGATTCAGTAGCAAAATTCCATTCCGCGATGCAATGCCTCCTAATGAAATGAAGCCTACCATGGCAGCAACTGTCAGGGTTTGCCCGGTGATTAATAGAGCGATTACCGATCCGATAAAGGCCATCGGTAGCGCCATCATCACTTGAAGAGAAAAATTTATCGAGCGAAACATTGTGTAGAGTACCATCAGAACTCCAAACATTGAGACACCGAATAAGATTCCAATAGTACGGCTCGCACTTTTCTCACTTTCGAACTGCCCACCGTATTCGACGAAATAGCCGGACGGCAACGACTCAATGACTGGCTTTTGAGCAAGTTGCATTTCTGCCACGACATCGACCAGTCCACGACCTGTAACGTTACACTGAATGACAATACGACGACGCACGAGTTCACGGTTAATTGTGTTCGGTCCGCTAGATTTATATAGTTTAGCTAATGACGACAGTGGGGTCGTTCCTCCATTCGGCAGATCAATCGACAGCCGCTTGAGTGCTTCCATGTCTTCTCGATATTTTTCATCCATGCGAACAAGTAGATCGAACGTTCGTTGACCAAGCAGGACACTACTCACGACTTCGCCGTTCATCGCCGTGGAGATGTATTCATTTACATACGATGGAGTAAGCCCATACAATTCAAGTTGGTCACGGTCAAGTTGGATGCGGAGTTGCGGAATCTCAACTTGTGGTTCGACGAGCAAATCTGTGACTCCCTCAATTTCGCGCATCACTGCAGCCATTTCCTGGGCCTTTTGTCGGAGGATGTTGAGATCATCTCCATAGATTTTAATACCAACCTGGGCCTTCACACCGGATATCATATGCGAGATAAGATGCGCTAGAGGCTGTTCAACCGTTGTCACGATTCCAGGTATATCCTCCATCGCGTGACGAATATCCTCGATTACGACTTCCCGACCTCGATCAGATTCTGGATCAAAACTGATAATCATTTCGGAGACATTGACGCCTTCAGCATGCTCGTCAAGTTCAGCCCGTCCGGTTCGTCTGGAGAAGGCCTCAACCCCCTCAATCTTCATCAAACGTTCATTTACGGATTTCGCAATCTCATTCGACTTTTTTAATGCTGTACCTGGTGGCAAAACCACATTCAGTTGTGCCACACCTTCATTAAACGGAGGAAGAAAGTCCCGTTCCAGACTCGCCAGTGCTACAAAAGCAACAGCTACACCAGACACGCCGAATAATAACATTATTTTTGCGTAGCGGAGACTTAGAGAAATTGCGCCACCAGCGGCCCATTTCAGAAATCTTAAAAGTGGTCCATCCTTTTCACTCTCCATCAGCTTCGCCCGTGAGAGCAACCAGTAGGACAAGACAGGCGTTAATGTCAGGGATACAAGTAAAGAAGATAGAATCGAAACAATATAAGCTACACCAAGCGGTGCAAAGAGCCTGCCTTCCATGCCTGACAGAGCGAATAGCGGAATAAACACCAGTACGACAATCATTGTTCCGAAAACAATGGAATTGCGGATTTCGACACTCGCCTGAAAGACGACAAGAAGCGGGGGCTTCGGATTCTCCGCATGACGATTTTCACGAAGTCGACGAAAAATATTTTCGACATCAACAATGGCATCGTCGACTAGTTCGCCAATCGCCACAGCTAACCCGCCAAGAGTCATTGTGTTGATGGAAAGCCCGAAAGCAGTGAAGACCAGAGCGGTAATGGCGAGCGAAAGTGGGATTGCGGTCAATGTAATGAACGTCGTTCGAAAATTCATCAGGAACAGAAACAGGATAATGACAACCAGAATGCCGCCGTCTCGGAGCGCCTCGATTACATTCTCAATGGCCCGATCAATGAAGGCCTTCTGCGAGTACAACTCCGGCTGAATACGGATATCGTCCGGCAGTGATGGTTTGAGTTCTTCAAGCGCCTTCATGACCTGATCGGTAACTTCACGCGTGTCTGCGGTGGGCTGCTTGTTTACGGTCAGGACAACAGCCGGACCACCAGAAAACTCACCGTTCTCGTTTCGAATATACGCCGAGCTATCACCACGTTTGACTTGTGGCCCTTCCATGACCTTGGCCACTTGCGAAAGTCGTACTGGTCGCCCCTCGCGCATTATTACCACAACTTTTTTTAAATCATCAATCGTTTGCACGCGTCCAATCGCTCGTACGAGAAATTCATTCGGCCCTTGATCATCAAGATAGCCACCCGTTGCATTCTCGTTACTCTCCGCGCAAGCCCTTTTAACGTCGTGGAGTGTGACACCATATTTCAGTAGCTTGTCGGGGTCAACGAGCACTTGATACTGCATCCGCCCTCCACCCATCGTGAATACCTGGGAAACACCAGGAATGGTGAGCAGTCTTTGTCGAACAACCCAGTCAGCAAGTGTTCGTACCTCCAACGGTGAAGTTTTCTCGTCTTCGCTCCACATACCAATCATGATAATCTGGCCCATGATCGATGAAATGGGGGCTAGTTGAGGTCTTACTCCTTCCGGCATGCGATCCTGCACGAGTTGCAACCGCTCCATTACGATCTGCCGGTCGTTGTAGATATTGGTACCCCAGTCGAATTCGACATAAATCACCGAGATACCGACGCCAGCAGAACTGCGAACTGCTTCGACTCCATTGGCACCATTGATAGCGGTTTCGAGTGGAAATGTGATAAGCGACTCGACTTCTTCGGGTGCCATTCCTGGCGCCTCAGTCATTACAACGACTCGTGGCCGGTTCAGATTTGGAAAAACATCTATATCCATTTGGAGTGTTTGCCATCCACCAAACCCCAGCAGAAATAATGAGAATACAACAACTAGTAAGCGCTGACGTAGAGCAAAGCGAATTATGGAATTTAACATTGTTAGGTCCTCTTAGTGGTTATGTCCGGCATGAGGATCAACGCCACCGCCAGCTTTGTTCTTTAGTGCCACCTGCATTTGATGCGCTCCAGAAAGCGCGATCGCATCACCCGAAAACAGCGAACCATCATTGGCAATAACCACCGAATATTGATCGCTGTATTCAACGTGAACTGGTACACGGTCGAAATGGTCTCCGTTCTCGAGAAATACGTAGAACTCCGCCCCTTCCTGTGCCACAGCATCAATCGGCAACACAATTTTATTTTTCCAGTGCTCTACAGGAACACGGAGTCGCAATCGTTGGCCCGGTTTATATTTCCAATCGATAAAGTAATGACCATCATTGGTTTTTTTATTTCGTTCAATTTCGTTTGTAAGCCCCACGTAGAAGTGCATTGCGCGAGAGGACGGGACTACTTGGTTCGCGACATAGACGAACTTCAATCCATTGATGATCTCTGAATGTAGTTGGTTATCTTCACGAACAGCTGATACAGCTGATTCATTGCGCGCTGCAGCATGTAGTTCGTTACTGTCTTGCTCAAACGCATTTCCTTTGATGTATAGTTCGCTAAAATCCGCAAGAATACACAAAGTCTGCCCCGATTGGACGGACTGCCCTTTAATAATTTGCAAGTCCTGTACCACAAATGAGGACGTTTGCTTCTTTGATTTCTGGTTGCTATCTTGTGAAATATCAGAGACTTGTCTAAGGAGAGGTTCAGGTAACTGTAATTCGTTACCCTGCCCACTAGCAGGAGCATACACTAAGAGTTCGCGAATTAATTTTCGCTTTGATTCAATTTGAGAAATTTGAGTCTCTGATAGTCCATGTAGTAAGAGAGCTTCTTTCTGTGCGCTTAATATGGCATTTAATTTTTGTCTTGCATATTCTCGTTCCAAAATTACCTTCCCAGCCACGATGCCAGATGTGATCTTCTCTAAACGAGCGATTTCACGGTTTTCAACTTCTAATTCACCTATTGTTTGTAAGAATTTTGTTTGAGCCTGGACGAGATCTTCATGTGTGAGACGAATTTTAAACATTAACATTCCAGAACGAATGGCTTCTCCTTCAATGATGTGTATCTGAGTTACGATACCAGTCATGGGAGCGGTAATATGGATTCGTGTCCGTCCAGGACGTTCAACGATCATCGCTGGAATGTTCAAGGTTCGTTCATAGGTCTGCAACGCGACTTCACCAACAATCAATCCAATATTACGCCGCGCCTGCTCAGAGAGCTCCAAAGACGTTGAGTCCTCATGCGCATGACTAGGATCACCGTGGTTGTGACCACTGTGGCCGATGTCTTCTCCCTGGCTACCAGCAAGATTTTCGCCTGATTGTTTATTGATTAGTGAGAATTTTTGCTTGACGAGTGGAAGCCAAGTGTCACGAACACCCCAGCAAATTCCCGATATGAGGAGTACAGCTATTAAGCCGTACCATTTGAGCGAAATATCGCTTAATTGAAATCGCATGATACTATCCCGCGCTATCAGCGCAACAGAACACCATTTAGGTGAAAAGATACTAGGAAAGAAGAACGGACTTAGGTGCCAAGTGACACGCAAATTGCGCAGAAGAACTGTGACCCGGTCAGTTTACAGTTGAGAAGAGGCGTAGACCGCCTAGACCAGCCAGACCTGTTTGCGCAAGCGCATACTGGTGGATATTGAGTTAACCGGAATATCTCGACGGTACTCAATGCGTGTGGTAGATACATTGATAGAAGTGACTATCGGTGCAACTTCAAGTGAAGTTGCTTTTACCAATGCAGTTAATTCAATAGGAGATGAGCTTACATATGTACAAGAGCTTTCCTCACATGGAATATGGTCGTGCTCGTGATTCTCTGGGTTATTGTGTGAGGAGTTGCTAGCTATTGTATCAGTGTGATTGTGCGAAACCCAAGCTGTTGCGTGCATAGACAAACAAAGTGAAGTAAGCTGAGAACTCTCTTTATGCTCATGGTGAGGTATGTCATTGTGTGCATGCGTATGATGATAGCAACAACCAAGCAATGCATGAAACACTATGGATAAAGCAGCTAAAGTGCTTAACATACTGTTTGCCATGATTCTTGGGTACCTTTGAAGATATGCTATATTTATTATTAATAACAAGCAAGTAATTATTGCATATTGACAGTTTTAGGTCAATCTCTAAATTTATTTATAATATAATTACAGCTAGAAGTAAATGTGTTGTTGATCTTGCCCCCAACCTTGTACCAGTTGGAATGTTAGAAATCCAAGTTTTAATCATCCCTGGCGCGCCAGGGATGATTTTTTCGCAGTGCGTCAGGCATGACGCGCAGCGTCACGACCTGACGCTGTCAACCGGTAAGCGAAAGCGATCCGGGAAGTGACTTGTCGGGTGTAAGTCCCGATGGAGGCCTTGATGACAGGAACTCTTAGCCGAACTGCAAGGGTGTCCACCGCGAGGTGGAATCTGAAGGAAGCAGCAGGCAAACTCCTGGCCCGAGGAACACGAATCACATATGAGGCGCCGGTTGGATGGGCGAGAGGGCTGTAAGACTCGAAGCCCGATGTCATCTGGATCGAATCGGCGTATATGTGGCGGGTATATGGGAGGAAAGTCACGCGTCTTACCCTGAGAGATCTGAAACGGTGCCGTCTGGCTAGTGCCTCTGCAAGGAGTCGCGATGCCGTTTCAGAAGTCAGCCGAGGCCATAGTAGCGCTGTATTGAGTGGCGTGAAGGGCCGAACCTTTTAACCTGTTTGATGCAGAAATTTCGATGTCCGATAACAGACGCAGACCGAAGGCTGAGATGCCTGAGCAACGATCGAGAGCAGGCGGCGGAACCGCCCAGGGTAAGTCGTCTGCGCGTCAAACGGACTCGGCAAGGACTGATCCCATCAGACTACCAGCGTTCTTTACTTTAGAGGAGGTACTCAGTCGAGAAAACATGTTGACTGCTTACCGGCGTGTGGTTCGTAATCAGGGAGCCCCCGGCGTCGACGGTGTGACCGTTGATCAACTGTGGGATCGCTGTTGCCAGCGCTGGGAAGCGATTCGGGAGGAACTGCTCAGCGGAACTTATCGTCCTGATCCCGTTCGGAAGGTGGAAATCCCCAAACCGGGAGGGAAAGGGATGCGGATGCTGGGCATACCAACGGTCATGGACCGACTGATCCAACAGGCACTGTTGCAGGTGCTAACGCGGTTATATGATCCCACGTTCTCGGAAAGCAGCTTCGGCTTCCGTCCGGGTCGTAGCGCCCATCAGGCGCTGGATCGAGCCAAAGCGCACATTGCAGCCGGCCAACGTTGGGTTGTCGACCTGGATCTGGAAAAGTTCTTTGACCGCGTGAACCATGATGTACTGATGGGACGTCTGGCACAACGGATCAAGGATCGACGCATCCTGAAACTGATTCGAGCCTATTTACAGGCAGGGATCATGGAAGGGGGCGTCGTCAGCCCACGCAGCGAAGGAACCCCCGATAACTCCACCGGGGTCTGATTTCCCAGTGAGCTGTGCGGGCGGTTTTCGTTGTAGTCCAGCCGCCACTGGTCAACTTGTTCCTGAGCGTCTGTCAGGCTTAAAAACCAATGCTGGTTTAAACATTCCTGACGAACCCGCCCGTTGAACGATTCAATATACGCATTATCGGTCGGTTTTCCCAGCCGACTGAAATCCAGAGTAACGTTGTTGAAGTAAGCCCATCAGTCCAAACTCTTTGAAATGAACTCGGGCCCGTTATCCACACGGATTGACTGAGGACAGTCTCGAGCCGCTTTGACGCGATCCAGAGCTGCCACCACATCATCTCCAGTCAGCCGTGTTCCCACCTGAATGGCCAGACTCTCACGACTAGTGTAGTGATTTAAAATTGTGGGAACTTATTTGGTAGAGTTGTCGTCTGATTTTCCAGATAAGGAGAATTGAGACGTGCGTATTGCAATTGCTGTCACATTGACAGCTGCAGAACGAATATTGCTGACTACGTGGTCGCGGGGGCGGAGCACGCCAGCCCGACTGGTACTGCGAGCCAAGATGATTCTCGCGGCAGCTCAAGGTCGCGAGAATAAAGACATTGCAGTGGAACTCGGTTGTACCAGGCGAACTGTCGGTACGTGGCAAAATCGATTTGCCGAGAAACGAATGGTGGGGATTGAAGCAGACGCCCCCCGAGTTGGACCTGCATTTAATTGTGGACAACTACGCCATTCACAAGCACCCCAAGGTGCAGAACTGGCTGAAGCGTCACAAGCGATTTTACATTCACTTCACACCGACAAGCAGTTTGTGGCTGAACGTCATCGAACGCTGGTTCCGCGACATTACCCAGGACCGTATCCGGAATGGCGTGTTCAAAAGCGTCTCGCAACTGGAGCAGGCGATATGATCGGAAGATCTACAAACATCGCAACCAGATCGAACGGTTCTTAGGGAGAATCAAACGCTGTCGACGTGTGGCCACTCGCTACGAGGAAAAAGCCACCAACTTCGCCGGCTTTATCTGACTGTCAGCATTCGTTACAGATATCATCCGAATGTCCGTACTATCTAGGGCTGCGGTCGTTTCGTGCTTTACCCAGGATGGCGGTACAAGACCGTTGTCGCGGTACCAAGTCGAAGTATCACGTCGCAGCGCGGCAACCATAGTGGGCAGCGTTTCACGCAATGAACGGCTAGGTTGCCAGCCCAGTGCATCGCTCGCACGGGTGATGACAAGCGCATAGTGATCGTCCGCCAAGTCAACCATCCACGGCTTGATGAAAGGCTCCTCCGCGAACGGCATGTGATCTTGAAATCACGCACCCGTCTTGGCAACCGACTTCGGGATCACGGTCGTTTCCCAAGGCTCACCATGAATCAATCGTCCGAATTCTGACTGCGATTCCGTGCAACCGAGCGTTTTCGGTTCTCCGATAAGAAACACTGATTCATCTGATAATTACTCGCGACGGTCGATGCATCGGTAGACGGCGTCGACGACGTCGTCTAAATGAACGAATGCTTGACCGCGGGATGGATCTCCTGGATAGACTCGACTTGTCAACTTCCGCTTGTAGATCCGCGCTATCTGATTTGCCAAGGGAATTGAATGGCAATCGTCGTCATAGACACCGGCGATTCTGAGATTGATAGACTTGATCGCACACCGATTCTTAGAAATGACCTGCTCGGTAGCGACCTTCGACTTGGGATAGTCCCACTTGGGATCAAGCGGCCAATCTTCATCGATCCGCTCGCCCGGCTCGCAGGGAGCATGAACCAACATCGTGCTGGAGAAGATGAATTGGTCCACTTCAAACTCACGCAATGCACGAAGCAGTCTCTCCGTTCCGCGAACTGTGACTTCTTCATACTTCGGACTCGGATCTCCCGAGAAGTCGTAGTACGCAGCATAGTATTAGTGTACGACCGACGCAATTTTTGTTCCGTATCCTTCACGAACGCGATGTATTCCTGCGTCGATACTCTCATCGTTCGTCAGGTCAACACAGACGTATTCCGCCTCCGTCGGCGGATGCGGATCACCTGCACGGTCAAATCCGATCACCTGGAAACGCTCAGCAAGCCGCTTAACCGTCGCCGATCCAAGCCGCCCGCTACTTCCCGTGATTAAGATGATCTCTTTCTTAGTTTTCATCACAGTTTTTCCGGTTTAGAATAGTCACTAATTAGCCACTTCGCCCGCCAAAGAGAGTCCGCACAGTCTTTCGGCCACCCAAGGACGGTATGTAAACAAACGCACTGCCAACTCGTCGCTACACTGCTGCGGTGAAAAGTGGCAGTGGTGCTTTGCCTGACGCGACACGGCTACTGTGTTTTTGTCTTGCCATTCGGCTCCTTCGTATTTTTCTTCATCTTTCCTTTCATCATGCCTTCCATCTTCTTCTTGCACATGGGGCACATCATGCCAGATTCACTATCGTCCATCTTCTTGGCTCTCATCATTGCGATCTCCATCATTGACATTGCCTTGCCAGACGACTTGCCAAGCATTGACCGCTGATCTTCGGTTAACACTTCCGCTGCCTTACTCTGAGCTTCCTGGGTAATAGCTCTCAGTTTCTGCTGTTGCTCATCTGTCAATTTCAACTCACTCGCTCTAGCCATCAGCAACGGCGGACTGTCAGCGGTCAAACTGATTCCCTTCAGGCCAGTCATCATGGGGCATTCCATCGACATTTTCTTGTCGTTCTGGCCACCTGCTTTCGAGTTGTTCTGCCCAAGTGCAGGCGATTGCAACGAGACAGCAAGCAGTGAGAGGAGAATGCCTCCAGCGCCTGCACAGATGCTGAACCGTGATCGAAAAATAGTATTGGTCTTCATAGCGTTTTTCCTTGTTCATGGGAGATAACGAAACTCCGCGCGTCGACGCAGAGCAAACTTCAGAATCAGTCGATGTTCCTCGCTTCTCGTCGATGTAGCTGCAAGTCACATACCGTACTGGGGTATTTTGAAGCGCAACGCTGAATCGACTGCAAATGAGCAGCTTTCGCGAAAGCTGCTGTACGTAATGGGCTTGCAAAGTGCGCATCCAGCGACCATTGCGGTTCGAGAACAGCCAGCGGCACGACTCATAAAGCAACGTTGTGCCTGATTCAACCTTTTTCCGCAGTGTGATCGATGTCTCGCAGATCTGTCCACGATTCCCAGATGGCGTAAATGGCAGGATAGATCAGCAGCTCTAACACAAATGACGTCACGACCCCACCGACCATCGGGGCGGCAATACGTTTCATGACGTCGGCGCCTGAGCCTGTGGACCACATGATCGGCAACAATCCCATCAAGATCGCCATAACCGTCATCATCTTTGGTCGCATTTGGTCGCATTTGGTCGCATTTGGTCGCATTTGGTCGCACGCGCTACACCGCGCCTTCCATGACTGCGTGTTCAGTGTCGTCAAATCTATGTATCCGCCCTTCGTCTTTCCATTTGTGGTATGCCACATCTAAGTACAACAACATCACGACTCCGGTTTCTGCATCGACACCCGCAAGCGCAATGATGCCAACCCACACGGCAACGCTCATGTTATAGCCAAGCATATAGATCAGCAAGAAAGAGCCAATCAACGAAAAAGGCACTGCAAGTAACACAATTGATAACTTGACAATGGAAGGTTCCGCGACGTTCATCCTTCTGCCGAAGTGGGCGGCGGCACTCGAGGCGGTCCCGCCTGGCGTCGTCCTGCACGTCGATTTCAAGGGGCTAAGCTACATCGATCACGCCTGCCTGGCATTGCTGATGAATTGGAAGAAGCAACATGAAGTGACAGGTGGGGCACTTATTCTGGATTGGGAAACGCTGCGTGCAAGATTCCATCACGCGCGCCCTCGTCCGCGACAAACATGTATTATAAGGCAAGACGCTCCCAATGCGGACGGCAATAGCCGCGAGCAACGAGGGGCGGCCTAATCATACCTTGCCCTTTTTGTACATTCGTGATAGTATACGTGCGATGGCGTGGATTGGGTCCGACAACTTCTTCAACCCAGCCTGAAGGACAAAACCGGTGTGGAAACTAGGATGAGTGCAAAGACGCTGATTGAGATTGGTCTGGTCCTACCGGTAATTCCAGATGCCCGTGACGCGTGCGTCCTGCGCCTAACAGAATTGCTGACAGCAAAAGAAGGAATTGAGACCGCACATGTCAAAAACACGATCGGCATGGGGCAGGATCAAATCTGTATCCATTTTGATCCCAACCGCATTTCCCTCGGCGAGGTGCGGGCGCTGGCCAAACGGGCAGGAGCAGATCTTGACCAGCGGTTCGGACACTTTTTGCTCAATTCAAAACCGATGCATGCCCGTCAGGCTCGCACGGCCGAGGCACGGGCGAATCAAATCCAAGGCGTGCTGGAAGCCGCGGTCTCCCCGGCCGGCGTGCTGCGCATTGAGTTTGACCGCCGATCTACCGACGAAGAGGCCATCCGAATCGCGGTAGCGAAAATCGGTGTGCAAACTGTTGAAAAGAGAGTACAGAAGGCGACACACGGCGAACTAACGGAAGCCGATGACCGACCTGTCGCGAAAGAACACGATCACGAACATGATGGCCTATTGGGTGAAAGAACGGAGTTGGGATTTGCCGCGCTTTGCGGCGGGCTGCTGCTCATCGGATGGCTGCTATCGTTCGCTGCTGTGAATCAATGGGCACCGTGGAGCCTATTCTTGGCCGCTTACTTCTTCGGCGGCTTTTTTACGTTTCGCGAAGCAATTGAGAATATTCGTGCTGGCCGTTTTGAGATCGACTTCCTGATGCTGGTGGCGGCCATCGGCGCGGCTACGCTCGGAGAATGGTTTGAGGGCGCTTTGCTGCTATTTCTCTTCAGCCTCGGTCACTCACTCGAACATTATGCCATGGGCCGGGCTAAGAGGGCCATTGAAGCCCTCGCCGAACTTGCTCCTCAAACCGCACTGGTCCGCCGTGAAGGCAGCACCCAAGAATTACCCGTGGAGCAACTCCAGGTCGGGGACGTAGTGATTGTCAAACCCAATGAACGTATTCCCGTCGACGGATTTGTCGTCAAGGGGCAGAGCAGCGTCAATCAGGCCCCGATTACCGGCGAGAGCGTCCCTGTGGATAAACAGGCCGTCGATAATCTGCAAGAGGCGACGGAGAATGCCGACCGGCTCGACGCCCGATATCGCGCCTTCGCCGGCACCATCAATGGAAGTGGCGCTCTGGAGATTCAGGTGACCAAGATCGCCGGTGAATCCACGCTGGCCCGCGTCGTACAAATGGTGAATGAGGCCGAGACCCAAAAGTCGCCCACGCAACTGTTCACCGACAAATTCGAGCGTTACTTCGTTCCGGCAGCATTGACGTTGGTTGTCTTGCTATTATTCGCCTGGACAATAATCGACGAGCCATTCACCAAATCTTTCTATCGCGCGATGGCGGTGTTGGTGGCGGCTAGTCCCTGCGCTCTGGCAATTTCGACCCCAAGCGCGGTTCTCAGCGGCATCTCGCGCGCGGCTCGGGGCGGAGTGCTCGTCAAAGGCGGTGGTCCGCTGGAGAATCTGGGAAGGCTCCACGCCATCGCCTTCGACAAGACCGGCACGTTGACCGAAGGCAAGCCATGGCTAACCAACGTTGTGAGTTCAGATGGCGTCGCCGAGGATGAGTTGTTGCAGGTTGCCATCGCCGTGGAAGAACTCAGTGACCATCCCCTTGCCGCCGCGGTCGTACGTGGTGGACGCGAACGCCTCGACAGCGAATCGGTGATTCAGGCCCACGATTTACAATCCATCACGGGGCGTGGCGTCAAAGCCAACATCAACGGCGAGGCGGTGTACATTGGCAAAGACGACTTGTTTGGAGAAGTTGATGGACCGCCGCTTCCTGAAGAGCTGCGGGAGCGAGTCGAAGCACTGGAAGCTGACGGCCGCACGACGATGATCGTGCGTCGCGGTGATACCTACCTTGGTGTTTTGGGTCTGATGGATACGCCGCGAGAAGCGGCCAAGAACGTGATTGCCCGCCTGCGAGAGCTTGGCATCCAGCGGATGATCATACTTTCTGGCGACAATCAACAGGTCGCCGATGCCGTCGCCAATGAAGTTGGAATCGACGAAGCCTGGGGGGACTTGATGCCGGACGACAAAGTCGAGGCGATCAAGAAGCTCAGCAAGCAAGAGGGCGTGGCGATGGTCGGCGACGGCGTAAACGATGCGCCCGCAATGGCAAATGCGACGGTTGGCATCGCAATGGGTGCGGCCGGTTCGGACATTGCTCTGGAAACTGCGGATGTCGCGTTGATGGCGGACGACCTGAATCACCTCCCCTTCGCGGTCGGGTTGAGCCGTCAAACAAGCCGAATCATTCGACAGAACCTGTGGTTCAGTCTTGGTATGGTGGCGTTCCTGATCCCCGCGACAATCCTCGGACTGCAAATGGGCGCCGCAGTCCTGTTCCACGAAGGTTCAACGCTGCTTGTGGTTTTTAACGCCCTGCGACTCTTGACCTATCGAGCCAAGTGAACGAAGAATTCCGATTCCAGACATGTTGACATCCAATGAGGAGTACGGCATTAAGCTATGGCCGGATTAACCATCGCCATCGTGGCGTCGTTGGAGGCGCTGTTGAACCTCGAGGCGGTCGATAAGCTCGACCCGCAACAACGCAGATCCCCTCCGAGCCGCGAACTGCTGGATCAGGGTATCGGCAACACGGTCGCGGGTTTGATCGGCGGAATTCCCATCACGTCTGTCGTCATCCGTGGCTCCGTCAATGTCCATGCCGGAGGTCAGACAAAGCTGGCCACAATCGTGCATGGGGCACTACTTCTCGTGAGCGTCATGTTGTTTCCGATGTGGCTGAACATGATTCCGCTGTCTTGCTGGTTACGGGCTTCAAACTCGCCAGTCCAAAGTTGATAAAGCGGATGTGGGATGAAGGCCGCTATCAGTTCATCCCCTTCGCTCTGACGGTAGCGGCCATCGTTCTAACCGATTTGCTGGTCGGGGTTCTGATCGGATTAGCGGTTAGCCTTGGCTTCATTCTCAACAGCAACCTGCGCCGCCCGATCCGTCGCTTTGTTGAGAAGCACGTGGGCTGCGACGTCCTGCACATCGAGCTCGCCAACCAGGTAAGCTTTCTCAATCGGGCCGCCTTGTTGAAAGTCCTTGATGCAGTGCCGCGCGAAGGCCAGGTGCTGTTCAACGCTCAGAACACGGACTACATAGACCCGGATATACTCGATCTCTTGCGAGATTTCTCCGAGGAGACAGCACCGGCGCGAGGCGTGCAGGTGAGCTTAATAGGGTTCAAGAATAAGTATCAGTTTAGGGATCAGATTCAGTACGTGGACTTTTCCACCCGAGTGCTTCAATGTACTCTCACTCCTCGGAAAGTACTGCAAATACTCCGTGACGGCAATGAGCGGTTCCGTAGCGGCCAGCGCCTGACCCGTGACCTCGGTCGCCAGGTCCGCGCTATGGCCGAAGCGGCTCTGTTGCGAAGTCAGTTGATCAGCACTCTTCATCAGGAAGGTCGAGTTGCGATCATCGGTGCGATTTACGATGTCGTCACTGGAAGCATTGAGTTCCTGCCGCATGCGGATGATTGCGTTTCTTGAGCATCAAGCGAAAGGCACCACCCAGGAGGCCATAACGAGAAGGATGAATTGTAGATATATAGTTTACGCGGAGATTGTTACTGATCTCTTCCTCGTTGTTTCGGGACATTTTCCTGATGCACCGCCCGGCCCCTGTTTCGTCGGTCTGACGGTCTCGGCTAAGCCGCCTCAGCCCTTGACGCGTCAGCCGGGCGTATGGGAGACTATTTGGAGTATGACCAGTTCCGCGAGTAAATTCCGAGCTGCATTCTCTTTGACGGCAGCTTTGCTGGTCCTGATCGCTGCGCCGCTGGCGTGGGTGCCCAGTGCGTTCTGCCAGTGCGGCATTTCGACCCACGACGACGCGTGCTGCGGCGATGCGAAAGACTGCACCCCTTGCGAATGTCCAGCATGCGAGTACCACCGGGCGACGACAATCGTTGCATCTGTTGACACGTCAGAGCAACGGCTGACGCAAAACGATCTGCTCTTTGCCTGGGCTGATGCGACCGAATTGCCTGTGGCCAACAATCTGGCGGACGCCTCTTCGCACGCCCCACCACCCGTGACTGCGTTCCAGTGTTGAGTTCTCTTGGCGCGGTTGACGTTGTGATTCTCTGCGCGGGCAATGCGCAAATCGCGTGTTGAACAGTTGGGGCCTGCGTGCGGTTCCAGGCTCCCGTCAATCCGTCTCATGGCCATGAGACAAGAGACCTCTGTCGGCTCCATTGCGTGTCCAATCACCGTCCCTTGGCACAAAACAAACCCTAGCCGTACAGCGTCCTAAGGCAACAACGACCAGTCACCTGGAGAAAAAGATATTTTGACGTTGAGCAGTACAATGGATCGCAACTAAAGTACGCCTGGATCGAAAAGCACCGCGAACAGATCCACGAGGCGTATCGTGATAGCGACTCCGTCTACTGTTATCGCAAAGTTCTTGAAGACATCCTGGAACAAAACCTGCGATGCTGCCTCGAATCGGTGCGGCGGACCATGCGTGAAGAAGGCCTGATTTCCAAGGTCAAACGCCAGTTTGTCGTCACCACCGATTCCAATCATCACTTTCCCGTGGCTGAGAATCTATTTGATCGGAGAAATATGAAATGGCGTAGGATGAACATTATTTCTGTCGAACACCGCTGTCGTTCAGACCAGATCCAAGTCCTGGTCTCCACGGGTATGACGAGTAACCGCCTCGTCGCTATTTTTCAACAGCGGTTCGATCCGCTGGCACGAGTACCGATTCCAGTAGGCGAACCAACTCGTCTTTCGTTTTGCTGCCATTGATTCGCCTGAAGAGTTTTCCGTCCTGAAAGAGCAGGAGTGCCGGTATCGCCTCGATCTCGTATTTCGCGGTCGTGAATGGATTGTCCTTTACATTCATTTGTCCAATCTTGACCCGTCCATCGTACTCTTCCGCCAGTTCCCGGATGATAGGTTTCATCTCCAGACACGGCTGGCACCAAGCCGCCCAAAAGTCAACCAGCACTGGCTCATTGCTACGCAACACGTGCTCTTCATAAATCGCATCGGTCAACACAATCACGGCCTCGTGACCCACAGAATGCCCCTCCTGCGTTCCTGTCTCCGGACCGCAGCTCGCAAGCAGCATAAATATCGCAACTGGCAGTGCGTTGATTATGATTGTTCGCATGATGTATTCCTGTCAGGCAAAAACGCAGCGTACATCGCTCATTCTCATCCGCTTTCTCAGTCCCTTAGCATCCGTAGACCGTTGCCGATTACCAGAAACTCACTGAGTTCATGTCCAAGCACGGCGATCGGGAGCGAGAACCAACCGGCCACCGCCCCGACAACCAGCACACTGATCACCAGCCCCGACAAGACGAGGTTCTGTCGAACGACCCGCTGGTTACGGCGGGCCAAGTGTAGGGCGTAAACCAGCTTCTCCAGGTCGTCGGCCATCAGTGCCACGTCCGCTGTTTCCAAAGCCACATCGGTGCCAGCCGCCCCCATTGCCACGCCGACCGTGGCTTCAGCCAGCGCCGGGGCGTCATTGACTCCGTCTCCTACCATCACGACATGTCCGAGGCTTCGGGCGAGTTCACGCACCTTTGCGACCTTGTCCTCCGGCTTTAGGTCGGCATAGCAGTCGTCGATGCCGGCCTCTTTGGCAATCGCCTGGGCCGTGCGCTCGTTGTCACCGGTGAGCATGACCACTTTCTCTACTCCAGTCCTGCGCAAGTCATCAATGGCCTGACGGGCTTTTGGGCGGATATTGTCGCGGATGGCGAACAGCCCCCACGGGATGCGGTCGTCTCCGAAAACCACAACCGTCTGGCCTTCGGCCTGGAGGCGGACTATCTGCTCCCAAAGCGGATCAAGACTAATACCAAGCTGATCTTCGAACAAACTTGGCTTGCCGATGTGCAGCGTTGTTCCATTGAAGGTCGCCGAAGCCCCCGCACCGGTCAGAGAATTGAACGCTGCAATTTCAGCGGGGTCGACTCCTTCCGCCTCAACGTAGCTCTGGATGGCTCGCGCTAATGGGTGTTGGCTCAGCCGTTCAATGCCTGCCGCCACAGCGAGGATCTCCTGACGGGGGGGAATCGACTCATCCTGTTCGGCCAAAATGACCTCCGTGACCTCCGGTTGACCTCGGGTGATCGTGCCCGTCTTGTCCAGGGCTACAACCCTGATACGCGCCAGTTGCTCGACGTATATGCCCCCTTTGATCAGCACCCCATTCCGCGCCCCCGTGCCGAGCGAGGCGACAAGTGTCACCGGGATAGAAATAACTAGGGCACACGGAGCCGCCGCGACAATGAACACCGTGGCACGGATCGTCCAGTCTGTCCCGGATGTGGAAAACCACAAGGCCGGAATAACCGCAAGCAGGAAGCCAATCAGTAGAACGGCGGGGCTGTACCAGAAGCCAAATCGCTCGATGAACCGCTGGCTTTCCCCCTTGCGTTCCTGAGCCTCTTCGACCATCTGGATGATGCGTGAAATCGTGTTCTCGGCAAACGCCTTCGTCGCCCTTACCTCCAGAGAGCCTTCACCATTTATGCTGCCTGCAAAAACCGTCTCGCCGGGTTGCTTCTCGACCGGAAGGCTCTCACCGGTCACAGGAGCCTGATTAAGGCTTGAGCGACCAGCAGCCACCTCGCCGTCAGTCGCCACTGCCTGCCCCGGCCTGACGAGAAACATGTCGCCGACTCGCAGGTCTTCGACAGGAATCTCGCGTTCTTTTCCATCGATAAGCAGCAAGGCGGTCTTGGGCGCCAAGTCCATCAGCGCTCGAACCGCCGACCGTGTCTTCGATTCCGTGTATCCTTCGAGCGCCTCGCTGATCGAATACAGAAACACCAGCATCGCCGCTTCGGCAGGTTGGCCGAGCACGTAGGCCGCAATGGCGGCGACCGTCATCAGCAGCTCAATGTCAATCCGCCGCTCGAAGAGCACTTCTTCAATTGCTTCGCGACCGAAATAGTATCCGCCGACCAGAACACTGAGCGTATACAGCGTCAGCGGCAGCCAATCAGGAAGGGCGTAACCGAGCAACCAACCGACAAGCAGCAGCACGCCTGAGATTAGCGAGGAAAGAACCTTCGGGTCTTTCCAGAACGGCTGCGGTTCAGCGGTTTCACCCCGTTTCTGAACGGGGAAACCAAACTCACGAAGCTGGCCTTCGAGGTCATCTTGCGAGACTTTCTGTTCCTCGGCTCGAATACGAACGGTTCCCGAAGAAGCCAGGATTTGAAGCAACTCGACATCCGACTGAGATGCGAGCGACCGACGCAAACGCGCAGCGTCATTCTCACAATCCAGGTTGGCAACTCGGAAACGGTATTCTTTCATAGTTCACATTCCATCGATTTCCATCATTCCCCTATGCCGCTTACTTGTCCTGATATTTCTGGCTGGCCCTCAAGCTGCACGGCGCGGTCGTCGTCCCTTCTTCAATTCGATTCCAAACTCGACAGCGATCTTTAGCAATGTGGCAACACAGGTAGTGTTCGCCGACATTTCACGCGCTCCGCGTACGCTGTACTAGCGAATTAGTTCCGCCAATCGCCGACGATCTTCAAGCTTGTATACAATAGGCCGTCCACGTTTTCTGGAGCCTGACATGTGACTCGCTTTCCTGTAAAGAATACCGCCAAGTCGGAATGATTCCGGCATTGGCGGCATCGCATTAACACATGTTGCGTATCACATCTTCGGTTTAGATGTAAAGGTTCCACTGGGGCCTGTAAGCTTGACTGGTGTTTTACCGGCCTTCTCAACGGCTTCCCACAGTTGCAGCGGCGAGAGTATCGCATTGACCTTGGGAGTGACGGTTGCAGTCTTGGACTTCACGTCCGTCTTGACACCGCCCACTCCGGGCACTTCGGACAATTCTGCGGCAATATTCTTGGCGCAGCCTTCGCACGTCAGCACCTGCAAGGTGATAGTCGTTTTTATGGTGTTGGCACTTACAGTGTCGTCAGCCGCCCACAAGGAACTCGTTGAATAAACGGCCAAGGCCAGCGCGACACAAGTTAACAAACGATACATATTGAGACTCCATTTTCGGGAAACACTTGATGGAAAAAACGACAGACTACGGGGTGATATAGAATGTGCTACATGGAACTCTCCTTTCGTTTAAGCGTTGGGGTTAGGGCGTTCGGATAAGAGTGTGGCTGGGGACGCACGGTTTCACAGGCTGGCGAAACACGTACTCAAGCCCCAGCCACAAGGACAATCACTGCGTTCTTTGTTTGGGAAAGAAGTTTGTTTCTTGGTCATCATCGGTGCGTGACCGTAAATCCAGTTTCGCCACAACATCGTGGAAACAGTCGCTTCCGCAGCCTGGCGAGAGACAGGTCGTCGGTGCGGAGCAGCCACACATGCAGCCCGGTTGGACCAGCAGCGCGCCGCCCGTTCGTTTCAGTAGCTGGCGCAATGAATGATCACTCGGTCGAGACATTCCTATTCTTCCGGTTTGGGCGGTTTGTGGCCGGTCTTGGCCTCGTAGCGAGCGACGAATTTGTGGACTCGTGCGGGGCTGCAAATGAAGCATTGCGATTCGGGGCGATCATGTTCTTCGCACCAGTCACCGGCCTCCTTGAATTTTGCAACCAACGATTTGTCGCACTGGGCACACTCTTCTTCGGGCACGCCGTGCTCGACGCACCACCAACCCCCGTGACTGTGATCGATATTGGTCACCGCCGCTGCCCCGGCGGGATCTTTCTTCATCGCCTCACCCTTGCCGCAACCACTCAACATGACCACGCTCAGTGAAAGCAGCGCAAACATCGTCGTCAACCCAATCCAAAGGCTGCGCGTCCGAAACATCCACTTCATCAGATTCTCCTTCGGCATCGCCGAACTGAAGTTAGATCGATGCCGGTTCAGGGGTATGCCTGAGTTCCGGCTCAATCGGTTCGTCTGGTTCAAGACGATGACCGTCATCGTCTCCTCTATCATCATTCTTATGCAGACTCTCCACCGGCAGGTTGAACACGACATAGAGCACGCGTAGAACAAGCAAGCTCATGATCATCGCGCTACAGACGCCACCAATCACAACTGTTGCCAGCGGTCTCTGGACCTCCGCGCCCATTCCGGTGCTGAAGGCCATTGGCACGAACCCGAGACTGGCGACTAGAGTTGTCATCAGAATCGGTCGCAACCGAGTCATGGCTGCTTCTTCGACTGCTTCGTCAAGCGAACGTCCGCGCCGGCGAAGTAGTCGAATCGTTGAAACAAGCAACATGTCGTCCAGTACTGCGATGCCGGACAGCGCGATGAATCCGACCGCAGCCGAAATGGAAAACGGCATGTCACGAATCCACAGCGCCAAAATGCCGCCAATCCATGCAAATGGAACGCCGGTGAAGACTCGAAACGAGTCAACCCAATTGCGATACGTCATGTAGAGCAGCGATAGAATCATCAACAGTGCAACCGGCACGACAATCATCAACCGCGTTTGAGCGCGTTGTAGATTCTCGAATTGCCCACCCCAATCGATGCGATATCGTCCCGCCGGTAGCTGCACCTTTTCATCAACGACACGCTGTGCCTCGGCGACGAAGCTGCCAAGATCGCGGCCACGCACGTTGGCTTCGATCGTAATCCGCCGCTGGTACCAATCCCGTTTGATCGTATTCGGCCCTTCGACCTTTTCGATGGTCGCCAATCGTGATAGCGGGATTCGCTCACCCGATGGCGTCGCAACGAGAATCTGACGGATCGCGTCGGGATCGGCACGAGCTTTCTCCGGCAGTCGAATAATAAGCGGAAATCGCAATTGACCCTCGTAAACTTCCCCGACATTATGGGTTCCGAGTGCGCGAACGAGGTTCATGATCGTACTGGCCGTTATTCCGTAACGAGCAATTTCATCCTGCTTCACTCGAATTTGGAGCACCGGCTGGCCGGAAACTTGTTCGACTTTGACGTCCTCGGCACCGGGAATGGACTGCAAGGCCCGCTCGACTTCCGATGCTTTGGCGACCATTAGGTCAAGGTCATCCCCGTACAGAATGGCAGCGACATCGGAGCGGACGCCCGAGATCATCTCATTCATCCGCATCTCGATTGGTTGTGACATGGCCAGTCGTGGACCGGGCAGGTCACGCAGTTCTTCCTGCACAAGCTTCGTCAGTTCTTCCTGCGTCTCCGCCCGCATCCATCTTTCGCGCGGATGAAGTGTGAGAAACAGATCGGTCAGCTCGGTACCCATTGGGTCGGTTGCGACTTCCGCTGTCCCGATACGACTCCATACCTGTGCGATCTCATCCGGAAACTTTTCCAACAACACTTGCTCCATCTTCGTGTTGTAGCGAATGGATTCCTCCATCGTGGTTCCGGCCAGTCGCACCACGTTTATTGTGATGGCACCTTCGGAAAGCCGAGGCACGAACTCCGAACCAAGATTGGGAGCAACGAGGCCGAAAACACTGACGAGCAAGAGCAGGGCCGACCCGATCACGAACGCCTTGTGATGCATCGTAAACCGCAGTACGGGTGCGTAGAGCCGCTTGAGTACGCGGATCAGCAGCGGTTCTTTTTCTTGGATGTTTTTTGGGAGAAACAGGCTAGCCAAGACAGGCATGAGAGTCAGCGACAGAACCATCGAGCCGGCAAGAGCCATGATGACGGTCATGGCCATCGGTCGAAACAGTTTTCCTTCGATGCCTTCGAGCGTCAGGATCGGCAGATAGACGATCATGATGATCAGTTCGCCGAACATCGTCGGTTTGCGAACCTCGACCGCTGCGTCGCGAATGATCTGCAAACGACTGCGCCCGTCTCGATTGTGAGCCAAATGTCGCACGCAATTCTCAATCATTACGACCGAGCTATCAACGACCAAACCGAAATCAATCGCACCCAAACTCAGCAGGCTGGCAGCGATCCCGAATTTCAGCATCCCGGAGAAGGCAAACAGCATCGATAGGGGAATCGCCATCGCCACGATCAGTCCGGCCCTCAGATTGCCGAGAAAGATGAACAGTACCGCGACCACCAACAGTCCGCCCTCGAACAGGTTTTTCTGGACGGTGTGAATGACGTGATCAATCAACTCGGTGCGGTCGTAGACGGTTTGAATCTTTACGCCGGCCGGCAACGTTTCTTGAATGCTCTGGATTTTTTCCTTGATCGACCACGTGACGTCGTGACTGTTTTCGCCCATCAGCATGAAACCCAGCCCCAGCACCGCTTCGCCGCGACCGTTGGCGGTGACTGCTCCGCGACGAATTTCGTGGCCGATCTGCACGTCAGCGACATCGCGGACGCGGATCGGCACGCCATCTTCGGACGTGATCACAATGTCTTTGATCTCTTCGATGTTGACCGTTCGTCCCACGCCATGAACGAGCAACATTTCGCTGCCATCGGTAATCGTTCCGCCGCCGACGTTTTCGTTGTTGGTTTGGAGCGCGTCTGAGACCTGTTCAAACGTCAGTCCATACTTGAATAGCCGCTCGGGATCGAGCCGCACTTGATACTGCTTTTCGTAACCACCCCAACTGTTGACTTCGGCGACCCCTCGCACTGATCGCAATTGAGGCTTGACGACCCAATCGTGAATCGTTCGTAACTCGGTCAACCGCTTGACACGCTCCTCCTTCGAGACTTTCGAGAAGTCAACGCCGTCGTACACCAAGACGTAGTGGAAGACTTCACCCAATCCGGTTGACACTGGTCCCATCTGCGGTCGGCTGATCCCGGCAGGCAGTTCGACTGTTGAAAGCCGTTCGTTGATCAGTTGTCGAGCGAAGTAGATGTCGATGCCATCGTCGAAAATGACTACGACCTGTGACAATCCAAACTTGGAAATAGATCGCAGTTGATTGAGTCCCGGCAAACCGCTAATCGCCTGCTCGACTGGGAAGGTAATCTGTCGTTCGATCTCCTCCGACGCCAGCGACGGCGCAACGGTGTTTATTTGGATTTGCACCGGGGTCGTGTCCGGGAAGGCGTCGATGTCGAGTTGCTGAAGCGAAAACGCACCAACGACAGCGAACAGACCTGCCGCCAATATCACTAACGCACGATGGCGTAGCGAGAAATCAATGAGCCAATTAAGCATCCATGCGCTCCTTATTCAGCGACGCAGTCACAGCCTGCACCGAGATTGTTTTTTAGTAACTGCGCTCGCAACACGTCGCTGCCCACAGTGGCAATCACCTCGCCCGGAAGAACACCAGAGATCACTTCTGTGTAGTTGCCGTTGGTCGCCCCCAAACGCACTGAGCGAACGTGGAATACTTTGAAGCTTTCGGGACTGTCGAAATAACTCTTGTCGCGGACGAACACGACCTGACAACAGCCCTCCCAGTGTGACGACCCCTTTGGGATCACGATGGCATCAGGTTCGTTTCGCAAGATGACCTGCCCTCTGCCAAATGTCTCACTTCGCAAATGGCCATCGGAATTGGGAAGCACGGCTCGAATTTGCACCATGCGAGTCTGCTTGTCTGCGGCTGTACTGATCCAGTCCAGTTGGCCTTGGACTTCGTGTCGGCTGCCGTCTGCTTGAAATCGGACGCTTTGACCGACAGCAAGCTGGTCCATGCTCTCCAGCGGAACGCTCAGAGTGAGCCACATCTGTCGCGTATCGGCGACTTGAAATAGAATTCGTGTCGGATCAACGACTTCACCCGGCGCTACGGTTCTCTTGGAAATAGCACCATCAATCGGTGAAACGATTGGCAGTAAGTTGGTGGTTGCTGTCAGACTGTCAAGCTGTGATCGAATCTCATCGGGAATTCCGAGCAACCGCAGGCTGTCCAGAACCTGCCGGTCAGACATGCTTCGCAAAGAATCGACCTGCACTGGTAAGCCAAGATTTCGCAGTGATTGCTCGGCATTCAGGACATCGGCCTGGGCTTTGGCCAACGCGGCCTCTGCATCGAGGATCAACGATCCAGCAATCACTTCACGAGCCTGGGTGAGTCTCGATACGTTCTGTTGTTGCAACTTCTCTTCGGCGAGCGAACGCAGTAGATTCGATTTCAGATTGCCGACTTCAGGGGCATCGATGACCGCGAGAAGTTCGCCCTTGGCAACTTTGTCTCCGACGTTCTTTTGGACCATCCACACGCTGCCGGGCAATCGAGAAGCCAAACTCGCTAGTCGAGTCGGGTCGTAGACAATCTCGCCGCTGCCGGAAATGGATTCCACAATCGGATGTCGCTCAACCAATTCCACATCGACACCAGCTTGCTTCACGGACTCGACCGAAGCGAACTGGATGCGCGTCTCGTAAACCGCGCAGGCGCTGTTGTTTTCCTTTCGCGGAGCAATGGCGAGTGCCCGTGCCGCCCGCTCCAAGTCACTTGCCAGAACAGTTGGCGTTTCTTTCAGTTGGGCAACGTCAGGATGATGGAGCGGGCAGTTATGAACGCCGTGCTCTGGGCACCATCTGTAGTCTGGTCCTTTGGGCATCAGTGTTGGATCACACTGGACACAAATCGATTCCGGGACCGAGTGCTCTTCGCACCAATCAGTCCGAACAGCCTCCGCAGAGCCAGTCAATGCGGCGAACTTAGGGATTTTCCAATCGTTGCGGTGGCCAAAATAGAATACCGCTGCAAAGCCAATGAGAACCAAGGTTGGCCCGATGCCGCCGAGGACCAGCGATATAATCCGCCGAATCTTGCCACGCGGCTTCGTAGTGGTGCCGGGAGACTTACCAGGACTATTATTCACGTCCGACTCTGGGGATGATAGACCTAGGCTCGTCTCTGGCGTATGGATGACTGAATGATTCACGATAGTACCTCCTGCTGGGTGAAGATGGGAAAAGCACGGAAGGCGAAGCGCAATCCAAGTGCTTACCAAGGAGCGCAGGCGAACCAGAAATCTGAACTCAACGCGTAATTACAAATGTAATTGGTAGCAGAGTTCGCTGGTCAGCGAGCGCAGGCCAGCAGCGGCCTATAGCGAGAGAGATGCGAAGACGAGACGAACGTCACGTCCGCTTTCGAGTCCGAAGCGGTGCGGATGATCTTCGCAGCGAGATGCGCAGGCTCTGCAGAAGTCCAGCGTGCCGAAGCACACCGGCGCAAAGTCGAGGGACCACGCAAGATCGGAGGAAACGATCCGACTGTTCAGTTCGGGCGTGATCTGGCAAACACAGCCGGATTCACACGGAGATGGCGAATCGCAGGGACAGCCCGCCGGGCATGAACGACTCTCACTTGAAACACACGTACAAGTGTGGGCTGGCGAGAAGGCGACCGGTCGCGCAATATCCCCACTTGCCACACAAAAAAGCGGGCAAAAAGTCACACGAAGTGTGATGAAGGTGAGGATGGTGAAACGGAACATCTGATTACAACCTTACTCTACGCTCTACAACGAATTTGCATAGTTACTGTGTATCCTACGATCTGGCAGGGCTGACGTCAAGCCCATTCCGAACTGCCTGCTTCAATTTATCATCGGCACGAACGCTGAGAAAGTTGGCAATAATTTAGAATCTAGAGCGCGTCACATTTTAGTCTAGCGCGAATGCGGTAAGTCTGGTAGACTGGTGAAGTCTCATTTCATGGAGGATTTCACATGTTGATTTATTCCAAAGAACGCCGCCTCGAAGTTCTGAAAGCGTATGCAGCCGGTTTAACAACCCGGGAGATTGCATTGCAATTTCAATGCAGTGAATCGTGGGTTAGACGGGTCAAACAAGAGTTTCGAGATCAGGGAAAAACCAGCCCTGCCACCAGGCGTAAACGAGTTCCCCAGTGGCATTCACTGGCAGATCGAATTCAAACTGCAGTCTCAAATAAACCGGATATCACTCTGCAGGAATTGAAGGATCAGCTTGGCACAGCACTCTGTCGTCAGACATTGTGTCGCGCATTAACACGTTTAAAGCTCACTCTCAAAAAAAAGTCCTGATCGCATCAGAGCAGGATCGCCCCGATGTTCAACAACGTCGTGCTGAATGGAAAGTCAGACAGCAGGGACTGGATCCGGAACGGTTCGTTTTTCTCGACGAAACATGGGCAAAAACAAATATGACGCGTCCCAGAGGACGTTCATTGAAAGGCACGCGGTTGATTGCCAGGACGCCGCACGGACATTGGAAAACAACCACATTCCTGGCCGGTTTACGAACCAGCGGCTTAGTGGCTCCCCTCGTTGTTGATGGAGCGATCAATGGTGATGTGTTTGTGGCTTACGTACAACAGCATCTGGTTTCTGTTCTCCAGGAAGGAGATATGGTGGTCATGGATAATCCCCATCTTGCGGGGCACTTCAGCTACCGGAATTCCTACTTCAGCCTGGCGTAAAGCAAAGGCGATTTGTTCTTCTGTGTAGCGTTTTTGTTTCATAGACCTGGTCCTTTTTCTGAATACAAGATAACAAATTCTCTCGCATTCCGCATGGATCAAGAAACGGGGGGAAGGTCAACATATTTTGTTATATGTGAATTTGCAGCTACTTCTTTCCAGGTACTGACCTTCTTTTTCATGTTTCGTTCTCTGTTGGATGAGATTCTTAATGTCGATGTTTTTTCACTAAAGACTACATGGAACACCTGAGTGTCGTTTGTTAGCGCAACATTCAATCACTCAGGCGTTCCAACTCAGGAGTTTCCGTATATATACTGTATTTATTCTTAAGTCTTCTAAATCTGTATCTGTTACTTCCGTAAGTTCGTCGAATACAGAGTGGGAATTAGGATCAGTCGGATTGACCTGACTGAATGCGATCCAAAGGTGCTGAGTTTAATTAACTTTTCCGGCATTCCATGCATCACAGTTCTCCT
>CENL01011353.1_pt1 | contig 57356 bp, 27 predicted proteins | sample 530221 | NCBI WGS metagenome assembly CENL01 (sample SAMEA2619791, study PRJEB7988) | marine metagenome | isolation source: saline water (ENVO:00002010), including
GCATGTTTTTGCTGATGGTGCAGACAGTCATACTGTTTCCGCCACTGCGACTGATGAAGATGGCACGTTCAATTCGAATTCGATTGTGGTATCCGTATTGAACGTCGCACCGACACTGACCATCAGTGGAAACGCAACCGTCGATGAGGGAGCTACCTATACGTTGAACCTGTCCGCTTCCGATCCGGGGACCGATACGATTACGGAATGGTCGATCGACTGGGGTGACGGTAATGTCGAGACGGTGTCTGGTAATCCTTCGACGGTTACGCATGATTATGCAAATGGTCTCTCCAGCTATACGATTTCTGCGACGGCCACGGATGAGGATGGAGCTTACAACTCTAATGCGATCGTAGTGACTTTTATTGAGTCAACTCTGCAGACGCTGGTTGAGGGGACTGATTTTGTTGTCACGCGCAGTATCGAATTTGAGGTACCTGAAAATCCATCGGCAGTGCAGCTTACATTTACCGGGCTTCAATTTGATACAACTGATACGGATGATATGAACGATGCTTTCGAGCTGGCGCTGGTCGATGCGAATGGTCAATCGCTGGTTGCCATGATCGATCAGGATCATGATGCGTTCTTTAACAGTACTGAGGGTGAGTCGGTCCAGAATGGGTTGGGCGTCGAATATAACGCTTCCACAGGGACCGTGACGGTTGATATCTCACACCTGGCGGCCGGTACGACAGCGACTCTGTTTGCTCGACTGGTAAATAATGATGACGATACGACCACAGAAGTCACAATCGATACACAACTTGCTTTTGTAGAATCACCATTCACGAGTCCGTCTACTTCAGTTCCCGCTGGATATCAGGGCGAGACTGACAACGTGGATGATAGTGATTTAACCGATGTGACCAGCATCATGCAGGTAGATTACACTACCACTTCTTTTAACGATGCAGACAATCAGTTGTTAACGGGAATCACTTTGACACATGCCGGATCTTATGACATTTATGGACCGGTTCTGGTTGGCATTCGAAATATCACTTCACCTGCAGTGTCTATGGGAAATGTAGATGGATATACGGCAGAGGGGATGCCCTATTATGATATCACTCATCTGTTAAACGACGGAACGTTTTCGCCTGGCGATTCCATATCCGGTCTGAGCCTGACATTCCTTAATCCACAGGAGGCGCAGTTCGATTATGATCTGGTCGTTCTGGGGCATTTGAATGTTGCTCCGAATATTACCAGTGATCCAGAGCTGGAAGTCGTTGCAGGTCAGGCATATCAGTATGATGTTGACGCCACGGATCATGAAAATGGGACTTTAACCTACGAACTGGTTTATGGGCCAGATGGGATGACCATTGATTCCCAGACCGGGGTGATCAGCTGGGGAACGACCACAAACGAAGTCGGCACGCATTCCATCGCTGTGAAAGCAGTTGATCCTCACGGTCTGTCTGATACTCAGTCATTTACGCTTGAGGTAACAGAAAATATTCCCAACCGACCACCCCAGTTCACGTCCTCTCCGGTCATTGACGCTTATGTAAATTCAGAATATCTCTATAGCTCCAGCGCTACTGATCCTGATGGCGATGCTTTGTCTTATGTTTTGGTCAGTGGCCCGGATGGAATGGTTAACAGTCAGACAACATCACTGAATGCTGTTACCTGGATTCCTCTGGAAAACAGACGCGTAGCAATAACGAATGTGCCTGCCGTCGTCAGTCTCGAGTTGGATCTGGCATCTGGGATATTGTCGGGAGAACTCTACTATAGCGACGAGTTCACAGTCGCATCATTTGAGGTAGATTATGATGGGGACGGAGAGGGAGATGTTGTCGTCTCAGCAACTTTAGAGGACACAACATTCAGTATTCAACTCGATAGTGCAGAATTGGCGCTGGTGGATACGATTAAAGTGCGAGCCATTGATGCCTTTTACTCAGCCGAACCATTACCGTGGACTGACGTAGATGTGACGGGAGTGACATTTACTCCCACCCCGGGATTCTCAGCACTGGAATTCTCCAGCACGACCAGAACGATTTCTGGTACCGTTGACAGCAGCCTGAATTTATACCAGCCTTTCATTGAGCTGGATTACGATTTTGATGGCGTCTTTGAAACAGTGATTCCCGTTAACCTGGTGGATGGGACGTTCAGTTATACCCTCGATGCGGATTTACTGGATGCCAGCGGTAATGTAAGTGTTCGCGTTTCCAGTTTCGATAACAGCCAGGGAGGCTTCAGCTGGACGCCGACCGCGGATGATGTAGGGAAAATCTTCCAGGTGACCCTGCAGGCAGACGATTCGAACGGAGGTCTCTCTCAACAGATGTATGAGATCTATGTCCATCCTCAGGAGGGCAATCATGATCCGGTGATTACCAGTGAGCCTGAAGAGACGTTTGAGGTGCCAAACCAGTCAACCAATCCCGCCTCTGGGGACGTTGACCCCACTGAAATCAATATAGCGGTGGCTCCGGGTGCGACTGATACACAAACAATTTCGATTACTTTACCACCAGTAACGACAGGTTTTTCAACTGATATTGTGGTAGTCGTTGACGTCTCTCCTTCCATGGGAGAGGAACTCGAGTGGCTGAAAACCATGATTCCTGACCTGAATAATGCTTTGATCGATGCCGGTATTACGGACAATCGATTCGCTCTGGTCGAGTTTCTCGGTGATGCCAACATTATCAGTAATGATGCAAATGATCCCCAGGTCGCCCTGACACTGATTGGACCCGGGAATACCGTAGTGGACTCGGTATCGGTACCTCTGACTTCGGTGCGCGCGGCAATAGATCAGTTTGTTTTACCTGCGGATGGTGATTACAAACTCATAGTAGGGTCTCCTTATACTAATGATGAGTATAGTGTGGTCCTGGATCGGGAGCGGGATGAGAGTGTCGCGGTTTCCGGGCTCGGGGATTTTCAGGGATCGATACAGGCAGGGGAAGAAGCAGTCATTACATTTACTGCCCCGCAGGGATTTCAGTTATATCTTGATTTACTGGAGGGTAATACAGGTCCATTACGGTTCCAGATTGAATCGCCTTCAGGTGAATCAGTTTTACTGCAATATCTGAACGATCCTTATACTTATCTGGATCAATTGCCAGTTCTCTTATCCGAATCTGGCACCTATACCCTCACAGTCAGGGGGACCAGTCCGACAGATACAGGAAACTATAATGTTCGTCTGAGCGACTTTAGTGGTCTGACGACAAATCTGACGTTGAATACGGCTGTCAGCGACAGTATTTCTGAGCCTAAGGCGAGTAAATTTTATCGATTTACGGGAACGGCAGGACAAACTGTCTTTTATGACTCTTTTGATCAGGAAAATCTGTACTTTGAAGAACCAGGATATGAATATTATGAAGTGACACTGATTTCTCCTACTGGGAAAAAAGTGTTTGTGAACGGAGAATACTCTGGAGATGGAGATCAAGGGGTATTTGTATTACCAGAAACAGGCGACTATACGCTTGTGATTAATAGTAAAGATACTGAGACCATTGACTTTAATTTTCAGATTCTGGACCTGCAAACCGCAGGATCACTGGTATCCGTCGACTCGACAATTACCGGCAGCCTGGATCCAGCAGCAGAAACAAACGTGTATCGATTTGATGTGACCGCGGGTGACGAGTTTACGTTTGATCTTACTGCACGTTCCGGTTCAGGTAGTGCCTACTGGGAATTAATTGATCCGTATGGCAGATCGATTTTTAATACTTACATGAGCTCGGCAAGTGCTGCAGACCAGTCTCCGGGGGCTCTACTGTCAACGGGAACTTACTCTCTGTTAATCAAAGGAGCCACTGCCAATCAGGGGGATGTTGACTATTCCTTTGAAATCGTAACATTGGGCTCAACGACTCCCACAACACCTTCCGGCGATCTGAAATCCCTGGGTGAAGTAGTGCAGGGGGACATGCAGTCAAATGGTGAGCAGGATATCTATCTGTTTAATATTTCTGCTGGCCAGACCGTATTGTTTGATTCACTGGAAGCGGAGACTTCCAGTATGTCGGTCAAACTCATTTCACCAAGCGGCCACGAGATTGTATCGACATCTTTTGTCAAAGATAACGAACTGATCAATACTGAATTTTCAATTGAATATTCTACAGAATATGAAAATCCCTGGCCGGTCACGTTATGGGAACCGGGAACCTATCAGATCGTGATCGAAAACCTGAATAGTACTCCGGGAGATTACGAGTTCCGTCTCCTCGATCTCTCAATCCAGCCGGAACTAACATTTGAATCGACCCTGTCTGGAGAATTTCCTGCCGAGGAAAAACAGGATGTCTATCAATTCTCCGGTCAGCGTGGTGATCGGATTACTGTTAAGTTGGATGCATTTTCAGATTCCGCTGATTTTATCAAGAAAGTCTCAACGGTAGATACATCGGGAACAGAAGATGGTTATAACGGTCTAGCCGGGGCTTTGTCGTTGCCTTTCCGTGAAGATGCTGCCGTGAATGTGATTCTGATCACGGATGAGAATCGCGATGTGGTGAATCAGTCACTCAACTATAACAATATGCTGGAGCAGCTGAACGCCATCGGAGCAACGCTGCATAGCATGGTGATGCTGGATATCAATGCGCATCCGGATGAAGGCAGCTTCAGTTATACGATTGATCCCGGTCTGATTGATGCGAGTGGAACGGTTCAGGTTCGACTTAATGACTATTACGAGTTTGAACTGGATCCGGAATGGATCACACTGGCGGACACGACCCTGACGGACGTACCAGGCTTTAAATCCATTTCTTTTGATGAAGTGACGGGCACTGTGTCTGGTGTCTTTGATATGAGTCTGGGATACCAGATTCCAGTCATTGAAATTGATTATACTCTGAATGATTACACCAATATTTATTTCTACCCGGACGATGTTCCCAGCGCTCTGGGCCTGACTGGGGAAACTACTTCGGATGCGGCGTTCTTTTCGGATAACAGTTACAATACGTTGTCTTCACAAGCAGTCGATGCTTCAAATTTATTGTCAGCAGAAGTCAACGGCTTTTTAGAAATTAACTATGATGAAAATACGCATGTACTATCAGGGACTTTAGACCCGGGTCTTCCCTGGTTCACTCCCGTTGTGTATGTGGATTATGAGAAGGATGGGTCTCCGGATGAGAGTGTCTATCCGAATGCAGAATACGAATTCAGTATTGTATTGGATAGCGGCTCTGTACCTGCAAATCTTGACTTTAATGTGAAAGTGGCCGACGAATTTGACTTGCCCTGGATTTCGATGATGAGATATGAAGGTTTTGATGAGCTGAACCTTGATGATCAGACAGGGGTGCTATCGGGGATTGTTGATCTTTCACAAGGCTATACCGATTATCTGATTGAGATCGACTATGACCAGGATGGTTCCGCAGATGCGTCAACTTCTGCGAATGCGACCACTGGTGTCTTCAGTGTTGCACTCAATGCAGCTCAGATTCCCTCTAACGGTTCCATTAATGTCCGGCTGACTGACGATGATACTCAAACGCTGTCTTGGGAAACACTGGATGCTTCGGCTTTAATCACATTTACCGGAGTCGGCTTCGATTCCTACTATCTTAAAAATTCCACAGCAACACTTGCCGGTATTGTGGATTTAAGTCTGAACGCAGATTTGTACCGAATCGAAATCGATTACAATTCTGATGGAGTCTTTGATCCCGTTGCAATCGCGGATAAATATACTGGCGAATTTTCTTTGAGTATCAATCCCAATCTGCTGGCAGGAAATGGCGAATTTGATCTCCGACTGATTGCCGGATATGGCGATTATTATACGACAATCGTAAATGAAAATCTGTTTTACAAACCGCTACGATCTTATCCTCCCCATCCCCAAAGTACCGAAGCCGATAATTATGGGACTGAAGAAGAGTATGTGGATCTTGCATACGCAGCCGGGGGAACGGCCTGGAGTATTGACCAGTTTCGTGGACAATACGGAGTTACGACTTTAGATGAGACTCTGAACGCAATCGCATTTTCTAAAGCTTTTGTATCAACATTGACGCAGAACATTTATGATCAGCAGGATCTTGATCTCGTTGCAACAGACCCTTCCGTTGAATTCACGATCCTGGATGAGCAGGTGGAAGATGGGGTTGCCACATTTACGGTTCAATTTACGGGAACTACAGAAGGTCATTCATTTGATCTCCAGTTTGTTCAGCAGGATGAACCAGGGATTGTATTTGGCTCGATTCCAACTACGATTCAGCTGGGTTATCTCTACGATGTGAATGCCCTGGATGTGGATGGTGATACGCTCACTTATGAACTGGTTGGTGATACTCATGGAGCTCTAATCAATTCCGAAACCGGCATCATGACCTGGTATCCAGAAGACACGGGTGAATACACCTTCACAGCTTTGGTGACCGATGGAAATGGTGGCCAGGACACTCAAACCTGGACTGTTACGGTGACCGAAACGGGGGCAGACAATGTTGATCCTGTGATCGATGATATAGCCGACATTACCACTGAAACCGATCGCGAAATCACAATTCAGTTGACTGGATCCGATGCAGACGGAGATGCCCTTTGGTTCTATGTCGTTGACGACACTGCCAACGGAGCACCGATTCCCGTTGGCATGACAATTGATTCGACTACGGGAGTTGTCTACTGGAATCCGACAGAGGAACAGGAGGGGATATATACGATAAAGGCCCGCGTACTCGACAGTTTTGGTGGCATCGATGAAACCAGCTTTACGATTACCGTTAATGAACCGGCTGAATTCACAAATAACCGACCTGTGATCACATCTTCGGCACCACTTTCGGCACTGGAAGGTGTGACTTACCTGTATGATCTGGATGCCACCGATGCCGAAGGAGACCGGTTGACGTATGAACTTTCTGTTGCTCCCGAAGGAATGGCAATTGATGGCGATACCGGGATGATCGCCTGGAAGCCGACCTATAAACAGCTGGGATACACCACCGTGGTCGCGCGCGTCACAGACGCTTTAGGCGGCGTGGCTGTCCAGGTCTTCGAACTAAATGTTACCTCAACCAACGAAGCACCCGAAATCACTCCTACTCCCATTGAAGCGGCCGGTCTGGATCTGCTCTGGACGTATCAGGTCGAAGCCAGTGATCCGAATGGTGACATTCTTGTTTATCGTCTGGACCAGGCATCGCTCGATCGTGGCATGACAATCGACTCCACCGGTCTGGTGTCCTGGACTGCTACCGCCACAGGCGACTTTCAGGTGGAAGTGACTGTCGACGATCAGCGGGGCGGTACGGCAACTCTGCAGTTTGTCTTGCCAGTTCGCAATAATGCCGCACCGGTCTTTGAAAGCAATCCACCGGCTCCGGCCTTTGTGGGCGAAGTCTATATTTATAATATTGTAGTCTCCGATCCGAATCTCTCGGACACCGTAACCCTCAGCCTGGATGCAGATTCGCTTGCACGGGGAATGATCCTGACCGGAAATGTCCTCACTTGGACTGCGCAGCACCTGGGTGATGTCGCTGTGACCATCTCTGCCGATGACGGGCAGGGGGCGGTTACCACCCAGTCCTTCACACTGCCCGTAAAAGCGCCGGTGGTGGTCAGCGAACCTCCGGTCATCACCTCAAGACCATCGGGGCCTGCCTACGCAGAACTGCCTTGGACCTATACGGTGACAGCAACGGACGTGGACAGCGATGATGCTGCCCTCATCTATTCACTTATGTCGCCCGAACAGGTCACCGGGGTGATTGAATTTGATACCGTGACACATACATTGACATGGACTCCTGCAGTCGGCGATGTGGGAACCAGCCAGTCGTTTACGGTTCGGGTTACCGATCCGGCAGGTTCATGGAGGGAACAGTCCTTCACAGTACCAGCGGTTGCGGTCCCTGTGCAAAACGATCCTCCTGAAATTACCTCGATTCCCACGGGACCGGCAGTGGTGGGAACCTCTTATTCGTACCAGGTGACTGCTTTTGATCCCGAGGGAGAAACGCTGGTCTACTCCGTGGATTCCGCGTCGGAAGCGGTCGGTATTACTATCGACAGTTCCACAGGTCTACTGACCTGGGCCAATCCGCCCGCAGCGGGAAATCAGAGTATTGCCGTCACGGTAACGGATGAGTCAGCGAACCAGTTCACTCAGACATTCACGCTGCCGGTGATTGCTCAAAATCATGGACCGGAAATCACGTCGGTTCCGACGGGACCCGCTTATATCGATGAAGTCTGGACCTATCAGATCAGTGCCAGCGATGCGGACGATGATACGTTGACCTACAGTCTGTTGTCTCCTGAAACGCTGCCTGGAAACGTCAGCTTCGATGACCAGACAGGAATTCTGAACTGGACACCCACGACCGGCGAGACCGAATTGAGCTTTACAGTGCAAGTCTCCGACGGAAACGGCGGCCTGGCAACACAAAGCTTTACGATGCCGGCTGAACGGAGAAATGAAGCACCTGAGATTACGTCTATTCCTTCGGGACCGGCCATTGAAGGGCAGTTGTGGACTTATGTAATTGATGCCTCCGATCCGGATAATGATACGCTGACCTACTCACTGGTGTCTCCGGAAACTCTGCCGGCGGGTGTCAGCTTTGACGATCAGACTGGTGCCATCAGCTGGACGCCGGTCAGTGCGCAAAATCCGGATGGACTCAGCTTCACGGTTCGTGTTGAAGACGGATTCGGCGGCTATGCGGAACAGAGCTTCACAGTCCCTGTCATTACTGCGCCGACTTCAGGTGGCGGCGGTGCATTACCAACGATCACTTCAGTGCCGGAAGGGCCCATCTACGCGGGTGAACTCTGGACATACGATGTGACCTATAATGAACCAGACGGCGATCCGACCATTACTTTCGATGTCCAGTCTGATGTCGCCGGCGAAGATATCAGTATCGATGGAAACGGCAGCCTGACCTGGACCCCATCAGTCGCGGGACGTTATACGATTACGGTATCTGTAGACGACAACGCGGATGGTATCGCCACTCAGACTTTTGAAGTGGATGTCGTCGAGCACAACCTGCCGCCGGAAGTGACCTCGACGCCGACAACAAATATCAGGGTCAACGAATACTGGTCCTATCTCGTTCAGGCGACTGACCCGAATGGGGATACGCTGACTTACTCGCTCGACGAAGATTCTTTAACGCGTGGCATGACAATCAATGCCACGACCGGACGCATTCTCTGGACTCCTGATACCGTCGGTTCGTATCCGGTAGTGGTGACTGTCGACGATGGGCACGGCCTGACCGCAACACACTCCTTCTCGATTGCCGTCAATAATACAAATCCGGAAATCAATTCACAGCCGACTGGTCCTGCCTATGTGGGAACTCAATGGTCCTATCAGGTCATTGCCACCGATGCAGACGGCCATACTCTGCAGTACGAACTGCTCTCACCCGGCGTCTTGCCGGACGACATGCAGATTGATGCCAACGGCCTTCTGACCTGGACGCCGACAACCACGGATGCCGTTGATATCGAAATTAAAGTCAGCGATAGCGTTGGCGGCTACCGTACGCAGTCATTCACGCTGGAAGTGGAAACGGTTGTACCTCCGAACCAGTCACCCGTGATTGAATCGATTCCGGTAACTTCGGTGGAATTGAATCAGGTTTATCAGTATCAGATCGATGCCTACGATCCGAACGGAGATGACCTGATCTACTCGCTGAATTCAGCACCCGCTGGTATGTCCATCAATGACGACGGCCTCATCAGCTGGTCGCCGCAGACACTCGGCGAATACAGCGTGGAACTGGCCGTCGAAGATCCTGCCGGCCTGCAGTCAACTCAAACCTTCACGCTCATCGTGACGGCTCCCGTGGTGCTCAACGAAGGTCCGGAGATTACTTCCACTCCCACCGGTCCTGCGATCAAAGATCGTGCCTACCAGTACCGGGCCATCGCCAGCGATCCGAACGGCGATGTCATTACCTGGTCGCTCGATCCGGCATCCGTAGTCGGTAATATGGCGATTAACGCCACAACCGGTCAGCTGACCTGGACGCCAGCTGATGATGGCACTTACTCGATTACCGTCATCGCGACCGATTCGCATGGTGCCGCAGCTTCTCAGACCTTCAGTCTGGTTGTGTTGAAGAATGCGGCTCCCGTCATTACTTCCACGCCGGATCAATCCGTCGATATCAATGTCGCTTACAGTTATGAAGTCATCGCCAGTGACCCGAACCCCGGCGATACAGTGACATTCGCTCTGACCGACAGTCCCGCTGGGGCAACCATCAACGCCGAAACCGGCGTGTTGAGCTGGACCTCCAGCACACCCGGACTCTATAGCTTTACGATTACCGCCACCGACCAGGACGGTGCCACAGGTTCCCAGACGTACCAGCTGCAGGTGATTGACCCCGTCAATAATAACGCCCCCGTGCTTACGTCGGCTCCTCGTTCTCAGGTGCAGGTCAATCAACAATTCCTGTATCAGGTGGAAGCCTTCGATTCGGACGGCGACACCCTCTCTTATACGCTCGTTTCCGGCCCTGCAGGCATGGTGCTCGATTCGAAGGGGCTGCTCGACTGGACGCCCACGGGCGCCGATGTCGCCGGCTCGCCGCACACCTTCACGATCCTGGTCGAAGATGGGCGGGGCGGCAGCGTTCAGGAATCGTACGACATCAATGTGGTCAGTGAATTCGTCAATACCGCGCCACAGTTCACAACTTCTCCGTCTACCAATCTGGTGGTTGGTAAAACCTACACCTACGATGCCAACGGCGTCGATGCGGACGGCGATACAATCCTGTTCCGTCTGGTCAATGCACCTGACGGCATGACCATTGATGCGAAAACCGGGCTCGTCCAGTGGACTCCTTCGATTGACGATCTAGGCGAACACACGATGACAGTCCGTCTCGTGGATACCTATGGAGCCGGCGTGGACCAGACCGTGACGCTCACGGTCCGCAGTGTGAATCGTCCGCCGATGATTACCTCCCGTCCGCCTACGCAACTTGTGATCAACGACAGCTATGACTACACCGTACTGGCCAACGACCCCGATGGTAATACGCTGACGTATTCACTCGGCGATCAGACCACGGCGACCGGCATCACGATCAATTCCGCCACAGGCGAGATTGACTGGACCCCCACAACAGCAGGCACGTATCGCATTCATGTGAATGTGTTCGATGAATACGGTCTGGGGGTTGCTCAACTGTATGATGTGGAAGTCCTGGGGGCTCCGCCGAACTTCGCACCTTACATCACCACCAGACCGGCCGTCGAAGCCGAAGCAGGGGCGCTCTATACCTACGATGTGGATGCTTTCGATCCGAACCTCAGCGATACGATTACCTTCTCGCTGGTCGCCCCGGATCCGCTGCTGGCAGACATGACTTTCGATACGAATACGGGAGTCATTGCCTGGACGCCTGATGTGTCGCTCATCGGGCAACTGGTGCAGTTCAAAGTCGTCGCCAGTGATGGGAGTCTGACGTCAACCCAGAGTTACAGCGTCCGCGTGCAGCCTGTCAATGAACTGCCTGATGTGGGAGAGATTGGCGATATCACGCTTTCCGCCGGTGCCTACTTCAATTACGGCGTCTATGCCTGGGACGGGAATGCAGACCCGCTGACATACTCGCTCGATCAGGCGTCCCTCGATCGCGGCATGACAATCGACAGTACTTACGGCCTGATCAACTGGCAGACCGACATTGATGATATCTCGGCCACGCCGTACGACGTGACGGTGACTGTCTCCGACGGACGGGGCACACCGGTTACCGAAAGCTTCACGATCACCGTGGAAGCCGACCAGACGGCACCGGATGTGACGATCACACTGTTAAATAACAGTGACAAGATTGGGGAAGAACTTTCGATTCAGGTCTTCGCCACTGATCAGGTAGGTGTCACTGCCCGCACGTTGACGCTTTACAGCGTGACTCTGAACGAAACGACAACCGTACTCAATCAGACGCTGGCCATCGACGCGAACGGAATCGCCCGACTCACGCTGACGGAAGACATGCTGGGCACGCTGACCTTCACCGCCAGCGCCGTCGATGAAGCGGGCAACGAAGGCACCGCCACCCCGGTCGAACTACAGGTGCTGGACCCCAGCGATCAGAGCCCACCGACTGTGACGCTGACGTCGCTCAGTTATTACCAGGAAATCACAGCGCCGATTGACATCCTCGGTTCGGTAACCGACGATTCGCTCGACAACCTGACCTGGACCCTCTCCGCCATCCCCCACGACGGCGGCGCCACTAAAATTATCGCCAGCGGAATCGGCGAATTGACGAACGAAGTCATCGGCCGCTTCGACCCCACACTGCTGCGAAACGGCATCTACACCATCGAACTGGAAGCCACCGACGCCGGCGGCAACGTGTCGTACGACAGCGAAGTGATCAAAGTCGACGGAAATCTGAAGCTGGGGAACTTTGAAGTTTCGTTCGTCGATCTACAGGTTCCTGTATCAGGAATTCCGATTACGGTGACGCGGACCTACAACTCACTGAATTCTGACGTTCAGGGAGATTTCGGCTACGGCTGGTCTCTTGAAATGTCCAATACCAAAGTGAGGTTGATTGAGCCAGAGGGAGATGTTGGTCTGTTTGGATACAAGCCCTATGTTGATGGCACACGGGTCGTAATTACCCTACCTGATGGAACGGAAGAAGGCTTTACCTTCTATGGGAAACCAGGCACTCAAATTGCTGGTACTGTCCTGGATTACATACCGACATTTATTGCCGACTATGGTGTGACCAGCGAACTGATCGTGAGTGGGTCTGGCTTACGAAAAGAAACAAGTACCGGTGAATATTACGATCTCGAATCAAATCATACTTACAACCCGGCAGATCCAGTCTTCGGTGGTGCTTTTCTCTTACGTCTTAGAAACGGCATCGAACTGGCGATTAATGCAGAGACAGGAGATCTGTCGACAATCACTGACCGGAGTGGAAATGAACTCACTTTTACCGGCATGGGTATTGAGCACAATTCTGGTAGAAATATTGAGTTTGAACGTGATTATGCTGGCCGAATTACTGCGATTATTGATCCTGCAGGGAATCGGCTGGAATATGCTTACGACGCCGATGGAAACTTAATTTCCATGACAGATCGAGTGGGGGCGACCACCGAGTATACCTATCTGGAAGGCGCGAATGATCCGGAACACTATCTGGATGAAATTATTGATCCGTTGGGACGTTCCGCAGTCAGAACGGAATATGATGTGAGTGGTCGTATCATTAAAACGATTGATGCGGATGGAAATACGATCGAATATGAATGGAACAGTGACTCGAAAGTTCAGAAAATCACCAACCAACTAGGGTATACAACCATTGTGACTCTTGACGAACGGGGAAATATCATCCGTGAAGTCAATCCGGTGGGGGGAATCAAAACTTACATTTATAACAGCCAGGATCAGAAGTTGTCAGAAACCGTGGTCGTTGGCCTGGAAGATTCAGACGCAAACGGAGAAACGAACGATCTGGTCACCACTTATGAATACGATCCTGAGGGTAATCTCTTAAGTACAACTGACAATCGTGGGAATGTCAGTAGCTCGACGTATAATGAATATGGGCAAATCACGACGCGATCAGATGAATTTGGGAATACAACCAGCTCACATTACAATTCCAATGGGCTAACTAGTTCGCTCACAAATCTATTAGGAAATACAGTAGTATCTTTACAGTATGATAAAAACAGTAACCTAACTGAATCAAAAGGCGATGATGGGACAATACACTTTACAAACACTTATAATCAGTTTGGTGATGTTCTTTCCTCAACTGATTCCACAGGAAAAATAAGTTACTTTGAATACGATATTAATGGTGACTTGGTAGCAAGGTGGACGTTTGAAGGAGATGGTCCTGATCAAATACAGGATCTGGAATTAGTTTATTATGACGAAGAACGACGGGAAACTGGCTCTCAGCATGTCATACTGCCTGCAGGTCAGTTTATCATAACAGATGTAATAATTGCAGAAATTGATTCACAATATGTTATCGAATCTTCATCAACGACTTATAATACGAATGGGCAGGTTGTAGCCAGTGTTGGTCAGAATGGTAACAGAACCGAGAATCTGTATGATATCCGGGGGCAATTGATTGAAGAGCGGATTGGAACCCTACTTAGTTCTGGTCAATATTCCTGGTTGGTGACTCGTTATGCTTATGATGCGGCTGGTCAACAAATTGCAGTTACCAGGCCTTATGTGGAAGGGACACAGGAGCCTGTCAGAGGAACGAAATTCACTTATGACCCTGTAGGAAAAGTGATTCAAACCGAACAGTTGCTGGGATTGGAAATTGAAATTAGCGGTAGTGGTAAGCTGCTGGAAAGCTATATCACTTCCGAAGGGAGTGTGTTCAGTTCTTCTGGTTCCTCTTATGACTTGACTGGTCGTATTACTTCTTCGGTTGATAACTACGGTAATCAGACTCAGTACACCTATAATTCCAAGGGAGATCTCACGGAGAGTCGCACACAGAGTACAGATGAAAGTGATAATAGTGTCTGGGTGGTTTCTCGAACTGTCTATGATGAATATGGACGTGCTTCAATTATCACGGAAGACTATATTGAAGGAACTGCTGATCCAAAGAGGGCTATCCTAACTGAATTTGACTCGTACGGTCGCCAAAAACGGAAAGTCGTACTCGAAGGAGTTGAGATTAACCTCGTCAATGGAGAGTCTATCTTGATTTCAAGTGGAACTGAAATCGCAGCATCAGTTACGAAATATGACAATAAAGGACGGATTTCTGAATCCATTTCGGAAACCGGTGAAGTGACCTCGTTTAAATATGATTCTCTGGGAAGGCGAATCGCTTCAATCGGACCTGCGTTTCTTCTGGAAGGAGTGCTGGTTCGTCATCGAACAGAAACCGTCCATGATGAGGATGGACGTGTTCAGTCGATATACACTAATATCATCCAATTGGATGATGGAACCATAGATCGTTCTGGAGAGCTTGTTACAAGTTATGAATATGATGAGTTCGGAAATCGGACGAAAACGATTTACCATGATGGTTCATTCAGTACCCAATTGTATGATGCCTTGGGGCATCTGGTTTCTGAAACGGATGCAATGGGGCAAACTAAATCATATGAGTATGATGAGCAGGATCGCTTAATCAAAGTTATTCTGCCTGCTGTCAGTGATCCGCAAAATGGAGGGCAAGTAGTCAACCCCACTTATGAATACAGCTATGACGCTTTGGGCAATCAAACTTCTATTATAGATCCTCTGGGCAATCAGACGAACTTTACTTATGACGAGCGTGGTAATCAACTGAATCGTTCGCTGCCCGATGGTTCGATCGAAACATTCACCTACGATGATCGGGAACGGATGTTGACGCATACGTCATTCGAAGGCGTGATTACGCGGTATGTTTATGATGACAGCCAGAGTGGTTCTGGAAGATTGACTGAAAAGCAGTTCTTTAACGACGCAGCCAGTTATCAGGCTGGCAGCGGGACTCCTGACGAAACATTTTCTTATGTGTATGACGCGTTCGGGCGCGAAGTCAGTGTCACACAGCAGTCCTCCAGTGAAACCCGAACCACCACAACGGGCTATGATTCCAAGGGTCAAGTGATTCAAATAGATTCTCCGGAAGGGATTGTGAATTACGAGTACGATCAGTATGGTCGTAAAACGCGCACCTATACCGGCGACCCGAGTGATCCAATTACCGATACGCTTTACACCTATGATGTGCTGGGGCGTCTGGAAACAGTGAGTGTGGTTGAACGCAACGATGAAGTGTTGGCGACTCCAGAAACGACAACTTACGCGTATGATCTGGTCGGAAATCTGGATCAGACAATTCTGCCAGATGGGGTGATTACCGATTATGCCTATGACGACCTGAACCGGCTGGATACACTCACGCATTATCTGGAGGATGACACGCCTGAAGACCTGTCGGATAACGATAAGATTGTCCTTGAATACGAAGTACGGGCCGATGGTAAGCGAACGAAAGAAACCGAGACAATTTACCGCGACGAAAACGAGAATGGCCAGTTCGAATCCAGTGAAATCAAGACAGTAACCACTGACTGGACGTATGACGAAGCAGGCCGGTTGATCGATGAAGTCTTCAGTCATTATGACGATCTGCTCGATCAGTCATCTCACTTTTCCTACGATTTAACCGGGAATCGCCTGGAACAGGTGGTCGAAAAAGATTTCGATGGCGATGGAGACATTGACAAAAAGACGACCACATATAGTTACGATGAAAATGATCGTCTGCTCTCGGAAACGACAGAACTGGACGACGATTATGATGGCTCTATCGACTCCACCAGTACCACGAGCTACAGCTATACCGGCACTCAACAGACCGGTAAAACTGTCAGCGATGCGGGAGTCAATCAGTCGACGACTTCATTTACCTATGACCTCCAGGGGCGAATGGAAACCGTCACCATCACCACTCTGGATGGAACCGGGGCAGCAACCCGCATCGAAAAAACAACCTACGATTACGATGCGACCGGAATACGTGTGTCCGCCCTGCATGCGATAGATACTGATGCCGATGGTGCTGTCGATGAGACAACCAAAACCGAATATCTAAACGATCCCTCTAATTTCACCGGTTATTCCCAGGTCATTCAGGAAACGGAATTCGACCAAAATGGGGTGATCACAAAACGTGTGATTTACACAATTGGTCATGATCAGATCAGTCAGACGACATTTGAATATTTGAATGGAATTGCTCAAAATCCTGAAACCTTGTTCTTTGGTCATGATGGTATGGGATCAACGCGTGTTCTGTTTGATTTTGCTGGTGCCATAGTATCATTGGGTGGGATAGAACAACTCTTCTTCTTCGACGCTTATGGAAACCTGCTCAATATGGAAGCAAGCCAAGCAGCTACTAGCTTTCTTTATAATGGTGAGCAATTTGATCCCAAGATTGGTCAACAGTATCTGAGAGCCCGTTACTATGATCCAGCAACAGGGCGATTTAGCAGCCTAGATGATTTTGCTGGGAATCTAAATGATCCACAGTCTTTACATAAATACCTTTACGCACACGCGGACCCGGTAAACTATTTTGACCCAACAGGTCATTTTGCAGTTGCGGTATCAGTCGGATCACTTGGTGCAGGAATCGCTTTTTCGGGTTCAGCAGGCCTGAGAACGAGTTCGATTTATCAACAGGTGCAGCGAATTGGAATGGGTTTAGCGCAAAATGGTGTTATCGCAGATTGGGTAATACCCGTTCGACACGCGAAAGTATTCGGAGATGACTTTGCTAATCATATGATGAACGATGAACCTTCATTCTGGGAGTCATTAATCCCCGTGTGGGGGCCATTTCGAAACTTTGTCTACAACGCCTCCAATGGTAATGATCTGAGCGCAGGAATTGCTGTAGTCACAATGATTAGTGATCTCTTCCTAGTAGGAAATATTGGGAAGGCTGTCAAGTCTGTAGCATCAGGTGCTGGTGGTGCTATTCGTGTTTTTGGATATCGAAGAGACGGTGCGCTACTTCCACACTTTATGTGGCAAGCAGGGGGTGAATGGTGGCATGCGGCAGGAGCTAAATTAGGAAATTTGACGATTCTGAAAAATACAAAAGGTGCAAAAACCGTGTCAGTTATGATACAAGGAGGGAACAAGATTTTTGACAAGAAGCTCCTAGTCGCAAATGTGTCTCGCGCATCAGGTGCCTGCGTTAATAATACCCGGGCTCTATCTTGTATCACCTCTTCGTACAATGCGTTCAGTCGTGGGAATTATCGAATTATCGAAAATATGATGAGTTCTATTTTTCTCCGTGCAGCAGAAGAGCTAAACGACTAAACAATTGAAAAAACGAAGCAAAATGGTAATTATTTATCTAATCATTTTTTTGTTAGTTGCAGTGGTGGTAGCTGCGATAGGTGCAACAGTCTTAGCAATAATACTTCAATGGCAAGCAAACAAAGTGATTCAACAACATGGTGGACTGAAACTCATCCATGAAATTAATTCTGAGCTTCAAGGTAAAGAATACTCACTGGTGAGTCTCTCTAATAAAGTAGACAAGCCGGAAGTCTGGATCTTCCCACAGGACGTGGGTGAGCAGTGGGAATCGAAGATTCATCTCAGAAACGCCTCACCCAATAGAGCTTCATCACTGAAGCACACCATTACGCTGTTTCGAGAAACGTGGAGTAATGAGTATGGATTGATACTAAAACCAGATGATGAACTATTTGTTGCAATAGCAGACATGTCGCAAGCACTTGATCTTGTTGAAAAAAAAATCGGATATCCTGCAGTGCGAAAGATTGACTTTGCCTGTATTAATATTGACTGGGAAGAGATAGGTTAAATGAGGAACAGGACAGAAAAGGGGGCAGTGGCTCTGTTAAAATCTGCCAAGTGGCAATAAGTGTTTGATTCCATATCTGGTTATTTTTCCTGATCAAATTCAGGATCGTACGAATACTTTCTCATACAGCCTGTGATCGTCCGCTTCTTTGGTTTTCTTCTTTCCAGTCAAGACAGATCAAATGTTTTGATGCGACTGTTCCAGCGGGTGGCTACTAAGGTTGCTCTGTAACGCATTAACACACGTGTTGGCTCTGACTTCTGCCGGCACAGGTTCTTTTTTGCCTTTTGAATTTGCTGCTATGTTGAACGGAACGCGTTGACGGTTAATCTGGTTCAGTGGGCCGAAGACTGGCGATGAGACAGCCTCTTCCTCGAGAACCAGGGACCGACCACACCAAAGTCGCTGTTAGTTCCCTGACCATCATGGAGAATGTGTCACTTGGAAGAAGAGCCGACTTGTGACCTTTGCCGCGGTTCGTTTTTGACTGCATCTCTTGAGCTGTTTGCGTTTATCAGGACGGAAGCGAATTAAGAGACATCGTCTGGGCTATCGGGATTGCTGCGGAATGTTCATCTGCGTCGGTTCTGGTGATATCGGGTAGGATTTGTTCGCTGGTGGGTTGGTTCTTTGATCTGGTTTCTACCGGCGGCGTGGTAGCGTTTCTTGATTCGAACGGTCCTTACCAATGACGCACAACCGGGGCTAAGGCCCTGCGGCTAATTTGGCTTTCCTGTTGTCAAAGTCCTGAAAACAGGGGTGACAGCAGATCGACTCGTCCCTGTATCTGGAGAAGAGTATCATGATTGTGAAACGGATTTTTGCGAACCGCGTGGGGGAGTTGGTCTGCTTTTCAAAAACTGGTCCAATTGTTATGAAGGTTCTTAGCGTCCTTTTGGCGAGGAGAACTTTTGATGAACAAGCGAAGAAAACGTCACAACCCCGAGCAGATTGTCCGCAAGCTGCGTGATGCGGATGCGATTCTGAATGCCGGTAAAGTCTGGCTTCGCTGCTGCGGGACCTGGAGGTCAGTGAGTCTACTTATCAACGCTGGCGGAATCAGTACGGTCGTATGAAATCGGAAGAAGCCAAGCGTCTCAAACAACTGGAAGACGAAAATAAACGACTGAAAGAACTGGTCGCCGATCTGTCTCTGGATAACAAGATGCTGAAATATATCTCGGAGGGAAACTGGTAAGCCCTTCCCGAAAACGAGCCGCCGTCAAAGCGATCCAGAATGAGTTCCGTGTTTCTTAGCGGAGAACCTGTGTGGCTCTGGATCAGCCTTGTTCCACTGACCAACCTTCATAAAAACTGGTACAGGTTTTTAAGGCAGGTCATCTAGCCAGAGTGTCTTGATGGTGAAAGGCCTTGAATCTGCACTGCGCAGGTATACTTTTGCGATCAAGCAGTATTGTCAGATCAGACCGCAACGGGGGAGAGCGAAAACTTATTACTTTTTTGGTCCGAGAACTGGCCGCTGATGACGCCGTGGGAGAAGCTGGACAAGATTGGCGACAAAGTGCCGGGGCACAGCTAGTACAGATTCTTTCAACTGGCGGAAGTGGCAGTGTCACGAAGATTGTTTACAGCGATTCTTGATCGGATTCTACGGCTGGCAATTCTGTCGCCACTGCGGGGCACGTGCGGCGTGAAGCTGCAGTGGATCAATTAACGGAAAATGGGGGTTCTCACCGAAAAAGTCCGCGCATAAAATGTATTGAGTGCTGAAAAATTATTCGTTTGGCAGCGATTTCCGGATTTCAGCTACTGAAGGACAACAAATGAAGGATAACAAAGTGGAGAAATATCACTTTTTTTTAAACACGGGAAATCGCAGACCTTACAGTCAACAGTAATCCATTCTTGGATCGGTTCCAGGCTAATCCAGGTGGGAAAGGTCAGATAGAGGACAGGTACGATGGATAAGTCCAATCTTGGTGAGCCCGACGCGCATGTGATGATGCGACATGCAAAATCAATACTGCGTTTTCTGCTGATCATGGCACTGATTGCGACGAGCGTACTCTTACTGTTCTTCCCTTCGGCGGCCTACCTGGCTGCATTTGCAGTGCCTGTATTATTTATTGGTTTCGTATACGTGAGTTACCTGGAACGGCAATCACAAGCGAAAGTGCTTCGCAGCAGAAATCAGTCGACCATTTCGCAAAAAGAAGTGGAAATGGATGTCCAATACGCGGGCATTTCTACCGCCATCGCCTTGACGCTGTTCTTAGGATTGGGGGCTTTCATCCTGGCAGCAACATTGGTCGAAGACTGGTCGATGGTGGGGGTGGTCGCAGCACTCTTCTTTCTCCTGTCGATATTTCTCCTTTTCCCTTTCATCCCACTGTTTATTAGAGAAGCAAAACGCGACGAGCACGACAAGATCCAACACGAAGCTGAGCTTTGATGTCTTTCTACTCAGTTGCAGCAGGACAGGCGGAACAAACTCCCGGCCCAATCCGTTTATAGGCAAACTCATGGAGGTGCCTGTAATGATCCCGATGGAAGCGGCGGCCGCGGAACGGATCCGGAAACGACTTGTTGAGCTGGGGACTGAGGTCGATGTAAACGGTAGTGTAACGCTCCAACTGCCGGATGCAGGGCATACTGAGATCGATGCTCTTGAGCTGTTCCGCCAGGATGACTGTACTTCGTTCGCTCTGAACGTCTACTCAAATTCATCCAGCATGGTTGATCTTATCTATGAAATCAGTAATACAACTGAATTTACCATTCAGGCAGCAATGGATGATTCGCGGGCGATTGTCACCAGGCCTGAGCTGCTGAGTTCTGCACGGGAAATATTTGGGGAGGCCTGTGTGTCAGCAACCCCGGACCAGCTCAAGACACTGCTGGCTGAGGGTTTCTCGGACTTTGAGTCATACAGGGACAAATAAAGTTTGCTGCCGCTGTTTTAGTTCCCCTAGTGGGCGTCTGTTTTGCCTTGCCCCGTGAGGCCCAGTCGGCTCAGCATGGGGCCGATAGTCAGGCCGCCGACGAGAATCGAGAAGGCGACGACGACGTAGGTCATGGTCAGGACGAGTTCGCCGACGTTGTCGTACTGCGATTGCCGGGCGTGGATCTCTTCCTTGAGCGAGAGCGCGAGTGCCACACTGATCCCGCCGCGCAGGCCGCCCCAGGTCATGACCTTGATTGCGTGCGGCGTGAATTCCCGGCCGGTCGCTTTCTTCACAACAGTCATCACCGTGCCCACGGAAAGGAACCGCGCCAGCAGCACCGCGGGGATTGCCAGCGCCCCGGCCAGCAGATATTTCTCCTGGAACGACAACACCAGGACCTCCAGCCCGATCAGCACAAACAGCACCGCGTTCAGAAGTTCGTCCACCAGCTCCCAGAACGTGTCCAGGTGCTCGCGTGTTTTGTCAGACATCGCCAGCGTTCTGCCATGGTTCCCCAGGATCAGCCCCGCGACCACCATCGCCAACGGCCCCGACAGATGCAGCTTCATCGCCAGTGCATACCCGCCCGTCACCATCGCCAGCGAAATCAAAATCTCCGTCGCGTAGTGATCAATGGATCGTAACATCAAGAACGCGAGCAGACCCAGTACAAAGCCCAGCGCAATCCCGCCGCCTGCTTCGAGGGCAAAGAGTTTCGCGACGTCGCCTGCATTCGTCTCCGTCAACTCGCTGCTTGCTTGAACATCGTGCGGATGCTCTTGTTCGCTCTGCTGAACGATGCGATTAGACTCATTCGGCTGATTTACGTCTGCAGGCGACTCCCCATGTCCGCCCAACCCCGCGATACCCAGGAGCGCAATAAACACCACCACGCCCACGCCATCGTTAAACAGCGACTCGCCTGCGATCTTGGTCTCCAGCGACTTGGGAGCACCGAGACTCTTGAAGATCCCCAGGACCGCGATCGGGTCGGTGGGGGCGACGATCGAGCCGAAGATCAGGCAGTAGATGAAGCGGACCTGGATGCCGAGCCAGCCGGTGATGACGTAAGTGAGCCCGCCGACGATGAACGTCGTGGCGAGGACGCCGATGGTCGCGAGCAGGACGATGACCGCGGTTTGTTTCTTAAGGTCGTTGAGGTTGACATGCAACGCCCCGGCAAAGAGCAGGTAACCGAGCATGCCCTGCATCAGCGTCTGGTCGAAGTCGATCGAGCCGATGAGTGTCTCAGCCGCGGTGAGCACGCTCACCCCCGGTACGATCCGATCAATCAGCAGCAGGGCGACTGCATGCAGCATGGCCAGCAGCATCAGGCCTACCGTTGTCGGCAGCTTGAGCAGTTTGTGGTTAATGTATGCGAAGGCCGCTGCGAGGGCCACGAGGATGCCGGCAATATCGAAGAAATTCATAGCCATTATTATCCATAATTCGCCCGGAAGAAAAAGGGCAGGCCTTTGTTGCGAGGGGTAATCGTCCACCAGGCTGAGTGGATGCCAAAACCACCTCGTGCTGAGGAAGCGGGAGGGCTTTACCATGCCCTGATTCGCTCCCCAACTTAACATCGTGTCCCACCCGTGTCTAACCAGTTGCGATTTTTTCTGGATTTTTCCTCTGCCTGCTGCTGGAGACCACAAATCGGTCCCCGTCGAATTGTGTTTAAGCGGCGAACGCTCATTCTGCGCAGATCCTCCACGCCGACTTCAGTGATGTGGGGGCAGGTGTCTCAGGAAGTCTATCGCAAGGATTAGAGGGCGGAACAACATCCATTGTCCTGCTCGTAAGGATTCATTCCCTGTTTCAAAGAGTATAATTTGTAGTTTCCCCAGAGCTGCAAAGCCGAGATACTGTCCAGATTCGATTATAAAATACTGTCTGCAGTGGCATTCGCGTTTGCTCGTTAGCACTACTCATTCGCTCACCGGACATCCCAGCCACCCGAAGATGCAACAACCACAAGATATAAAATGATTGGCATGGATGCATACAGTATCACGCCAGTCACGCTCAGCGAAATCTTGAACCGCTTCGAGGGTTACCTGCGGTGACATCGAATCATTCCGAGTGGCGTGCCAAAGCTCAGGGCGATCGGGAGCGGATGCGTTCCTGGGGCAATGAACAAAGTCTTCAATGCAATTCTGCGAAGTCAGTCACGAACTCGTCGTGCCGTGAATTCAGGTCTGTTCTCACAGTAAATATGATCAGGGACCATGTTAAGGGGGCCAGCAGCAAGCCGTCTTTGTCGTGCAGGTGCATCTGCTGTTTGCCGCGGGTTTGATGGTGTTCCTTTCGAGTCCGACGACGGCGCGGAAACCTTTCTGCAGGGGAAAACACTGTTTTCTGATTATCAACTCAAGCAGCAGTTTCAATACCAGGATCAAACACTGGACATCGAGGTTCCTGCCGGTAAGTGATTTTTGAAATTGGAATCTTTCTCAGAAAGGATTCCCTCGCAATTATTTTCGCGTGAGTTTCCAGACGTCTGATTGAAAGTTGTTGCCGGTGACCATCCAAAGTGCATCGTCGTACACGAAGACGCTGGCGGCGTGGCGGGGGTTCCAGGGAGTATTCGGCAGTTGATACCAGTTTACGCCGTCGTCTGAATACCAGACATCTTTTCGGTTGCCACCCTGTCCGTTGTATCCTTCCATGACCCACATGCGGCCATCAAACACGGCCACATCGTGATACTGGCGGGGAAACCAGGGGGCCGCGGCGGTATGTTGTTTCCAGTGCACTCCGTCATCGGAACTCCAGACATCATTATAGAAATTGCGTTTCGGTGTGGTCGGTGTATCGTAGGTTCCCCCTCCCAGAATCCACATGCGATCCTTAAAGACGACATTACCGCCGATCATGCCGCGTGCCGACCAGCAGGGCTCTTTCGGTTTCACCTCTTTCCAGTGAATGCCGTCAGTGGAGTTCCACAGATCGCGGTAAAAGATTTCGTCTGCAGGAGCGAAGGCGGGCATGGTCTGTCCGCCGATGACCCAGATTTTATCTTTGAATGTCAATGTATAATGCAGGGCCCGCGGTGCCCAGGGGGGCGCCTGTGGGCTGAGGCGGTTCCAGGTTTTGCCGTCCGTCGAATTCCAGACGTCGTTCTGATAATGTCCCTGATTCGCATCACCTCCCACGATCCACATTTTGTTTTGAAAAACGGTGTACCCGGCTGTGTGACGGCCTTCCCAGTCCTGTAGTGGATCAAAATTCTTATCGAGGTACGTGTTTTCTTTGATCAGGTTCCAGTGCATGCCGTCAGTTGAATTCCAGACTTCATTATTGCAGATGCGTGGGAAGTAGGTTTTATCTTGCGGATTCCAGCCACCCAGCAGCCACATTTTATCCTTGTAGACCAGGGCGCCGGCACCGTCGCGGAATGCGAAGGGGGCTTTCATGGTAATGTTTTTCCATTCGTAATTCGTCACTTTACGGGATGGTACGATTTTGAGAGAAACAGTTGACTGCTGTTTGCCGTCCGCGGTCTGCAGGCGCAGCTGACAGGTTTTTCCCGGCTGGTTGGGGATCTCCCACAGGTATTCCGACTGGGATGCGGGAAGCTGTTGTAGGGGAGTCCAGCTTTGTCCCCGGTCGAACGAGAGGGAGAGAGACAGGTTGGTCTGGGGAGGAAATGCAGCGTCTGCCTGCCAGCGGATTCGGTGCAGACTTTCTGCTGCAAGCGGAATTTCCTCTGTCGGAGCGAGGATTTTAATTTCTGCCGCACTGCTTTCCTGGAAACCGGCAGAGAAACAGACAGCGAGTAGCACAAACAACAGGGAAGTGGTACGGAGCATGGTTATCCTCGTGGTTGATAGTTCAAAGAGACTTATATATGTTTCTATCTGAGTAACAGTCTTGTTTGCCGATACTGTGGGTCAGGCAGGTTCCACCCTGATCGGAGATGAATTAGAGTCGCTGGTTTGCTGAACCGTATTGATTAACGGGCTGCTGAACCCCGGGGCTTCAATTCTGATTTCATCCCCGGTTTCGTATTTCCAGTTGCGCGTCGAATGGCTCAGTTTACTGGTTCCCAGAAAATGCAAATGGACATCACCAGGTTGTCGATGCTGAGGATATTTGAAATGATGATCTTCGCAGTTCTCCAGCGAATGGCACATGAACTCAGCGCCTGTTTTGAGGTCGCCGCTTTCATAGATAATCTTTCCTTCGCGGCGGACCGTGCAGCGGATGGTCAAATCAACAAAGTCAAAGTCGGTATTCAGCTCTGGACCGATGGAACAGGTTCGTAATTTGGAAGGGGCCAGGTAAAGATAATTGATGGTTTCCGTTTCGTGATCAGACCATTCATTTCCCAGGGTAAAACCGAGTCTGCGGGGAACCCCATCAGGGGCAATCACATAACAGCCGACAATTTCCGGCTCTTCACCACCATCCAGGGCAAAGCCGGGTATGTCTAACCGGTCTCGCTGACCGCGGAGTATGGTGCCGTTCCCTTTGTAAAACCACTCCGGAGAGACGCCCCGTTTTCCCGATGACGGTTTTCCCCCCGCAAGTCCCATGGCAAACATTTTGGCCGAATCCGTCTGGCTGGCATCCTCTGCATGCGCGTGCATCTGATCGCGAGACTGCATACTGCCGGTATGCGTCAATCCGGTTCCCGTTACCAGCAGGCAATGGGGGGCCGGGTGATCGACGGGCGGCAAGAGGTATGCGCTGTCTTCTCCAGGCGTCCCCTCCAGTAAATCGGAGTAAGAGTATCGCGTATTCCCCGGAGCAGTTGCTGCTTCTTTCAGAAACCGGGTGAAAGAAATCTGCTTTGCAAACGCTGTCTGAAATGCAGCGTATACGCTCGTCAGCCGGCAATCACCGGTTGTCAGATCGACGACCGATTCTTCTTCAATCACGCCGACGCGTCGGCCTTGTCCGGGGAGCATGAATTGGACGACTCGCATTGGTTTTCTTTCTCAAGCTTGAGTTTGGTTCAGTCTTCGTGGCTTGTCATTCGGTTAATCGGGAACCTGTTTCAAATCCGCGGCAACGCGGGCGGCCAGTTGATTGCTTTTTAACCAGGGAACATAAAATAGAACTCCTGAAAGCAGAATTACTGGGAGCAACCAGCTTACCGTCCCCCACTGTAACAGGGTCGCGGAAAACAGGGCAAATGTTGCAGACAGGCATAACGAGATTCCCCCCATCGCGGCAAAGAGATCCAGTCGAAATTCCCGTTTCTGTGTTTGAGTATTAATCAACCCTTCCTGTTCGAGCTCCGATCGAATCGGCCCCCAGAGACCAGGAGGCTGTACCTGCAGATAGAATTTCTTTAAGTGATCGTCAGGTTCAGGTTTCCCCAGAAAAGCCAGACAAATACTCCCCAGTAGTCCTGCGCTGAATAAGATTCCGGCGGGATACCAGAACGGTTCGCGAATTTCCAGGACGAACCAGACGATGTATGCCAGGGGAGCGGAAATGATGATCGCAAAGATTTCGCCCCAGACATTGAAGCGCCACCAGAACCATCTCAACCAGGACAACGGTAACGCCGGAATAATCATCGCCGCGTTGATGAACAGCACCCAGTTTCCAATTTCCTGAATCGAAAGCGCGAGACTGGTTGCCAGAATCATCATCAGAATCATGACGAGACGGGTCACCCAGATGTATTCCTGCTGGCTTTGCTCCGGTCGTATGTGACGGCGGTATAGATCATTAATAATGAAGGCAGATCCCCATTGCAGTAAGGTGTCAACCGTCGACATATAACCGGCGAGGACCGCTGCCAGCAACAGCCCGATAAACCCGGGGGCTTTATCGCCATAGCGTGCCACCATGTGCCCCCAGACTTCGACTGACGGAATTTCCTGTCCAGACGAAAGCAGCATTGCATCGGGTTGGGCCGGATCGACTGCCGGATAGAGGGCGATCGCCAGGAGACCCAAAGGCAAAATCGGCAGCATGCGGATTACGAGACTGAGCAGGGCGTTAAACATCTGGCCAAGAACTGCGTGTCGTTCATTACGTGCTGCGAGAAAGCGTTGGGCTGCCCAGCCTTCCCCCGCAAAAGGACTCCCGGCCATGAACAGTCCCATAATGATAATGGCAATCAGTGTGACAGGATCGATAAAGGAATTGTCACCGGAGGAAGGGGGGATAATCTGCCAGAAATCAGCGGGCCGCTGGGTGAGGGCACTCTCCACAATGTTTTCATAGCTGCCAAATTCCTGAATCCCGAAGTAGAGGATTACAAACGAGGCGATAAAAAAGATAAAGAACTGAGGAACATCGTTGTAAGCGGCACCGATGAGTCCGCTCATTAACGTGTAGGCCAGTGTGATACCGCCAAATATCAGCGTGATGGTTAAAATGTCCCAGCCGACCAGAGGCGCCAGCAGCTGTGCGGTCATGGAGGCACCGTATCCCAGTAGAACAACGGCCCAGACCAGGCAGGCATAGGCTCCGTAGAATCCGCGAAACCAGCCAGCTACCTTGCCGCTATATCGAAATTCAATGAGCTCTCCGGTTGTCACCAGTTGACTGCGGCGCCACATCTTGGCCCAGAAAATACAGACCAGCGGCATCCAGATGGACCACGAAATCCAGGCGATCTTATTCAAGTACATGAAGCCGCCAAAGAAAAAGATCCAGACCCAGGCGCCCCCGGCATCAGAGTAGGTGGACACATTTGAAAAACCGATCACCCACCAGGGCAGGTTCCGATCCGCAATCAGAAATCCATCGGCTGACTGCGAAGCCCGTTTCGAGAAGTAAATTCCCACAGCCAGCATGGAAATCAGGTAGAGTCCCAATACCAGCCAGTCTGCAAATTCCAGTGAGAATGAGACGCTCGCCAACAATTCATTCCTCATGTGAGATCACCTTTCGGAACGATTGATGTAGCATCGGCGGCAGACAGCGGGCTTTGATCCAGCTTTAAGAGTCGGGCTGCGTTCTGATACAGGACACGATGCAAATCGTCCGGAGACAGGTCCGCTGCATAAACGTTATCGAGGCGTTCTGCCAGCAGCAGCCATTCAGCAATTCCGAAATCGCTGCCAAATAAAATTTTGTGACTGCCCGCTTCCTGGATCAGATACTGTAGATCTCCACAGCGCGGTCCGCATAAACAGGCATATAAATTGGGAATATCCCTCAGCAACTGCCCGGCCGGATAAACATAATCGGCGAGGCCGGCATGTCCTAATACAATATCTGCTTCGGGAACCTGTCTGGCCAGATCGGCAATTTGAAAGGTAGTGGCATAAGGGGGCGTGCCATCATGAAATAAAACGGGAACCTTATGTTCGGCAGCGCAGTGCAGGATGTCTATCATCGTTTCTTTGACCATGGACGGGGCAAACGATTGAATCCAGGTATGAAATTTCATGCCCCGAAAGCGGGGGTTCGACAGGCAGCGTTTTGTCTCTTTGACAGCCTGTGCTCCCTGTTTGGGATCGACGGTGGCGAAGGGAATCAGTCGATCCGGATAACGGTCGGCCCGTTTCAACAGTAAGTCATTGTGCCGGGGGCAATCTTCGTAAAAACCCTGCATTGTAAAAATGCAGGCGATGTCCACGCCAGTTTTATCGAGGCCTGCGATGAAATCTTCACTGCTCATGAGTGAATTTCCCAGCCAGGCTTCATCCAGATGTGTATGGAAATCAATAATGCTCATGTCAGGTGAAAAATCCTCTTCGCGTTGCCGGACAGAATGGATTCCCGTTGTGCTTCAGGCAACTCGAGTCGCTCCAGAACTTTCAGAACAACCTGAATCGAATTGCGGGGCTCAGCGCTGGCGAACAGGAGTCGCGAGGCACCGGTGCTTTGCAGAATGCCCTGAATGGCTTCTCCCCAGAGCAGGGACGTGTCCAGATAGAGATTTTCCGTTTCCGCGAACACCCCGGGTAATTCGAACCACATGTCGGCAAAACCACCGAAGCCGGCGATGAAATTCAGCGCAGGAAACTGGCGTGCCCGTTCCAGCACGGATAACACATCGGCATAGATATAGGTTCCCGTGTGAAACATGACGGGCCATTGAAATTTCTCGGCCTGTTCCAGTAAAGGAGTGATCCGGGAATCGGTTGGAAAAAATCCCTGACGTGCCGGATTCAAAAAGAGCCCTACGGCTCCCTGATCGCGGCAGCGCTGCAATTCTTCCAGACACGATTCCGGTCCCCACCAGGGATTGACGCTGACCATTGCCTTAATGCGGGGATGCGCCTTCAGGATGGTATCGTTACCTTCACGGTTGCGGACAATCAACTCTGCGCCCATCGGTCTGGCAATCGCGGTTTCGACACCATTCAGATCCATCCGTCTCAAGAGATCATCAGGTGTTAAAGACAGATGATCTTCGGTCCCTAACAGGACATGTGAGTCAACGATCGTCAATTTAGTCATGAAGCGGCTCCACTCCAAATCCGGTGCCGAGAGGAGTCACCAGGCGACCGTTGTTTAATTCCAGTACGGGAGACGTCGAAGAGGCTGTGTAAATCATCCCTGTCATCAGATCCGAAGCATATTCCTCAACAGGAAATGCGGTCAGACTGGCTGCCAGACAGACCATGGCGGCCTGGCCGAGGTCGGTTTCCATATTCGAGCCAATCACGCAATACTTGCCTGCATTCTGAGCCGTTTGAGCCATCTTTAATGAATTCGTAAAGCCGCCATTTTTTCCCGGGTACAACGAGAGCAGATCCATGGCGTCGCAGTCCAGGGCTTCTGCCAGTTCTCCCGGTGTGAAGATGCTTTCGTCGGCCAGGATGGGAACATCCACACGTTGTTTCACACGGGCCATCATGCCGATCCGATCCCGGGGCGTCGGTTGTTCGACCAGAGCCAGATTGAAGGGGAGCAATGCCTCAATCGCAGCGACGGCCTGGTCTTCTGTTTGATAGGCCCCGTTTGCGTCTATGGTCAGAATCGGTTCCTCTCCCAGTCGCTCACGAACGGCTTTCAGGCGGGCGACATCATCGAGTCCTGGAACTCCGGTTTTGATTTTCAATGTACGGATACCGGCTTCCCACGATTCGACTGCCAGCCGCACGGTATCTTCCACGGAATAGGCGCCAATACTGAACCGGGTGGGAACCGATTCCACAGGTTCCCGATCTCCGATCAGCGAGGCGACGGACTTTCCCTGCCGTTTCGCCCATAAGTCCCAGGCGGCGATATCGATACTGGCCTTCAGAAACGGATTTCCCTGCAGGGCACGATCCAGGATCGTCAGGATCTCACTGGGATGGTCAAAGTGGCTGCCTGTTAAGAGAGGTGTAATTCGATTTTCGACAATCCATAACCCGGTCTCGGCTGCTTCTCCGCTCCAGATCATGACTGTCGCTGCCTCACCGAATCCCTGGTTTTCCAGTTCATCTGTCAGGGTGATGATGAGATAACGGGAGCGGTCATGGATTCCCAGGCTGGTGATGATGACACGATCCTGGTGCAGCGAATAGTTTGCGATTCTGGCTTCTACTTTTGTAATCTGAAACGACATGCAGTGAGCTTTCAAGCGGGGATCTATTAAACGGGGCAGGTCAGTCTTCCAGCCCCAGAAGCGGCAGGGCATTACGAAAAATCAATGATTCAATCTGCTCGGTATCGAGCCGTGGCAGGGCTGTTCCTTTCAGCATCAGATTGAGATTTCGCAAACCTTCAATGGATGCGTTGACTGTAGTAAAAGGATAGTCCGAACCAAACAGCAGTTTATCCCACACGCCATATTCCTGCACGAGCATCAGACTGTGATAGAGCTGAAACGGGCGATAATGTAGTGCGCTGATATCGGCATAGACGTGGGGGTGTTTGCGAATCACAACGACGGATTCCCCTTCATAAGGATGGGAGAGGTGAGCCATCACGATTCTAACTTCAGGAAATCGGATCGCCACCCGATCGATATGTATTGGCAAGGTACAATCCAGCGGCGCCTGAGCCACAAAGGTGGTGCCGGTGTGTAACAGGACCGGCAGTTTATTTTGAGTTGCGAATTCCCAGAGCGGATCCAGAAGCCTGTCATCTGGACGAAAACCGGCATACATGGAGAGTAATTTGATACCCTTTAGTCCTAAAACTTCGTATCCCTCTCGCATTTCATCCTGCCAGCCGGCTTGCGTCGGATCCAGCGACATGTAACCGATGAGAGTCTCCGGGTGTGCATTGACATAATCGGCCACATACCGGTCATCCACCCAGAGGCCGCTCAACCGCGCCTTGCCTCCGAAAACAATGGTGCGTGTTTCTGCGGGAGCAGTATTCCGGTAGGCTTCGTATTCGACAGTCAAATCGAGTTCCACGCCCGCCTTGGCCCGTCGTGCCGCCTGCAGACGAAAATCGTCGTTGAAGTGGTCCGGAAATTTCCAGGCATGACTGTGAACATCGATAATCATCTTAGTTTCTTCCCCTGATGGCCACTGACAGAGCATATCAAATCTATGAAAACAGACTGACGAATGCCAATCATTTCTGATGCTGACGTTGAAACAACAGGTCCGGTTTGATCTGCTGTAACGGCAGGCTGGATTCTTTTTCTGTTTCGACGATGACTTCTAACTGCAGAGGCGTTTCAGTAAAGGTCACGGTACCAAAGGCGATTCCCTGTGACGCATCCAAAGCAAACGCGGCCGGTTGCCCATCGACGAGCACTTTCAAAGCGGGTTGTCGGCAGTTGGCGATATAAATCGTCTCCTGCAAACCGGGGGGACCATCGATTTGGAATCGCAGTGATTTTTGAGCGGCATCCCATGACTCTGAAAGACGTTTCCCTCCCCAGAGGTGCATTGGATGCGAGTCAGAAACAGGTCGAAGATACAGGAGTCTGAGACTGCCCCCCGGAATCTCCAGATTGGATAAAGTGGAAGATACATCAGCTCCCGATGCGATTTTACTGGTATGCTGATTGACATCAAACACCAGATAGTTCTGGTCCTGTTTGACTTTGATCGCTTCCGGCTGATGGATCTCCAGTGAGGTTGTTTGAGATTCCGATGACATATTTGCAATGGGAATCAGATAGTCATTCCATGTTCGATTTCGATAGATGGTCGCGTAGGTTTGTGGTGTGGATGTGGAAAACTGTTTCCCCGATTCTGCGAAAATATAGGGCTGCGATTCATAAATTCCAAAGTTTGCCTGCGCGGTGCTGTAGGTACGGATGTAGAGAGGTTCTTCGTCTGCAACCCCTTTTGCATACGGGAATTTTTTCGGATACAGTCGCCAGTCGAGGTAGCTGTACTGGCCGCCCCCTGTGAGCAGATCGTAGTTATACACAATGGCTGCAGAAGTCCGTGTGTTTTCGTCATCTCCCGGCCAGAGACAGCCTTGCCCGTTCAGGCTTTTGGTGATTCCAAAGAAGTTCCAGTAGTTTTCCAGTGAAGGAGAGCCATAGCCTTCGCCATACAGGTGCATGTCGAAGGTACTCATGACAGGCAGCACCATGGCAGTGGTACAATGATCAATCAAGACTACGTGTGGGCATTTTTCAATCATGAGCTTGCGGCGTCGCCAGCTGACCTCATGCAGTTCAATCAGGCTGTCGTAGACGGGATGCGGGTGCTGATGTTCCTGATGCAACGGACAACTGGGATAAGCCAGATTGTCATCAACATAGATGCCATCAACGGCGAATTTATCCAGCATTTCGGAAATGGTTTTCAGTCGATATTCGGCCAGTCCATTGGGAGAGGAGAGACAGGTAGCGGTCATATTACAATACGGGTCCATGCGCGGCTGGTAATGGCCGCCGTAGTTAAACCCCTGCCAGAGCTTCCACTGATTCTGCTCCCGCATGTGCTGGACCCCCTCCGAACTCTCATACATCATGTCTGCCATGGTGCACCAGATAAATAACATGCCTGCATCGTGGACCTGTTGAATGACACGCTTCATCTCGCCGGCAGGAGGCCGCGGTTTGCCGGGAGTTCCCGGACGATGCATTTGAAACAGGGTAAATCCCAAGCGTGCCGCGTCCAGAATTTCCTCATGCGTCGGGTAAGGATGCTGTTGATCCCCGGCCCAGGTAAACATTCGCAGGCCGCTGTTGCGCGGGTGGGGCACCCGATTCGGTGCCAGGCTGAGTCCCGTGCGGAACGTCAATTCTTCTCCGGATTTAATAAGATAGGGCTTTGCCCCTTCGCTGATGTTGATGATGTTCTGCTCCAGCACCACATCTGCAGTGACACCATCATTTTCAGTGATGTTTAATGCCGCTGTCGGCAGGCCGGCTTTAGAAAGATGTGTGGCACCACTGTCGGTAAACAGGGCCAGAGCCGCTTCAGGGCTGAATACTTCGAGGCACGAGGTGAGAGTTGTCAGGGGCAGTGCTTTTCCCGTGGGGGGCAATGAGCCACTTTGCGAGCCCATTCCATGTTGATCTCTGCGTTTATGCAGATAACTGTGGAATTTCCCCTTCGCTGACAGGCGGGTACTTACGTTGCGGTGGATCAAAAGATCCTGCTTCGGCTGCAGCGTTACTTTCGATACGACGACACCATCATCAAAAAAAGTTGACTGAAGAGTATAAGGGATCGCGCTGCGGTCGTTCGCCTGTGGTTTCAGGAGTCCGGTTGTTTTCAGGATGACCTGATGCTGACTTTTGAATTCCAGTACGGTCTCACCGCTATTCTGTTTTGCACTCAACTGGTAATCATCCAGAATCAGATCAACGGGTTTACTCAGCTGAATGACTTTCTCATCGTCGCGACAGACCTCAAGATTGGTAATGCAGCCGGTATTTGGATCAACCAGATAATCAAACACAGGGCCTTTGAGATGGATGCCGTCCGAATCGATTTTATAACTCAGTGACTCTTCTGGCAGAGGTTCTCTCAATACGGAGCGAAAGGGCTGGCTGACCTGCTTTTCTGCTGCCTTTGTACTGGCATTCAAAGTCACAAACATCAGGGCAACAAGTGCGGCAGTGTAGAGGGGAACTCTGAGAGAATTGCATGAGGACACAGTATTGATCCTTGTGTTTTGGTGGTGGCCTTAAGTGTATTTGTGTTGCATTATATGAATTAATTACTAGTGTATAATTTACATTTGTTAATTTAAAAGCGATTGCGTTGTTTGTCAATGTTTCGTGGGTTAAATTTGGTGGTGCGTGGTAAGATTTATTAATCAGTGTCGTTGTTTGTGAATCCTGTGGCTTGATGCGACTTGTATATCAGACATTTTTATTGGGGGAGCACGGTTGAAAATACCGGAATTTTAAACACGTACTTCGGGCCGGGCGAGACGTGACGCAGGCGTAAGTGTTCCAGCTAATCGCAAGTTACAGTTAACCTGTGTGAAGTCTCAGGGGACTGTTTGTCTGGCTCGAGATTCCCGAATGCACTTGCGAATCAGGGCGGCCTGTTCTGTACTGTTTTCTTAAGATTTCTCTGCGCGACAGTGTTTATGAACAAAACCGCCATCGACGCGCAGGATGGCTCCCGTGATGTAGTCTGCGGAGGATGAGGCGAGGAACGCGACGGTGCTGCCGATATCGTCAGGTGTTCCCAGACGGCCCAGCGGCAGCTTGCCTGCCTGCTCCTGAATATATTCCTCGGTGAACAGGGTGCGTTCGCCCGGTGTATCAATCCAGCCGGGCTCGATCACATTCACATTAATGTGGTGGCGCGCCAGTTCCACAGCCATTGTTTCAGCCATGTGATTCAAGCCTGCTTTTGCGGCACCATAGGCAATGGATCGCGCCACGGGCATTTCTGCATGCACGCTGGAGATGAAAATGATTTTTCCGCCTGTTTGCTGTTTGACCATCTGTTTGGCAATCTGCTGGCTCATTACAAAGCCGCTGATCAGGGTGCTTTGGATGATTTGTTCAAAGCGGTCAATGTCGAATTCAAGAAAGTCGGCGTGATGGGTCAATGCCGGGTTGCTGACTAGGATGTCGATCTGCGATTTCCAGGCGATTGCATCCGCAACGAGCTGCAAACTGGATTCACGCGAAAACACATCTGCTTCCAGGACCGTACATTGTCGGCCCAGTTCCTGAATTTCGAGGGCAGTCTGCTGGACTGTCGGCGATCCCGGACGATCATTTAAGATCAGGTCAGCTCCCTGTTTTGCCAGCTGAATTGCGCACCCTTTTCCAATTCCCTGTCCCGCGCCAGTTACAAGTGCAACTTTGTGTTCCAGATCCATCTCAATGCCTTATAAAGTTGTGTTGCTCAATTGGAGTCATATTCAAAACAGGTATCCAGGGTGGTGACTGCGGCACCAAGGCAGGCAATGCGTGCCAGTTGTGATTCGACGGTGCTGATGCGCAGGCTGAGGTGCTCAGAATGCGAAGGCAGAATGTTTCGTTTGATTGACTGGAATAAGGAAGCGACGGCATCCGGTCCGGCACGACCGACGACTTCTTCAATGAGGACGACTTCCGGCGCAAGTGTGTTGATTAATCCGCCGATCGCCTGTCCCAGTTGGTCGAATGCTTCGCAGACAATCCGAAAAGAAAGCCGATCCCCTTGAGCGGCGGCGTCAAGCACATCATATCCAGTGAAGGATTCCAGATCGGCCAGTACACTCTCGCTTCCATGTTGCAGCGCTGCCCGGGCATTGTTGGCGATGGCGGGTAAAGCGGCGACTGCTTCGAGGCACCCCACGCCGCCACAGCGGCACTGCACAGGTTCGTCTGTAACTTTCCAGTGACCAAATTCACCTGCGAGCATTGCATTCCCGGAAATATAAATTCCTCCCAGCTTAAAACAGCAGCCGATGCCGGCTCCGAACTGGACGAAAAACATGTTTTCGGATTGTTCGCGCATTTCCAGTCGGTCGATGGCGCGGATATAAGTCGAGGCACCATTCAGCAGCAGGACCGGCAGTTGGAATCGCTTCTGGAAAATATCCACAATAGGAACGTTGTGCCAGTGCTGGAGGATTGAGGACCATTTTGCGATTCCGGCTTCATGGTCGATCACACCGGGATCAGCAACTGCCAGGCCGAGGCAGTGGCCTTTCAGGTCCCGGGTTTGAGCGAGGATATCATCTACGCTTTCAAAGATGGTCTGCAGTCGTTCCTCTTCGGTCATCGGGTGCAGGTCAACCCAGCGGCTGGTCTCAGCGACTACCGTATACGAGGTATCCATCGCAATGACATTGAGTCCCTCGACGGTATAGGCAATGGCAATGCAATAGCCTGCCTCAGGGTTCAGCACCAGCCCGTCTTTCCTGCGCGGGCCTTTAGAATCGGAGAGTGCCGTTTCGACCAGCAGTTCCTGCTGGAGTAAGGCGGATACGGTTCGGGTAATGGCAGGCCGGGAAACACCACAGTTTTCTGCCAGTCGCGCGCGTGAAATGGGCCCCCATTTCCTGATACATCCCAGGATTTCAGAAGGGATACGGTTGTTGACAAGTTTGTGTAGCTTGAAGTTGTTACTTTTTTTCACGGAGAAGAAAACCTGTTTGGGGACAGCATGAGCAGGATTCTGAAAGATCGAGTGGTCTGATTATGCTCTGATGGCTGATTGAGAACAAACAATACAGAAATGATAAGGCATAATGTAGTTTAAACAAATTGAAATCGCTATTTGAGGTCAAAATCACACTGGTTTTCCTGTCCCTCTTCAACGGTCACGCTTAATGTTGATTCTGTATTGTATTTCGCAGGCAGGACTTGACGGGTTTCTTTTTCTGTTTTTCCTCCAGCGCCGACAATGATTTCTTTGCCAGTCTCTTCGTATCCCAGGATTTCTACTTTGCATTCACCTATGGGAACGCCGCCTTTCCAGTCAATTCGATAGGTACCTTCCGAGACCGGGCCCATGGCAACCGGCCCCTTTGTGGGGAGAAAGGTGATCTGTCCACTCTGGATTGGTTTGTCGTTAAACTTAATCTCGCCTGTGACGACGGCTCTGGTCGGGGCTGGAATTCCTGATGAATTACTGCATCCCGACAAAATAAAACTTAAAACACAGACGCCAGTCATATAGAAATGGAATCTCACCAGAGTCCCTTTCAATTTAAAGGATCAGAGGATGATTGTGGGTGCAGAGTGATACTTCTTTACTGAGAGTAATCGGTCGTGTCGCAGATGTCCTGTTCCGGCTGATGTCACCTGCTGTTTCCTTTTTCAGTAAAGGCGACCATCAGCCTGGTTGGCATCGTGGCGATTAGTACGCGCCGATTACCTCGCCGTCTGCACGCATGGTGAGGTTGTCCAGGGTTGTCTGGTCAATGTTTTCTGAAAGGAAATGGACCGACCCGTCGGCAAACAGTGCGTGGCATCCGCCGACATGCTTGCTTTGCAAAGCTGCGGGACGAGCACCTCCACAAGGTGCACCTTGCGTGACATTCGGTCCGTGGCAGTCTGCACCAAACTGTTCCCACTGAAAGTTGATTCCGCCTGTTGATGAATAGCCGATCTGAGTACCGAAGCCGTTGGACCAGGAAGGTTTTCCCTGGCCATTGCCGGGATTGCCATCATGATTGATCACCCAGAGGACTTCTCCCATGGCAATGGTATTGGATGTGCCATCGGTGACATCGCGAGCCCGTTTGTTCCCATTTACCAGGAAGATACCCGTCAAGCCCAGTGTCGCACTGGGAGTGCCACCCGTATAAAACTGCCAGGCACCGGCGCCGACGGCGAATACATAGTTGGTCCCGCCATTATGATTCCCCGCAGGGAAGGGGAATTTGAGGCAGGCCCCGATCATCTGCACGGTCTGGTTAGGGTCAGAGGGGCAGAGTAAGGCCGGTATGTTGGTACTCATTTGTGTTGAGTTGATGGAACCGCCCGGGTCAGACTGACCAATTGCAAAATTGTACTCGTTATAGAGAGGGGTTTGATCGAGATAAGGCAGCATGAGAGTCAGTCCGCTGATGTTGGGGGCACCGAATCCCGAGCAACCATTGGGGCTGCCAGCCTGGGTCGAGATGCAGAGTGGCGGGAACTGAGAGTGGGTATCGTGATAGTTGTGGATTGCCAGTCCCAGCTGCTTCATGTTGTTTTTGCAGGTGCTTCTGCGGGCGGCTTCTCTGGCTTGTTGAACCGCCGGCAGTAAGAGGGCAATCAGGATAGCGATGATGGCGATGACGACGAGCAGCTCGATCAGCGTAAAACCACGGACTCTCGAAAAACGCATCTTCATGACTTTTTCCTTTGGATGTATAGAGAACAGTATAAGAAGGGGGTAGAAACATACTATTCGTTAGTGGGATATATAATGCGCTTTAAGTTTATGTATGTTAAAATAAATAAATATTGATGCGATGTCAATCACAAATGTCAGAATTTCAATAAATACTCGGCAGGCAGGCTCTTGGAGAATGAGTGCTATTAGTGGATGTGCCTGTTTTGTAGGTTAGTGTCTAACTTGTTAAATGTAAGAGAGGGACGTGTTGCAGACTGGTAGAACCTTTTGGGGGCGCGTTATTTTATTCAGGTGGATTTTGTTAAAATTGTTGAGTGTAAATATAAGGTGTGTATTGGAGTGAGTGGGTGTGTTGAGGGGGGGCATCTATGCGGGGATTGTGTTGCAGCAGGGAGCATGTGATCCCGTCTGAAGAGAGGGGCTCGTTTTGCCTCTTATTTGAGAGCAACGAACGGCTTGGAAAGTTCAGCAATCTATCAGAACAGACTCAGCCTGTGGCCAACGGAACGGATTCCGATCAATAATCGGTAACCCGCTTTTACAGCAGCTCTGGAATCGGTTGTCCATCGGTCAGGATCGGGATCGGTCGGCCTGTGTTATCGTGGAAGGCCTGGGACGTATCGATGCCGAATTTCTGATAGATCGTGGCCAGTAAATCGTTACTGTTCATGACGCGGTCCACAGGATGTTCTCCTTTGGGATTCGTTGCGCCAATCGTCTGTCCCATCTTCAAGCCACCACCGGCCAGAAAGATGCTCATGGCTCGGCACCAGTGATCGCGGCCCGGACGTTTGGTTTTTTTATCCTGATGGCGAACTTTCGGGGTACGTCCAAATTCACCACAGAAAATGAACAGCACATTCTGATCCAGTCCGCGGCGATGCAGGTCGTTAATCAGGGCCGGAACTGCCTGGTCGAACACCGGCATGCGTTCCCGGTAGGCCTGGAAAATGTCGGCGTTGACGGAGTGATCGTCCCAGTTGCTGGTGCGTCCTGCTTTTTTCGAGAGACTGAAGCTGGCCTGCAGTTGCACCAGTCGGACCCCCGATTCCACCAGGCGTCGAGCCAGCAGTAAGCCCTGTCCCCAGGTTGTTCGTCCATATTCATCGCGGAGTTCATCCGGTTCGGAGGAGAGGTCGAAGGCTTTGCTCGTCCGGTCGCTGGTCAGCATGGAGAGTGCCCGATTGTTGAACTTGTCCAGTGCCGCCATTGAACCGCTTTTGTCCAGTTCCCGCCGAAAGGTATCGAACTGGCTGAGCAGCTGATTGCGTTTTTTCAAAGCGTCCGCCGCCGACTGGTTAACCGAAAGATTATTTACCGAGAACTTGGAGCTGTTCGGGTCGCCGCTGAACATGAACGGACTGTAGGCAGGTCCCAGGTACGCCGGCCCTCCGCCATAAAATTTCGTATTGGCGATAAACAGGGGAATGTCGCGTACCTGATTTTCCAGATGGCTGGCCACAACCGAACCGATTTCGGGATACTCGGCGTCTCCCGGGTTGGCAGCCGTCGGGGTGTAACCGGAGAGCAGGCGACAGGTGCCGCCCGAATGTTCGTTGCGGTTATGATGCAGGCTGCGGACGATGGAAAATTTGTCCGCCATTTTCGCCAGGTTCGGCAACAGTTCACAGATTTCCATTCCCGGGACATTGGTCTTGATGGGACTGAAATCGCCGCGGTATTCGGTGGGGGCCAGCGGTTTCATATCGAAGGTGTCGATGTGGCTGGGGCCGCCGTTGGCCCAGAGCAGAATCACCGAAAAGTCCTTGTTCGGACTGGCGTTCTGTGTTTCGCCTGCCAGCAGTCTTGTCAGGTTCGGATCCAGGCCGCCTGACAGGGCGCCCAGACCGAGCCCACCAATTTTCAGAAACTCGCGACGACCCACAGGGCCGGAACATTGTTGATTCATTTCTTCATTCATGATTCTATTCTCTGTTCAAAATCGTAACGTGTGTGGTTGATTAATGAACGAAAAGGAATTCTTTGGTATTGAGCAGCGTCCAGATCAGGTTACCAAACGCAGCCTGCTTGTCTTTTTCGCTGGCGAGGTAGGCCAGTGCATTTTTCATTTCGCGCTTTGTCGGTTCACGCGATAAGCTTTTCAGGAACAGTTCTCTGACTTTCTCTTCTTCTGTCTTTTTCTCTTTCGTCAGTGCGGATGCATAGCCGCCCATCGCTTTGGAGAGGATGAAGCTGTTATTCATTACAAACAGCGACTGTGACAGGTTGGGTTCAGAAACCCGCTCGCATTCACAGGCACTCTCGCGCTTCGGACGTCCGAACAGCGTCAGAAACTGGTTGGAATAACCTTCGTCGGGCAGCTGCAGTGCCCGCGTTGCTTTGGGAAGTCCACTGTAGCGGGTGGGGGTGTCGGTGACATCGTCGATGGCATCCAGCAGGATTTCGGCGGAGAGCCGTTGCGGATAGAAGCGCGCATAATTCTGCGTCTCTTCAAGGTTGATTTCATTCGCTTCAGAACCGATCTGGTAGGTACTGCTGGTGCAAATCAGTTTGACGATATGTCGCATGTCGTAGCCTGACCGGGTAAATTCCTGTGCCAGCTCTTCCAGCAGGGGTTCGTTGGAAGCGGGGTTGGTGACCCGCAGATCGTCCAGCGGATGAACGAGGCCGCGACCAAAGAAATGAGCCCACATCCGGTTCACAAAGGCCCGGGCAAAATAGGGGTTCTGTTTTTCAGCCATCCAGTCGACCAGAAAGTGGCGCGGATCATCGAAAGGAGCAATCTCGAGATCGGGCCCGCCCAGCCCGTGCGGGGGGACGACTTCACCCGTGACCGGATGTTTGACCTGACCGGTCTGTTTGACGGAGATCATTTCATTCGCACGTCGTTCGGCAACGCCGGTTCCGCCGGTGCGGTTCACACGGGAAAAGAAGGCGGCCAGACCGTAGTAATCCTGCTGGCTGTATTTCTCAAACGGATGATGATGACAGCGGGCACAGCCGATTCGCAGTCCTAAAAAGACCTGGGCCATATCGTCGACGTAACGGTCGAGATAACGGACTTCCGCGTACCATTGCGCGGGCGGATTGACCGAAACATCTCCGGTTGCCGTCAATACGCCGCGAACCAGTTCGTCATAAGGAGCATTGGCGGCAATTTTATTTCGCAGCCAGCGGTGAAAGGCGATTGTGCCGGGCTCGCGGTTGCGTTGTCCGCGGCGTTTGTTACGCAGCAGATCCGACCATTTCTGAGCGAAATGATCGGCATAGTCGCCGGAGTGAACCAGGCGGTCGATCAGCTTTTGCCGTTTGTCGGGATCGGTGCTGTGGGTATAGGTTTCGACCTCATCGAGCGTCGGTAGTTTCCCGGCGATCTGCAGAGTGGCTCTGCGGATGAACGTGGCATCATCGGCGAGGGGAGAGGGGGGAACCTCCAGGACCTTCAGTTTGCGCTGAATATGTTCGTCGATGAAGTTCGTCACAGGAAACGCAGGCCAGGCGTCAGGCGATTCGTTGGAAGGGACCAGAATTTTCGATACGGAAACTTGCCCCTGGTACAGAGCCAACACCGAGGTTTCGCCGGTCCGTTCCAGGGAAGTGACGAGCCCCCGTTCGTCGACCGTGGCGACAGAGGTATCCTTTGAGCGAAATTCAACCAGCGGTGTGACATCGCGGCGGGAACCATCCGAATAATGGGCTGTGCCGGTCAACTGCTGTTGATCATGGTGGCCCAGAGATTCGAACGCGGGTTCGACGGTTAATTTGACGATCTGCGGCGTGTCTGTCGGACCGTGTGGTGTATTGGCTTCAATCCAACGGACTAAGCGGTTGTATTCCGGCGTGGCTTCTTCCAGTCGTTTTCCCCCACCGTGGGGAATTTTCATGGTGGCTTTACGAAGCAGCAGGGAGTCGTCAGGCGAGGCGGGAAAGATGCGCCGGCCTCGAATATCGCGGGTGACCGATTCGTAGTCCTGTTCCGGTTGAAAGCCGAACAGCGAGAGTTGGAATCCGCCGCGTCCATCCGATTTTCCGTGACAGCCGCCACCATTACATCCGCGTCGGGTCAGAATGGGAGCGATGTCGTTTTCGAAACTGAGCGGCAGAAATGTTTCCCCCTGCTCGATGACGACGGGGAGGGTCTGTTTGAGTTTGCCCCAGCTGATTTGCAATTCGGTTTTGCCGGAGGCTGCGGGAGTGATGATGCCCAGTTCATTCACGGATGCCAGTTGGGGATCTTTGAGTTTGTATTTGACAGCACGCGTGAGGTCGAAGGTTCTCTCGTCGTCGGCGAAACCGGTGACCAGGAGTTGCTGTCGGCTGTCTTGACCGCGCAGATGAATCTTCCCGGGCCACGTCTTGAGTCGGACCGTTTGCTGCGGTGAGATTTTAACAGGCAGGATTTCCGCAGCTGGTTTGTGTTCCGCTTCAGAGGCAGGCGCAGCTTGGAGTATCCCGCAGACGGACAGCAGCAGACAGAGCACGGTTTTTCCAATGGTGCTTTTCCTGAAGTGGATGCTGTTCTCTGTCTTGATTTGTTTTAAAATAATCATCATATCAGGTTTGATTTTCTTTAAGTATGTTTGACCCCGGAACACAGCTCACTGTTGGCTGATGAGCGTGGCTTTGTCTTTGATCTTGATTGCTTTTTTCCGGGGTTGAATGTTGTTTTTTTTATTGGGCAGTGGCTGGATCTCCAGTGTGATGATATTGCTGACCGCCTCGAAGGGGGCGGGTTTTTGTTTTTTCTGTTTTTTGTCGGTAGATTGTGACGGTGTGACGTTAAGGGTGGCGGATAACCAGAGCGAATATTGGCCTGGCTTCACTTTTTGGGGCAGTTGTGCGGTGAGGGTGTTCTCGGATTGTTTCAAATCGAGTGAGGTCACAGGTTGGATTAATGATGCCTGCTTATTTTTGGCATCGACCAGATCGATGTGCCACTTCAGAACAGGTTTGCCAGAAATCTGAGAACCGGCAGATTCCCACTGAACATCCAGTTCTATTTTCTCACCCAGCGTCCGTTTTCCCTGTTGTGGCTTGATCGTCATATTGAAAGGGGCAGCCTTTGCGGTTCCTGCTGCCAGGGTGGCGACCTGTTGAAATGAACCGCTGCGCGAGACTGTCTGGGGGTGAATCTGTTTGACGACTTCCTGATCCTGCACAGTAGCGATTGCTTTAAGCGAAAGAGGAACGATTGCCTGCGGCGCGTTTTTTGATGTGAAAATCGAGAAGCGGGCCTCGCTTTGATGTGCGGGAATGATGACCTCGTCAGCAGAGAGCCCCTCGGGAAGATCAACGGCCTGGATGCGGACCGGTTCGGAAAAACCGTGCTGACGGTCGACGTAAATCGTCACGTGTGTGTGTCCGCCCTGGTGGAGTGAAACCCCGCAATAACGATCACCGGCAGCGGGATACGCATAGACCTGAAAATCCGGTTGTTTGTTTTCGATGCGTACCCGGTACTGTCGATCAAAGCCGCCCAGGCTGCTGCCATACAGGTCGCGAACCAGGAGATAGTAAGTGTCGGCTTTCGGCGCTTTCCAGGTTCCCTCCGGATCGAGAGACGAGGCAGAGATGGGCGTTGCGGTCCCTTTCACTTCTGCTTTGTTCGTCAGACTCTTCAATACCTTGCCACTACTGTCGAGCAGAGCGAGTTCGAGATCCATCTGCTGGTCCAACTGCTCGCCGAAAGCACGAATGCTGAGCTCCTGTCCTTTTTCCGCGGTGAACTGGTACCAGTCCAGGTCGCGGGGTTTCAGGAACTGACCGGCAATGTCGCAGGGGACTTTGATTTTCTGTGCGGTTTTCTGTGACTGGTTTCCCGGCTCCTGATCAACAACGATGGGCAGGTCGGTGATTATCAGGGGGACGGTGCCTTCAAGTTCCGGCACGTTCAGATGAAAGCGGTTTGTCAGTGAACTGTGGGGCTGGTGTGATGCTGCCTGTTTTTCAGGATCGACGGTGATTTCTTTTTGTTGCAGAATTTGCGTGGCGTTCTGTGAAACGCCAGGCAGACTGATTCCCTGAATGGTGACTAGGTTGGGTTGACTGGAATTGATCAGCGCAGGAAACACCGCCAGCAGACGCGGTTCTGTATTTACAGAGAGATGGTAGAGGGCCGAGGGATCGCTGCTGTAAGCGCGATTAAATACTTTGACCTGGTACGTGCCTGAGTTGGGGAGTTTCACATGCAGAACCGGCTCTCGTTGATGGGGGGAGGCAAACGCAAATTCTTCACCGTCGGGGTTGATGAGTGTCATCAGAGGCGTTGCGGAACCACCCAGGGAGTTTGAACGACAGCGCAGAGTGATCCGTTGATCCTTTTTTCCGGTGAACGCATACCAGTCGATGTCTCCGGTATGTTCGAAGCGGGCATCGACGCCGCCGGGAAGGGAGAGTTTCAGAGCGGAGTCGGGCTGATCCGATTTTTCCGTGGCTGTCAACGTGGACCAGGCGGTGATCTGTACGGGGTACGGCTGGCTCAGTCCGTCGTCGGTCAAGAGGCGCAGATTATAAATGCCTGCGGGGGTCTGCTTATCGACGTTGATCTGGAGGCTCTTGTCGTCGAGGACTTTAACGGAAACTCCCGGCGCAGTGACCTGAGACTGACGGATGTCTTTGAGATTCTTTCCCTTCAGCTTGATCTCAGCGGTGGTGCCTGCCTGAAAGCTCATGGGAAACAGGGATTCCAGTTCAGGCGGGGCTGCGGAAAGAGGCACGCTGTTACAGAGACTCAGCCCGAGAATCATAAGACAGTCGATGAATCTTCTGGCTGTCATGGGCAATTTCCAAAGTGGTGGCAGGGGTGGCAATAACCACGTGAGGGATGGTGCTAAATCTTAATAAACTTAATATATCAGAAAATGTGTATTGATTCAACATATTCATCTCTGTCGATGTAATTCGAGTTGGTGAGGTCCTGCCATGTTAGAGTACATACATTTAATAAAGCGTCTCACCATCTAGTATAATCGGTCCCAATGCTCCTGGAGACGCGACAGTAAAAACTGGGCACAGTCTAACTTGCAGGAACAGAGTCGTTATTTGAATCGTGTTGCGGATTGCTTTACCTGCAAGGATACCCGGGCGCATTTGCCTGCTTGATGGTGAATTGTTCCTGCCGGAAAGCTGGAGCGAGGTTTGGCCCCGGTGCCGAGAAGCAGGTATTCCCGATGAGCTGCTTGACTGTCAGCTCCCAAGGTCATTTCCCGACGCAGCCAGCCCACAGGCCGACCAGCGCGCGGCCCACAATTGACCAGGGACAGCCCACGTTCCCGGCTGATCGACGCGTTTTTGATTCAACATCCCCGGCTTCGTAATCAGGCATGAAACAAGTCGTTAAGTCATTCAGGTACAGGTGATTACAAATCGAAGGGAGCGAAGTGAGAAGTAGTGAGTATCAGATCATTTCAGATAAAATGAAATTTCTCTGACCGAACTGACAGTCTTATTACATCACTCTGATGAAACGTGAACTTGATCCATTTAGGGTCCATGCAGAATACTTTAATCAGGGAGCTCTCATGCGAATATTTGCACGAATTAATGATATCATCGCAGCCAACATACACGACATGATCGATCAGTTCGAAGATCCTGAAGTCATGCTGAAGCAGGCGATCCGAGAGATGGAGCAATCCATAGACACCGTGACCCAGGATACGGCACGCGTGATGGCGGGGGAGAAACGACTGATCCGTGAGCTAACTAAAAATGATCTGGAAGCACAAAACTGGCAGCAGCGTGCCTTGCAGGCTGTGCAGAACGGAGACGATCAGCTGGCCCGAAAAGCGCTCGCTCGGAAAAAAGAGCATGAAAACCTCAGTCAGGCGCTGAAAGAACAACTCGAACCGGTCAAGAAAGCAGGTGATACATTAAAAGTTCAGTTGTCGGCCATGAAAGCCAAAATGGCGGAAGCCAAGCGACAACTTTCTGCCTTACTGCTGCGAAAGCGATCTGCTGAGATCCGTAAACAATCACATTCCTCACTGAATTGCCAGCAGACTAAAGCATTCAACACAAATTCCTTTCGTAAATTTGATCGTCTCCGCGAAAAAGTGGAAGAGGCAGAAGCGGAAGCCGATGCGCTTGATGAATTGAACGCCATGGTTGATGTTACATCGTTGGAACTGGGAGGACAGATTGAAAAGGACTCACTCGCAGATGGGGTTCAATCGATGGAAATCGAAGAGGAACTGAATGCTTTGAAACAGAAGAAAGACTGAGCCTTCCGGTAATGAACAGCTTGACAATTGAAGTTGACAATGAAGAGAATAGAGAGTTCTTCACTCATACTGGAAGCAAGAGGTCCCGCGACTGTGAATCGTTTCCCTCAAACCCGGCAGACGTTGATTCAACAAATCGTAGCCAGTCGTGAAGCTCCAGGGTGGAAAACGTTTCTGGATGATTACTGGGGACCTGTCGTCCGGTTTGCGATTCGCACAGGTAACCTGAAAACACAGGATGCCGAAGACATTACAGCTGAGGCTTTCAAAATTCTGGTCTCTGCTGATTTGCTCTCTCGCTGGCTGAAAGATCGACGTTCCAGGCTGAGTACGATGTTGTGCGTCGTGGTCAGAAATCTGATCTCAAACCGTGCCCGGGTTCAGTCAGGGCGGGAAAAAATCATGGAGGAGATCATACCGGTACTGGCAGCTGAGAACGAAGAGCGACAGACTGATTCAACAGAAGACAGTTTTTACGAAGCCTGGGTAGAAGAATTATTACAGACAACTTTAAAGCAGTTGCAGCAGGACAGTCTCAGTCAGGGACGTGTGAATGCGTTTCGCGTATTTTACGGTAAATCTCTGGAAGGCTTGTCTAATCCGGAAATGGCGCAGTACCTGAATCTGAAAGTGACGGATGTCGAAAATTATTACAAGCGGACCCGGGGCCAGTTCACAGACCGGTTGCGGGCTACTGTTGAAGAGCATGTCAGAAGATACGGTTACCGGGATAATTTTGCTGAAGAAGTCGAACTGGAATGGCAGACTCTGGGGGAGTATCTGAAATCGCATGGCGATCTGGAATCTGTGTTCCGACAGTTTTCCACAGAAACGGATGAGATTCGTTTCCAGGAACGGAAGTCGAAAGCAGATCTTCTACAGCAGTTGACATCAGTTGATGATCGAAAGACACCACAGCATGACTGACCGCCGAAAACTGGAAGAGAAACAGTTGCGAGCCGGACCGATGCGTTCCGATTCCAGTCAATCGGCTTTGGATGAAATTTTAGAAGTATTGCTAGCAGTGGCTGAGTCTATTCGCGACCGACAGCGGGCGGGGATGCTCAGTGGCTTGATTGATCCTTCCCAGATCTGGTGCGATGAATCAAAGAGGACGTGGCAGATCGCCTTTAATGCATCGGGTGAGTCAGAGCCGATTTCGTTTCCCGCCGAGGCTATCTGGTACGAAGCGTCTACCCGTGAGGAATTACAGACGTTGCCGCTGAAGATTACAGAAGCGCAACAGCAAGTCGATCAGATCGGTCTGGTGTTCTCTGTTCGACTGATTGACAGTTATGCATTGGGAGAATTTGCCTGTCGGATCACGGCGGACTGCAGTGTTTCGGAATATCTGCAAAGCCCCCGCGTGTTACAGAGTATTCCTGTAGAGCTTCGACCACTGATTGACCGAGCACTGGGATTTGACCCTAGTCAACGTTGTGAAGACATCGAAGATCTGATGACTCAGCTCAGAACCATTCAGAGCCTGCTTAGACAGGAAGCATTGACGGAAGACCTTTCTGAGTCTCTTCACCTGCATCGGCAATTGACTAAGACGGACGTGGATTCAGGCCATGAGCAGGCAGGGCTTCCCTTTGAACGCATTGGTCACTTTCAGATCCTTCGACGCATTGGCAGCGGCGGGATGGGGGACGTTTATGAAGGATATGATGAATCGCTGAAACGCAAAGTGGCAATCAAGGTTCTGCCACCGGAACTGGGACGCCATGATTCATTCGTGAAGCGGTTTTATTCAGAAGCGGCCAGCGTCGCGAAGATCGTACATCCTCATATTGTTCAGATCTTTTTCATAGGGGAAGATCACGGTCATCATTTCTTTGCGATGGAATTTGTCGATGGAGAGTCTCTCGCAGAACAATTGGGACGTGCACCGCTTTCCGTTGCAGATGCCTTGAACGTGATCGTGCAGATTCTCGAAGGGCTGCAGGCGGCGCATCGGGTGGGGCTCGTGCACCGGGATGTCAAGCCGGGTAACATTCTCAGAGAGCAGAAAACCAACCGTTATCTGCTGGTCGACTTCGGGCTGGTCAAATCCCTGCAGGACGACGACGGACCGACGCACTCCGGAACTGTACTGGGCACAATGGATTATATCTCCCCCGAACAGGGCAGCAGCAGAGCCGTGGATGCGCGCAGTGACCTGTATTCCCTGGGCGTTGTACTCTATGAAATTATCAGCGGGAAGTTGCCGTTCTACGCGGACAGCCCCACCGGAATGATCTTTCAACATGTCTATGAGCGTCCTGTGCCTCTGTCCGAGGTCGCTGGTCTGGTTCCTGTTGAGGTTTCGGCTATCGTTTCAAAGATGATGGCCAAGAACCCCGCGCACCGCTATGCAGACGCCCAGGCGGCTCTGGATGATGTCAGGGCGTTTCAGAATGGTGAACAACTTCCTTCGCATGCAGAGCAGATTCTTCAGAACGATGCTGACTATTTTTTCAACCCGGTTGCAAAGGCGGGGACTACCAGGTCTGCCACCGCCATTATCTCTGCGCCAGGCTTCAATGATTTCGAAGAAGAACTGGAGATTCTCAGTAGCGGTCCTTCCAGTCTCTGGGGGAGGATTGTAGAGCGTCTTTACGACTGGTTTGAAACGAAGTCCCCGCACTGGGCAGAACGCCTGCAGAATACTCAGTTGCAGGTCGATCGAGCCGTTTTAAAGCTGGAACGGCATCGCGATCTGCTGGCATCTCTGAACCGGGATGCGCAACTGCTGCTCAAACAACTGCAGCAGGATATCAAAACAAAAGAAAAGCTACAGGATGACAGCGAGGCAGAAGATGATTTCCTGCTGCAGGAACTTCGGGCTGCCTGTACCGAGCAGGTGCAGCAGGCCGATACCATCCAGAGACAACTTCATCAGGTGAATGCACGACTGGCTCAGGTGCGGACTGAACGCGATGTTCTGTTGGCCCGTTTACGCAGTGCGGAAACTCGCAAGCGAGGGGGTAATGCATCTCGCAGTCGAACAGTGGTGACCATCCTGATTCTGGTTGTGAGCTGCATGATACTCTTGTTTGTGCTGAAGAGCACTCAATTCAGGACGGTGCAATCAGGGCAAGGTCAGCCAGCGCTGAAAACAATAGCCGCAACCAAGGCGGGAGCACAGTCACACCACTGGCCCATTGAATCTCCCCGGGAGGTTATCATCCCGCTCCAGGCCAAAGTCCGTGCAATGGACATTGCTGTTACGCGGTACATCGACAAGCCTGCTTACACGGTCATCGCTGCACTCGATAATAATACATTGATAAAATATTACTTTCGAAGTGGGTTGAACTATGTTGTTCAAACGGGATTTCTGGGGGGCCCTGCCGGTGTGAAAGCGATTGCTCTTTCTCCCCAGGCAACGTTGACTGCGGTTGCAGCCGGAGACAATTCAATTCGTCTCTTTGAAACGAACAAAAGGGGAATGGAAGAATACCGCCGACTGGAGGGACATGTTCAGCCTGTGGTCAGCATGACATTTTCCGGAGACGAATCGACCCTGGTTTCCCTGAGTGAAGACCGTACGGTACGCTATTGGGATATCAGATCCGGTACGGAAATCCGCCGTTTCGAAGTCGGCCGCAACGATGCAGAGTTGATGGCAGCAAATAGTAATCTGAGTCGGCTGCTGATCGGAAAGAGGTTTCGTATTGACGACTCCCTGGTTTTGTGGAACTCGCTGGAATCGAGGCCGGAAAAGGTCTTTCCGACCGATGCTGCTCCAGCAACGCTCGCCCTGTCAGCAGATGCGCGGCTGGCTATGGCTTTCGCGGCAGGACGCATCGATGTGTGGAATGCGTTGACTGCAGAAAAAATTCGCTCTTTTGCGGGAGTCAGCCAGGCTGCTGCCTTTGCACCTGATGTCAATCGGGCGTTAACGCTGCAAAACCGCAGTCTGAAACTCTGGCAAACCGATACAGGGGAACTGATCGAGACTCGTGAGCTGCAAATCAAGTCCAGCCAGCGGGCCAGAATACTGCTGGCACAAAACGGGGCCATGGGGGTCGTGGCGACTTCTGATAAGACGCTGCATCTATGTTTTCTGCCTGAGGTCCCTCCGCCAAAAGATCTCGTGTATCAGTTTCACGCGGAGACCCCGATTCACGCCCTGGACATTGCCTCCGATGGGGTCTGGATTGCCGGGGGAGGAGAAGGGATGATTTACCTGTGGAACATGGATCATCCTCCAGCGAGTTTCGTGCTGGAGTCTCCCAATCAGATTTCGAGTCTGGCATTCTCTCCGAACGGGGGATATCTCGCTTACGGAACGGGTCAGCAAGGTTCCACCACCAATTATGTTGGCGTGCGGAAAATGGAATACACCGATCATGTGCAGCGATTTCTCAAAAAAACAACGGACTGGCAAAAGCTGGAAGGATTTGAGGATCGGATTTCATCAGTGGCGTGGGATCAGAGCGGCAAACTGATCCTGGCTGCCAGTCAGGGCGGTCAGCTCAAAAGCTGGGATCCGGGAAAGAACAAGGTGGAGTCTGCGCTTCAGCTGAATGTACCCGTCCTGCATTTCTCACAACTAAAGGAGGGAGCCCGCTGCCTGCTGGTTACAGGGGCGCATGCGCTGGAACTCTGGGATTATGCGCAAAGTACATCGCCGGAAGAATTTCTGCAGACTGCTTATGAAGGGATCGACTGCGCGGTCAGTGATGAACATCAGCTGATTGCGATAGCCGATCGCCGGGGGCTGATTCATCTACTCTCACAAAGCGATCACTCTCAAGTGAGTGTGCTGGAGAGCCATTCCGATCTGGTAACGGATCTGTGCTTTGTACCCTCTTCCCGGTTACTGGCCGCAGCGTATCGGAGTGGCGTCGTCCGGTTGTGGGACACTCGACAGTTTAAAATGATCAAAGAATATCGCAACGACCATTCACCTGTGACAGCAATACAGGCGAGTGCTGATGCCCGGCATGTCATTGCTGCTTCCCTGAATGGAAACGTCAGTATCTGGAAACTACCCTGAACCTGGGAGTCATGATGATGAAACGTAAATGGTGGATTATCAGTGCCGGACTTCTCGTAATACTGGCTGTGGGGATTGCTAAGAAGTTCGACCTGTTCACACGGGCGGCCGAGTCTATTGCTGACGCCGCACATCAGAAGCAGCAGGCCAGGCAGACGTTTACTCCACCGACACCCCCGCCACGACTCAGCGAGGCAGAAGAGCAACGACGTGAACTGCTGCAGGAAAGAACCGACAATCGGGGACGGATTCTCTTTCCTCCGACTGCTGTTGCCGAGATGAAAATCGATCCCAAACTGGTGAAAGGCATTCCCTGGGAGAAGCAGTACCAGCCCGTTCCGCTGAATGAAGTGAAGGTCACCTATACCGAAAATCAGTTTCAACAGGATCGTGCGGAATGGTACCAGAATCTGTTTTTAACAGAGTATGAACAGCACGGCGACCGCGATCCCCGCTGGGATGAAGCGGCGCGTGCCTTTCTGAAAGAAGCAGGTCGACGGGCATCAATAGCCCGTTATCGAGAGTTCCGCTCACCGAAGTTTTATCCCGACCAGCTGGACGACCAGCTCGTGAAACAGGGGCTGCAGGTACTTGACCTGGGCTGCAACGATCCGCTGGTGATCAGCCTGTTGATCGAAGCGTTGGGCAGGCAGAAAATGTTTACGGAGCTGACTGCCTCTACCCAAAAACTGCAGGAACTCTACACTCCCGATCGCTACTCGGAGATCGCCCGTTTTCAGATTCTGAAAATACTGGTGCGCTACGGAAAGGGAACCGATTTGAGGGAGGAAATGTCACACAGTTTCCGCAAAGCCATCCAGGACAAGCAGCTGACGTCACTGGAAAGACGGATTTATCTGCACGAAGGGCAAATCCTGCTGGCTCCGGTACATCAATCAAAGCTGGGGCAATTCATTATTTCGCTGGAACAACAGGCTGACGCCGACCCGTGGCTCAAAAACATGATTCTGGGAACGTTTTATTATGAACTGGGGTTGGACGAAGGTATGCTCAGATACTTTTGGCCCGCTTATACCAAAGTGAATCAGTCCAACCCGTTAAACGTGAACTCGGTAATTATGGGACACCTGCGCAAATCGTATCGGCTGTATCTCCAGGCTTACCAAATCGCCCCTGAACTCCCGGAAACCCCGCTGAAGCTGTTTCGCATGTCGTTCCGACAGAATCTCCAACTGAAGATTTCGGAGGATCTTCCCGATGGGAAAGGGGAGCCCGATCGGCTTTCACCGGCGAGCCCGCGGTACTGGTTTGACCGGGCGATCGCTGCCCAGTTTGATTTCAGGCCCATGTATCGCCAGTATCGCGTCGCCCTGATTCCTCCACCGATCATCTACGAGAACTGGGAGCGTTTTCAGCCGGCGCTCCAGTTCGGAGTGGAATGCCTGAATACCGAGCGGTTTGATACACAGGTTCCTTTCGGCTTTCAGGATGCCGTGCAGGCGATCATTGCCCACAGTGAATATTCGCGAGGGCCCGCCGGACCCCGCAGTCGTGAGGTCTATGGGTTTAAAGACATCTTGCCGCAGATGAAGCGGATGGTGGAGGGGTATGCATCCCATTTCAATGCCGAACAGAAAGATTATTACGCCTCACTCCTGGCCGGTATAAACTGGATTCAGGGGAATCAGAAGATTGCGAAAACGCAATTTGCCGCGCTGGGGTCGCGGCTGAAACCGGAGGCACTTGAGGAAGTCTATCTTGATCGAATGGAGGTGAAACGCAGTGAATCCAAACGGAAAGCCAGAAACCTGCTGACGGTGGACCTGAAAGAACTGCAGGGGACCGGTTTCCTGTCAGATCGTTCCCAGCTGATGCTTTGTTTGCCCGGCGGAAAGGTTCAGACCTGGGACCTCAAAACCCATGAAATGGTAAAGGAATATTCGCTGCTGCCTGATGTCAAACCGGAGGCATCGATGCAGTACAGTATTTCAGAGGGCGCGAAATACATCACCTGTTATCAGCATCCCGAAATCAAAGTCTACGAGACAGAATCGTTTTCCGAAGTGGCCAGCCTGAAATTACCAGGAACCGAACCGGTGAAATCGCATCGGATTTCGAATACGGGAAAGTACCTCGTTGTCGCAGTGGCAGAACAGGTGGAAATCTGGGACGTCGCGACGCAAAGCAAGCTTGCTGAAATCAACATTCGCGCGGTCCAGACGAAGGTTTATGAATTCGAGTGGAGAGACTTCCTGCAGCACATCAGGGAAATCTGTTTTAACGCCGATGATTCACAGCTGGCTTTCGTGCGAGGTGTAGTCATCAAGAAATTCCGTCCAGGTTACTGGGCACCCGGCGCACTTCCCCATGTCGTCAATGTTTTGTACGTCTGGGACCTGGAACAGCAGAAACTGGTTTACCAGGGAATTCCTTTTCAACCCAACATCAATGCGATTGAATTTACTGACACTGAAAACGAACTGCTGATCTCAGGTACAGAATGGAGCCTGGTGGAATTTGAACCTGGCGCAAGACCTGAAACCAGGGAGACCTGTTCGATCAAGTTGATGAATCTCGAAGAGGGAGAGAAGACCATCCAGCAGTATGCCGGCCGTGACAAACCGCTCTGGGTACCGCGTACCTTCGGGAAAGATCGTTCCCGGCTGATCGCCTTGTCGGAAAATGAGCTGCTGGTCTGGGACTGGCAGAGTGGCCGGGAGCTGACCAGTCTCCAGCAGCATCCCGACAATGTCCGTTTTCTGCTGACGCCCCCTGAAAGGGACCGGTTGGTGACCATTGATGTAAAGGGGAACGTCAAACTCTTTTCTGGTGAACTGATTCCCGATGTGCGTTTCGTATTGACGGAACCCGATCTGTATCCCCATCAGCATCCCCGCGAAATCAAATTTGATCCGGATTCGCAGCGGGTAGGGGTCTGCAACGAACAGACAGGGGCATTGATCTGGGACTTTTCCGATCCGTCAAAGGTCAAAGGAAGGTTATACCGGGCGTCGGGACCGGTGGGCACCAGGGCATTCGATTTCAGTCCCGACTTCAAATATCTTGCGACGACTGCTGACACGATGCCTCGTGCGATCATACGCGAACTCCAGGAAAAGGCGCCCGTTTCCATCTGGGATACGGAATCGGGTGAAGTGGTGCGCATTCTGGAAGGAGAAACCAGCTTTGTCGAGTCGGGTACGTTTGATCCCACGGGCCGCTATTTTGTCAGTGGTCTCAAGGATGGTAACATCATGGTCTGGGACCTGGAGTCCGAATCGAATCTGCCGGTTCAGATCCTCAAAGATCACGTGGCCAGTGTCACAAAGCTGAAGTTTTCACCGGACGGCAGGCTGTTGCTCTCCGGGGGATGTGGCGGGGAAGCGTTTGGTAAAAAGGTGATGCCTGCAGTAAAAATCTGGACCAGGTCTGAGCCAGGGGGGGAATTTCAAGTCCAGCAGACGATCGAACTGGATCGCAAGGTACCACCCACATTCGGCGTGCAGGATCTTGATCTGTCTCCGGACGGCAAATGGATTCTTGCCTCCTGCAATCAGAAAACCTCCCTGATCTCACTCAAAGGTGAGTTGCGCTGCACGGTAGAAGGAGGGACGGTGCTGTTTTTGCCTGACAACAAGCAGTTCATCACAGCCGGGGGCAGAACGGTACGGAGCATTTCCCTCTGGAATTATGATGGACTGGAGACGCAGTCCTTTCCTTACAATCCACCCCGGTTCATTACGGTATTGTCGCTCTTTCCTGATTCGACAGCCATCCTGTCATCTTCGTACGGCGAAGGTATCAAAGCCTGGTTCCTTCGATCAGGGGAACAGGTAACGTTTCTGGCGGATCTCTTTCCCGTTGAGAGTACAGAAAGTGGCAGCGAGGATCAGGAAAGAGATTGAATTCCCCCTGTGAATGTATCCGACAGGCTTCAGCCGCGCTGGGAGAACGGTTTCCCGTATCGTTCGCGAAAAATCAAAGCGTGCGACAAGTGTGATTTCTGACATGCCCCCTGGTACCAGGATGGGAGAAGGTCAACCTGTACTTTATATACGGTCCCAATGGAACTGGAGACGCTACAGTAAAACGGGACACAGTCTCGCTTTGTATGTCGGCTCACTTGTCATTATTTGACTGTAGTCGGAAAACTTGATAGGTTTTAATGTGAGCATGGGTTTATGCAGTAACATCTTCTGTCTCTGAATCATTATTCCTGAAAGTTCATGCATGTCACGACTCTGTATTCTCACGCTGTTGGCGCTCGGAATGGTGTGTGGCTCTTCATGTTGGGCCCAGAACGTAACGCTCTTTGATAGCGACTCTAAACATCCGTGGAACGTTTGCTATCAGTTGCTTAGCAACACCGGACATACGGAGCTGGACGATGAGGACTTCCTGCGAAAAGCGTCGGACACGATAGATACTTTGCTCAACGCGCCGGTTGAGTCGGATGCTCGACAACCGATTCAGCGCGCTGTGATGCAACACGAGGCGTGGCGTACGTTTGATCGGCTGGTAGATCAAGGTAAATTCACCGCACCCGCCCACCGGACCCTGCGATACCGACTCGCGAAACTCATTTCATTGACTGCACTCACAGAGCGGGAAATCGGTGAACTTAAGGGAAACTACTCGACTCGCCCGCTCGGAAATGAATTACCCCGTGACTCCCTCAATGATCTTGAGCTTCCCGCAGACCTGTTCGAGCCGGACGGCGAATGGGTTCAGCTCACACACAAAGGGATCAATCGCGTGGCACTCACGCACGAATCTTCGCATGGCGGAAGGTCAGAGTTTCTCCTGTTTGTTCGGTTCCCGAAGGGCCGGGAGCAAGCGAAGACTTATCTCGCAGAATTCAATAAGCATGCGGCAGTGGAAGCGGAACGGCGACGCGAGTTTCTCTATCGGTTTGTCCCCCGGCGGACGCCGCTTCCTCCGCTACCGAGTTTCCCGCAGGGGCTTGGCGCGATTCTTGTGGAACGTATGCTTGTGATTTCGACCAGCGGCATCCCTAAAACGACTCCCGTCATCCTGTCGATCGCATTTAATGACTTAACCCCCACGATAAGCGAACGTACTCGTATGCAACATCGTCTTCGAAGTGCAGTATTCGAAATGTCCGTTCAGCATCTTCTCGATACGGATGCGGCAGCATCATTAAGAAGATTAGAGTTCGGCGAACCATTCTTCGGCGAACAACCTTTTCCAAGGGGTTTGCAGCAATGTTCGCAATGTCACTCCGACAATGGATTAGCCACGCTCCATTCTAGCTTCTTCGGTGTCGTGGTACCCGAGGATCGAAGCGTGCTGATCACAACCACTCAATCGCCCTCAAAGACGCCGCAATGGAAGTTACGGCAGCACAACTATTCGTTGTTGCTGGGGTATCTTGAGGCGTTTTCGGGTGCCGATTCGAAATTACAGGAATAACAAAACGGTGAACCCGGGGCTAAGCTGGGATGTTCTTGGGGGCATACCGCTGACACGTTTTGTTCCTGCAGTTTAAGCTTCCTGTGGTTCGGGATGTTCATCTGCGGGGGGCGGAGCTTTTCTTTTATACTACTTTGTGAAACGTGTAAGGGGAGGTTACCACCAGCACTGTCGGGCAAGCCGACAGAGGTACCCGGTGGTTGATATTGCTGCCACGAAAAAAACGAAAGGGCACGAAAGGAGGGAGTCATGCTCGGGGATTGGAGAAGCGGGTTTCATTTTCTGTGCGAGGATTATCTTAGGGAGTGGCGCGCGGCGAGCAAGGGGATTATTGGAATGCTGTGGCGATACAGGTTGATACCGGGGCGATGTCTGGCGGTACCGGGGCGGTGCCCAGGCGAAGGGCTGCGATGGTGCGGCGACCCGCAGGCGCACTTTGCGAA